>Ga0137369_10003719_pt1 | contig 15583 bp, 16 predicted proteins | sample SagtaG_12_FD_104918 | JGI IMG/M metagenome (GOLD analysis project Ga0137369, IMG submission 104918) | Vadose zone soil microbial communities from Sagehorn Ranch, Mendocino, California, USA - Sage1_L_113_16 metaG | ecosystem: Environmental > Terrestrial > Soil > Vadose zone | place: USA... | reverse complement strand
GGTGGCGAGTGTCAACGACGGTCGAAACCCCGACGGTTCCGGCCAGATGTCCGGGACGTGCAGCCGGGACAGCGGCAACCCCAGGGTGGAGGGGAGCTCGCAGGCGATGGCCTTGACGTCAACGACGAGCTGAAGGGGAAAAGACCGCGGGCCGTCCCCGGCGGGGCCGTTCCTCGAGACCTGGCAAACCCTCCTCCAGGAACCGCCGCCGCCACTTCCACACCACCTCTCGGGGAGTGTCGAGACGGCGGGTGATCTCCGCGACCGGGACGTCCTCGGCGGCCATGAGCACGATCTTGGCTCTGATGACCTCACGATACGGTAACGAATACCTTCGGGCCCGGGCCTCTAGGACGGCCCGCTCCTCCGGGCGCAACCGAACGGTGAGTGGACTGCTCCGCAGCATGGCATCCCCCTTCGTCGGAGGATACCGTACTTCAACAGGGCGTCAGAATCACGTTGGTGGTGATCAGGCATTTGCCGCGGAACGCTATCGGGCCTCAAGGATTCGGAGGGATTGGCGTGATCGCGAGGGGACCTCGATCAGAGCAAGCCTCCACCCGAGTAGTCCTTCAGCAGACGCCTGGCGATGAGCGTCCGCTGGATCTCGTTCGTGCCCTCGCCGATGGCCATCAGCGGAGCGTCCCGATAGAGGCGGGCCACCTCGAGCTCCTCCGAGTACCCGTAGCCGCCGTGGACACGCATGGACTCGAGGGCGCTCCGGAGGGCCACCTCCGAGGCAAAGTACTTCGCCATGCCGGCTTCGAGATCGGCGCGATGTCCCGCGTCGTACCTCCAGGCTGCCCACCACGTGAGGAGGCGCGCGGCCTGGATCTCGGTTGCCATGTCGGCGAGCTTCAGCTGGATCGCCTGGAAGTCGCCGATGGGCCGCCCGAAGGCCTCACGCTCGCGGGCGTAGGCGATGGCCCGGTCGAACGCGTCCTGGGCCACCCCCACGGCTCGAGCGGCGATGTTGATGCGGCCGATCTCGAGGCCTCGAGCGATCTGCTTGAACCCCAGGCCTTCTTCCCCACCCAGCAGGTTTCCCTCGGGTACCCGCACGTCGTCGAGGACGACCTCGCACGACTCCGGGCCCCTGTAGCCCAGCTTGGGAAGGTCCCGGGACACCCGCAGACCCTGGGTTCCCCCATCCACCAGGAACAGGCTCATCCCCGCGTGGGGCGGGTCGGCCGCAGGATCGGTCTTCGCCAGGACCAGAAGGGGATCGGCGTGGCGGGCGTTCGTGATCCAGGTCTTGGTCCCGCGGAGGACGTACCCCTCTCCGGCGCGAATTGCTCGTGTCGATATCCCCTGGAGGTCGCTTCCCGCCCCGGGCTCCGTCAGGGCGACGCCGGAACGCCGCTCACCGCTGGCGAGCCCGGGCAGATACGCATTCCGTTGATCGTCCGTGCCGTATCGAGCCAGGGTCGCGCAGGCCAGCGTGTGCGTTCCGAGGATGCCGGCGACGCCCATCCACCCCCGGCTGATCTCCTCGAAGGCGATCGCGAGGGTGACAGTGTCGGCCCCCAGGCCTGCGTGCTCCTCGGGAACGGTCAGGCCGAACAGGCCGAGCCCTTTCATCGTCTCCACGATCTCCGTGGGATAGCGGCCGGAGAGCTCCCACACCCGTGCCACGGGCCGGATCTCGGCATCGACGAAGCTGCGGATGCTCGCCCGGAAGGCCGCGTGCTCCTCGGAGAGTTCGAAGTCCATGCGCTCTAACGGGCCGCGGCTCCCGCGTCGCTCCAGGGCTCACGGGTCGCCGGATCGATTCCCGGTGATTCGCGCAGGATCTCACGCAGAAGCGGGGAGTCCTCGCCCAACACCTCCGTCAGCACCTCCTCGGTGTGCTCCCCCAGAGCCGGGGCCGGCCTCAGCGGGCGCGCGGCCCTGATCCCATCGCTCAGGCCACTCCCAGATAGGCTTCGCGGATCTTGGGATCACCCCTGATCTCCTCCGCCGGCCCGGATGCCACGATCCTTCCGACCTCCAGCACGTAGCCCCTCTCCGCGGCATGCAAGGCCGCGTCGACATCCTGCTCCACGAGCAGGATGGCGGTTCCATCCCGAGCGATCTGCTCCAGGCTCCGAAGCAGGTGTTCGACGAGGTTGGGCGCCAGGCCGAGGGACAACTCGTCCACCAGGAGGAGCTTGGGCCTGCTCATCAACGCGCGGGCGATGGCACACATCTGCTGCTCGCCCCCGGACAGCCGCCCGGCGACCTGGTCCATGCGGCCTTCGAGGCGCGGGAACAACTCGACCATCCGCTGGATGTCCGCGTCGATGTCGGGATCACCCTTCCTCACATAGGCCCCTATGAGGAAGTTCTCCCGCACGGAGAGCCCGGCGAACAGCCGCCGGCCCTCGGGGGCGTGCGCGATGCCGAGGCCGACCACTCGTTCGGGCGGCAGCCCGGTGATGTCCTCGCCGTTCCACCGGACGGTTCCGGAGAGCGGGTGAAGCTCGCCGGTCACCGCTCGCAGCAGGGTCGTCTTCCCGGCGCCGTTGGCACCGATGAGGGCGACGATCTCGCCGTCCCCGACTGTCATCTCCACGTCCCACAAGACCTGGATCGTCCCGTAGCCGGCGCCGAGCCCCTCGATCTCAAGCATCGCCGCGCTCCGCTGTTCGTCGTGCGTATCGCTCGCCGAGGTACGCACCGATGACACGCTCATCGGACGCGATCTCGTCGGGAGATCCCTCAGAGAGAACGGCTCCCTCGTGCAGGACGCAGACCCGGTCGCACATGGCCATGATCGCCTTCATCACGTGTTCAACCGCGACGATCGTGACGCCCTCCTCCTTGAGGGAGAGCACAAGCTGCACGGCTGCCTCGACCTCGGCGGGCCGGAGCCCTGCCATCACCTCGTCGATCAGCAGGACCCGCGGATTCAGCGCCAGTGCCCGAGCGAGCTCGAGCCGCCTCAGGTCGGCCACCGGGAGCTCGCGGGGCTGGAAGCCTGCCCGCTTGGCCAGTCCGACGCGTTCGAGGATCTCATCGGCCCGCTGCATCGCGACCGCGACGGACGATGCGGCTCCGAACATGGCGCCGACGGCCACGTTCTCGCGGACCGTCATGTCCCGAAACGGCTTCACCACCTGGAACGTCCGGGCCACCCCCATCTCCGCGATCACCCACGGCCGTGCTCCGGTCACGTCCCGGCCGTCGACGTGGACCTGTCCCGAAGTCGGCTTGAGGTGGCCGGTGATCACGTTGACCAAGGTCGACTTGCCCGCGCCGTTCGGCCCGATGACCCCGACGATCTGGCCGGGTTCGACGGTGAACGACACCCTCCGAAGGGCCTGCAGGCCGCCGAAGCGTCGGGAGAGATCGATGGTCTGGAGCGCGGCCGTCACAGCGAATACCTTCGCGCGTTCTCGAGCAGGGAGATCCTCCGGCGGCGCCAGGCGTCACGGGAGAAGCTCACGATCCCCTGCGGCAGGAACAGGATCACGGCAACGATGATGGCCCCGAAGATGAGCGTGTGGTACTCGAGGACGTTCTGGCGCAGATACTCCGACAGGAACTCCAGGCCGATCGCTCCGATGACCGGGCCGATGACGGTCCCCGCCCCACCGATGACTGCCATCACCACCATGAGGACCGTGATCTCGACCGAGAACAGGCGATCGGGATAGATCGTGACCTGCTGGAAGGCATAGATGCCACCCGCCAGCGCCGTGAGCGCCCCCGAGACCATGAACGCCCTCACCTTGGTCCGGGTTGTGTTCAGCCCGGCGGCGGCCGCGGCCTCCTCGTCCTGGTGGATCGAGCGAAGGGCATAGCCGAACCTGCTCCGAGAGACCCTCCAGACGACCGCCGTGGCGATCACCGCGAGAGCGAGGAACATGTAGAAGAAGCCGGCGTTTCCCGGGTAGCTCGTCGTAGCCAGACTGCCCACCGCGGGAATGGTCTCGCCGGAGCCTCCGCCGGTGAGCTTGGGAAGGTTGATGATGATCTCCCTCGTTCCCTCGGCGACGCCCAGCGTGGCCACGGCGAAGTAGTGGCCGCGCAGCCTGAGGACGGGAAGGCCGATGACGGCCGCATACACCGCCCCGACCACGGCCGCCACCGGGAGCGCCGGCCAGAACGGCCACCTCAGCTCCGTCATCAGCACCGCCACGGTGTACCCGCCGAGACCGAAGAACACGACGTTGCCGAAGCTCGCATAGCCCGCATACCCGCCGATGATGTTCCACGCTTGCGCCAGGATCACGTACATGAATACTGTGCTCAAGGTTCGGAGGAAGCTGTCCACGAACATGAGCGGAGCCGCCGCGAGGAACGCGAGGAAGGCCAATGGAATCCCGATCCGAGCCGCGGCAACCACCGGACCGGTTCGCGAACCCCGTGCGCGGGGGACCGCCGTTTCGGCTGTTGTGTCCTCGACGGCCTGACCCATCATGTCTCCACGCGCGCCTCGTAGAACGGTCGTCCCAGGAGTCCGCTGGGCCGAATGGCGAGCACCAGGACGAGCAATCCGAAGGCGAACGCGTTGATGAGCGTCCCCGACACGTACTGGGCGCCGAGTGACTCCACGACGCCGACGAGGAGTCCGCCGGCCAGAGCCCCCCACATGTTCCCCAGTCCGCCCAGCACGGCGATCACGAAGCTCTGCAATGTGAAGTGCCCGGCGTCGGCGGGGCTGAACGTCGAGGTCATTCCGACGATCGAACCCGCCGCGCCGGCGAGGGCGGCCGCGATACCGAACGTGACGGCGTAGACGTGACGGATGTTCACGCCCATGGATCGGGCCATGCCCCGATCCATCCCCGCGGCCCTGATCGCGAGTCCCGTTCTCGTCCGGGTGATGAACAGGACGAGGAGCACCGTGAGCAGGATCGCGAATCCAAAGCCCGCCAGCCGGCCGTACGGCAGGCGGACGCCTCCGATGTCGAGCGCCCGCGACGCCCAGCCCGTCCGGATACGGCGGTAGTTACCCGTGTACCCGACCAGCAGCAGGTTCACCAGGAGAAGCTCGAGCCCGAACGTCACGAGCAACGTCATCCAGATGGGCGCGTTGACCACTCGGTTCACCAGCCCCCGCTGGATGACATAGCCGCTCGCGAACAGGATCGCGGCCGCGGGGAGCATCCCGAGGGTGGGATCCAGCCCCAAGGCCGAGTGGAGCTGCCAGGCCACATACGCCCCGATGATCACGAGGGCGCCGTGCGCGAGGTTGACGATGTTCGTCACGCCCCACACCAGTGAGAACCCCACGGCCACGATCGCGAAGAGCCCTCCCTGGAGGAGCCCGTACGCGGTTGCCTGCAGGAACCGTTGCACTCGGTCTTCGCCTCAGCTCCGCTGGTCGAACGGAGGCGTCGGCCACAGCAGCGGTTGGGTCGAGTCACTCTCCGGCCACACCGGCACGACCTTTCCATTCTGGATCTGGACGACCGACATTGGCTTGTCCGCGTTCTTTCCGGTCTCGTCGAACTGGATGTGAGCGAAGAACGTGTCGATGCTCAGCCCCGCGAGGGTGTCGCGAACCTTCGCCGGGTCTACGGAGCCTGCCTCCTCGATGGCCTTCACCATCGTCAGGCAGGCGGCCGACGCCTCGGCGTTGTGGTACTCGGGCGCGTAGCCCAGCGCCTGCTCGAAGCCCGTGGCGTACTCATGGGCCGTCCCGAACACGTCGTCCTGTCCGGCGAAGTTCGGCGTCCACTGGGTCGATCCCACCGTGAAGTCGGCAGCCTTGCCGAGCGTCTCGACGAAGTCGGGAGTGGGAACGGCCACCGTGAGCCCGAATCCGCCTGAGGGGTTGATCCCGAGCTCCTCACTCTGCTGCATGATGGCGATTCCTTCCTCGAGGTGCACGGACCCGAGGATCAGATCGGGGTTCTTGGCCTTGACCTTGGTCAGGGCAGCGGAGACGTCCGTCGCTCCCTCGGGGAAGGATTCCTGGGCCACGACCTGCAGCCCCTGGGCTTCAGCCTCGGCCGCGCCGCCCTTGGCAGCTGTCTGGGAGAACCCGTCGTCGGCCGAGAGGATGGCCACCGTCTTGGGCTTGGGGTCGGCCAGCTCGGTGATGGCGTCCACGATGGAGGCGAGGTACTGGCTCGCTGGGGAGAGCACCGCGAAGGTGTTCCGGTAGCCCTGGGTGAAGATCTCGTCGTCCGCCCCGGCGCTGTCCACCATGACCTGGCCGGTCCGCTCCACGACCGCGGCCGCTGCCTCCGTGGATGACGACCCGTACGGTCCGAGGATGAACTTGACGTCCTGGTCGTTGAACTGATCGACGAGCTGCGCCGCCGTGTCGGGCTCGGACGTGTCGTCCTGATACTTGATCTGCAGCTTGTAGGAGTCGCCTCCCGCGTTCACGCCGCCCTTGTCGTTCACCACCTGCTTGCAGTACTCGTAGCCGTCCTTGGTGAGCCCGCCCTCACGTGAGAGCGAGCCGGTGAGCGACAGAGCGGCGCCGAGCGTCAACGTGCCTCCGCCCCCACCGCTCTTCTCCGCTTCCTCGTCGCCCGATTTGCAGGCCGGAACGGCCAACATGATCGCGGCGAGCGCCACCACGAGTGGCTTCAGACGCATGTACCCTCCCTCCTTCCTCGACCCCCTGGGGTCGCCTTTCCCGATCCGTCCGGTGGAATGGACGAGTGTGTCGGGCCGCAGCATCACGTCTCAGGATGTGGTTCGTGATGCGACCTTCCGCCGCGGTCCGCGCGGTGCCGAAGTAGGGGTGTTGGGCCCGGCCCAACGCCTGGTCTGTGATCTTCTGCGTACCCACGTAGCAGGTGTCGACCGCCCCGTCGGGCTTGTGCCGCACGACTTTGTTCCACCTCGCCGCCGGGCTGTGGTCGGCCTCGATCCCCACGAGCCACCGACCCATGAGGTTGAACGGGTCGGCCGTGGCGTTCGGCGCCGGAACGAGCGGCGCCTGCGAGATGAAGAGAGCGTAGTTGTCCGCGTGGGCATTCGCCCGGAGGAGTCGCGCCCGGATGGCCGCCGACTGGAAGTTGCTGTGCCACTCGACGTTATCCGACCCCCGCAGGTCGATGATGGGCACTGTTCCTACCGTAGGTAAACATCTCGGCCACGTCAAGCGGGGAGCGGCGGCAGGGGAGCGGTGGCGGCGGACGTTTGCAAACGTTTGCAAGGCGCCCGTTTCGGCGCCTCCTCCGAAGGATCCGTCATCCTCTCGGAACGCCAAAACCGCTGGTCAGCGGAGGCGGACGTCAGAGCATACGCACCAAGGCGAGCCCGGGCCGCTGCTCTGGGTCGCGGTCCGAGCCTGGGGGCGCGTCAAGTGAAGGGAACGTCGGCCGGAACGCCATCTCCATCTGTGCCGGCTGCCCTCACCCGAACCATTCGTCGAATCGTTGGCGGTCTTCGGACCTGAGCCGACTCTGGCGCTGAAACCACGCGAGTTCCTCTCCCGTGTCGTCCGAACGCGCCGAAGCGCTCCGGCAGGCGATCCCGGGCTCTCCTTGGTCCCACGCGGCCTGGCCGATCGGCCGGCACCGTTCCCACGGCACCTCCGTCCCGCGCTCGTCGAGCGGATAGGTCGAAGGAAGCGACGCGGCCATGCATCCTCGGGCGGTGACGACATCGACATGGGCGTCTTCGGGCACATCGGCGTGGACGAGCACGGGGCGGCGATCGGGCGCCATGTCGAGGACCGAGTAGGGGAGTCCCCGATGCTTCTGGAGCACGAACGACCGAGCCAGCTCGGTCGTGCCAAACAGGTATACGACCGGGGACGACCCCGGCGCGTTCCACCTCCCTCCTTGCTCCGCCGAGTACTTTCCTTCGAGGGGCCGTCGCCAGTCGGGGTCGGCGACCCGGTAGTGGGGGCCTCCGCGCCGGAGGTGACGGAATCTCACGCCGTAGCGGACCAGTCGAAGGAGTTGCGGACCCCCTCCAAGAGCTCCTCGTGGCGGTCCTCCGCGATCATGTCGAGCATCGAGTGTCCGCCGTAGGCCGCAGCCGGGGTCCGGGAAACCGCGGGGATGCGGGCGGAGAGGAGGTTTCGTTCCAGAAGATCGGCGACCTGCGCAACGACGAGCGCCTTCGACTGGCGCGCTGGCGGCAGGCCGTCATCGAGCCATTGAGGGATCGCCTGCCGGCGCACACCGAACAACCGGGCCAGCTCGGTGTGGCTGAGGTCGAACACCGTGTGGATTCGTTCCAGAAGGGACTGGTCCTGCTGAAGCTCCAGCCACACATGACGGGTGAACCGCGAGAAGCCCTCGCGGTCGATCGTCCAGTGAGGAAGCCCCGTCTCCTCGGTCTCGATGGGAAGAGGAGAAAGGCTCGGGATGGCCTCTCGAAGTTCGTCCAAGAGGAACACCGCGGCGCCTCGGCCCGGACCGAACCGCGTCACCCAAGAGGAAAACGGGGCGCTGACAGCGAGCGAGTCGAGCAGCTGCTTCGCGATCGGAGTCCTCGCGCGCTTCACGTCGACCAAGAGCAGTTCACCCTCCTCGGTCTCGAGAACGAGATCGGGGAGCGTGTCGTGTGCCAACCTCAGGCAACGCGAGGACAGTCCTCGCCACGCTCGAACGTAGGCACGAACGGCGCCCTCGTGCCCACGCAGGGCGCGAGGGATCGACCGGTTCAACTCGTCGATCAGATCGCTCGCCGAGGCATCGAGCTCCTTGGCGGCGATCTCTGGATCGTCGGTGAGGAGACCGTCCATGTGCGCAAGTATAAGGCAAGCTATCGCTTCCGGCAAGGAAAACGCAAGCGACTCGGGGGGGTCAGGGGCGGCTGATCTGATCATGGCCGAACTCATTTACTTCCTCCCGTCCGATTACGAGCGGAGTGAGGCGACTCAGGCCGCTGGGGCTCGTCTTGCCCTCCCTCCCGTGGCGTCCGATAACGAGATGCCGCTGATGGCGATCGAGCTTTTCGAAGCAGAACGCCTCGAGAATCGAACCCGCCATCCAGCTCTCGCCGGATCACCGGTTTTGAAGTTCCGGGTTCTTCGGACCCCGGGTTCGGGTTCGACACGGCCGGCCGTTCGCACGATCGAGGGCCGCCCTGGAGGTCCGGGCCCACGACGTCCCGTTCATGATCGAGCACCGCCAGCGCGTCTGTAGGCTCTCGTTCAAGCGCATGGTCGAACCCCTGAACGTCCTGTACGGCGAGGGCATCGGCTCCTCGTACCAGCGCCAGACCGACACCCTCAGCAAGCACTTCCGCCCCCCGCGTAGCCCGGCATCGGGCACCGGATGCCGGTGATCCCATCCGGGCGGGACGACGTCCCCGGGCGTCAGCCGATGGCCCAGGCCGCCAGACGCCGCCGAGGGCCGTCAATCCGCGAGCCGCAGCTCCTCGGGACGGCTCCAGGGGCCCCTGTGCCCCCGCGGGAACACCCACCGGAACACGCCGAGCCCCAGCCGCTTGCACCAGCAGTCCGGGTCGCAGTCGCACGTGTAGACCCCTCGCGCACCTTGAGGAGGCGCGTCACGAGCCCGGCCGCCACGTACCCGGCCGCCAGGAGGATCACCAGCCTCTTCGGCACACCCAGACCATAGCGCCGGGCGGATCGACGGGACGGTCATGTTGCCGGGTGTTATCTGGTGCTGCCTCGTCCTATCCAGTCCAGGTCGGCGGGCCCCTTCGTGCTGTCTGGTGTTGTCCTGTGATGCCTGGTGATGTCCTGGATGTTTGCAACGTGTTTGCAAGCAACACAAGCCGCGCATGCTGACTTTTGTCCGACCGAGTCGATCGGTCGAGCTCGACGGCGGCGTTTGGCTGGTCATCCTACAGCCGCCTCAGGATCGGTCGCAGGGCCGCAGCCGGGTTCGTAGAGCTCTGACTTCTGCTTGGGGTCGGCTCGCCTAGAGGCCGGACCATGTCCCCGGCCTCCGGTGAAGATCCGACCAGGAGCGAGCGGCCGCCTGGCTCGCTCGGCTTCCGAAGTGGTGGCTAGCCGGCAGCACGGAGGTCGAGTACTGGGAGGCTGTCACGGCCTGATCGAGGACGGTCGAGTCGAAGGTCTGGGAGGTCGAAACCTGGAGCTGGTAGGAAGAGGCTCCGGACACGTCGCTCCAATCGAAGGTCACGGTCGACCCGACTGCGGGGCGCGAGCCGTCCACCGGGGCGAGCCGGGTCGGCGCTCCCAGGGGCGGAGGCGGGGCAGCGGTCACGGTCAGTGTGGCCGTCTTCGTGACCCCGGCCCCGGACGCCGAGATCGTGACCGTGGTCGTCGTCGAGACCGGGGTCGTGGAGACGAAGAAGCTCGCGGCCGCCGCGAAGGCCGGCACCGTGACGCTCTGGGGCACGCTGGCGACGGCCGGGTTGGAACTCGAGAGGATGATCTGGACGTCGGTGTCGGTCGTCGAGCCCAAGGAGACCGTGCCGCTCGCGCCCTGGAAGCCAGTGGTGGTCGTCGGGTCGAGCGTCAGAGACGAAGGCGGCGTCTGCGGCGTCAGGGTGATCGGCGCAGTGAAGGCGACCCCCTGCCAGGTAGCGGTCACGGTGGCCGTCGTTGGTGCCGAGACGGTGCTCGTCGGGATGGAGAAGCCCACCCCGGCGTTGCCGGCGGGGACCGTGACGAACTTGGGCTGGCTGACCAGCGGCGAATCACTCGAGAGTCCGATGGTGGCCCCGCCGGCTGGAGCGAGCCCGTTGAGGTTGATGAAGCCGCCAGCGGTGGTGCCGCCAGTGATCTTGCTCGGTGTCACGGAGATGCCCTTCAGCGAGGGAGGCTGCAACGTGAGGGAGAACGAGGCGGAAGAGGACCCGAGCGTGGCCGTCACGGTGACCGGCGTGGCGGTGGTCACCTGACCGTACTGGAAGGAGAACTGCGCGAAGGCCGTACCGGCGGGGACCGTCACGCTTGCCGGCACCGGGACGGCGCTCGGGTTCGAGCTGGTGAGGCTGACCGCCGCGCCGCCCGAAGGCGCCGCGCTCGTCAGCTGGACGGAGCCGGTCTCCTGGTCACCGCTGAAGGGGGAGGTGTGGGCGAGCGAGATGGAGGCGACAGCGGCCGGGGTCGAGGGGATGGTAAAGCTGCCGACCTGCGACCAGGCCGTCACGGCCGAGGTCGTCTCGCTGTCCATCCCCTGGAAGGAGCGAATGCGCCAGAACTTCGTGCCGGCGGTGAGGGACAAGACCGTGTACTCGGGGCCGTTCAGCTGCGGGAGATCGGCCTCGATGCTGCCGAAGGCGGAGTCGCGCGAGATCTGGATCTCGTAGCCCGAGGGTTGCGGGTTGATGACGTGGTTCCAGCGGAAGGTCACGGGTAGCGTTGTCGTCACCGCGCCGACAGGAGCCCCGATGCCCGGCGGCGACGGCAGGGGGGCCGAGAAGCTGATCCCGAACGAGATCGTGTTCGAGGGCATGCTGTAGTTCCCGTTCGCGTCGACGGCGAAGACGCGCGCCGTGTAGTCGCCCATGTCGGCGGTCGTGATCAGGATCGTCGTCGACGGGGACGGGCTCTCCCAGCGGAAGACGACCCCGTTTGCGGGGAACGTCGGGTCCTTCGAGGCCTCCAGGACGTACTTGCTCGTCCCCGTGACAGAGCTCCAGCTCATTCCGAACAACTCCCATGGATGGAAGCTATTGCCGCCACGGGGCTGGTTGAGGGAAGGCGTCGAGATCGAGCCGGGGGTGGGCCCGGTGACGCTGAAGCTTCGCGCGGCCGACCAGGCACCCTGGACGAGGTCATTGTTCACGGCCTGCACCCGCCAGAAATAGGAGCCCTTCGCGAGCCCGCTCACGGTCGCCTGGGTTGCGCCCATCGTCGAATCCTGGCGAGCGATCTTGGCGAAGGACGACGTGGCGCTGACCTGCCAGTTGTATCCGAGGATGCCGCTCGGATCGGAGACCGCGGTCCAGGAGATGGTGAAGGGGGTCGTGACCGAGGCCCCGCTCGGAGGCGAGATGAGCGCCGGCGCCGCCGGGGCCGCATTCGCCTTCTGGCCGACTGCCAGCAGCGCCAGTGCCAAGAGCAAAGAGAATGCCAGCGTGGGGGCCTTCACGAGTCCCTCTTTTTCCTCAGGCGGGCCATGCAGCACGTACTACGGCCGCGGTACCGCCTTGGCCTTCCTCAGCCGTCTGAAATCCCGGAACCGCCGCTGACCGGGCCTTGGCGCTCCCTGGTGGCGGCGTCGTGTGGCAAGGCGTTTGGGGCCGGCGCCTGAGGGGCCGGGCCCTCTGAGGACCCCTGTCCCCGAGGGACGGACAGCGCTCGGCGCCGCAACGTTTGCTGCACCGGGCGCCATGCTGGCTCCTTCGAGCTCTCGGCACGGGATCAGAGGGCCCAGCTCCTTCGTGACGTCAGGTCACGCGGTAGGCGACGGTGGCCATGTCGTAGCTCTTCGATCCGTAGCTCTCCCCGGTGACGAACACCCGGGACCGTCCGGGCTCACCGCAAGAGCCTCGGCGGCGTCGAACTGCTCGCCGGGCCGTTGTACCGCTTCACCCACAGCTTCGTCCCGGTGGATGCCCTGTAGGCCACGGTGGCGTCGTCCGCCTACCGGGTAGGCCGGGAAGGCGACAGCGCATGTTCGAACGACTCCTCCGGTGATCGCAGTGGGCGACGTCGACGGCGAGGTTGCCTTCTATGTCGCACTCGGCTTCACCGCCGAACCGACGCATTCCGGTTTCATCGCTCTGCGCCACGGTGCGGTGCTTTTCGGAGTCCAAGCCTCCGCCAGGCAGATGCCGCCTCCGGACCTGAGCTGGCAGATGCGGGGGAACGACATCCGCGCCGCACACGACCTCGCAAACCAGCTCGGGCTGCAGGTACAGGGAGCATCGAGTAACGCGGAGGCGGTGACAGTCTCGTGGGGGACAGCTGAACACCTGGGGACCGAGGGAAGGCCCGTTGGCGTTGCTGGCAACGGAACGGCGGCTGTGCATCACCGGTGCATCACCGGGGCGGCCTTTGGCGCCCTTCCACGGAATCGTTAGCCGGCTTGAAACCACATGGTTGAGCCAAACCTGGCGAGCCAAGAGCCCTGGGACGAAGAATCCGGATGGCAAGCGGGATCTCGTCTGGCGGAAGCGGAACCAGGGCTCGAGAAGGCAGTGGGAGTGGGTCAGCCTCATGATCCGCTGTTGGGTGGCAGGTCCTCCCAGGAAAGGAGCCGCCAGGAGGCCTTGTCGATCGTGCGAGTCGGTCCTCCGATTCAAACCCGCACTCGGCTCCCGGAGGGCCTCTTCGGGCCCGGCCTCCGAAGTAAGGAGTGGGCCGGGCTGAAGCGCTGGTGCTGGGCCCTCACGTCCACGTCGGCGAGCTCCACGTATCGTCTGACCATCGCGAGCGTGGTGTGGCCCAAGAGCTTCTGCAGTGTGAACACGTCGCCGCCGGCCAGGATGAACCTCTTGGCCCCCGTGTGCCGGAGCGTGTGGGGCAAGCACCGGACTCCTTCGATGCCTGCCTCTCGGGCGTGCTGGCCGATCATCATGTGCACGGACCACCGGCTCATGCGGCGGCCGTAGCGGGTGATGAAGAAGGGGTCGCCGGCTCGGAGATCCTCCACCGCGCTCCGATAGCGGCGAAGAGCCCGGGCCGTGGCGGCTCCGAACGGGACCACACGTTCCTTCCGTCCCTCGCCCATCACCCTGATCACGCCTTCCTTGAGGTCGACATCCTCGGCGTCGAGACGACGAGCTCCGATACCCGGATCAAGGTGTCGAGGAGGACCAGGAGGATGGCCCGATCCCGGATGCCCACCCGGGTCCTCTTGTCCGGCCCAGCGAGGAGAGCCTCGAGTTGCTCGTCGCTGAACGTCGGGACGATGGTCTTGGGGACTCTGGGCATCTCGAAGCCGGCCGTGATGTTCTCGGGATGTAGCCGAGCCGGTGTCCCAGCCGGCACAGCGTCTTCACCACCTGGGCGTAGCCGTGCACGGTGTTGGCGGCGAAGCCGCGCCGCCCGCACTCCAGCACGAAGGCCTGGAGATCCGACCACCGGAGGTCGGAAGGTTCTGGGATCTCCCGATCAAAGCACCAGTCAGCGAACCGGCGGGTTCGGTCCGCGTACCACTCCAGGGTCCGCGCGCTCAGATTGCGGGCCTCGCAGCGGGCTAGGAACTCCTCGCGGAGGGTCCTCAAGGGTGACCGCCCTCCGGGCATCGGTCGTCCAAGGGGTCGGACCATGCCGCTCCTCCTCTCCTCTCGGGAGGAGGGCGACTGAAGTCTTGTCCAGCCCTTCGACGGGCGGTCGGAGGACATGTCCAGAACCGGGGGGACGGGAGCACCGAAGGACTTGTGAAGTTGAAGCGGTCTTCGGCGCCCCCGACGGAGCCTCTCCTCCGGTCTCCTCGCGCCCGATTCGGGACAAGGCCGCTGGTCAGAGGCCTGTTTCAGCAGCGGAGGCGGACGGGAACACTGTAAGAACTCGAACGCCGCAGGCCAGGCCATTTGGGTCGAGACGCGGAACTGGGGTCGAGTCGCTTGATGAGCAGCGGCGCACCGATCGATCGGACCCCTCTGTCGCCAGTGGCGGGTCTTCGGCTCCGTCGGCGCCTCAACCGGAAGCGAGGTCATCACGCGGAAGACTTTAGAAGGAGGCGTGACGAATCCCCCCTGGACGTCCCATGTCGGCTCCCCGCTGCCCCACCCTCGGTGGAAGGCCGGCTGGTCACACTCGGGAGTACGACCGCGTACCAGCTCCACAGGGCGGCTTCGTCATCCGGGCGTCCAGCATGCATCGTGGCCATCCCGTCGATGGTCGTGCTCATCACGCGCGCTTGGAGCGAAACGCCCTTATCTTGGTGGTGCGCGGATCGTTCGTCAGTTGCTTGTACTCGGAGGACTCAATAGCGACCAGCGCGATCTTGCCTTCGGCGTTGTTATGAATGCCCCAGCCGTAGCGCTTTGTCAGCGCCGACACCCGAAGGTGCGGGTGGCCCTTGCTCAGGAACTTCTTGCGTTCTGTGGGCCAGATCGCCTTCGGGATGTCATGGAGAACGGCGTACATCTCAAAGGCGATGTCTTCTTCGGTGTACTTGTACGGATGCTTGACGAGTAGCTCGTACTCGACCACTGCCTTGGTCTTCTTGGCACCTCTCGCTTGCGGCACTTGTGCTTCTCTAACCGGACAGTCCTCGGCGACCTCGATCAATGTGTCGTGGTAGTTCATTGTTCATTCCCCTTCGCCGCGTGTTATGCGTCTCGGACTGGCTCGTAGGTGAGGTAGGCGACGTCGCCATCGATGGTCTTGGTGTCGAGGAGGCGCATCGGTTTTCGCTGGTCTCGCCGAACAGGCGCTCGCCATCCCCGAGCACGACCGGGTAGATCTTCAGCCGCAGCTCGTCGACGAGGTCGTGCTCCATTAGCGTGCGCACGAGCTGGAAGCTAGCCACCACGACGATGTCCCCGTCCACTTCCTGCTTCAGCCTCGAAAGCTCGTTCGCCGCGTCGCCCTTGAGTACCGTCGAGTTGTGCCAGTCGGGATCTTCGAGGGTCGAGGACACGACGTACTTGGGCATGCTGTTCAACCTGTCGGCCAACTCTCCACTCCGGGATGGCCACCGACCGGCCATCCATTCGTAGGTTCGCCGACCAAGCAGCAGGGCCTCAGCGCCCAGCGCCTCATCGAGTGCGAGCTTGTTGGCCCCTGGGCGGTCCTTGATCAGGCCGACCCAGCCGCCGCGCTTGAAGCCCTCGTCGCCCG
>Ga0137369_10003708_pt1 | contig 15603 bp, 13 predicted proteins | sample SagtaG_12_FD_104918 | JGI IMG/M metagenome (GOLD analysis project Ga0137369, IMG submission 104918) | Vadose zone soil microbial communities from Sagehorn Ranch, Mendocino, California, USA - Sage1_L_113_16 metaG | ecosystem: Environmental > Terrestrial > Soil > Vadose zone | place: USA... | reverse complement strand
CGGACGCCGAACCGGCCGGCCGCTCTCCTTCCGGCGTAGCTCAATCGGCAGAGCGGGGCCCTGTTAAGGCCAAGGTTGTAGGTTCGAGTCCTACCGCCGGAGCAGACCAGAGGTACAACCTGAAGATCACCCTCGCCCGCGGCGGCGAGGGTGATCTGTATCTGGGCGGTATGTTCCTTATGGTCGTAGCTGATGGTCAGTCGCAGGCTCTCCATCAGCTCGCGCAGCCGCGCGGGGGACAGGACGCGCAGGTCCTCGTCGTACAGCGGCAGCGTCGCCAGTAGCTCGCGCACAGCGGCGGGGTCCGGCGGCGGAGGCGTCTCGTCGCTGAGCTTGGCCAGCGCCGTCTGCCGCTCGGCGATGTCGCTGCGAAGCTCGGCGATACGTTCGGCGATCGGCTGTCGCGCCTCCGCGGCCGTCTGCTCGTCCTCCAGCGCCAGTACCTGCCGGCGCAGCCGCGCTTGGAGGTCGGCGACCTCGTGCTCCAGCTCTGCGGCGCGGGCACGGGCTGGTGCGGCGCGATCGGGGGCGTCGGCGGCGGCGAGTACGCGCTCCCAGTAGCTGGCTCGCTCTGGGCCATAGACGGCGGTGGTCAGGAAGCCGGTCACGCCGTCCAGCAGGGCGGCCTCCGCGACGTACACGCCGGAGGGGTGGCCGGCGGGAAGCGGGCGGCCGCGAAGCCGGCTCGGCTGGCACTGGTAGTACAGGAACGTCTGCTTCCGTCGGCACCCCCGCATGCGCAGCCCGCAGTCACACCGGACCATGCCGTGGAACAGGTAGTGAGCTGGCTTGGGGTCGGGTCGCGCGGGGGCGTTCGTGCGCTTGGAGCGGGCCTTGCTGGCAGCGACGGCATCGACCTGCCGGAACTCCTCGATGGTCACGATCGCCGGGTGCGCCGGCTCGGTCGACCAGGTCCACTCATCGGGGTCGTTGCGGCGGCCGCGGCGGGTCCTGCTGGCGCGGCGGTTGTAGACCTGAAAGCCGGTGTACTTAGGGTTGCGGAGGATGTTCCACACGCTGCTGCGGCTCCAGGCACCAGAGCGGCGGGCGGGGTCAGTAGGGACCGGCGCCGGGAAGCGGTCCAGGTCACTGTTGAGGAGCTGGCAGATCTCGTCGAGCCCTCGCGGGCTGTAGAGGTACTCGTCGAAGATGCGGCGCACGACCGGCGCGCGGACCGGGTCGAGGTCGAGCCTACTGCGGGTGAGCCCGCGGCTGCGCTTGTGTGGGTTGGGATGCTCGTGCTTGGAGAACTGGTAGCCGTAGGCGGCGGTGCCGCCCATGTGCCAGCCCTGGCGGGTGCCGGACTGCCGGCCCTCGCGCGTCTTGCGCATGAGGTCGAAGTGGTAGCCGCGGGCCAGGCCGACATTGATGTGCCGCAGCAGGATGGAGCCGAAGGACTCCTCGAACGGCTCGTCGGCGCAGAGCAGCGTCACTCCGGCGGCGCGGAGCTGCTCTTCCACGGTGAAGGTGACGGCGGGGTTGCGGGCGAGGCGGTTGATGTTCTCGCAGATCACGAAGTCGAACGGGCGAGGGACACGAGCGGCGTCGGCCACCAGGTCGTGCAGTCCGCCCGCCCGTGGGATCGAGATCCGGTAGCCGTCCAGGTTGGTTCCTTTGCCGCGCTGGTCGTAGCGGCTGGTGCCGGTCTCGATCTCGTAGTAGGTGGCGACGATGCGACCGCCACGCTTGGCGACCGCCCCCTGGCAGTTGTGGAGTTGCCGGTCGAGCGACAGCTCGGGGTTCTGGAGTTCCTCCTCGGAGCATCGGAGGAACGCCACGTAGAGGTCCTTGCTCATCAGTGCTGCTCCTCGGGGCCTTCGACGCGCCGCCGGCGGTAGGCCGCGATCTCGGAGAGGATGGCCCGCAGCACCGCCGCCTGCGTCTTTCGCAATGTCTCAGCAGCCTCGCCGTCCAGCCATCTGATGCGAGCTTCGATAATCAGTGGCCGCTGCTTTCCTTGGCGAGGTATTGAGCATTTGTACTCTATTTCCTCAGCCACGTCAAATTCCCGAGGGCATCACGGTGCGCGTGTCCATTTAGATCTCGAGCCTCCGCTGAGGAGCGACACCTCTCACTCCCGGAACCCGGATCGCGACCGCCGGTTGGGACATCACGCAGGTCAAGGGCTCTGTGGTGGCTACCATCAGGACTCTGTCACGGGTGTGGCGGTTCTTTGATGATGGACGGGTCATTTTGCTCTGCGCCCATCGCGATATTGTCAGAGGTCGATGATCCATTTCCGTGATGCCATCGGTCCACTGTCAGGTCGATCGTGGCTTCGGCTCGATGGGATTTTGATGGCCTGGCCTGCTTTTCTTGCGGCTCCGATCCCCTATTTTGGGAGGGACCCGCCGCATGGGGCACGAATTCGATTCGCCGTTCGAGGTGCTCGAGAAGGCGTTTGGGCTGCTGGTCGCCGGGCCGGAGCCGTTTTCGCTGGATGGGCGGCCGCTGCGCGGGCTGCCAGGCCGGCCGATCCCGCTGGACGAGTTGCGCGGGCGGCTGCTGCACCCGTCGATCAGCTATCGCACGCGGGACCTGGCGCTGGTGATGCTGCTGCGCCGCGCCAAGCGGGACGGCGGCGCGTGGACGGTGGGGCTGGCCGGCGTGGTGCTGCCGGGGCTCCGCCGCGCTGCGATGCCACTGGGCAAGGCCATGCCGGGCAAGGTGCTGGACCTAGAGGCAGAGATGCTCGCCGCGCTGGTGGAGACGATCGCCACGGTGCCGGCTCGGGCGGACCGGCTGGCCGCGCGGCTGGTGTGGCCGTCGGTGCGTGCCGGCCACCGCTTCGTAGTGCAGGAACGCCGAGGGCGCGAATGGGAGGAGCCGCAGGCGAGCCTGGAGGCCCCGCCGCGGATGCCGCGGCATCCGGACCTGGTCCTGGAGGCGGCGGTCGCGGCGGGCGTGGTGACGCCGCGAGAGGCGGAACTGGTGGGGGAGAGCCGGATCGGCGGGGTGCCGCTGCGGGTGCTGGCACGCCGCTGGGGGGTCCCCTATGACGCGCTACGCAAGCGCCGGTTGCGTGCCGAGCCCGCCCTGGTCGCATGGCTGCTGACCAGGCAGTTGTCCCAAGAAGGCGGCTGAAGGCGGGTTTGGGGATAGAGGAGCGCACTCGCCGTCTCGGGTCCGCGTCGCGGCGAGCAGCCCTCTTCCGGCTCGGTCAGGTCTCAGACGGACGGAGGAGCAAAGGGTGCCTCGACTCGGACGACGGCTCGGACCCGGGCGAGTGCTGCCGCCCGTGGCGGTTGGGGCGGTGAGCATACTCGTTGCGACGGCCGGTCCGGCGCTGGCGGCGGACCCGACGATTCAGGGGGTGATCGACCGGCTGCGGGTGCTGCTGGTCGGGCTGCTGATCGGACTGGCGACGCTGGTGCTGACGGTCGGAGGGGTGCGGTATCTGGCCGCGGGTGGGGACCCCGGGGAGGTTCAGAAGGCCAAGGCGATGTTCAAGGCGGCTGCGGTTGGCTACGCGGTCGCGGCCCTGGCTCCGGCGCTGGTGGCGATCCTGCGATCGGTGATCGGCGCATGAGGTGCCGGCGTCATCTTCGTCGGCTTGGCGGCACTGTCCTCGGCCTGGGCGTCGGCCTGCTGGTGATCGGCGTCCCAGCGATCGCGGCACCCGCGGCGAGCCCTGGGCAGCATCGCATGGCCGCGCAGGCGGCGCCGACGATTGCGCCGCCATCTGTCCAGGCCACGACCCCGACCGCGCCGGGCGGGACCACCACGAGCACGGCGCCAGGGGCGACGGTCCAGCCGCAGCCGCCGGCGGCGCCAGGTCTGTTCGACATCCCGGGACGCATTCGCAAGGCGATCGACGACTGGTTCCAGGGGCTGGTCGCCTCCGCGGTCAACCCAGCACTGGACCTGCTCGGTCGCACCCTGCTGACGACCCCGACGCTTGCGACTGGCAGTCGCGCGCGTGAGCTGTGGCTGATCTCGCTCGGGCTGGCGGACGGGGCGTACGTGCTGCTGGTCACCATCGCTGGCGTGGTGCTGCTGGCCCACGAGTCGCTGCAGGTGCAGTACTCGGTCAAGCAGATCGCGCCCAGGCTGGTCGTCGGAGCGGTCGCCTCCAACTTGAGCTTCCTGCTGGCCCGCCAGGGGATCGAGCTGACCAACGCCGGCTCGGCCGCGCTCGCGGGCCAGCAGATCGACCCGGTGAACGTGGCCGCGACCATGCGGACGCTGGCGCTGTCACCGCTGCAGCCGGGCAGCCTGTTCACCTCGCTGCTGGTGGGCGTGCTGGTGGTGCTGGCGGTGGTGCTGGCCGGCACGTGCGTGGTCCGGGCGATGCTGGTGGTGTTCCTGGTCGTGGCCGCCCCGGTGATGCTGGCCGCGCACGCGCTGCCGCAGACCGAAGGGCTGGCCCGGCTGTGGTGGCGCGCGATGGTGGCCTGCCTTGGCGTCCAGCTTGGGCAGGCGCTCGCGCTGGTGATGGCGGTCCGGGTGTTCTTCGAGGCCGACCGCCGCGACGTGCTCCCGCTGGGCGGGGGTCATCTGGTCGACGTGATGGTCGCCTGTTGCCTGCTGTGGCTGCTGATCCGCATCCCCGCGTGGGCGGCTCGCGCGGTGGTTGATGGAGGCCGTCGCAGTGCGGTGGTGCGGCTGGTCAGATCCGTGGTCGTGGTCCGCACGCTGCGGGCCGTGCACCAGGTGATCGGAGGGAGCTGATGAGCGGCGCGAAGATTCCGACGGATGCTTCAAACTGCATCTCCTTCGAGTCCTGGTTGGGCTGGGGTCTGTTGGGTGCCTTGACGGGCTGGGCCGCTGGCGGTGCTGGTCGCACGCTGCGGCGCGGTGATGGGACGCAGCCACAGCGAGGCACCTCTTGGCTGCATCGTCTGGTCGACCACGGCCAGAAGCTCGGCGGTGAGCGTGTCCAGGTCGATGTGCTGGCGAAGCCGCGCGCTGAACGCCTGGATGGTCCTGGCGGCGTCGTAGCGGTGGCGGTTGAAGCGGCGGTCGACCAGGTCCTGGACGCGTCGGCGGGCGGGCTGGAACACCGCGGCGACCGCCAGCGTCGCCACCGCCACCGCCAGGCTGGAGCCGCGGCCCAGCAGCTGGCCAAGCCCCAGGACCACCCCCGCGTAGCCCCCACCCAGGACCACCGTGAGCAGCCCGTAGGCCAGCGTGCGGCTGATGATGCGGTCCAGGTCGTAGAGCCGGTAGCGCAGCACCGCCGCGCCCAGCGCCAGGGGGACCAGCCAGCTGACCGTGCCGAGGGCGGAGGTGATCACCGTGTCCGACGCCGGGCCGCCGATCACGGCGGCGGTCACGGCGATCAGCGCCGCCACCGGCACCAGCGCCGCCGCCAGCGCCAACCAGCGAAGCTGCTGGCGCTCCACTCCCCGCGCCCTGCGGAAGCGCACCAGCAGCGAGGCGACCGCGGCCACGATGGCCAGCCCGAAGGCGCCGCCGATCACGATGCCGACCAGGTCGTAGAGGACCCGGAGCGGGCCGGTCGGGGCGCCGATGGCCAGTGGGCTGGTGATGGTCTGCAGTGGCGGCTCCAGCCGCTGGTTGCTGAAGATGATGCCCAGCATGTCGGCAACCGCCACGGCCACCAGCGCTCTGGCGACCCAGCGCCAGCGTGGGGAGGGCAGCGACCCGGTCGGGGTCAGCAGCAGGGCGAGCGCCAGCAGGGGCACGGGGGCGCCGGATTCGTTGAGGGCGTAGACGACCACCACCGCGGCGCCGGTGGCCGGCAGCGCTCCGGGCCGGGCCACCAGGCCGTAGCCCACGTAGGAGGTGGCTACGACCGAACCGATCGTCAGCAGCCCGAAGGCCAGCAGCAGCCAGCCCACCGGGTTGCGTGGGCGGCGGCTGGCCACCACCGCCCCGACCGTGGTCGCGCTCACCAACCCCAGCACCGCGTAGATGGCGTTCTCGGCGGTCAACTGCACCAGGTCGGGCCGGCCGGCCTGGCGCATCAGGTGATCCAGCCAGGCGATCGCGACCGTGCCAAGCACGAACAGCGCCGCCAGCGCCCACACCAGCACATCCGGCCACCGCATCCGGACGCGGGAGGTCAACCACATGGTCGTCGGTGTATCACGGTCGCCTCCGCTCCGCCTGGCCACCGTCTCTGCTGGCCACCTGATCCGGACCAGCCATCAGAATCCCTGACCGCCGTCACGGGATCGTTACCGACCCCAGCACGCCAACCACCAGCCGCCGGCAACCAGGGCTCACCACCACCACCACCACCACCACCACCACTTGATCGAGCAGCCAACCCGGAAGTCCAGCCACCGGCGCCAGCCACCCGCGGCCGATCGGCGGCCTCGGACATGTCACGAACTCTGGCCGTGTCCATCGGATACGAGCTTGGTTCGCGGCTTGAGGCGAAACGACGCGGCGACCTTGTGGCGGTACTGGGCCTGGGTGGCGGGATCCCAGGGGATGCACCAGCGTCCGCTGGACGCCTGCCGGCCGGGGAGTTGGCCCTTGTTGAGCCAGTCGTAGATCGCGCCGCGGCTGATCCTAAGCTGCCTTGCGGCGTCGGGGACGCTGATCTCGCCGTCGTACAGCGGAACGGTGCGTGGCGCCCAGATCTGGTGGGCGACGCGGACCCGCTCCACCGCGGCGGGGTCGAACCGGTGCCCGCGGCCGGTGCGAAGCCCGGCGGCGTTGAGCCGCTCGGCCAGGGCCTGGTTGGTGGTGGTCGCGCCAAGCTGGCGGATGAGGTCCACGGCGGCGGCGGAGGTGCGGCCGGGTCCACGGCGGGTGACGGTGAGCTGGTCGGTGGCGCCGGTGTGCCAGCGCACCCCGATGCGGCACAGGTCGGGGTCGGGCTCGGCCAGGACGGTGACGTCGGCGATCAGGGTGCGCAGCAGGCGTTTGCGGTCGCGGGGGCTGGTGGCAGGGTCGTGCCACAGCCCTGGCAGGTCGGCGGCCAGGGCCTGGAGCGCGGCGCGCTCTGGCAGGGGCGGGCGGGCTGCTCTGGCGGTGGCCAGGGCGGCCTCGGCGTCGACCAGAGCGGCCAGGGCCTGCTCCCAACGGGCTTCCAGGGTTCGGGCGACCAGCCGGTTTTCGGGCTCGACCAGGCTGAAGGTGCGCTCGGCCCGGTCGGCGTCGTAGCGGGCACGATCCAGTGCCAGCTCGGCGGCGCGATGGGCGCGGGTGTGCCGCTGGGTGACCTCGTCGGCGGCGGCCAGCGCCAGCTGGAGCTGCTGGGGCGTGACCGCGTCCAGCAGCAGCCGGGCGACCGTGGTGTCCACGGTCGGGGCTGCAACCGTGCGGCACAGCGGCGTGGAGGTGTGGTCGGCTCGGGACTGGCAGGCGTAGGCGGGGTCCTTGGCTTGGTAGTACCGGGTGGTCATGCGGGTGCCGCAAGCGCCGCAGAAGATGATCCCCTGGCACAGCGGCTGGCCTTCCCTGGGCGGGCGCGCTCCGGTGCTGGTGGTGTTGGCGGCGAGCTTGGCCTGGTTGTCCAAGAACTGCTGCCAGGTGATGTAGCCCTGGTGGTGGTCGTGGATGACCACCAGCCAGTCCGAGCGGGCTCGGGGTTGCCGCACGGTATGCACACCGCCGTCGGGGGTGACCCGGCGCACGTCACGGCTGCGCCCGTAGGTGTAGGCGCCCGCATAGGCGGGGTTTTTGAGGGCCTGGACCACGCGGGCGTGGGTCAGTCGCCCCCAGCGCAGCCGCCCCGCCCACACCCCGCCCCAGGCGCGCTGGGGGAACAGCCGCCCGGCAGCATCGAACGCGCCGACCACCCCGAACGCCGACCCGGTCCGCTGGAACTCGGCGAGCAGGTCGGCCACCGCGGCGCGGACCTGCTCATCGGGATCGATCACTACGTGGCGGTCGGGGTCGTAGACGTAGCCGACCGACAGCGGCCCGCGCAGCTCGCCGCGCTGTGCGGCGGCCAGCTTGGCGCCGTGCAGCCGGCCAAGCAGCAGGTGGAGCTCGGCCTCGCTCATCGTGCCTTTCAGCCCAAGCAGCAACCGGTCGTTGACGTCGGCCAGGTCGTAGATCCCGTCGCCGTCGACCAGCAGCGTGTCGGTCAGCCGGGCCAGCTCCAACAGCCGCGTGAACTCCGCCGAGGAGCGTGCCAGCCGGGAGACCTCCAGGCCAAACACCGCGCCGACCTCGCCAAGGCACACCCGCGACAGCAGCTCCCGGAACCCGTGGCGTTGGCTGCCGAAGCGGCCCGAGATGCCCAGGTCGGCGTCCACCACCACGACCTGCTGTGCTGTCCAGCCCAGCTCGGCCGCCACCGCGGCCAGGCCGTACTGGCGCTGGGTGGATTCGGTGTGGGCGCGGACCTGTCCCGGTGTCGACTGGCGCACGTATACCAGCGCCAACCGACTGGTGTGCGCTGGGGTGATCTTGGCCGACCCGTTCACCGTCGCCTCCTCCCCGCAGCCGCGCCTCGACCATGTTGGCCACGGCCATGGTCGCCTGCCGGCGGTCCCATCCCCCCATGGCGTCCCGTCCCCTGTGGGCCGCCACTCCGACGTCCCATTCCTATCATCTACCCTCTTCATCGTAAATGGAATAATCACGTCTCAGCGTGTCGAGCAGTGCACGCAGGGCGGTCAATCCCTCCACCGACAGCCGCGCTTGTCCCGCTGGCGGCCCCCGGTCAGTCCACTCCTGCCGCAACGACACCCGGCGCACGCCATCGACCTCGCACACCAGCACCAGGCCCCTGCCCGTGCGCAGCGCATACAGCACCGGCAGCTGGCGCCCGGCCAACGGGTGGAAGGGATGGGTGACCACCAGTGAACCGCACCGAGAACCGGACGGGCGCATCGTATGGAGTGACGATTCCCGCCGACGTGGAGCGGGAGGACCGGCTGCTGGCCGGTCTGACCGCCCGGCAGCTCGGCATCCTGGCCGGCGCCGCCCTGGTCGCCTGGGTTGTCGGCGTGGCCGTCCGCACGGTCCTGCCCGTGGTCGCCGCCCTGGTGGCCGCCTGGATGGTGCTGCTGGTGGGACTGGGATTGGCGCTCGGCCGCCGGGACGGGCTGTCGCTTGACCGGCTCGTGCTGGCGGCGTGGCGGCAGCGGCGGGCGCCGCGGTGGATGGTGCCGGCTCCCGAGGGCGTGCAGCCCGCACCGCGCCTCTCGCCGACGTGGACGGCGTGGTCCCTGCCCCGCTGGAGCTGTCCGTCGTGGGCGTCAGCCAGGACGGCATGCTCGATCTTGACGCCGAAGGCGCGGCGGTGATCTGCCAGGCATCGGGGGTGGCGTTCTCGCTTCGGACCGAGGCCGAGCAGGACGCGCTAGTGCGCGGGTTCGCCCGGCTGCTGCACAGCATCACCGCGCCGATGCAGGTGCTGGTGCGGGCGGTCCCGGTGGACCTGGCCGGGAGCGTCCGCGCGATCGAACGGGCCGCCGGCGGGCTCCCGCATCCGGCGCTGGAGGCCGCAGCCCGCGAGCACGCCGGGTTCCTGTCGTCGCTGGCGGCCCGCCGCGACGTGCTGGCCCGCGAGATCCTGGTCGTCTTCGCCGAGCCTTCCGGTGGCCCGGCGGCTGCCGAGGTCCTGGCCCGCCGCGCCGACCAGGCGGCTTCGCTGCTGGCGGGAGCAGGGGTGACGCTGCGCCGGCTCGATGGCGAGCAGGCGATGGTCGCGGTGGCGGCGTCGATGCGGCCCGGCCAGCCCCGCCCGTCGGCGGGTGGGCTGTCGGCGTCCGGTGAGGTCATCAAGGGAGGTGGCCGATGAGCCGGCGGTCATCGCGACGGCTGGGTCGGCGTCCGGATGCGGGGCTGCCGTTCCCCGATGCGGTGGAGGTCGCGCCCCGTGCCGTCCGGGTCGGTGAGATGTGGTGCGGGACGCTGATCGTGACCGGCTATCCCAGGGAGGTCGCCAGCGGCTGGCTGGAGCCGCTGGTCACCCATCCGGCCGCGGCGGACGTGGCCGTGCACGTAGAGCCCGTCGCGGCAGCCGTGGCGGCGGCAGGGCTGCGGCGGCAGCTCGCGCGGCTGGAGTCCACCCGCCGCGTGGACGCCGAGCGCGAGCGGCTGGGAGACGTCGAGGTGGAGGCGGCCGCTGAGGACGCTCGCGAGCTGGCGAGGCGGCTGGCCAGGGGTGAGGGGCGGCTGTTCCGCGTCGGCGTGTACGTGACCGTCCGCGGGCGGGACCTGGTCGAGCTGGAGGAGCAGACCGACAGCGTCCGAGCGCTGCTTGGGTCGCTGCTGCTGGACGCCTACCCGGCCAGCTACCGCAGCCTCCAAGGCTGGATCACCAGCCTGCCGCTGGGCGTGGACACCCTGAAGGTGCGCCGCACCCTGGACACGACCGCGCTGGCGGCGGCATTCCCATTCGCCTCCGCCGAGCTGACCGCCACAGGGCCGGACGGCGTGCTGTACGGGCGGAACCTGCGCAGCCACGGGCTGGTGGTATGGGACCGGTTCGCCCTCGAGAACCACAACGCCGTCATCCTCGCCAAGAGCGGCGCCGGCAAGTCCTACCTGGCCAAGCTGGAGGCGCTCCGCTCCCTGTATCGCGGCATCGACCTGTTGATCGTTGATCCGGATGGCGAGTACCGCCGCATGACGGACGCCGCCGGCGGCGCCTACCTGGCGCTCGGCGCTGCTGGCGTGCGGCTCAACCCGCTCGACCTCGCCGACGAGCCGGACGCGTTCACCCGCCGCGCCCTGTTCCTGCACACGCTCGTGGAGATGCTGGCCGGCCAGGCGCTGCCCGGCGAGGAGCGCGCGGCGCTGGACCGCACTGTCGTCGCCTCCTACCAGCAGGCCGGCATCACCAGCGACCCCCGGACCCATCGCCGGCCAGCCCCGCTGCTCCGCGACTTGGTGGCCGCCCTCCACGGCGACAAGGATGCGGCTGCGCAGCGGCTCGCCGCCCGCCTGGCGCCCTACACGACCGGCTCCTGGCGGGGCCTGTTCGACGGCCCGACCACCACCCGCCCCGAGGGGCACCTGGTGGTGTTCGGGCTCCGCGACCTGCCCGAGGAGCTTACCGCGGTGGGGACGATGCTGGCGCTGGACGCCATCTGGCGCCAGGTCGCCGATCCATGGAGACGCCGTCGCCGGCTGGTGCTGGTGGACGAGGCGTGGCGGCTCATGCGCGACCCGGCCGGCGCCAGGTTCCTGCGGCGGCTGGCCAAGTCGGCCCGCAAGCACTGGTGCGGGCTGACCGTGGTCACCCAGGACGTCGGCGACCTGCTCGACTCCGAGCTCGGCAAGGCCGTGGTCGCCAATGCGGCTACCCAGATCCTGCTCGGCCAGGCCCCGCAGGCGATCCTCGCGCTGGCGGACGCCTTCCGCCTGTCGGAAGGGGAGCGGGCGTTCCTGCTTGGCGCCCGCACAGGCGAGGGCATCCTTGCTGCGGGCGCCGAACGTGTCGCCTTCCAACCCGTGGCCAGCCCCACCGAGCACCGCCTCGTCACGACAAGCCCGGAGTTCCTGGCGGCTTTGGAGGCGGAGGAGCGGAACGCAAGGGTGGATGGGTCGTGAGTGGCCTGTTCAACCCCAGGGTTCGGCGAACCGGCGGAAATCAGGAAGCTGGTGTGCAGGGGTTGCTTCCGGCTCGCCGATCGGTCACCTCAGACCTGGTCAAGGCGCCGTCATCCGACCCGGCGGTGCGTGACTCGCAGCTCGGTCAGAAAGCGCTTGGTGATCTGCCCGCCGTAGTGGCCGTCGATGAGCCGGGCGATACAGCCCAGCAAGCCCTGCTGGGCGGCGGGCGCAAGCGCGCGATGCCCAGAGTAGGTGTGCAGCACGTCCAGATACGCCGCTGTCGAATACGGCAGCTCCCATTCCCAGCGGCGGAAGATCGCCGGATCGAACAACCATCCGGAGCGCTCCAGTTCCTGGCTGTCGTGGGGGATTTGTGCCGCGGTGGGCAGCCGCAGCCCGGGCGGGGTGTCGGGGTCCCAGCGTTCATAGCAGGCCTGCACCTCGACAAAGAACGCCTCGGTGCCGCCGGCGATGTGGTGGGTGGAGATCGTGGCGAGCGCGCCGCCGGGCCGCAGCGCCTGGGCCGCTTTGGCAACCCGCACCGTGGGGGTCAGCCAGTGCCAGGCGGTCGCTGCCACGACCGTGTCGAATGGTTCGGTGGGCAGTGGCCAGTCCTCGAACGCTGCGACGACCACCTCGACATCCGGGAAGCGGGCGAGGTTGCGGCGGGCGACCCTCGCCAGGTCGGCGCCCAACTCCACCGCGACGATCTGGCCGCCGCGCTCGGCCAGCGGCACTGTGGCCTGCCCGGTCCCGCAGCCGATCTCCAGGACCCGGCAGGCGGGTCCGATGCTTGCCAGCACCGCAAGCTCATCGAACAGCGCCGGCGGATAGCCGGGCCGCGCACGGTCGTAGAGTTCGGCGGCCTGGTTGAACGTCTCGCGCAGCCGCGCAAGCTCGGCCTCGCTCATGCCGTAAGGCTACCGGCACCCATCGGCGGTGCCTTGCAGCCAGACGCCCTGATCGACCGTCGGCTCGGGCAGCGCCGTGGTCACGGCGCGCTACGCGCTCGGCGACTATTAACCGCGCTCAAGGACTGTCCGGAGGTCGGTGGCCAGCGCGGCGGCTTGCGCGGCCGACCAGGGGATGACGCCGCCCTCGAGCATGAGCGCGTGGAACTGCTGGCGCTGGAACGGGGTGCCCGGCGGCAGCGGTGCGATATGCCAGTGGACGTGGGCGTTGCCTTGCTGGCTGCCCATCGATGCCAGGTAGGTCCGCTCCGGTGCGACCACCTGCTCGACGGCGCGGGCGACCCGGTGCACGACCGCCAGCAGATCGAGGAACGCCTCCCGGCTGAGGCCTCGGACGACGTGCTCGATGTGGGCCTTGGGAGCCACCAGCACCTTGCCGTGCAGGGTCGGGTAGCGGTCGAGGAAGGCGATGTGGGCGTCGTCTTCGAAGATGACCTGCTCGTAGTCGTAGCTGGGATTGCCCTGGACGACGGCGCACACAAAGCAGTGGCCGGTCCGGATCTGCTGCTCGTAGGCGGCAAGGTCGATCGGGACCCGCTCGGCGTCCATGCGACGGCTCCTTCCGCAGCCCGTGGAGGGGACAACCACACCCAACCACACCTGATATCGACAGCCGCAGAGTTCATAAGCGATCCATCCGAGACGCCGATGGCGGAGCAGGAGGTTCCCGCCCGGTGATGCGATCGACGGTGATCGGCCTCGTCGCGATCCTGTTCATGGTGATGCTGGTCGTCGCCGCGGCGACGAGCGTGCTTACGATCCTGCCGGGCGGTGGAGGCGCACTGGCGCCGACAGCCCAGGCGCTGGAGCGCATCCCGCCTGTCTATCTGGCGCTCTATCAGCAGGCCGCGCGACGCTGCCCGGGCCTTCCGTGGACTGTGCTGGCGGCCATCGGGGAGGTCGAGTCCGACCATGGCCGCTCGACTGCTCCGGGTGTGCGCAGCGGTGCGAACTCTGCTGGGGCGGCGGGGCCGATGCAGATGGGGATCGGCGTGGGCCCTGCTGGCGATGCCTTCTGGCGGTTCGCCGTCGATGGGGACGCCGACGGGACCGCCTCGCCCTACGACCCGGCCGATGCGATCCCGACTGCTGCGGATTACCTGTGCCAGGCACTGGCCGACGGCCACGGGGATCTTGCCGGCGCGGTCTTCGCCTACAACCACGACCGCGCCTACGTTGACCGGGTCCTGAACCTGGCGGCCGGCTATGGTGCCACCGCGGAGGCGCCCACCGTGGCCGCCAGTCAGGCCGTGGCGTTCGCGCTGGCGCAGCTTGGCACGCCCTACCGCTGGGGCGGCGACGGCTTGGAGGAGGGCGGCTTCGACTGCTCCGGGCTGGTTCACGCCGCCTACCAGGTCGCCGGCATCCAACTGCCTCGGACCGCCCAGGCCCAGTACGACGCCGGCCTCCACCTTCCTCTCGACTCCCCACTGCTGCCCGGCGACCTGGTGTTCTTCGGCACCGGGCCGGCCAACGTCACCCACGTCGGGATCGTCGTCAGCTCAGGCCAGATGGTTGACGCGCCCCATACCGGGGCGCTGGTCCGCGTCGAGCCCTACACGAGGCGGGCCTACCTGGGCGCGACCCGACCAAGCGTCCCTGCCGCATAGCCATAGGCGCTTTAGAGCAACAGGAGGTGCCCGCTGCCTGTCCATGAACACCGGTCCAGTCGGCCGCCGAGGTCTGGGCGGCACCGTGTCCTGCGTCACGCCATCGCCGGCCCGACGGCGGTGAACCGGCCCATGACGGTCCTGTCGGCGTTCGCTGGGGTCGGCGGCTTCGACCTGGCGCTGGAGCGCGTCGGTATGCGCTGTGTCGGGCAGGTCGAGATCGACCCGGCCTGCCGTGGTGTGCTGGCCCGTCACTTCCCGGAGGTGGACCGTCACGATGACATCCGGACCGCGATCGATTGGTGGGCTGCTCGGCCCCGGCCACCGCTCGACCTGCTCACGGGTGGGTTCCCGTGCCAGGACCTGTCCACCGCCAACACCGACGGACGGGCCGGGCTCGCCGGCAAGCGGTCGGGGCTGTTCTTCGACCTCGCGCGAGCGGTTGGCGCGCTACGCCCGCGCTGGCTTCTGCTCGAGAACGTCACCGGGCTGCTGCACTGCAACCAGGGCCGCGACTTCCAGACGGTCCTCGAAGAGCTGGGAGCCCTCGGGTACGGGGTGGCGTGGACGGTACTGGACGCGGCACGGTTCGGGCTCGGACAGCGGCGACGGCGCGTCTTCGTTGTCGGCTGTCGTGGAGCTGTCTGTCCCGCCGAGATACTGTTTGCGGCCGAGCCTGGCCCGCCAGGTGCTGCGGAGGGCGGCGGACCCCAGGACGCGACCGCTGCCGCCCGAGCTGGTGGAGGCGCTCAACCGGATCGCCGCGACCGAGGGTCTGGTGTCAGCGGCAAGCTGTGGGTGATCCAGGCCGGCGGCTGGTCGCCGCTGTTCTGGCGCGAGGGCGGCCCGGCCTACACGCTCAACACCGGCGACCGGCATCTCGTCGCCTACGGCACCCCGGGGCGGGACGAGCTGGTGGTGCGCCGGTTCACCCCGCGGGAGTGCGAGCGGCTGCAAGGCTTCCCCGACGACTGGACCGCCACCGACGCCGCCGGACGGCCGGTCGCTGACACCGTCCGCTACCGGATGATGGGCAACGCCGTGGCCGTTCCCGTCGTGGAATGGATCGGCGCGCGCCTGCTCGTCGTCGATGCTCAGTCCCGCTCGAGCTGAACCGTGCGGACTCGCCCGTCTGGAGGTGCGTTGCTCGTACCCGCCGCCTTCCCGGTCATGGCCCGGCTGTCCAATGCTGACCCTGGAATCCCACTGGAGAGCCCAATCAGCCGGTTCCTGCTCGACCCGCTGGGGGCGATCGCCCGCTGGGCAGGCTCGCATGGAGGCGCCACCGCCTTGGCACTGAAGGCGGGCGCAGCGGCGCTGCTGGTGGGGCTGGTCCTGGCCGCCGGATTGCGGCTGGGCTTCGGGCGCTGGCGCTCGGCGCGCATGCGACGCGGCGCCCGGTTGGTCGAGATCCTCAGCCCGCCCCAGGTCGATCCGGGCGGCGCGCTGGCGCTGTGGCGCAACCTGCACGGGCTGCTGCGGCAGCGCCGCGTGCTGCTCGGCCGACCGCACGTCTGCTTCGAGTATCGCTGGGATGCCGAGCGCCTCCAGATCGGGCTCTGGCTACCCGGTATCGTGCCGCCGCGGCT
>Ga0137369_10003701_pt1 | contig 15618 bp, 16 predicted proteins | sample SagtaG_12_FD_104918 | JGI IMG/M metagenome (GOLD analysis project Ga0137369, IMG submission 104918) | Vadose zone soil microbial communities from Sagehorn Ranch, Mendocino, California, USA - Sage1_L_113_16 metaG | ecosystem: Environmental > Terrestrial > Soil > Vadose zone | place: USA... | reverse complement strand
GGCATCATTTTCGATGGCAACCTGCAATCGCTGCCATGGGATTATCAGTTTGATGACCGCGTCGGGCGTGCCGTGGCTGTCGATTCCGCGGCGATTCTCGAGGCGCTTCGGCATGTGTACGCAGCGACGAATGTGGTGAGCGAGCTCACTCAGAAGTGAGCATGATTGCCCGCCTCGCCACGCCCGCTGACGCGGCGGCCATCGCTCGCATTTACAACGAAGGCATCGAAGAGCGGATCGCCACGTTCGAGACGCGGCTGCGCACGGGGTCGGACGTCGAGAAGTGGTTCGACGGAACGCACCCGATCGTCGTGATCGAAGATGCGGAAAGCATTCTCGCTTTCGCTTCGACTTCGATGTACCGCCCGCGCGAGTGCTATGCCGGGATCGCCGACTTTTCCGTTTATGCCGCGCGATCAGCACGCGGCCGCGGAGCGGGGAAAGCGGCGATGCTCGCGCTGATCGACGCAGCGCGCGAAGCGGGATTCTGGAAACTCGTCTCCCGCGTCTTCGTAGAAAACACGCCGAGCCGCAGTCTTCTGCGATCGGTCGGTTTTCGTGAGGTCGGCACGTACGAGCGCCACGCGAAGCTCGATGGCCTCTGGCGCGATGTGGTCATTGTGGAAAAGCTCCTGGGATGACAACACGCGGCGTTCGTGTTCAGATCGGCGCGTAGATGCCCGACCCGCAGCACATCAGAAATTTCTCGATCATCGCCCACATCGACCACGGCAAGACGACGCTTTCCGATCGTCTGCTGCAGAAGACGGGTGCGGTCGAAATGCGCGACATGCACGCGCAGATGCTCGATGACATGGACCTCGAGCGCGAGCGCGGCATCACCATCAAAGCGCGCGCGGTCACGCTGCGCTACAAGGATTACACGTTCAATCTGATCGACACGCCGGGCCACGTTGATTTCTCGTACGAGGTGTCGCGGAGTCTGGCCGCGTGTGAAGGGGCGATTCTGGTCGTCGATGCCACTCAAGGCGTGGAGGCCCAAACGCTCGCCAACAGCTACATGGCCATCAACAACAATCTGGCGATCCTGCCGGTGATCAACAAGGTGGACCTGCCCTCGGCGGAGCCGGAGAAAGTCCGCGAGCAGATCGAGAATGTCATCGGACTCGATGCCCACGACGCCGTGCTCGCCAGCGCCAAGGCGGGAATCGGCATCGACGAGATCCTCGAGAAAATCATCACCAGCATTCCTCCGCCGAAGGGTGACCCTAACGGTGTGCTGCGCGCGCTGCTGTTCGATTCCTGGTACGACTCCTATCGCGGTGTCGTGTGTCTTCTGCGGGTGATCGACGGCGAGATCCGCACCGGGATGAAGATTCGTTTCATGTCCACCGGCCGCTCGTACGAAGTGACCGAGATGGGTATCTTCACTCCCAAGCCGAAAGCGGTCGACAGCCTCGGCGTCGGGGAAGTCGGATTCTTCTCCGCGAACATGAAGGACATCGTGCAGGCGAAGATCGGCGATACCGTCACCGGAGAGCGCGACGAGCCCGAAGCGCTGCCGGGTTTTCAGGAAGTGAAGCCGATGGTCTTCGCCGGACTGTTTCCCATCAACACCGAAGACTACGAACAACTCCGCGATGCGATGGCCAAGCTGAAACTGAACGACGCCTCCTTCAGCTACGAGCCGGAAAGCTCGCTCGCTCTCGGCTTTGGATTCCGCTGCGGGTTTCTGGGGCTGCTGCACATGGAGATCATCCAGCAACGGCTCGAGCGCGAGTTCAACCTGGAGTTGCTAACCAGTGCCCCTGGAGTGCGGTACAGGGTGACAAAAAGTGACGGCGAAGTCCTCGAAATCGACAATCCGCAGAAGATGCCCGATCCGGCATACATCGCCCGGATCGAGGAGCCGTTCCTCGAAGTGACCATCCTCACCACCGACGAATTCGTTGGCCCAATTCTCGCTCTGGCGATTGATCGGCGTGGTCAGCAGAAGAAGCTGGAGTACGTCAGCAGTAACAGAGTGATGATCATGTACGAAATGCCGTTGAATGAGGTGATCCTCGATTTCTTCGACAAGCTGAAATCGATCTCACGCGGATACGCCTCACTCGACTACCAGTTCGTCGGTTATCGCGAAAGCGATCTAGTCAAGATGGACATTCTGGTCAACGGTGAGCCGCTCGACGCGCTTTCTCTGATCGTGCATCGGGACAAAGCCTACGCGCGCGGCAAGATGCTCGTGGAAAAAATGAAAGAGTTCATTCCCCGGCAAATGTTCGAAGTTGCCTTGCAGGCCGCGATTGGAAATCGGGTGATTGCCCGTGAAACCGTGAAACCTCTTCGTAAGAACGTCCTCGCCAAGTGTTACGGCGGAGACATCACGCGCAAGAGAAAACTTCTGGAGAAACAAAAAGAAGGGAAGAAGCGGATGAAACGGGTCGGGAAAGTGGAGATTCCGCAGGAGGCTTTTCTGGCTGTGTTGAAGATCGACTGATCACCCCTCCGGCAGGAGGCAGTCATGAAGTCTTCAAGAGTGTTCCTTACAGCAGTTGCGGTGAGCGTGGTCGGTACTTCAATCGCCGCGGCGGCTCGCGTCGATTTCAAAGATCCGCGCCGGGCTCTCGGACGCGAAGGAAACATTCGCGTCGATGCGGAGCTCGGGCAGGACACCGTCTCGGCGAGCTCGCCTCTCACTGTGACGTACCAGATTCAGAATCTTTCGACCTCTACCATCGCCGTGGCGGACAAGATCGCCGAGACCGATTTCGATCCCGATTCCCAAACCATCACTCTGTCGATCGGGTCGGAAATTCCGCCCGGGCCGAACATGCCGCATCTGGTGACCACCAATCCTGGCGAAACACGTGTGCTGACCGCCGGTGCGTTGGTGCATGTTGCCGTTCCGAACGTTCAGACGCGCTGGACGGCCGTGCCGAAATACGTGCAGGTGAAGGTGACAGTGCTCAGGGATGTCACGGCGTTTTCTAAGTTCATCGAAGAGCAGACTCGCACGACGTCTCCCGTGGCTCTGCCGAAGGAAATGTTCGATCACTGGGTGGAATCGACCGACTCCGTCTTCCTCAACACGATTCCGGTCTATTGGAAAAACGAGAGCCGCCGCGGAACCGCGGACAGCAACCAGCCGGCTGGAACGGATTGAATGTGATGACGGCTTCAGCCCGTCGGACGGACTAAAGTCCGTCCCACGTTGCGTTCTCTGCATCGAAGGGGGACGTCGCGTGAGACGCTACGCCGTTTTGAGTCTTGGGTTGGTTCTGGTCGCGTGCACGTCGACAAAACCGGTGAACATGTCCGAACCGCGCCGGGTTGTCGGGACGGAGAGCGACGTCCGCATCGACGCTGAAGTCTACGGCGATCACCTCGCGCCGCAGATCACCGTTCCCGTGAAATACGACATCACGAATCATCGCGGGACGACGATTCTCGTCGCCGATCTGATCCCGGAGAGCACGTACGATCCCGACACGCACATGGTGACGATCAGCATTGGATCGGAGATTCCGGGCGAGGAATTTCTGCCGCGTCTGATTCCGATCCGGCCGGGCGAGAAAAAGAGTTTCTCGACGACGGCGCACGTCATGATCATCGCCAACACCGCCTCGCCGTGGGTCCCGCGGCCGAATGCGCTGCGGTTGAAAGTGAATTTCCTCGGCGATCCGCTGCCATTCCAGAAGCTGATTGCCATTCCCGAGAAAGCGGTGCACGACCGCGCGCTCGCGGCTCAGCTCTTCCCGAAGTGGGTGGAGGGAAACGAGTCCGTGTTTACCAACTCGCTGCCGATGCGCTGGGTGACCACTGTCGAGGAGCCGACGCCGGCCAATATGCCGGGGCGGAGGCGGCGGGGCGGGACGTAGCGCGCCGATGCCGCGGCGCGTTGTCGGTTGTCGGTGATCGGTAGTCCTCGCCGCGGTTGACACCGACAACTGACAACCGACAACGGCGCGAAGCGCCGACTCAGAAACTCTTCACCGCCTCCTGCTCGTTCTCATAAACCTCGAAAACGGTGATCAGCTGCGTCACGTGCAGCAGCTCGTTGAGCTTCGCCGGCAGGTGGAGCAGTTTGAGTTTTCCGCCGCGGTTCGTCACGGTGGTGTAGGAGCCCACGAGCTCGCCGATGCCGGAAGAATCGATCGTGGTCACGCCGCTCATGTCGAGCAGAATCTTGTTCTTTCCTCCATTGAGCGCGTTGGTGATGATCTCGCGAAGCTGTTGGTCACCCGATCCGATGGTGATCTTTCCATCCAGTTTGATCACTTCGACGCCGTCGACCGTACGCGGAGTGGCTTTCATATTCGTCTCCTTCTAGATCTTGCTGCTCGCGAGCCCGTTTCCCTTCGCGAGATTTTTCGTCATCACCAGTGAGGTCCCACCGCCGGGGAGAAATGAATACTGCACCTGATCCATGAACGTTTTCATGTAAAAGATCCCGCGCCCGCTGGTCTTCATCAGATTCTGCGGGTTCAGCGGATCGCCGATTGCGCCGGGATCGAAGCCGGCGCCTTCATCGGAGATCCGGATCTCCAGTTGGTGATCGTGGAGATGAAATGTCGCATTCACTTTTTTTCGCACATCGAGCTTGTTGCCGTGTTTGATGGCGTTGGCGACCGCTTCGCGAACGGCCATTCCGATCCAGTGCGTCCCATCCTCATCCAATCCCGCGTTTTCACAGAGATGTTCGGCGATCACCTGGACGAGCTCGATGTTTTCGAATCGGCTGCTGATGGTGATCTCGACTCGCTCGCCATTCCCGTCCATGAAAACCGCGGGCATTCTAAGTGACGCCGTTCAGCCCTGCAAGGCGGAATGATGGACAGCAACGCCTCGTTCGCATGCGCATGTTACGGCGTTTGAGCGTTTTGGCTGCGGCGCTGTTTCTGGTCGGCAGCGGCGCTTCCGGCTCCTCACTGGGTCGCGAAATGCGCGAGGTCGAGCGGCTCCGCGGGGTCACCTTTCTCCACGACGTCGCGCAGCGGACGATCGATCGTACCGAGCTGCGGCCGCTGATTCGAGAGCAGCTCGCGAAAACGATCCCCTACTCCCTCAACGACTACATTCGAATTCTAAAGGCCCTGCAGTTGGTCGACGCGTCCACCCCTCACGTCGTCGATCGCATGTTCGAGCTATACGACGCGCAGGTCCTGGCCTTCTACGATCCGACGACGCATACCTACTTTGCCATTCGACAGCTCCCGAAAGCGCTGGCCGGGATGGGAGATGCATCTGCGCTGCGCGAGTCGGTGGTCATCCACGAGTTGACGCATGCCCTTCAGGACCAGCGCTTCGGCGCGACGGCACGCGATCGCGCGCTGCAGCACGATACCGATGGCGAGCTCGCGTACCACGCGCTGCTGGAAGGCGAAGCGACTCTGATCATGATGGATTACCTGCTGCAGAAGAGCGGGCAATCGTTTGACGAGGCGGTGAAGAGCGACTTGCTGACGGCGATGGGCGCCGCGACCGCCGATCAGTCGATCGCTCCCGACGCGCCGAAGTACTTCGTCGAATCGCTGAAGTTTCCGTACATCGAAGGACTGAGACTGGTCGTGCAGGCCTATCGCCACGGCGGATGGAAAGAGATCGACCGGATGCACGCGAATCCGCCGCGAACCACGCGCGAGGTTCTGCATCCCGACGAATACTTCGCGCGTCTCGCCAGTGGAGTCGGTGGCGCGCCGCCGTTCCATCCGGCGCTCCCGAAAGACGTGCTCACCGTCGAGCGGCTCGGCGAATTTCATTGGCGTTATCTCGCCGGCGAGCACGCCGGCGGATGGATTGATGATCGCGTGAGCGTGATGCGCAACGGCGATGTGACCGCCGAAACGCGATGGGAAACGCCGGCAAAGGCAGCGTCGTTTCGCGATGCCTACGTCGCGTTTTTGCGCGGCCGCGGCGTCGAGCCGCAAGTCTCGACCGATGGCCCGTCCGTGAAGGTCTCGTACCGGCAATGAACGTCGATTACGAGAACCTCGAGCGCGACCTGACCACAGGAATGTTTCGCGAGATGCTGAAAGAGGAGCTGATCGCCGGCTTCCGGCAGATCCAGGCGTCAGGCGACAGGCTTCCGCTCGCATCGCATTACGCCTCACAGATCGCGGAGATCGTCTGCCGTGGGGCGAGCGGACCGCTGCGGCCGGAGGTGGCGTTCGAGCTTTATCAGGAGATCCTCGAAGCAGTCGAGCACGCGCGTGCAACCGTCCTTGGTGAACAGCGCGCGCAGTAAGATGGCGGGTGGCGGGTAGCGGGTAGCGGGTGGGCCCACCCGCCACCTGCTACCCGCCACCCGCGTGGAGCCGCTGTTTGAAACGAAAAATTAAGTCCTATCCCCCGCTCTCGTCATTCGCCACGACAGGCGGTTGAGCCTGCAAGCTGGGTCAGGATGTCCTTCACGCGGTCCTGGCGAAACTCCCTTCCGTCGAAGGGCTCGGGGATCTCCTCGTCGGTCATCGCACCAGTGACGACGCGGCGGTGCTTCGCATCAGCGGCGACGAGGCCATTGCACAGACCGTCGATTTCTTCACGCCGATCGTTGACGATCCATATCTCTTTGGGGCGATCGCGGCGGCGAACGCCGTCTCCGACATCTACGCCATGGGCGCCACCCCCATCCTGGGCCTCGCCATTGCGGCGTTTCCGACCGACGTGCTGCCGCTCGAAGTGCTCGAGCAGATTCTTCGAGGCGGCGCTGACAAGGCGCAGGAAGCCGGATTTCCAGTCGCGGGCGGTCACACGATCATCGACGACGTCCCGAAGTATGGACTCGTGGTCACCGGAGTCGTCGGTGTCAAAAACATCGTCCGCAACTCGACCGCAAAACCGGGCGACGCGCTCATTCTCACCAAGCCGATCGGAAACGGCATTCTCGTGAGCGCGTACCGCGGCCTGAGTCAGAAACGGTTCCGGCGAAATCATGCGCCGGATCTTTCTGAGGCCACTCGCTGGATGACGCTGCTCAATCGTGACGCGGCGCAAGTGATGTCGCAGGTGGGCGTCAATGCGGCGACGGACATCACCGGCTACGGACTCATCGGGCACCTGCTCGAAGTGTGTGTCGGATCGAAGGTCGGCGCGAAGATCCACGTCGGCGAAGTTCCGGTGCTCCCCGGCGCGCGCGAATACCTCGCTCGCGGCTTCCGCCCGGCGGGCACGGTTCGGAATGCTGAGGCATTTCGCGGCCGCGTAGATGTGCGCGTGGATGAATCCGAATACATATTGATGTGCGACGCCCAAACGAGCGGCGGTTTGCTGATGTCCGTACCGCCCGAAAGGTTGGCCGCGATCGAGCAGCGCTTCCGCGACGGCGGCCTGTTCTATGCAAATATCGGAATGGTGACGGATAAGACCGGAGCCGTCACTCTGATTCCTTAGGAGATCTCATGCCGTACTGTCCGACGTGTAGGCAGCAGTTCGACGACGCGACCGAGTGCCCGAACTGCAAAACGAAGCTCGTCGAAGAGCTGCCGTATCAGACGCGGCAGTCAGACGACGGGACCACGTGGATCGAGATCGCCAGCACGGCGAATTCCGACGAGGCTCAGTTGATTCAGGGCTTTCTCGAAGCGGAGGGCATCGACACGCAGATCGAGCATGCGGAAGCCAACATCCTGCCTACGACGTTCGGCAAGCTCGGAGACCTGCGCGTTTTCGTCACGGCAGAGGATGAGAAGCGCGCTCTCGAGCTGCTGCGCGAACGCGAGCGGGAATGGGAAGACCTCGACGATGATGAGGACACGTTGGTGACGGACGAAGGCGTCGCCGAAGTCGATGAGGACGCGTCCACCGAACCGGAATGAGTGAGCAGCCGCCAGAAACGCAACGCGATCGGCACGTTCCGGAGGAGCCGAAGCTGCCGAGTTGGGTTCCGACGTTCATCGGAATCGTGCTGGTGATCATGGCAGCGCTTGCGGTCTACACGGGTCTTCGCTATCGCAATCCGACGCTCGCCAACGGAATCATCAGGACGCGCCATCCGCCGCGCGCGATGACCGGCGGTGGGCCTCCAGGGGAGCCGGAGCCCGGTGCGTCGCTCGTCTTTCCCGAGAATGCTCCAGATGCGAACGAGCCGCTCGATACGCGCGCCCGCGCGGAGATCAGCGGCGGGCCGGGCAGCGTCATCGGAGTTCCGCACTTGATTGCCCGCCGCGGGATGATCGCGAACGTTCTTCCGGACGACGCGCTGATTTATGTCAACGGAGTGCTGATCGGTCAGGCGAAGCAGTTCAACACGGCCGACGAGGTTTACGACTTTCCCGCGCCCGGCTCCTACACGATTCGGCTCACTGCGCCGGGTTACAAGGAAGCGCAGTACGTGATCACCGCCAGCGACAACGCGCAGGAGGAGATCGCCAGAATTGACGCCAAACTCGTCCGAGCGCCGTGAAGACGCAAGCAGCGCATCAGTGATGCGCTGCTTGCTCGGTATGGGCCTTCTTCGACTCGGCGATGATTTTTTCCTGCAGGTTGCGCGGCACTTCTTCGTAATGGGAGAACTCCATATGGAAGCTGCCGCGGCCCTGGGTGATCGAGCGCAGCGTGGATCCGTAGGTCAGCATCTCCGCGAGGGGCACGCGCGCGTGCAGCGTCTGCACGTCCTCTTCCGCGTCGACGCCTTCCATCCGGCCGCGCCGTGAATTCAGATCGCCCATCAGATCGCCGACGTACTCGGTCGGCGCGCTGATGTCGACTTTCATGATCGGCTCGAGCAGCGTCGGCTTCGCCTGTTCCATTCCCTGCTGGAACGCGAGCGAGCCGGCGATCTTGAATGCCATTTCCGAAGAGTCGACATCGTGGTACTGGCCGTCGAGCAGCCGCACGCGGAAATCAACGACCGGGTATCCGGCGAGAAAACCGCGGCGTCTCGCGTCCTGAATGCCCTTCTCGACCGCCGGGATGTACTGCCGAGGAATCGAGCCGCCGAAGATCTCATCGACGAATTCGAAATCGGCGCCGCGCGGCAGCGGCTCGATCTTGATCTTGCAATCGGCGAACTGGCCGTGACCGCCGGACTGTTTCTTGTGGCGGCCGTGCGCATCTGCGGGCCGTGTGATCGTTTCGCGATACGGAACTTTCGGCGGATGAAGGATCACATCCACGCCGTATTTCTTCTTCAATTTCGAGACGACGATCTCGACGTGCAACTGCCCCTGGCCTCCGATCAACACTTCTTTCGTGCGCTCGTCACGCCCGAAGTTGATGCTCGGATCCTCTTCCATGATCCGCGCGAGGGCGGCGTTGATCTTGTCTTCATCTCCGCGCGCTTTCGGCTCGATGGCGAAAGAGATCGCCGCCTCCGGATACTTGATGTGTTCGATCACGAAGGGATGATCCTTCGCTGCCAGCGTGTCGCCGGTGTGCACGTCTTTCAGCTTCGCCACGGCGCCGATATCGCCCGCGCGCAGCTCCGGGACCGGAACCTGCTGCTTGCCCTGCAGAAGTTGCAGCTTACCGACGCGCTCTTCGTGATCTTTGGTCGTGTTCCAGTACGACGTATCGGATTTGAACGTGCCGGAGAAGACGCGAAACAGCGATACGCGACCGGAGAACGGATCGGAAAATGTTTTGAAAACAAGCGCGGACGGAAACGCTTCTGCGCGGCGCTCGAAGGTGACCTTCTCGCCCTTCGCGTTGCGTCCTTCGATCGTCTTCGCTTCATCGGGTGAAGGCAGCAGCGCGACGATGGCGTCAAGAACCGGGTGTCCGCCAATGTTGTGCGACGCCGAATCGAGCACCACCGGAAAAATCTGATGATGCGAGACCTCTCGTTTCAAGCCATCGATGAGCTCTTCCTGTGACAGCCCGCCCTGCTCGAAGAACCGCTCCATCAGCGTGTCATCGCCCTCGGCCACTTTCTCGATGAGCTGCTCGCGCCATTCGGCGGCGTCGCTCTTCATCTCCGCGGGAATGTCAGCGATGTCCACTTTGCCCGATCCGTCCGTTGGGTACTTGTGGGCCTTCATGGAAATGAGATCGATGACTCCTTTGAAGTCCTTCTCTTCGCCGATCGGAAGCTGGAGCGGCACGACGTTCTTGCCGAACTTTTTCTGCAGCGCTTCGAGCGTTCGCGAGAACGACGCGCGCTCGCGATCCATCTTGTTCACGATGATGAGGCGCGGCAACTCGAATTCGTCGGCGTATTTCCAGACTTTTTCGGTTGTCACTTCGACTGCCGTCACGCCGCTGACCACGATCGCCGCGGAATCGGCGACGCGCATCGCGCTCCGCGTCTCCATCAAAAAGATGCCGAATCCCGGCGTATCGAGCAGGTTGATCTTCGTGTTTTTCCACTCCGCGTATGCCATGGCTGCGGAAATCGAGTGTTTTCGCTCGATTTCGTCCTGATCGAAGTCCGTCGTGGTGGTCCCGTCCTCGATTCGGCCGAGGCGGGTGGTTGCGCCGGTGTTGAAGAGGAGCTGCGAGACGATGGTGGTTTTACCTGTGTCGTTGTGGCCAACAAGAGCAATGTTTCGGATTTCAGAACCGGAGTAGACCTTCATATGGATGTCCTCGCATTTGGGGGCTATGAAATGGGACGTAGATGATAAATTAAAAACACACGTCCGGCCGAGGCCGTGTTTCTCAGCAGCGCGGCCGCCAAAAAGTCCTGAGTCCTGAGTCCTGGGTCCTGAGTCCTGAGACTCTCAGCGGGTGGGCGTGACTCAGAACTCAGGACTCGGAACTCAGAACTGATTTTTCCAAAAAGTCCTGGGTCCTGGGTCCTGAGCTCTCAGCGGGTGGGTGTGACTCAGGACTCAGCACTCAGAACTGATTTTTTCCAGGAGTTATCATTGACGGCCTATGGGTCTCCACTCGAAGCGGGACAGGAGCATGGCGGAGCGCTCGCAGTGAAGCTCGGCCGTTATGAGATCGTTCGCGAGCTCGGCAAGGGAGCCATGGGCGTGGTCTATCTCGCCAAAGATCCCTTGATCGGCCGCCTGGTCGCGCTCAAAACCATTCGAGCCGCGCGTGGCGATGACGACGAGACGCGGGAGTTCCAGCAGCGATTCATCCGCGAGGCGCAGGCCGCCGGCATCCTCAACCATCCGGCGATCGTGACCGTTCACGACATCGGGCAGGACGATCCGAGCGGGATGAATTTCATCGCCATGGAGTACGTCGAGGGTCAGAACTTGAAGGAGATCCTCGCGCAGGGTCGTCCGCTCAGCTTCGACGAAATCGGCGACATCATCGCGCAAGTCGCCGAAGCTCTCGACTTCGCGCATTCGAAAGGAATCGTTCACCGCGACGTGAAGCCTGCGAACATCATTCTTCTCGAAGGCCTCCGGGCGAAAATCACCGACTTCGGCATCGCGAAGATCGCTTCGGGCGGCAACCTCACTTCCACCGGCCAATTCCTGGGCACCCCGAACTACATGGCTCCGGAGCAGATTCGCGGCGCTCCAGTGGACGGCCGCACCGACATTTTTTCGCTCGGCATCTGCCTGTACGAGTGCCTCACGCGACGGAAGCCTTTCGGCGGCGATTCGCTGACATCGATTTCGTACAAGATCGTTCACGAGGCCTTTCCGCCGCTGCACGAGATCAATCCCCAGATTCCCGACGGATTCGGAGATGTCGTCGCGCTTTGTCTGGCCAAGGATCCGGCCAAGCGCTACCAGCGCGGACGCGAGTTCGCGCTCGCGCTGCGTCAGGTGATTCGCGGCGAGCGTCCGGTCAAGCAACACGAGCCCATGCTCGAGGAAGCCACCGTCACCACGCGCGATGGTCATGACAAGCTGCCAACAGTGGAGATTCCGTTTCCGGAAGCGAGCGCCGAACATCCGATGCACGCGAATCCGCACAGCACGATGGCTGCGGCCGCAGAGCCCGGCGGCGGCGCAGCGGCTGCCGTGATGGCTCAACCTGCCGCACCGGCGATTCGTCTGCCGAGAGGCCGGCCTGCGGAGATGGTGCGGAAGACGCTCGATGGCGTTCGCACGATGCCGCTTTGGCGCATGCCGATTGCTCCGGCGATTTTTTTCTCCATCATCGGTGTCTGCATCATCGCGCTGGTGATCGTTGTCGCCGGGATTCGCAGCAGAAGACCGGCGATCCTGACGGTGGATACAGCGGCAGAGGCGAAGGTGGCGAAAGAACGGCAACTGCGGATTCAAGGCAATCAACTGCTGCGGCAGGGGCGCGTCAACGACGCATTCGTAAAATTCGATCAACTGAGCAAGCTCGCGCCGAGGTCACCATACGTCCTCGGCGTGATGACCAACCTGGCCGAGCTGCGCAAGGTGGACGAGACAAAGCAGCAGCAGCTCGCGCACGCCAGGCAGTTCTTCGATCAGGGGATGGCCTTCTTCACGAACAATCAGTATCCGGAGGCAATCAAAGCATTCGAGGCTTCGTTCCACCTCAATCCGAATTCCGACGACACCGCGAACTACCTGAAGCTCGCGCAGCAGGAAGATCAACGCGTGCGGCAGGAGCAGGCGCGCGCGAACCCGGCGCTGCGGACGACGACCCAAGGGCAGGGAGGCACGACCCAAACCACGACGCGCGGCACGCAAGCGCGCAGCGGCACGACGCAACAGCCGACGGGACCGGCTCAGATCACGACGAGCTTCAACAGTACGGTCAATGACGGCTACATCATGGTGAAAGTGGGCAGCGACGTCGTCGCGCACGAGAATCTATGGCAGGAAACAGGGCGATTTCTGCTGCGGCGGCGCGTGCCGCGCGCCGTGAACGTGACGTCCGAGATCGTGCCGAAAAGCGCCGAAGTCGACGTATGGGTGATCATTCCATCGCTGAACATTCAGGAGCACCATACGCTGAGACGGAACTTCATCGCCGGCAGCGCGCATCGCCTGGTCGTGTCGTTCGATCCACAGAACAAAACATTCAACTATCAGATGAACTAATGGTTGGCCGTACACGGCCAACGGCCAACGACTACTTCGCCATGGTTCGTCGCGACGAGCTGTGGGTCCGCGGCGTGCTGGACGAATCGCGCGCCAACTTTGGTGAAGCCGTCGAGCGCGGCCGAGAGACTGTCGCGCGCAACCGAATCGTTGATCCCTCGCTGTATGCGAGATTGCGCGACGCGTGCGAAGAAGAGATGGAGCGCGTTCGGGAATCGATCCACGCAATGCCCGATGCGCGCGTCCGCGCTGTGGTCACCGCGACGACGGAGGATTTCGAATCGACGATCGCGATCACCATCGACGGCGTTTCGGTTGTCGGCACGCGTGAAACCGCCGCCGGCGATTACGAGCAGCTGAAACGCCTGCTCCCACCCGCCACCAGCCACCGGCCACCCACCAACCACCCGATCGTGTGGCGCAACGGCTCCGCTGCCGTGCTGCTGCACGAGGCCATCGGTCACGCGGCGGAGCACCGGCATGAGCCGCTCGCGTGGCCCCAATGGCTGCGCGTTCGAGACGAAACGCGCGACGGTCGCAGTGCTGATCTGATTGCCGGCGAGCTGCCGGCAGCGACGCGGCGCGAATCGTTCCGCGACGTCCCGCTGCGCCGAATGACGAACCTCGTCGTCGAGCAGATCGGAGCGCCTTTTGATTTGCCTGAAGAGCGCATCGAGGTGCATCTCGTGGCTGGAGGGGCGTACGAGCCTCTGACGGAAATGGTGATGATTCATGTTGCGATTTCCGAACTCGTGAACGGCGATTCCGCGACTGGCATTCGCCCGTTTGCGCTGCGCGCCTCCCGCTCCGCGATCGCCAGGTCACTCATCGGCGCCAGCGGCACTCCGATGCACTATCCGGGCGTGATCTGCTCGCGCGAAGCGCAAGAGTTGTACGTCGGCTCCCACGCCCCGCTGATCGTCACCTCGGAGCTGGCGTGAACGAGGTGTATCGCAAATGGGGACGCTCCGTGCGCCGGGAAGGGGAGCGTCTCGTGCGCGTCGATGAGGCCGGTGAGGCGATCGAGAACGGCCTGACATTCCACGCGCGGCCGATGGCAGACATGATCGAGCTTGCCGCGCCCGATGGGGAATCCGTCGACGCTGCCGCGCGCGAGATCGAATCGATCGTGAAGCCGCCGGTGGTCCTGGAGCGGCTTTTTGTCAGCGAAGGCAGCGTGGCGCACGAGTGCAATGACATCCGCTGGACCGAAACGCTGCGGCGCGTGCACGTGGCCATCGCGCGCCCTCCGATCCGGGCGCTGCTCGACCTCGCCGACTTCCAATTCGACGCGGTGCAGCGAGTCGCATCGGTGCTTCTGCGCGTGGGCGGCGAGCGCGACGCGCCGAAGCGGATCAGGATCGCGGAGAACGTCGGCGCGGCGCTGATGCTGTCCGCGAAAATCGAAAAGAGCCAGTCGGCTGCAGCGCATGACGGCAAAGGAGAGCCGATCGGGGAGCGCTCGGTGAACGGTGAAGAGCCGCCGAACTGGTTTCGGCCGAGTTATCGTCTGCGTCCGCGGCGGGCTTGGTTTCATTTGCGGGCGCGGTCGTTCGGGGACATCGATCCTGACGCGCCGGAGGCGATCGCGCTCCTGGCGCCGATCGGAGAACGGATGCTGCGCGTTCTTTGCGTCGACGGCGATCGCGTGTATCCGTCAACCGTTCCGATCAGGCCTATCGTTGCCGCTGGCCCCACAGACACGTGGTATGCGTATGGTGCCGGAGCGTTTGGTGCCGAGCTGATGCTTTAGAATCGAGGAGATGGCGACGAACATCCGGCAGGTCGAGTTCCTGGCCCGGGCGATCGTGAATCGACTGGAGGACCGCGGGCTCGTCGAGTTCGGCGACGCGGAGATCGGGATCCAGATCGTCACCCGCACGCTCGAGGACAACTTCCAGGCTTACGACTCGATCGAGCAGGAGGCGCGCGGCCGGCTGGTGAAGACAATCGGCGCGCGCGAGCCGTCAGAGAACGAGCTCGCAGATGAGATGGCGCGCGTCGCGGCAGAGCGGAATTTCATCCTGTGATATGTCATCCTGAGCAGGGGAACTGCGCATTACCGCAGATGGTGCGGTGATGACACGACCCCTCACCCGCCGCTTCGCGGCACCCTCTCCCCGCTTCGCGGGGCGAGGGACCTCGCACGACGGCCTTCTCCCCGCGTGCGGGGAGAAGGTGGCCGAAGGCCGGATGAGGGGTGTCATTAGAAGCCGCGCAGACGGCGAAGGATCCCTACCAAATTTGAAATTTCATTGTCCTGGCGTTTCGGCGTAACGTCGTCACACGAAGAACATGTCGCTAGAAAAAGAACTGGAAGAGCTGGAGCGCCGCAAACGCGAGAGCGAGCTGGGTGGCGGCGAGGCTCGCATCGAGCGGCAGCACAAGGAGGGGAAGCTCATCGCGCGCGAGCGCATCGCGCTGCTGTTCGATCCCGGATCGTTCCAGGAGCTCGATCAACTGGTCGTCCACCGCAATACGGACTTCGGGATGGAGAAGCAGCGTGTTCCCGGCGACGGCGTGGTCACCGGATACGGAACCGTTCAGGGGCGGCTGGTCTACGCGTTCGCGCAGGACTTCACGGTGTTCGGCGGATCGCTCTCCGAAACGCACGCCGCGAAAATCGTCAAGATCATGGATCTGGCGATGAAAAACGGCGCGCCGATGATCGGGCTCAATGACTCCGGCGGTGCGCGCATTCAGGAGGGTGTCCTCTCGCTGGGCGGCTACGCAGACATCTTTCTCCGCAACACGCTCGCGTCCGGCGTCG
>Ga0137369_10003692_pt1 | contig 15630 bp, 16 predicted proteins | sample SagtaG_12_FD_104918 | JGI IMG/M metagenome (GOLD analysis project Ga0137369, IMG submission 104918) | Vadose zone soil microbial communities from Sagehorn Ranch, Mendocino, California, USA - Sage1_L_113_16 metaG | ecosystem: Environmental > Terrestrial > Soil > Vadose zone | place: USA... | reverse complement strand
CCTCAGTAGGACGTCCACGCCTGATTATGCGGAGGTGGCGGTCCCCGAGCTCAGACCCACTCCTCCACGGTGGCGCTCGGCGTGCGGGCGCGGCCCGCGGCGCGCTCGCGGAGCAGGATCGCGGCGCCCTCGGGCGAGCGGGTGTAGACGAGCTCGCCGCCGCCCACCCAGCGCTTCCAGGCGGCCCCGAAGGCCTCGGCCGTCTCCCGCTTGCGGCCGAAGATCGCGGGGACGGGGTGGTAGACGCGGCGCCGGCGGCGGAACACCCGGAAGAGCCCGCGCAGCACGTACCAGACCGGCCGGTAGAACGATCCCGACAGCGCCGCCTCCTCTCGCGTGACCAGATAGCGCTGGTCGACGATCGGCAGGAACAGCTCGCGGACGGCGGCGGCGAACGCCGTGGCAGTGGCCGGGTCGGTGCCGTCGAGGGCGACCTCGTAGACGCCGTCGGTTCCCTCGGTGGCGCGGACCTGCTCCGGCCGCGCGGCGCCGAGGCCGGTGGCGTGCAGCGCGTCCGCCACCGCCCGGCCGAAGTCGGCCAGGTAGGAGTCGACCGGGAGGTCGATGAACGCCGCCCTGACGTAGCGCCAGGCGAGCGGGGCGGAGACGACGAAGGGCATGAGGACCAGCACGCCGACCATCAGCGCCCGGACCCACCACGGCGCGTCCATCCCGAGCACGTTCGGAAGCCCCTGCGCGAAGACCAGGGCGTAGAAGACGAGGTTCAGGATCACGAGGTTCAGCAGCGCCCGGAGCGACTTCTTCCACGTGAAGGCGGTGCGCACCTTCGCCGGGTCGGGCGCGACGACGGTGCCGGACAGCGACTCGCCGCGGTAGGGGCCGCCGACGTCCCATGCGTCGTAGGCGCGGTCCCGTTGGGCGGCCCGGCGGAGCGACCGCTGGTTCACGGCGTGGACCGGCAGGCTGGCGCGGAACCCCTCGACGGCCAGCAGCACGCGGTGGTCGACGTGGCCGACGCCGCGCACGATCCGCCCGTCCGGCCCCAGCCCCCAGACGTGGTGGTGCTTCTTCGCCAGGCGCCGCAGGTCGCGGTCGCCCTCCTCCAGGTCGGGGGCCAGGCACACCACGTCCCAGTTGTCGGCCACCTTGCGCGGGTCGTTCGGGTCGAGCCGGATCGAGCGCCCGCGGATCTGGTTCACGGATGCGAACGTCCCCGCAGTGGTCAGGTCGACAAGCGTGTTCAGCGTCAGGCTGTCCCACCCCTCCGACAGCAGCCCGCGCGTCCCGACCAGGCAGCGCGTCACGCCGCGCTCGAACAGGTCGGTGACGAGAGCGACGTAGTGGCGCGGCCCCCAGTCGCCGCCGCTGCCCTCGATCAGCGCGAGGCGGTTGCCCGCATCGCGGACCTCGAGCGTCGCCGCCAGGCCGCGTTCCGCCAGCCAGGCCCTGGCCTCGGCCAGGAACCGCGGCGCGAAGTCGGCGTCGACCAGCACCGTGCGCGCGGTGAGCATCACGGGGTCGAGCGCGCCGGTCGCCGGGTCGGCGGCCAGCGCCCGGATGGCCCGGACCGCACCGCCAGACTCCGGGTCGAGGACGCTGGCCAGGTGCCGCAGCGCGGTGGCGGAGGAGCGCTCGAAGTCGGTCAGCACCACCGCGCGGAGCCGGTCCCCGAGCGCGGCCGACTCCGCCCGCAGGATCTCCACCATGCCGGCCACCTTGCTCGCCGAGTACGAGAGCACCCGGTCCACCGGCGAGGGCGCCGGCCGCCAGCCCGTCTCGGTCATGATCAGGCCGAGCGCCCGCAGCGCCGCGCGCAGGTCCGCGAGCGCGGAGCGGTCGGCGAGATCCGGCGAGAGGCGCAGGAACCCGTAGCACCACTCCCGGACCAGGACCAGGCGGTCGTCGGCGCCGAGCGGCTCCGGGATGTCGGGTATCTCGACGTCCTCGGCCAGCGGCCGTCCGCTCGCGCGCAGCAGGCGCGTCCCGGCGATCGCCAGGTCGAACTCCTCGTCGAGCAGCGTCCGCCACGGCGTGCGCGCGCCGCTCGGGTCGGGGGGTCGGTTGATGCGCCGGTCGATGTGGTCGGTGAAGCGCGGGTCGGCGAACACGTGGGCGATCGCGCCGGCGAGGCTGTCGTGCTGGGCCCGCAGGAACGCCCGTTCCCCGTCGGTCGGCCGGGTGATCAGCACCATGTCCTGGTACGGCGCCAGGCTCCCGGCCTTCACGACGGCCGGCGTGGGCACCTCGAAATCGATCCCGTCGACGAGCACCAGGTAGTTCGCCATGTCGCCCGGATCTGCAGATGCGGGCGGCGTCGCGGTCAGCCCCACGACCAGCACGTCTGGCAGCCGGCGGATCAGGTCGGCCAGGATGATCGCCCAGTAGTCGAGCAGGTGGTGCGCCTCGTCGAGGATCACGCAGCCGGTCCCGTTCGCCACGATCCGGTCGAGCAGGTCCAGCGCGTTGGGGTGCAGCAGGTCGCGCAGGTTCGCCTTCCCGGACGCCAGCAGCTCGCGCTTGCGCGCCCGGGCCCGGTTCGAGACGCCGCCCTGGAGCACGTCGGGGGCCTTCGCCCCGATCTCGTCCAGGTAGGCCGCGGCCCCCTCCGGCGAGCGGCCGCCCGCGACCAGCTCGTCGATCCAGCCCTGCCGCCCGATCCGGTCGAGGAACTCGCGCTCCTGCGTCTGGGTGGCCAGGCTCTGGTACGTCAGCGACGACAGGGCGCCGAGCTTCGCCGGCTCGGTCGACACCCAGGAGAGCACGCGGGAGGACTCCTCGGGGGAGTCGGCCTCCGGTCGGAACTGCGGGACCTTCTCGGCCCACTGCTCCTGGATCGTGGTGGTCGGCGAGAACGTGACGGCAGGCCGTCCGATCCGCCGCGCGATCTCCAGGCCGATGATCGTCTTCCCCGACCCGGGCGGCGCGACGACGTGGAAGGTGCGCTTCGCCCGGTCGCGGGCCTCGAACCGCTCGAGGATCACCTCCTGGTACGGCCGCCAGGGCCAGCGGAACCGCAGCGAGGCGAAGAAGTCGGCGTACGTCGGGGTGGCGGGGGTCGCCGGCGGCGCCGGGGCGTCCATGGCGGGCGATGGTAGCGGTAGCCTTCCCTCGATGGGCGGCGAGGCGGGGCTCTACGGCCCGGGGTCGGTCTCCTGGCAGGTGAACCGCGAGACCACCGTGCTGTTCGGCGGCGTCCGGGCGATGCTGCTGCAGGCGGCGCACCCGCTCGTGGTGGCCGGGGCGCGGCAGACCGGTCTGTACCGGCGCGAGCCGTGGAAGCGCCTGGAGCGGACGCTGCAGCTCTCGTACACGATCACGTTCGGCACCGAGGCCGAGGCGCGGGCCGTCGCCGAGCACATCAATCGCGTCCACGCCGAGGTTCACGGCAGGGACGAGGTCACCGGGCTGCGGTACGACGCGCTGGACCCCGACCTGCTGCTGTGGGTCCACGCCGCGCTGATCGACTCCGCGCTCCTGTTCGAGCGGCTCACCGTCGGCGCCCTCGACGACGAGGGCCGGCAGCGGTACCACCGCGAGGCGATGGCCGGCGTGGAGCTGCTCGGCCTCCCGCGCGAGCGGATCCCTCCGACGGTTCCGGCGCTGCGCGCATACATCGACGAGGTGATCGCGAGCGGCATCCTCGACGCGACCACCGACGGAGCTCGCGCGGTGGCGACCCTGATCCGGCACCCGCCGCCGGACACGCCGTGGCGGCCGCTCCTGCGCTTACTGGCCGAGTGGGGGTTCGGGACGCTGCCGCCGCCGCTCCGCGCCGGCTACGGCGTGCGCTGGAACCCGCTGCGCGAGGCCTGGCTGCGCTCCTCGCTCCTCGGCCTGCGCGCCATTCGGCGGCTCCTCCCCTCGCGCGTCCGGCTGATCGTCCCGGCCCGGCTCGCCGAGCGGCGGGTCGCGTCGGAACGCGCCGCCTGAGGGGACCGTGGCGGACTCGGCCAGGACCCGGCACGCCGGTCGCCTGTTCGCCGGCATCGCCGACCGTTACGACCTGCTGGCCGAGGTGCTGTCGTTCGGACAGAACGGTCGCTGGCGGCGGTTCATGGTCTCGCGGGTGCCGGCCCGGCCGGGGGAGCGGGTCCTCGACGTCGCCACCGGAACCGCCGGCGTGGCGCGGGCGCTCGCCCGAGCGACGGGGTGCCGCGTGGTCGGGATCGACCCCTCACCCGAGATGCTCGCCGGCGGCGCGGCGGCGCTGCGCGCGTCGCCGGCGGGCGGGCGCGTCCGGCTGGTGCGCGGCCGGGCGGAGCGCCTCCCGTTCGCCGACGGCGCGTTCGACCACCTGACGTTCACGTACCTGCTGCGGTACGTGGACGACCCGGGCGGCACGCTCGCCGAGCTGGCGCGGGTGGTCCGGCCGGGCGGGACGATGGCCGCGCTGGAGTTCGCCGTCCCCGCGAATCCCGGCGCCCGCGCGGCGTGGGAAGCGTACACGCGGTTCGGCCTGCCGGTCGCCGGACGCCTGGCCTCGCGGGCCTGGGGGGAGGCGGGGTCCTTCCTCGGCTGGAGCATCCGCCGGTTCTACGAGGACCACCCGATGGAGGCGCAGGAGGCCCTGTGGCGCGAGGCCGGGATCGGGCGCGTGCGGCGGCGGACGATGAGCCTGGGGGGCGGCGTGGTCTGGTGGGGGATCCGCGGTGGCTGACGCCGGCCCGGGAAGCGGATCCGCCGACCGCCCGGCGTTCTACGCGCTCTCACCCGGCGGGTGGCGCGACTACTGGACGCTGCTGCACCCGCCGTACACGCTGTGGCACCTGTCGTACGTGGCGTTCGGCACGGCGGCGGCCGAGCGGTTCGACGCCCGCCGGCTGTGGGCCACGCTGCTGGCGTTCGGGCTCGCGATCGGGCTGTCGGCCCACGCCCTCGACGAGCTGAACGGGCGACCGCTGCGCACCCGGATCCCCTCTGCCGTGCTGTGGGCCATCGCCGCCGCCGGCCTGGCCGGGGCGCTCGGCATCGGCGTGCTGGGGGTCGTCCGGGCGACGCCGTGGCTGCTGGCGTACATGGCGGTCGGCGCGTTCGTCCTGGTCGCCTACAACCTCGAGCTGCTCGGCGGCCGGTTCCATTCCGACGCCTGGTTCGCGGCGGCGTGGGGGGCGTTCCCGGCGCTGACCGCGGCGTTCGCCCAGGACGAGGCCGTCCGCCCCCCACACCTGCTGGTGGCGGCGGCCTGCCTGGCCCTGTCGCTGGCGCAGCGGCGTCTGTCCACCCCGGTGCGCACCCTGCGCCGGAAGACCCGGTCGGTGCACGGCGTGCAGGTGCTCGAGGACGGGACCGAGCTGCGGCTCGATGCGCCGGCCCTGCGCGCGCCCCTCGAGTCGGCCCTGCGGGCCATCTCGGTGGCCATGCCGCTCCTCGCCGCCGGCCTGCTCTGGCTGCGCTTCGGCTGAAGCCGGGGCCCGCGGCGCCGTCAGCCAACGGTCAGGCCGCGGCGGGCGCGCAGCCGCCGGTCGAGCGCCCCGAAGACCACCAGGTCCACCAGCATCCCGAGCGCCACGATCACCACCATCACCGCGAGCACCATCGGGGTGTCGAGACGGGCCCGGGCCGCGTCGAGCTGGTGACCGAGGCCCAGGCCGCCGCCGACGAAGAGCTCTCCAGCGATCAACGAGAGCCAGGCGAACGCCCAGCCCTGCTTCAGGCCCGCCAGGTAACCGGGCAACGCCGCCGGGAAGATCACGGTGCGGTAGAGCGTCCAGCCGCGGGCGCCCATGGTCCGTCCGGCGCGCTCCAGGACCGGGGGGACCTGCCGGATGGCCGCCTGCGTCCCGAGCGCGACCGCGGGGAACGCGCCGAGGCTCACCACGAAGATCACCGCTCGGTCGTTGAAGCCGACCCACAGGATCGCGAGCGGCAGCCAGGCGATGGCCGGCAGGGAGAGCAGCCCGAGCAGCAGGCTGCCGGCCCCGCGCTCGGCGAGCCTCGAGCCGGCCATCGCGAGGCCGATTCCCGTTCCGATGACGATGGCGATGCTCAGCCCGAACGCCAGGCGAAGGACGCTCTTGCCGAGGGCCTCGGTGATGCTCCCGTCGCGGAAGCCGTCGGCGAGCGCCCGGCCGACCGCGAGCGGGGAGGGGAAGATCGAGCGGTCGAAGAAGCCACTGGCGTAGATGGCCAGCCACACCGCCAGGACCGCGCCGATGGCGACGGCCCTAGGCCCGATCTGGCCGATCGCCGATCTCGCGCGCGACAACCTTCGCCACCTCCTTCCGCAGATGGTCGTGGATGTCCACGGTCACCTTCGCCATCAGCACGTCCTCGTAGTCCCGCGGTCGGGGCGCCGTGATGCGCTCCTCGAGCGTCAGCGTGCCCGGGGGCGCCGACATCAGGAGCACCCGGTCGGCGAGGAACACGGCCTCGCGCACGTTGTGAGTGACGAACACGAGCGTGACGCCGGTCTCCTGCCACACGCCCTGCAGCTCGTTCTGCAAGATCTCGCGCGTCTGGGCGTCGAGCGACGCGAACGGCTCGTCGGCAAGCAGGACCGCGGGCTCGCAGGCCAGGGCGCGGGCGAGCGCCGCCCGCTGCCGCATGCCACTCGACAGCTCGTGCGGCTGGGCGCCGGCGAAGCGTCCGAGGTGGACGGCTTCCAGCCAGCGCGCCGTCCGATCGCGACGGTCCTCGCGCGGCACGCCGGCGAGCCTCAGCGCCAGCTCGACGTTCCCCGCCACGGAGAGCCACGGGAACAGGGCCGGCTCCTGGAACAGCAGCGCGCGGTCGGGGGCGGGCCCGGGGACCAGCGTGCCGTCCAGCAGGACCTCTCCGCCCGACGGCCGGTCCAGGCCGGCCAGCAGGTGCAGGAGCGTCGTCTTGCCGCAGCCCGAGGGCCCGACAACACAGACGAACTCGCCCGTCCCGACGTCGAAGGAGACGTCGTCGAGAGCGACGACCGGCTCACCCCGGGCGGTCTCGAACACCTTGCGCACGGCGCGCAGCCGGAGCTTCGGCACGGTCGACGGTTCCGGCGTCGTCGCGGGTGGCAGCGCGCGCGTTCCCTGCTGGCTCACAGATCGGCCTCCGAAGGCGGGAGCCCCTCATCATCGAGCACGGTGTTCAGGGCGTCGAGCCGGAAGAGGCCGTCGAGGCCCGGGGCGTCCTCCTCCACCGCCCCCAGCGCGCGCATCTGGCCGGCGACCTGCTCGAACGGGCCCTCCAGCGGATCCCAGTCGAAGGTCAGCCGGTCCCAGGCCGCGGCGAGCACCTGCGGCGGCAGCGGGCGGGCGCCCTCTGCCAGCAGCTGGCGGCGAGCCTCGACCTTCGACTCGATCGGCCGCTCGTGGATGTGTCGCAACACGGCCACGTTCCCGTCCACCAGGCGATCGACGACCTCGGGGTGCGCGTCCAGGTAAGGGGTCGATACGACGAGCGTTGTGGTGACGAACCGCCCGTCCGGCCAGAGATCGCTCTCGTCGACCAGGCGCTGGGCGACGCCCTGGTCCACCAGCATGCTCGGCCACGGCTCGGGCTCCCAGGCCGCGTCGACCTGTCCCGACCGGAACACGTGCGCCAGTTCGGGGTTGTCGACGGACATGACGGTGACGTCCCCGCCGCGATCGCGCGCCTCCAGCCCGTAGTCGTGGAGCCACGTACGCAGGGCAACGTCCTGGGTGTTGCCGAGTCCGGGGACCGCGACCTTCCGCCCGCGGAGATCGCCGGGTGCGCCGATGCCCGCGCCGGTCCGAACGATCAGCGAAGCGCCCCCGGAGACCGCGCCGGAGACGACCGCCACCTTCCCGGACCGCACCCACATGGTGACCACCGGCCCCGGACCGATGTACGCGGCGTCGAGGGCACCCGACAGCAGCGCCTGGCTGGCGTCGCTCCCGGAATTGAACGTCCGCGCCTCGATCCGGGTCGGGGAGAGCGCGTCGGTCAGCATGCCGCTCCCGAGGCCGATCAGGGCGGGGGCGTGGGTCAGGTTCGGGAAGTACCCGAGGCGGAGGACCGCGGCGCTACCCCGGGCCCGGGTCGCCGTGCTGGCACACCCGGACGCCGCCAGCACCGCGAGGGCGACCAGGGTCGCCGCCAGCGGACCGCGGAGGGCGGACCCCGCCGGCCGCCGGCCGGCGGGTCGGCGCTCAGCCGGTGGCGGCGAACTGGTCCTCAGGGTCGGGGGCGATCTCCGGGGCATCGGGGGAGAACACCTTCGCATTGCGCAGGTCCACCTGCACGACGTCGCCGTCGCCGATCTCACCCAGCTCCTCGTTCGGGATCTGCGCGATCACGACCTGGCCGTCCGGGAACCGCAAGCGCAGCTTGGAGGTCCATCCCAGGTCGCTGACCCGCTCGACGGTGGCGGGGAACGACAGCGGGCTCTCCCGGTCGGCGCCGAGGCGGACGTCGTGCGGGCGGACGTACGCCTGGGCGGCGGCGCCGTCGTCGAGGTGCTCGGCGCCGCGCACGACCTGGTGGTCGCCGAAGCGAACCTCGCCGTTCACCACGTGGCCCTGGATGACGTTCGCCGCCCCGACGAACCCGGCCACGAACGGCGTGGTGGGGTGGTTGTAGATCTCGCTCGGCGTCCCGATCTGCTCCACGCGGCCGAGGTGCATCACCACGACCTCGTTGGCCAGCTCGAGCGCCTCTTCCTGGTCGTGGGTGACCAGCAGGCTGGTCACGCCCAGCTCCCGGTGCAGGTCGTCGAGCCAGCGCCGCAACTCCTGACGCACGCGTGCGTCGAGGGCGCCGAACGGCTCGTCGAGCAGCAGCACGCGCGGGCGCGGGGCGAGGGCGCGGGCCAGCGCGACGCGCTGGCGCTGCCCGCCGGAGAGCTGGTCCGGGTAGCGTTCGGCGAACGGCACCAGCTGCACGAGGTCGAGCAGCTCGTCGACGCGCGCACGGATCGCCTCCTTGGACTCCTTGCGCACCGCCAGGCCGAAGCCGATGTTCTGGCGCACGGACATGTGCCGGAACAGCGCGTAGTGCTGGAAGACGAACCCGAACCGCCGCTCCTGGACCGGCTTGTTGGTCTGCTCCTCGCCGGCCAGGGAGATCCGCCCGTAGTCGGGCCGCTCGAGCCCGGCGATCATGCGCAGCACCGTGCTCTTCCCGGACCCGCTCGGCCCGAGGAGCGCGGTGATCTTCCCGTCCTCCGCCGTGAAGCTGACGTCGGTCACCGCCTGGAACGTGCCGAACGTCTTGTTCAGGTTCTCGATGACGATCCCCACGCTCATGCCGCTCGCTCCTCCCTGATCCGTTCCTGCCTCCGCTTGAACGCTTCGATGGCCACGAGCAGCACGATGGAGATGGCGGCGAGCGTCAGCGCCACGACGTTGCCGGACGCCTCCTGCCGCTCCTCGAGGGCCCGCAACACGTACAGCGTGGCCGTCTCGGTCCGGCCCTGGATGGCGCCGCTGACGATCAGCACCGCCCCGATCTCGCCGAGGGCGCGTGCGGCCGAGAGGGCGACGCCGTAGAGCAGTCCCCAGCGGATGTTCGGGAGCGTCACCCGCAGGAACGTCTGCAGCGACGACGCGCCGACGATGCGCGCCGCCTCCTCCTCGCCCGTCCCGACCTCCTCGAGCACCGGGGCCACCTCGCGGATGACGAACGGGATGCAGATGAAGATCGTCACCAGGACCATCGAGGGGACGGCGAAGATGATCTGGATCCCCCGTGAGGCGAAGAAGGGCTCGAACCACCCGCCCCGGCCGAACAGCAGGACGGCCATCAGCCCGACGATCACCGGCGAGACGGCGAGGGGGAGGTCGACGATCGCGCTTACGACGCGGCTGCCGATGAACCGGAACCGGACGAGCACCAGCGCGACGATCGTCCCGAGGAACGTCGTGACGACCACCGTGATCAGCGCGACAACCCCGGTGAGCACGAAGGCGTGCCGCACGTCCGGCCTGGAGAACGTCTGGCCGACGATCCCCAGTCCATGTCCCAGCGCGGTCCAGAAGATCCCGACGAGCGGCGCCACCACCAGCACGCCCACGTAGACGAGGGTTCCGGCCACCATCCAGCGACGAGCGCGATGCTCGACACCCGGCGGGGCCGAACGGGCAACGGGAGTCGCGCTCACACCGCCTCCCTTCGCCGGATGAGCCGCTCCGTGATCAGCACGAGCGAGAACGAGAGCGCGAACAGCAGCGTGGAGACGGCCGCGGCCTCCTCGGGTCGGAACTGCTGGGTGAGCTGGAAGATGAAGACGGGGGCGGTGAGCGTTCGCCCGGTGATGTTGCCGGAGACGATGACGATCGAGCCGAACTCGCCGATCGAGCGGGCGAACGCCAGCAGCGCCCCGGCGGTGATCGCCGGGCGGAGGGCCGGCAGCATGACCTTGCGGAACGTCGTCCAGCGCCCGGCGCCGAGGCTCTTCGCGGCCTCCTCCTCGGCGGGGTCGAGCTCCAGCAGCACGGGTTGGACGGTTCGGACGACCAGCGGCAGCGTGATGAACAGCAGCGCCAGGAGGATGCCGAGCTGGGCGAAGATCACCTTGATCCCGATGCCTTCCAGGAACCCCCCGATCGGCGAGGTGGGGCCGTACAGGGCGACGAGCATGACGCCCGTGACGAGGGTGGGGATGGCGAACGGGAGGTCGACGATGGCGTTGACCAGCGAGCGCCCGGGGAACGGCACCCGGACCAGCACGTAGGCGATCATCGTCCCGAAGACCGCGTTGACGATCGCCGTCACGGCGGCCGTGAACAGGGTCAGGCGGATGGCCTCGCCGGCCCCCGGGGAGGCCAGCGCGTCGCGGAGGGGCATCAGCCCGCGGCCGAACCCCTTGGCCACGACCGCGCTGAGCGGCAGCGCGATCAGGAGCCCGAGGTAGAGCAGGGCGGTCGCCCTGAGCGACAGGCGGCCGAGCCGCACGCCCGGCCGGGAGGAGGGCCCGGCCGGGCGTGCGGTCGTCCGCGGTTCCTGCAGGGTGGTGCTCAATCCGCTGCCTCTCCTAGTCCTGCGCTCGCTCGAACGCCGTCGTGAAGGCGCCCTCGTCGCCGAACACGTCCCGGTCGATCTGGTCCCAGCCGCCCAGGTCCTCGACCGTGAACAGGTCGTCGATCGCCGGGAACATGTCGCCGTCGTCCTCCGCCGCCGCATCGCGGTCGGCCGGACGGAGGAACCCGACCGACGAGTACAGGTCCTTGACCTCGTCGGTGAACAGGTAGTCGACGAACGCGTCCGCGACGTCCTTGACGCAGTGATCCTCGGCGTTCGCGTCAACGACGGCGACCGGGTTCTCGATCAGGACGGTCGACGGCGGGATGACCATCTCGTCGGGGAGCCCGGCCTTGTTCGCCGTCAGCACCTCGTTCTCGTAGGTGATCGCCACGTCGCCGTTGCCGGACTCGAAGTTCTTGATCGAGTCCCGCGCCGACTTGTCGAGCGCCGTCACGTTCCGGAAGATCCCCTCGAGCAGGGTCCCGGCGCCCGCCGCGTCGCTCTCCTCGACACCGGCGTGCCCGCGCAGCGCCGCGCCGTACGCGGCGACGATGTTCCAGCGCGCCCCGCCGCTGGAGGCGGGATCGGGCGTCAGGATCTCCAGGCCGCCCTGCGTGAGGTCGTCGAAGTCCTGCAGGCCCGCCGGGTTCCCCTCGCGGACATCGAAGACGACCACCGACGCCGAGACCATCCCGCCGTCGCCGACGGCGGTCCAGTCGTGCGTGATCAGGCCGGCATCGGCGATGACATCGACGTCGGGGGCCAGCGACAGGGCCACCACGTCGGCGGGGTAGCCGTTGACCACGTTCTGGGCCTGCGAGGTGCTCCCGCCGTAGGACTCCTGGACGATGACGGTCTGTCCGTCGTGCTCGTCCTTCCACTTCGCCTGGAAGGCGGGGATGATCTTGCCGTACACCTCGCGCGGCGTGCTGTACGCGGCGAAGCTGATCACGGGCGTCTCCGGCGTGCACTGGCCGCCGTTCGCGCTGGTGCCTTCGCCGGAGCCGGTCCCACCGCCGCACGCGGTTGCCGCCAGGGCGAGGGCCGTGGCCGCGCCGGCCAGCGTGCGTCCGAGCCGTCTGCGCATTCCCCTTCTCCTTTCGACCGGGTCCGATTCCGTGCCGACATCGGTCTCCGGTCGTCCGGTCAACCGAACCAGACAAACAAGAAGGCCGCGGCGCACACGAAACGCGCCGCGGCCTCCAGTTGTCTGGTCAGCCAGCTTGCTGCGCGACCCTAGGGGGAGAGGCGAGGATTGTCAAACATGCGCTCAGCGCAGGCGGAACTTCTCGGCCATCTCGATCTGCACGACCTTGCCGTCCTGCACGACCAGGACCACCGTGCCGAACTCGATTCGGCGCAGGATGGCGGCCACCTTCACGAGGACCGCGCGCTCCTCGTCCGACAGGTCGGCGATCTCACGCGGTTCCGCGTCGGCCATGGCGCCGACGACCCTAACAGGGGGACCCCCGGTCAGAGAGGGCGCGTTCGGAGTGTTTGGGCTCACGAGAGCGGGGAATGCCAGGATTCGCAACCACCCCGGTGGGCCGGGACCCCTCGAGGAAGGGGCGCCTTCGAGGGCCGGCCTTCCGGGGTCGGTGCGTTTCTGGCCGCTTTCCGCTCAGGACCCGGGCCACTCCGGTTTCGGCCGCGGCTTCTCCGACAGCACGTCGTCCAGCGACCGCTTCGGCTTGCGCTCGCCCATCAGGTCGTCGAGCCGCGGCCCGCCCAGGTCTCCGGCGCTCTCGAGCAGCTCGTCGAGGTTCTTCCCCGGATCCCCCTTCAGCCGGATCCGCAGCGCCGCCAGGACCGAGGCGTGCTCGTCCGACAACCCCTGCGCGATCTTGATCTCCTGCAGCGCCCGCTCCGCCCGGCGCAGCAGCTCCTCGTCGTTCATACCGGCCAGAATACGGCGCGTGCGGGCGGTGCACGTGGTGCTCGGGTGGGCGGTGGTGGGGGGGTTCGGACTATTGTGGCTCTGGGCCCTGGTCACCTGGATCGTGCGTCGGCGGGAGATCGCGTCGTGGTTCTGGGGCCTGCTCGCGGCGCTGCAGGTTGCCGTGGCGCTGCAGGCCGTCGCCGGGATCGTCCTGCTGCTCACGGGCGCGCGGCGCTCGCTGCTGCACTACGCGTACGGCGCGATCTTCCCGGTCCTGGTGCTCGTCGTGGCGCACGTCGTCGCGCGTGAGCTGGAGGACGAGCGGCCGGCATGGCACGCGTTCGGCTGGGCCGGCCTGATCTGTTTCGGCCTGACGTTGCGTGCCCTGATGACCGGCCTGAGCATCGGGTAATGCCGCCCCGGGCGTCACGACGTGAAGAGCGCCTTTCTGCTGACCGGGATCAGTGGCCGAGGCCCATCGACGCCACCTGCTCCGCCTCGATGCGGATCGTCACCCGGACCTGGTCCGGGCGGCGACCCCGGTAGACCGGATTGCCGGTGTACTTCTCGGACAGACGGTCGATGACCTCGTCTCCGTCCTCGGTCGTCATCTCGATCACGCGGCCCCGCACCGACACCATGCGGTAGAGGTTCCCCTGGTCGTGGATCGAGATGCCGACGCGCGGATCGCGTCGCATGTTGCTCACCTTCAGCCGTCCCTCGGCCGAGTTCACCACGATGCGCTCGCCCTCGAGCATCACCCAGACCGGGCTGACCGAAGGCCCGCCGTCCATGCACACGGTCGCCAGGTGGGCCAGGTTCCTGCCGTCGAACAGCTCGCGTTCCTGAGGGCTGAAGGTCGCCACGCATCGACTCCTCGGCTCGGGGGCACGTCCACATCCTCGCACCCGAACGCGCAATCACGGCGAACGCATTCCGGGGACTGTCGGTAGGGTGAGCGCATGAGCGAGACGGCCGCGCGCGAACGGCCGGCGACCCTCGGGGCGCTGCGAGCCTCCGGCTACCCGGACCGTACCGTCAAGGAGGAGCTGCGCGAGAACCTCCTCGCTGCGCTCGGCACGGGGCAGCCGCTCTTCCCGGGCGTGGTCGGGTTCGACGACTCGGTGGTCCCCGCCTTGGAGCGTGGCCTCCTCGCCGGCCACGACCTGATCCTGCTCGGCGAGCGAGGCCAGGCCAAGACGCGCCTGATCCGGCAACTGGTACAGTTCCTTGACGAATTCGCGCCGGCGATCGCCGGCTGCGAGGTGAACGACCACCCCTACCGCCCGATCTGCGCCCGGTGCCGTCACCTTCTCGCGGAGCAGGGCGAGGCGACGCCGGTTGCGTGGATCGGGCGCGACGCCCGCTACGCCGAGAAGCTCGCCACGCCCGACATCTCCGTGGCCGACCTGATCGGCGACGTCGACCCGATCCGCGTCGCCGAGGGCCGCTACCTCGCTGACGAGCTGACCATCCACTACGGCCTGATCCCGCGCACGAACCGCGGGGTCGTGGCGATCAACGAGCTGCCCGACCTGCCGGAGCGGATCCAGGTGGGCCTGTTCAACATCCTCGAGGAACGCGACGTGCAGATCCGCGGGTACCGCATCCGCCTGCCGCTCGACCTGCTGCTGGTGGCCACGGCGAACCCCGAGGACTACACGCACCGCGGCCGGATCGTCTCGCCGCTGAAGGACCGCTTCGGGACCCAGGTGCGAACCCACTACCCGGAGGGCGTCGACGACGAGGTGCGGATCATGGTCCAGGAAGCCACGCCGCCGCCCGCGGGGATCCCGGTGCGCGTCCCGGCGTTCGTCCGCGAAGTGCTCGCCGGGCTGACCGGCGAGCTCCGCCGTTCGGCGCAGATCAACCAGCGCTCCGGCGTGTCCGTGCGCTACTCGATCGGCAACCTGGAGACGGTCGTGGCCAGCGCGATCCGACGGGCGGCGCGCACCGGTGAGCCGGAGGCCGTCCCGCGGGTGGTGGACCTGCCGGCCGCGCTCGGCGCCTCGCTGGGGCGGGTGGAGTTCGACACGATCGAGGAGGGGCGCGAGGAGGAGATCCTGATGCGCGCCCTGGCCCGCGCGCTCGTCGGGGTGTTCGCGCGGCGGCTGTCGGGATTCGACTTCGGCCCGTTGCTCGAGCGCTTCGAGGAGGGCTTCAGCGCGGAGACCTCCGACCTCACCTCTGCGGAGGCGTTCCTGGAGCAGTTCGGCGAGGTGCGGAACCTGGGCAAGCTCCTGGCGCGGCTCGGCGTGGAGGAGGAGAGCCCGGGCGCGGCCGCCTCGGCCCTCGAGTTCGCGCTCGAGGGCCTGCACCTCACGCGCCGGCTGAACAAGGACCGCTCCGGCCGCCTCGGCGCCGTTCGCTACGAGGCCTCCGCCGACTGACGAGCGATCCGGTTCCCGGCGGGACGCTCGTCCCGCGAGTCCCGGGCCCTTCGGCCCGTGAGGGGCGCCGCCTCCCTCTTCGATCATCTTGGAGTCAAGGACTCAACGTTGAGTTCTCAGCTACAGGTGAGGAAGGGAACCATGCGAGCGTTCAAGTTCCTGGCGGCGTGGGCGATCGGGCTGTTCGGCCTGATCGTGGTCTCGGCGGTGCTGACGACTCCCGGGGGCCGCGAGGCGCCCGCCGCCGCCGCGACGGCGTCGGACTACCGGATCCGCGGCGCGGGCACCGGGCGGGTCGTCGAGGTCGACCTCGAGGCCGTCGAGACGGTCCAGGAGATCGCCTCGGGCGTGCGCTACAGGGTCTGGACGTTCAACGGGACCGCACCGGGACCGGTGATCCGGGTGCGGCTGGGCGACACGGTGCGGTTCACGCTGACGAACTCCAGCTCGCTCAACCTCTCCCACTCGATCGACTTCCACGCGGCGCAGACCCCGTGG
>Ga0137369_10003683_pt1 | contig 15645 bp, 12 predicted proteins | sample SagtaG_12_FD_104918 | JGI IMG/M metagenome (GOLD analysis project Ga0137369, IMG submission 104918) | Vadose zone soil microbial communities from Sagehorn Ranch, Mendocino, California, USA - Sage1_L_113_16 metaG | ecosystem: Environmental > Terrestrial > Soil > Vadose zone | place: USA... | reverse complement strand
GCCATCACTCCCGACCTGCTCAGGCGAGAGGCGGTGCGATCCACGTTCGCTGGCCTGCGCGTCCTTCCTAGCGGGGACGGCCCGGTCGCGAGCGCCCGTCGCGAGACCGTCTACCTCCGCGGCCCGGGCGGGATGCTGAGCGTGGCGGGTGGCAAGCTCACGACCTACCGCCGGATCGCGCTCGGCGCGCTCAGCACGCTTCGCGCGGACCTCGGCTTGCATCGGCTCGATCGGAGGCCTTTCCCCCTACCGGGCGCGATCGACCCGAACGAGGGGGTGCGGCGGCTTGCCGGCCGCTTCCCTGACCTCGAGCCGGCGGTCCGCGCCTACCTCGTGCATCTGTACGGGAGCCTGGCCGAGGAGGTGCTTGCTCCCGCCCTGGCGGATCCCGACCTGCTCCATCCGATTCACCCCGAAGGGCCGGACCTCGCCGCCCAGGCCTTGTACGCCCGCGACGTCGAGTGGGCGTGCCGGCCGGAGGACGTACTGCGGCGACGAACGACGCTCGCCCTCCGCGGCCTCGACGTAGAGGACGTCGTACGACGTATCGAAGGGCTCGTTAAGACTCGAGGCGGCGAAGGGTCTCGCGCCGCCAGCGTTCCGTCGTCGCCAGCTCGTTGAACGTATAGACGTGGAAGCCGGCGATTGCGCAGGCGGGGTCGGTGAGCTCAGGCGCCAACCGCTCGATCAACGAGCCGGGGCCGTAGCGACCACGCAGGAACAGTCGCGTGAGCAGGCCGCCGTGCCTGCGGACGAAGCGCGTCGACTCGCCGACGCCGATCCTCGTGGCGATCCGCAGGAGCTTCCTGCTCTCAATCGGCCCAGGGATTCCGATGTGGATCGGCAGCTCGACACCGCGGGCTCGGACGGCGCCGATCCACCACGTGATCACGCCGGCGTCGAGGCAGAGCTGGCTGACGATGTACGTCGCGAACGGCTCCTTGTCGAACATCACCTGGATCGTCGTCTCGTCGCTGATGAAAGGATGGCTCTCCGGGTAGCCGGAGATACCGACGTGCTCGAGCCCATGACCGAGCTCCGCCATCGCGATGAGCAGCGCGAGCGCGCCGCTGAACTTCCCCGCCGGAACCTTGACGTCACCCGCGATCACGAAGACGTCACGGACGCCGATCGCGTCGAGGCGCTCGAGGATGTCCTGAAGGTGCCTCTCGTCCCTGACGACCCTGGCCGCTAGGTGCGGCGCGACCCGGAATCCGCTCTGCCCGAGCTCCTCGCAAAGCCCTAACGTCGCCTCGATCCCCCGTGTCGGCGACGAGGTGACCGCTACCTTGATCTCGGTGGGGACGTGGGCGACGACCTCCCCGGCGATCCCGTCCACGGGGAACACCTCGTAGCGAGGACGCGCCAGCAGCTCCGCGAGCGCTTCCCGACCGGCGCTCGTGCCGCCGGCGCCCCTAGGTGCTCGACTCGTCCCGGGCCCCCGCGGTCGCGAGGTCCTGCCTCGGAATCTCCTTCTCAGGGTCGATGAACGGCCTGCGGACGACAACGGCCGAGGTCCTCTCCGCCGGCGTCTCGACCTCCAGCTCCGTCCCCAGCTCGGCGTGCTCGATCGGCACCATCGCGTAGCCGATGTTCTTCTCGAGGCGCGGCGAGTAGCACGCCGACGTCACGTTGCCGATGCGTTGCCCGTCCGCGTACACCGGGAAGAAGTCGATCATCGAGCCGTCGTTGTAGGAGCCGAGCCCGGCGCCGCCGATCTCGACGCCGACGAGCTTCCGCGAGATGCCCTGCTCCTTGATCCGCCGCAGCGCCTCCTTGCCGACGAAGTCCGCCTCCTGCTCGAGGTCGACCATCCACTCGTAACCCAGGTCCACCTCGTACGGGTTCGTGTCCAGCCACATGTCGGCGCCGTAGGCGAGGATGCCGCCCTCGATGCGGCGGATGTGGCAGGGCCCGACGACGGCGAGGCCGTGGGGCTTGCCGGCCTCGAGCACAAGGTCCCACAGCTTCACGGCGTTGTGGCTCGCATCGCGGCAGTAGATCTCGAACCCGATCTCCGACGTATAGCCGGTGCGCGACACCATCACGTCCATACCCTCGAGCTCGTAGTCGCGGCAGAAGTAGTACGGAATCTCGAGGACGCTCTCGCCGAGCAGGTCGACGAGGACGTCCTTCGACTTCGGGCCCTGAATCTGCATCGGCCCGACGTCCGGCTCACCGATCTTCACGTCGAGGCCGGAGTTGTATGCGACGCCCATCGCCCACAGGAGCACGTCGCTGTCGGCCACCGAGATCCAGAAGCGGTTCTCGTCGAGCCGAAGCAGGATGGGGTCGTTGATGATGCCGCCGTCCGGGGCGGTGATGAAGACGTACTTGCACTGCCCGACGGCGCACTTGTGCAGGTCGCGCGGAACGAGCATGTTCGCAAGCTTGAACGCGTCGGGACCCGTGATCTCCACCTGCCGCTCGACGCCCACGTCCCAGAGCGTGACGCCGTTCAGGAGTTCCCAGTACTCCGCCACCGGGTCGCCGTAGTGGCGCGGGTGGTACATGTGGTTGTAGAAGCTGTACATCTGCACGCCGTGACGGCGCGAGGCGTAGAAGTACGGCGACTTCCGGATCCGCGTGTACAGCAAGACCTCAGGGTGCTCGACTATCTGCGCCACTGCATCTGCCCTCCTCTTCCTTACCCCAGATTCACGACGACGGTCTTGAGCTCGGTGAACGTCTCCATCGAGAAGCGTCCGCCGACACGACCGATCCCGCTCTGTGACCCCGCCCGGCCTCCGAAGGGGAGGTGGCTCTCCCAGTAGTTCGTAGACTCGTTGACGTTCACCCAGCCGGCCCGCGCGGCCTCGGCGAAGCGCAGACCACGGCCGAGGTCCCGCGTGAACACCGCGGCGAGGAGTCCGTACGGGGACGAGTCGATTAGCGCAAGCGCCTCGTCCTCGCTCCGGATCGTCGTAATGGGGACGACCGGTCCGAACGTCTCCTCTCTGGCGACCTCCATCTCGTTGTCAACGCGGTCGAGGACGGTTGCCTCGTAGTACAGGTCGGTCGGAAAGCCCCGCGCGCGGGCGCCGCCCGCGACGAGCACCGCGCCGCGCTCGACCGCGTCGCCGACATGGCTGTCCATCTTCGCCGCTGTGCCCTCGTTGTTGAGCGGGCCCATCGTCGTCTCGTCCGCAAAGGGGTCGCCCACTCGGATCGCTCTCGAGACCGCGGCTGCCAGCTTGTCGAGGTACTCGTCGTGGACGTCCTCGTGGACGAGGAAGCGCTCCCCGGCCGTGCAGCTCTGCCCGGCGCACAGGAACGCAGCCGCGAGCGTCGCCTCGACCGCCGCGTCCAGGTCAGCGTCGTCGAGGACGACCAGGGGCCCGTTCCCGCCCATCTCGAGCAAGAGCGGCTTGCCGGCCGCGCGCTCGGCGACGCGGTACCCCGTGGCGACCGAGCCGACGAAGCCGATCGCTTGGGTGCCCGCGTTCGCCGCGATCTCGTCTCCGACGACCGAGCCCGGGCCGGTTACGAGATTGAAGACGCCGGCGGGAAGCTCGGCGTCCACGACGCACTGGGCCAGCTTGACCGAGCACACCGACGTCGAAGTCGCCGGCCCCCAGACGACGGTGTTTCCCGAGGCGAGCGCCGGAGCGACCACCTCCGCCGCCATCGTGTAGGGCCAGTTCCACGGCGTAATCACGCCGACGACCCCGCGCGGAACGCGATAGGCGAGCACGCGCTTGGACGCATCCACCGACGGCGGCATGAGACCTTCGAGGCGCCGCACATCGCCTGCGGCCATGCGCCAGTACTCGATGAGCTCCGCCACCTCGGCGTACGACTCGGAGCGCAGCGGCTTGCCCTGGTCGAGCGTGAGCGTGTGTGCAAGCTCGTCACGGCGCTCCTCGATGATCGTTGCGACGCGCTCCATCGCCGCCGCGCGCTCGAAGACCGAACGGCCGGCCCACTCGCGCGCCGCCGCGTTGGCCGCTGCGATTGCCCGCCGGGCATCGTCGCGCGTCCCCTCAGGGACGGAGCCGATCGTCTCGCCCGTCGCGGGGCTCGTCGCCTCGATCCGGCCCGCGGACTCGCTTTCGACCCACGAGCCCCCGACGTGCATCGAGTAGTCGGTCGTGCGGGTGCTCAGTTCTTTCCCCTTGCGAAGGCGTTGCGATAGATCTCCTCGTAGCCGGCAGGGTCGACCTCGCGCGGGTTTCCGATCGTCTGGGGATCCTCGTACGCGATCCCGGCAAGCATCGGGATCTCGTCCTCCGAGAAGCCGAGCTCTTCCATGCTGGGGATGCCGACGTCGTCGGTGAGCCGGTAGACCTCGTCGACTCCGGCAAGCGCGGCCTCGAGTGGCGACAGTCCGTGGACGTCGACGCCGAGGCCAGTCGCGATTCGAGCGTAGCGCTCGGGCGCGGCAGGCGCGTTGTACTCGCAGACGGGCCCGAGCACGCGCGCGGTCAGCGCTCCGTGCGGGCACTCGTGGACGCCGCCCGCCGACTGGCTCATCGCGTGCGCCGCGCCGGCGCTCTCCGTCCCGTAGGCGAGCCCACCGAGCGTCGCGGCGTGTGCCATGCCCGTGCGCGCCTCGAGGTTGCCGCCATCCTCGTACGCGACCCGCAGCCAGTGAGCCACGAGCTCGATCGCCAGAAGCGCAACCGCATCGTTGAAGGGCTGATGGTAGTCGCATGTGTAGCACTCGATCGCGTGTGAGAGCGCGTCCATTCCCGTCGCCGCGGTGATCGCCGGCGGTAGCCCGAGCGTCAGAGCCGGGTCGATGAGCGCGATGTGCGCGCCGATCAACGGCGTACCGCCGACGTTGAACTTGATCTTCCGCTCGGGATCGGTGATCACGGCCCACAGCGTGGCCTCGCTCCCGGTCCCCGCCGTCGTGGGGACGGCGACGAGCGGGGGAATCCGGGTCGTGATCGGTGTCCCGCCGTACTCGTACTCGGCGATCGAGCCGCCGTGGACGACCTCGACGCCGACCGACTTCGCCGTGTCCATCGAGCTCCCCCCGCCGAGAGCCACGAGGCCGTCGCAGCCGGCTTCGAGGTACGCGGCGCTCGCGCGTCCGACGAGCTCGATGTCGGGGTTCGGGCGGACTTCGTCGAAGACGACGGCATCCTCGACGTGCCCAAGTGCGGTCTCGGCGAGGCCCGCCTCGACGACACCCTTGTCGGTGACGAGGAACGGTCGCTCCACGCCGAGCTCCGCCAAGAGCTCGCCGAGCCTGGCGATCGCCCCGGGACCGTGGACGATGCGGGTTGGCACGTCGACGGTGCGCACTGTCTCGACTTCCACGCTCACCGGCCGGCGAGCCTATCGCACCGCGGCGGCGATGGATCGCCCGCGTTCGCGGACTTCAGGGCGACTCTGCGTTCCTCTCATTCGGCTCAAATGTCACGTTGTGCGGCGGAATCGCAGTACGATCCTCCCGTGGCGACCTCTGCGGCCCCAGCCAATGAGAGCCGGATCCTCCACGAGATCATCTCGACGGCCGGGTCGTCGCTGGACCTGGACGAAGTCCTCCGCGCGATCGTCCGCCTACTCTCCGACGCCAGCGCCGTCCACGCCTGCTTCGTCTACCTCGTCGACGACGGCGGCGATCAGCTGATCCTGAAGGCGGCGAGCGAGCCGTACGGCGAGTGCGTCGGCCGGATAGCGCTCGATCGGGGCGAAGGGCTTGCGTGGTGGGTGGCGGAGCGGAAGAAGCCCGCGTTCATCCGCGACAACGCGCTTGCCGACTCCCGCGTGAAGTACGTCCCGGAGCTCGAGGAGGAGCGGTTCCAGTCGCTCGTCTCGGTCCCCATCCTCGGCAAGGACCGCGCGCTCATCGGGGTCATCTCGATGCACACCGAGGCGCCGCGCGAGTTCACCCCGGACGAGGTCGAGTTCCTCGTCTCGAGCGCGTCTCTCGTGGCCGGCGCGATCGAAAACGCCCGTCTGTACGAAGAGACTCGGCGGCGCGTGGGCGAGCTCGAGCACCTGCGGGAGCTGGGCGAGGCGATCGCCGCCGCGGAAACCCTCGACGACCTCCTCCCCGCAGTCGCGTCGCGCTCGCGGGAGCTCCTGCGGGCGGAGGCCTGCCGGCTCTACTTGCTCGAGCCTTCGAGCGAGCAGCTGAGGCTTCGCGCTTCGGCGCCGCCTGGGGCGGAGGCCCGCACGACGATCGCACTCACCGAGCTCGGCCCCGAGCTGGCGCGGCGCGGAAAGGTCTCGAGAGTTGCGATCCCCCTCGTGGCGAGCGACGAGCTGCTGGGGGTGCTCCACGCTCAGGGGACGGCCGAGGTCGACCTCGCGCGGGCCGTCGCAAACCAGACCGCAGTAGCGATCAAGAAGATCGAGCTGATCGAGCGCCTGACGGAGAAGAACCTGATCAAGGACTTCTTCGAGCAGCTCGCGGGTGGCAAGGTGCTCGGCGACCTCGAAGGGCGCGCCGCACGGCTCGGCTGCGACCTGGACCAGCGCTATCTCGTGGTCGCTGCGAGCCCGGCCGAGGACCGTTTCGAAAAGGCGCTGAGGAGCGCCGTGTCGGGGTCGCTCTTCGACCGGCGCGACGACTCGATTCGGGCGCTCCTCCGCGTGCCACCCGGTGGAGAAGAGCGGCTGCTCGAGACTCTGCGAGGCGTCCAGGCGGAGCTCGGCGGGTCTGTCGCAGTCGGCGTCTCGAGCGTCTGCACGGGGGCCGCGAGCTTTCCCGCCGGATTCGAGGAGGCACGGCACGCGCTGCTCGGGACGACCGTGCTCCTGGCCGAGCCGAGCGTGATGACCTATGACGAGCTCGGCCCGTACAAGTACCTCCTCCCCATGTCGCTCGACGGGGTTGTTCGGGACTCGCATCAGGAGGCCGTCGGCCGGCTGGCCGCGTATGACCGCGAGCGCTCGACGTCGCTCTTCCGCACGCTCGAGGAGTTCCTGCACCGTCGGGGCAACATCAGCGCGAGCGCCGAGGCCCTCTTCGTTCACCCGAACACGCTGCGCCAACGCCTGCGGCGGATCATGGAGATCTCGGGGCTCGACCTCCGGAAGGACGACTGGCTGATGGTCGAGATCGCGGTCAAGCTCGTGAAGCTCCGGGAGGCGCTCGGGACGGCGCCTCTCGACATATCGGGCCCTTCGCGGCTGTAGAAAGCCGCCATCGGCACAGCGTCGGGCGCGAGCTATCGTCCGAACTAGGGTCGTGGAAGGGAGGGTTCAGATGGCAACGACGGTTGCGCCGAGCGTGGAGGAGGTCCGACGCCTCTCGCAGGAGCGTGGGGTCGAGTTCTACTTCGCACAGTTCGTCGACATGTATGCGCGACCGAGCGCGAAGCTCGTGCCGGCGGTGCACCTCGACGATCTCGTCAAAGACGGTGCCGGCTTCGCCGGGTTCGCCGCGGGCGAGATCGGGCAGCTTCCGAGCGACCCCGACATCGCGGCAATCCCCGACCTGCGCAGCTTCACGCCCGTGCCCTGGGAGCCCACCCTTGCCCGCTTCGCCTGCGACGTCACCGTCGAGGGCGAGGAGTGGCCGTACGACCCGCGGACGATCCTGCGGCGCCAGCTCGAGAAGGCTCGGACTGCGGGCTACGAGTTCATGATGGGGCTGGAGCTCGAGTACTTCCTGCTGCGCAGCGACGGGAACGGCGGGATCAAGATCGCCGACGAGCTCGACGACCTCGAGAAGCCCTGCTACGACCTCAAGGGCCTCACCCGCAACTACGAGTTCCTCCGAACGGTCTCGAACTACGTCAACGAGCTCGGGTGGGGTAACTACGCCAATGACCACGAGGACGCGAACGGACAGTTCGAGCAGAACTTCACCTACACGGACGCCCTCGCGAGCTGCGATCGCGCGATCTTCTTCCGCTACATGATCCACACGCTCGCACAGCGGCAGGGCCTGCTCGCAACCTTCATGCCGAAGCCGTTCACGGATCTGACCGGCAACGGGTGCCACTTCCACATGTCCCTGTGGGACGGCGAGACGAACCTCTTCCTCGACGAGGACGACCCGCGGGGCCTCGGTCTCTCCGAGCTCGCTTACAACTTCATCGGCGGGCTCAAGAACCACGCGAAGGCGTACATCGCCGTGACCGCGCCGACGGTGAACTCATACAAGCGCCTGAAGCGCGGCACGACGACGAGCGGCGCGACCTGGTCGCCCGTCTACATCAGCTACGGCTACAACAACCGCACGCAGATGCTGCGCATCCCGGGTCCCGGTCGCGTCGAGGACCGGACGATCGACGGCTCCTGCAACCCTTACCTCGCGGCCACGGTCTTGCTCGCGGCGGGCCTCGACGGGATCGAGAACAAGCTCGACCCCGGCGACCCGGTCGCCGGCAACCTCTACACCACCTCCGAGCAGGACCTGCGCGCGAAGGGGATCGACCTGCTGCCGGCCAACCTCCTCGACGCGACCCGCGAGCTGGAGGGGGACGACGTGATGCGCGAGGCGCTCGGCCACGCGCGCGACGAGGACTACGTCGATTACTTCATCCGCGTCAAGCGCGACGAGTGGACGCGGTACCACGAGCAGGTCACGCCGTGGGAGATCCGGGAGTACCTGACCCGCTTCTGAGCCATATGTAGGAAGTCTCCATACGACGCGCCGGAAGAATGGGCACGAATTCAGGGCTGAAGGCCTAAAGTTCGGGGAAGTTCCACCGACCGAGTGTAGGAAGTCACCATATGTGCGGGATCGTCGGACTCTTCTGTAAGGCTCCCGAGTTGGAGCCCCGACTCGGGCAGTACCTCGCCGCCATGCTCGAGCAGATGAGCGACCGTGGGCCGGACAGCTCCGGCGTCGCCGTCTACAGGGATCCGGCGCCGAGCGGCTGGAGCAAGCTCACGCTCTACTCGTTCGATCCCGAGATGTCGTGGGACGCGCTGTGCGGCGACCTCGCCGGAACGTTCGGCGGCGCGCACGAGGCGGGAGTCCGCGCCAATCACGCCGTGATCGTGGTCGAGGCGGAAGCAGCCGATGTAGAGCGCTGGATCCGAGGGTATCGCCCCGACCTGCGGGTGATGAGCGCGGGTCGGGCGATCGAGATCTACAAGGAGGTCGGCCGCCCGCAGGCGTTCGTCGCCCAGTTCCGGGTCGCCGACATCGAAGGCAGCCACGGCCTCGGCCACACCAGGATGGCGACGGAGAGCAGGGTGACGACCGAGGGCTCGCATCCGTTCTCGACCGGGCTCGACCTGTGCCTGGTCCACAACGGCTCGCTCTCGAACCACAACCGGCTGCGCGAGCGGCTGCGCCGCGAGGGCATCGAGTTCCAGACCGAGAACGACACCGAGGTGGCGGCCGGGTACCTCGCTTGGCGGATGCGCGAGGGCGCCTCGCTCCAGGAGGCCCTCGAAGGGTCGCTCGCGGATCTGGACGGCTTCTACACGTTCCTGGTCGGCACCGCGGACGGGTTCGCGGTGTTGCGCGACCCGATCGCGTGCAAGCCCGCCGTTCTCGCCGAGACGGAAGACTGGGTCGCGATGTCGTCCGAGTACCGGGCGATCGCCGTCCTCCCTGGCGCAGCCGACGCACAGCTCTGGGAGCCGGAACCCTCCATCGTGTACGCGTGGGAGAAAGCGCTGGTCTGACGCGGTGGAGGCCGCCGAGCTGACCGGAGTCGAGGTCATCGATCTTGCGTCGACTCCTCTGCGTGAGCTCAACAGGAGGCTGCACGAGCTCGCGGGCGGCGCGCGGAGCTGGCGCATCGTCAACCCGAACGGAGCCCACGCGGTCGCGTGCGGCCTCGACGCCGAGATCGACGTCGAGATTCAGGGCCACGTCGGCTATTACTGCGCCGGCATGAACAAGCTCGCGACGGTCCGCGTTCACGGGAACGCCGGTCCCGGGGTCGCCGAGAATCTGATGTCCGGAGAGGTCGTCGTCGCCGGGAGCGCGAGCCAGTCGGCCGGCGCGAGCGGCCGGGGCGGATTGCTGGTCGTGCACGGAGACGCGTCGGCGCGCTGTGGAATCTCGATGAAAGGGATCGACATCGTCGTCCGGGGGTCGGTCGGCCACCTGAGCGCCTTCATGGCCCAGACCGGCCGGTTGGTCGTTTGCGGCGACGCCGGCGAGGCGCTCGGCGACTCGATCTACGAGGCTCGGCTCTACGTCCGCGGCGAGGTCGCCAGCCTCGGCGCCGACTGCGTCGAGAAGGATATGAGGGGCGAGCACCTTGCCGAGCTGTCGGACCTGCTCGGGCGTGCCGGCCTGGACGACGTCGACGCGGCCCAGTTTCGGCGCTACGGCTCGGCGCGGCAGCTCTACAACTTCAAGGTCGACAACGCGAGCGCCTACTGATGCACGACCAAACCTGGCAGCCCGGCCTGCGCGAGTCGTATCTGTACGACCGGAACGTCATCGCCGAGATCCAGCGCGCGTCTCGGGAGGGCATCTACGACATTCGTGGCTTCGGCGCGAAACGGCGGCTGCCGCACTTCGACGATCTCCTCTTCCTCGGGGCAAGCGTGTCGCGCTATCCACTCGAGGGCTACCGCGAGCGCTGTGGCACAGATGTCGTCCTGGGGATGCGCTTCGCCAAGCAGCCGCTCGAGCTGAAGATTCCCGTCACAATCGCGGGGATGAGCTTTGGGGCGCTGTCGGCCCCGGCCAAGGAGGCGCTCGGCCGCGGCGCCAGCGAGGTGGGCACCGCGACCACGACGGGCGACGGCGGCATGACCGAGGAGGAGCGGAGCCACTCGAAGACACTCGTCTACCAGGTGCTCCCCTCGCGCTACGGCATGAACCCGGACGATCTGCGGCGGGCGGACGCAATCGAGGTCGTGGTCGGCCAGGGCGCGAAGCCGGGCGGCGGCGGCATGCTGCTGGGCCACAAGATCTCAGACCGCGTCGCGGCAATGCGCACCCTGCCCAAGGGGATCGACCAGCGCAGCGCGTGCCGCCACCCCGACTGGACCGGTCCGGACGACCTCGAGATCAAGATCCACGAGCTGCGCGAGATTACGGACTGGGAGAAGCCGATCTTCGTCAAGATCGGTGCGACGCGGACGTACTACGACGTCCAGCTGGCGGTCAAGGCAGGCGCCGACGTGATCGTAGTGGACGGCATGCAGGGCGGCACCGCCGCAACACAGGACGTCTTTATCGAGCATGTCGGCATCCCAACGCTGCCGGCGACCCGCCTGGCGGTGGACGCGCTCCAGGAGCTGGACATGCACCGGAAAGTGCAGCTGATCATGTCGGGCGGCATCCGCACCGGTGCGGACGTTGCCAAGGCGCTGGCTCTGGGCGCGGACGCGGTCTCGATCGGAACTGCGGCCCTGATCTCGCTCGGCGACAACAGCCCTGAGTACGAGGAGGAGTACCGCAAGCTCGGCAGCGCCGCGGGGTTCTACGACGATTGGCAGGCCGGCCGGGATCCCGCCGGCATCTCGACGCAGGAGGACACACTCGCGGCACGCCTCGACCCGGTGCTGGGTGGCCGCCGGATCGCGAACTACCTGCGAGTCCTGACGCTGGAGGCGCAGACGCTTGCGCGAGCATGCGGGAAGTCGCACGTCCACAACCTCGAGCCCGAGGACCTCGTCGCCTTGACCGTGGAGGCGGCCGCGATGGCCCGGGTGCCACTCGCGGGCACCGACTGGATCCCGGGACGCTATTCCGCGTAGCCCGGATGTCGTTCCTGCTCCCCTGTCCCAACTGCGGCCCACGCGACGTGAACGAATTCGCCTACGCCGGTGAAGTGACGCACAGGCCGCGCATCACGCCGTCACAGCGAGAGCTCTCGTCCTATGTGTACTTCCGCCGCAACGTGGCCGGCGTGCAACGCGAGTGGTGGTACCACCGCTTCGGCTGCGAGCTCTGGTTTCTGGCCGAGCGCGACACGCGCACGAACGAGGTGCTCAAGACAGAGCTGCCCCTGCGAGACGAGGCGGAGGCACCGACCACCCAGTGAGGTTTCCTGAGCAGCCGAATGAGCGGATCGACCGCTCGCGGCCCGTCCGGTTCTTCTTCCACGGCCGCGCGGTCGAGGGGTTCGAGGGCGACACGATCGGCTCCGCGCTGTTCGCGTCGGGACGGCGCGTCTTCTCGCGCAGCTTCAAGTACCACCGCCGACGCGGACTGCTCTGCTGCTCCGGTGGGTGTCCCAACTGCCTGATGCGGGTCGACGGCGTGCCGAACGTTCGCGTGTGCGTGGAGCCGGTACGCGAGGGGATTCAGGTACGCGCGCAGAACGTGCTGGGCTCGCTCGAGCGGGACCTGCTCGCCGTCGTCGACCACTTCGCCGGCCCCTTCACGCCTGTCGGCTTCTACTACCGCACGATGATCCGCCCGCGGCGCTTCTGGCCGCTGTACGAGACCTTTCTCCGGCACGTCGCCGGGCTCGGACGCCTCGACAAGCACGTGGGCCGCTCACGCCGGTTCGACACCGAGCACCGCCGTGCCGAGGTGCTCGTAATCGGCGGCGGCCGCTCGGGGCGGGAAGCGGCGACCTCCGCCGCGGCCGCGGGGCGGCAGGTCGTGCTCGTCGACGAGCGCAGCGCGTTCGATCTCGACGGAGTGGAGGTGCTGGCGCCGGCGCGCGCAATCGGGATCTACGAAGGCGGCCTCGTCCCCGTCGACGCCGACGGCGTCCTCTACCGCTTCCGGGCGGAGCGCATCGTCGTCGCCACCGGGGCGCTCGAGCAGCCACTGCTGTTCCCCGGGAACGACCTGGTCGGCGTCTATCTACCGGCGGCCGTGCGGCGACTCGTCGACGAGTGGTCGCTGAAGCCGGGTGAGCGGGCAGTGATCGTCTCGGCCGACGAGCGCGGGCTCGCGGTCGCGGACCAGCTGGAGCGCGCAGGCACCAGAGTCGTCGAGCGCATCGACCTCCGCTCCGCGCCCCCACGCCGCATCGCGGCGCGGGGGCGCCGCGGCCGGCTGTGCGCCGTTGCAGTCGACGGCCGCGAGCTCGAGTGCGACACGCTCGTGATGTCAGGTGGCCGGCAGCCGGCGTATTCGTTGCTCGCCCAGGCCGGAGCGCGGATCGAATACGAGTTCGAGCGAGGAATCTTCCTGCCCGCCGACCTGCCGCCAAACGTCGAGGCGATTGGCTCCGTCGCCGGCGAGCAGGAGCCGGCTGCGGTTCCAGCCGCGAGCTTCGACGGCGCCGACGGACAGGACCGCTGCTTCGTCTGCATCTGCGAGGACGTGACCGATAAGGACGTGAAGCGCGCGATCGCCGAGGGCTTCGATTCAATCGAGCTCGCCAAGCGCTACACGACCGTGACGATGGGCCCGTGCCAGGGCCGGCTCTGCCACGTGCCTTCGATCCGTCTCTACGCCCGCGAGAACGAGACGGACGAGGCCGCGATCGGAACGACCACGGCGCGCCCGCCCTGGGCGCCGGTCTCGCTGGGGCTCCTAGCCGGCCGCGGCCACGAGCCTGCAAAGCGGACGTCGATCCACCACCGGCACAAAGAGGCTGGCGCGACGATGATGTGGACCGGCGTCTGGCGCCGCCCGCATTCGTACAGCCATGCCGGAAACGAGACGCTAAGCGTCCACGAGGCCGTCGGCGTGATCGACGTCTCGACGCTCGGCAAGCTGGTCGTGCAAGGGCCGGAGGCCGCGCCCTTCCTCGAGCTGCTCTATCCGAACCGCTTCGGCGACATGAAGCTCGGGCGGATCCGCTACGGCGTCCTCGAGTCGGACGCGGGCCGCATCATGGACGACGGCACCATCGGCCGTCTCGGCGAGGACCAGTACTACGTGACGACCACCTCGACCGGGGCCGACACCGTCATCGAGTGGTTCGAGTGGTGGAACGCCGTGTGGGGAATGGAGGTCGAGATCGTCAACCTCACCGGCGCTCTCGCCGCGGTGAACATCGCAGGGCCGCATGCGCGCGAGCTGCTTGGGCGGCTCACCGACGTCGACGTCTCGAACGAGGGGATCTCGTACCTCGACGCGAAGGAGGCGTTCGTCGCCGGCGTGCCGTGCCTGATCCTGCGCATCGGGTTCGTCGGCGAGCTGGGGTACGAGCTCCACTTCCCGAGCCCCTACGGCGAGTACGTGTGGGACACGTTGCTCGAGCACGGGGCGGACCTCGGGATCCGTCCGTTCGGGCTCGAGCCCCAGCGGATCCTGCGGCTGGAGAAGATGCACATCCTCGTCGGTCAGGACACCGACTCCGAGTCGAACGTGCTCGAGGCCGGCATGCCCTGGATCGCCAAGCTCGACAAGGACGACTTCGTGGGCAAGTGGGCGCTGGAGCACGTGCAGGCGCGGGGCTTCCGCGAGCAGCTCGTCGGCTTCGAGATGACGAACGGCGTCGTGCCGCCCGAGGGCGGCCAGATCGTGCTCGGCGGCCGCTCCGCCGGGCGCGTGACGAGCGCACGCCTGAGCCCGCACCTGGGGCGCGCGATCGGAATGGCCTGGGTGCGCCCGGAGCTCGCGCAGGAAGGAGCGGAGATCGAGATCAAGGTGGACGGCGGGGTCGCCAACGCGCGCGTTCGGCTCAAGCCGTTCTTCGACCCCGAGGGAGAGCGGCTTCGCTCGTGACTGACCTCGACTTCCTCTCACCGGATCGGGCGCGAAACGACGGGGGCTTCGAGCCTCGCTTCGCGTCGCCGCTGGCGCGCGTGCTCGCTGGGACGACGGCGGCCCGTGACCTCTCCCGCCTCGGCAAGATCGAGGTTCGCGGCAACGTGGAGACGATCGACGTCGACGCCGAGGTGATCCGGATCACGCCGCGGCGCGCGCTCGTCCTCTGCCCATACGAGCGCTGTGCCGAGCTGCGAGCTCAGCTTCCGGGCACCGTGATCGACATGACCGGTGCCCTCGCCGGTCTCGAGCTCGAGGGCGAGCGCGCAATGCGGCGCCTCACCGACCTCGACATCGACGCACTGCCCGGCGCAGGGAAAGTCGCGGACGTGCCCGCGCTCGTGCTCCGCGACGGCTTGCGCTTCCGGATCTTCTTCCCCCAGGAGTTCGGGCACTACGTGGCCGAGGTCGTGCTCGACGTGCTCGAGGGCATCGAATGAGGGACATCTTCCGCGTCCAGCGCATGTGGCGCCCGCGCGGCGAGCTCAAGCGTCGGTATGACGTGGTGATCGTCGGCGGCGGCTCGCACGGCCTCGCGACGGCGTACTACCTCGCGCGCAACCACGGCATCACGGACGTTGCAGTGCTCGAGAAGGGCTACATCGGCTCCGGCGCGGCCGGCCGCAACACGACGATCATCCGGGCGAACTACCGGACGCCGGAGGGCGCGGAGTTCTATCGGCGGAGCGTCGAGCTCTATGAGGGGCTCGGAGCCGAGCTCGACTTCAACCTGCTCTTCTCCCAGCAGGGACACTTGACGCTGGCGCACTCGGACCGCGCGATGATCACCATGGCGGAGCGCGCCGAGGTCAACCAGCTGCTGGGGATCGACAGCCGGGTCGTCTATCCGGAGGAGATCGCGCGCCTGTGCCCGGAGCTGAACCTCTCGCGCGACGTGACGTGGCCGATCATGGGCGCGCTCTACCACCCGGCCGGCGGGATCATCCGCCACGACGCGGTCGTCTGGGGCCTCGCGCGCGGCGCCGACCGGCGCGGCGTCGAGATCCATCCCCACACCGAGGTGACGGGGATCGCCCGGACGAACGGCCGCGTCACGGCCGTGGAGACCTCACGCGGAGTCATCGAGACCGGGACGGTGATCAGTGCGACCGCCGGGTGGTCGACGCTGATCGGTGACATGG
>Ga0137369_10003675_pt1 | contig 15667 bp, 7 predicted proteins | sample SagtaG_12_FD_104918 | JGI IMG/M metagenome (GOLD analysis project Ga0137369, IMG submission 104918) | Vadose zone soil microbial communities from Sagehorn Ranch, Mendocino, California, USA - Sage1_L_113_16 metaG | ecosystem: Environmental > Terrestrial > Soil > Vadose zone | place: USA... | reverse complement strand
TTCCAATTCCCGGACATTCCCGGGCCAATTGTAGACCATCAGTTTGTGCAGAGCGTCCGGAGAAAGATCTGTTACTTCCCTGTCGAATTCCCTGGAATACCTGACGAGAAAATGTCGAGCGAGTAATGGGATGTCTTCCCGTCGTTCGCGCAACGGCGGCAAAACCAGAGAGATAATGTTTAGCCTGTAAAAGAGATCCTGGCGGACTTTGCCATTGCCCACAGCTTCTTCCAGGTTGAGATTGCTGGCGGCAATAATCCTTACGTTGGCTCGGCGCCTGCGGGCAGAACCCAGCGGCCGATACTCCTTTTCCTGGAGGAATCGCAGCACCTTGACTTGAGCCAAGAGAGGAAGGCAGTCGATCTCATCCAAAAAGAGAGTACCGCCGTTGGCTTCGTCTATTAGTCCCGACTGCAAGCTCAACGCACCTGTATAGGCTCCCCGCTCGTGGCCAAACAATTCGTTTTCAACGAGTTCCACAGGGATCGCTCCGCAATTGACAGGCACAAACGGTCTGCCCGAACGTGAGCCGCTATAGTGAATCGCGCGCGCATACAACTCTTTTCCCGTGCCCGTTTCGCCGGCAATCAGGACGTTCGCTTCACACTTTGAAATCACTGCAATCTTTTTCAACTGGCAGAGAAAGCCTGGGCTTTCTCCGATAAGCTGAGGCAATCCAGGCCCCGGCTCAGGTTCAAGGAGTGAAGCCGCTGCAAGTTCTGCCGGTTTCAATAATCTCCATAGACGCGGAAGGACGTCAGAGGCTGTGAGAGGTGAGGTAATGAAGTCGGCAGCGCCGAGGTTGAGTAATTCAAAAACGCGCTGTGGCTCAGAGGCCTCAATAACCGCAATAATGGGGATTTCTGCAACCTCTTTTTTGATCAATTCCACGAGCCGCCGACATTCGACGGCCAGATCAACGGGCAGAACCGGGAAAATGACCAAGGGATCGAAGCGTCTAATAAGCGCGCCAAATTTGCGCCGGGAGAGGGAATGATCTGAAGCGTCGCTAGATCGCGGACGCGGCAAAAAGTCCACCTTGAAGTAGGGCGTGAGAATACTTTGCAAGGTACTGCTTAATCTGCTTTCCGCACTGACATCAAGCAGCAGCGCCCGTCGCGATTTCATCGTCGTTCCCCCATGTGCATTTCCGCGATTCCATTAGTTGCTCGGCGCGCCATAAAAACCGCAGGCATTCCAGAAGGATTGGAATTCTATGGATGATACGTGGTGCTAAATTCCTGCCTTGAGGTTCAGAGCACCTCCTTTGGGGGATGGCAGGACGGAGGGAAATCAAATCACCACCAGCAAGTGGTCTTGGAGAAGAAGAAGAAGGCCGGCAACTCGAAGATTTAAGTGTAGGCAGGAGCACGTGAGAATTCACTCATTGAAACAGCTAACCAGAAGCTTTGCGAGGACCACATCGCGTGTTCTGTCGGGGTCAGCGAACAATATTGTAAGTGACGTTACTTGTCAACAGCACATTTTTAGGAGGTCAGCTTGCTTTCTGTCTCATTCTGCTTGCTTTCTGTCTCATTCTGCTTGCTTTCTGTCTCATTCTCACCGCGGCTTCAGCCCGGTGATAAGGCGGAGGTCCAATAACTGGAACCGTTTCAACGGTTTCGCTTTTGGCATCCTCTATGCAGCGAATTCCAACGGTTGGCAGAAATCAGGAGCGCGGCTTGGCACCGGGCTAAAGCCGCGGTGAGAATGAGACCGATACGGCTAAGGCCATTGGATCACTCTTCGTTTAGGTGGGGTTTGGGGCAAACATAGAGTTTCAGGCGGCGGTAAATATGGAGAATTGAGAACGGTACTTAAAAAGTTGGCCGGCACACCAGAGCTATGCCGGCCATCAAGTTATAACGAGCCATTTGCGCTAGTCGGGTTCCGAAACGGAATCGTCTTTCCAATGCAGCAAGTACTCTCAGAATTGTTCCTCGTCAGTTCGTAAAACGTATTGACAACGGACAATCTGAATGGTTCGCTCAGAGTAAGGCAAGTAGCGTTCCGAATGTCCCTTAAGTCGTTGTGCACGACGACGGTCAGCTATTGTCGGAGTCAGTGGTCTCGACTCCTTTCCTAACGGATGGTCCTGTTCACCGGACGGGATAATCTAGAATACACATCGGGGGGGATTCGTATTTGCCAGGCAGTGATTCCTGCCTATTTTCCTCAGACTCTACCGCAGGCCCTTAACCCTGACACGAATGAAACGCGGTCTGTACGCATCGGCGTATAGCAAGTCTTCGCTCTTCGAAGCGTTGATATCATAAGAGATCAGCAACCGATCAGAGGACTTGAATTGCGGGTGAAGATGGGGGTTATATACAAGCAGAGTACCAGCGAGTGATTGAGAAGTGGTCATCCCAGGCACTTGGAATGAGCCGGTTTCTGGCGTCGAATATACGACTGTCTTCCTGGAAAATGGTCCTTGCGGAGCACAAGCAGAGTAAAGTGTTATGTCTCTCCAGGTGCCGTAAGCAACCGTAGTATCCATACCGAGCAATAGATATGCGCTACCTTTGGACGTGCGGATCTTTTTCACACTGAACTCGTCGCTGATCTGGTCGCCTGCGTTGTTAGGGTCGTTCGAAGCGCCGATTAGCTGTGCAGCGTTAGTTAAACCGTTGGCCCAGGCGCCGCCATTCCAAACTGTCCAGTTATTTGTATCTGCAATTGCGCTATAGCCGAGGCCCGGGTTCACGCGTGCAAGATAGGGAACCTTACCAGTCAGTTGCTGTTTATTCTGGATACCATAGATGTACAGTGTGTAACTGCCGTAACTTCCTTCAAGCCACAGTGCCGAACCCCAAGCCACGGTGGAGGGCCAAACATTGAGCAGTGGCTGAACGGATTCAAGTGACAAACTGGGCAGAGAAAGCTGAGCAATTGCGCTGCCGTAATAGGTGAAGCTACTGTCGAACTCCATCACGAATGCCCACAATTTCTTCGTCCCCTGACTATCGACCTGCACGACGACGGAATCGCCCATCCAGTAAAAATGATTTGTGACCGCGGCCAGCGCCGGCGTGAAAAAGGAGGTGGAAAACCCGTTAGCATCTCGTGGTCCAGTAAGCGTTCTCAGTTGGCCCGTGCTGACGCTACGCACAACGATACTGTTGTGCGAGCGATAAAGGACTGTCGGCGGATCGCAAAGAGGAGGATTGCAATTCGGCTGGCGCGTACGCAGTCCATTGGCGTTGGAAGTGACGGTCCCATCACCAGTCAGGGCTGGATATTCACCGATGTAGGAATCGGAAAAGAAGAAAGCGGTATCGCCATTCGGCAGCTCAATGGAATAGGTACTATCCCCACCGGTCCAGCCCGCGGTGCCGGAAGGCTCATTTCCGGTACCCGGCCCGTTCTGGGTAAAGATGCCATCGAACTCAGCGTCAGGAGTACCCGTAGAGATGGTGATGTCACAAGTTTGGGATCTCACAGAGCTGCTCAGTGAGACCAGCAACAAGATTAGTGCTAATGTCATACATGCCAGCCGATTCATGTTTAGCTCCTTGCAGGAAAAAATTGAGGACTTTCCCCGCCTCAAGTTGAAAGGCCCTCACCTCAAATAAACATCTCAACCTCAGCAACCTCTCAGGTCAGGAAGGGGGACCCTGTCCCCGCCTCAAGGTTGAAAGGCTCTCACCTCAAATAAACATCTCAACCTCAGCAACCTCTCAGGTCAGGAAGGGGGACCCCTGTCCCCGCCTCAAGCTGAAAAGCTGCTCACGGAATAATCTTAATCCTCGATAAAAAGCTCCAGATTGCCTGGTAACTCTTGACATAGTCCGCGTGCGAAAAACCGCCGTGTCCGCTGCCGTGAATCGTGAATAATGAGAGGGACAAGAAAGCTCCCTGATGCCACATCGCACTGTCCTGAATTTTGTTGCCAACCAAAACATCCGTTTTCCTCAGGCTGGTCTAATACCTTCTTTCGTGGCGGTATAAATCCTTCCCTGGTAATGGATATTCCGCAGCTCGGATTTTGGGTCCAATGGGCCAAAATTGGGTCGGGCGGAAATATCGCCAGACAATCCTGCGCGCACTCCGAAGATAGAATCGACAATGGGTTCGAGATAGTTGCAGCCCGACACGCACGCCCAGTCATTAATAAACGGCTGATCTGACGGTGCTTTAATCGCGCCTCCATTTGCCTCAGGCGCGACAAAGGTTTCCACAAAATGCGCTTGCGCGATAGGACCTTGCATGGTGGTTTTGGCAAGTCCCTTCATCCAATCAAAGGCCATCTGACTCTCGCCGGCCACAAACAACCCGCTCAGAGCAAGCGCCGCCCAGGCAGCATACGCCCCCGTCCATTGGTGATCCGGGCGAATGCTGAACGTCACATCGAGGTCCTTCGTCGAGAGGGCCCGCATCCAGGAAGACGTCTGCAGTTCTTCGCGGAAAAACCGTACCATCTCCCGCTTCTGTTCCTGGCTCATCATGTCGCCGATCGTTATTAGGGTCGTGCCGAAATCGTAGCAGTGATGGACTTCGTTATAGCTTCCATCCGGCAGGCGACAATGCCAGACTCCCTTGCCGGAAACGTAGAGGTCATTAACGCGGTGGCCCAATTCTGTCGCCTCAGTTCGGAGGGCGGTGGCTTTTGCCTTCTCGCCTCGACGTTCAAGTAGCTCAGCGGCAAACCGCAGGTTGTAAACATTCGCGGCATTCAAGCCGGCAACTTCATGCACATAGCTCGAAACGGCTTCGAGCAGATTGTTGACGCCGCCATAGTCGGCGAGTCCATGCTTGTTTGTGTCCAAACTGCGCCAGTGTTCAGCGTAAGAAACGAGACGGTCAATGACTTTAGTCCCGCCGACAGTCTTGTCGAGCCATGCCTGATCACCCGTCCAACGCAGGTATTCCCTGGCCATCCGTGACATGGCGAAATCATTGACCGAATACCATGGCCCAATACCGGCGCCCGTGAGGAACTCGGTGCCGAAGTGCTGGTGTACGTCCACAGTCATCCAGGTTTCCATCATGCGGCGCAGGACGGTCGGGTCGAGCATCGCCAGCAGCATCGCACTCAAACTAATGTCCCAGAGGAACGTCGCAGTCTCCCAATAGCGTGGGAGCAGCGTTACGTAGGTTGTTCCATAAACTGAATGCGGACTAGTCCGTTTGAAATAAACGGCGCTTAGCGCGGCGCTGTGATATAGACGTTTCAACGCCTCGTCGGTCGTTACCAGTGTCGGCAGGTAACCCGAATAACGGTCGTTGTTTGGTGTGAAAGCCGCCCTCAGTTCCTGGTTCCACTCGTTTGTGGTTGCCTCGAGCACTGCAGCGAAACTACTGCTTACCGAATCGTAATTCCTCTCGACAAAGGCCTGACTCTCTCCCAGCGAATTAACGAAGACTATTGACCTGGACTCTTCTGGCGCCAGGTCGAAATGGTAAATGAGCCAGGATGGTAGAATCTGATCAGGCTTCGGCGACCCACCTTGCAGAACAAATGCCTGGCTGTGCACGGCTTTATTAAGGATTGCACCGCGCGAGCTATCGACTTTGCGGAAGTTGTCGAATTCACCTGGCGAAGCCGCGGCATCCCAGGGGGTCACCGACTTAGCTGCGCCGCCGTTGACTGCGAGTTTTATTTCTGTTTTGCGTCGCTGCTGCGAACGGTTTGTGACAGTGATTTTCACAGCGACGGCCATCATCCTAAACGGCACAATGGTGACGCTGGAGATCTGCAATCCTTTGTAAAACGTTTGCCGTTCCACGCGGTCGGGTTGCCAAACAAATTCAACGGGAGTCTTCGTAGATGCAAAGTATTCGCCGTCCACAAACAGAATCCCGGTGAGGAGCTCTCCGCCTGAGCCCAGAGGGGCAACGTTCATTTCTCCCTGTGCAAATGGCGGAAAAGCAATACTGCGGATTGCGACAACATCAACAGCCGTCTGCGCACAGCCCCACTGATTCGTCAACCCTGGCGGATTGAACAAGTCACCGAATTTATGGGTCATTGTGATGCTACGCAGGGAGTCAACAGTGGGAATATCCGGCAGGGGCGTGATGGCCGGCGCACTGGACATCTCTTCGCCAGCGTCAGCAATCACACTCTGGTTAACTCGATCCCGAGGAATCGTCGAAGCGACCCAACCGCTGGCGGCCGCCAATTTCAAGAAACTTCTGCGTTTGAGTTTACTCATGCAGTTCCTCGGAGCTAGGGAGACTCTTGTGAAAAACGTGGAGAGCGACAGGTCAGTACCACCACCCGGTAGCGTGTGCGTCGCCTTACCTTATAGACAAGCGGCGCCGGATGAAGTCATCAGTACCGTCACGCGGTAGCGTCGGGTCAATGTTCCGCCCGACGCATTCTGATCGGTGAGGTTGACCCGACGCTACCGCGTGACGGTACCGACTTCATCCCATTGCAATTCCCGTTTTCACACAATCTCTACTGGCCTGTGGCCACTTCAAATCGGATCGTTGCTGTCTCAAACGGTTTCAGTGGCACAGTAAGCGGCGAGATTTGAGCGAAACTTTCCAGCTCCCTGTCCTCTGTAAGACTCAAGCGGGCTGCAGATTTAATCTTCACTGGCAGATCGATCCGCGCGGTCACTGCACGTCCGGCAAACTCCTGTAGTCGAATAATGAAGACTCTATTCAGCTGCGGGTCGAGCGGCGTTGCGCTGACCTCACCATGAGCTACCGTGTCCGATAGAGGTTTCACGTCAAGAATCTGGACACTCGGAGCGTCCACGCTGAAGAAGCTTCTGGTGAGTGCAACCGGTGGAGTCTCAACAAAGGCGGGGCGCAAGGGCAAGCTGAATTCCGCACTAAAACGCCAGGCCGCGACCTCGTCAAATCTCTCCTCACCGCGCACGGCATAATCAAACACATATCTTTTCCCTAAACCAGGCTCGACGGTTTGCATGTTTACCACACCGAGATCGTGTGTATCCGCTTGTTCCGTGTGTCGTAAGGCGCGTGAGTAAAGAGTAGCTTCCGGCAGCGGAAACTTGCCCGTCAGCAGTGCGGGAAACTGTTTCGGCGCCCCCTGCGGCTGAGGTTTTGTGTCGACGAATCCAGCATAAAGAAAATGAAAGGCCTGCCTGTGGGCCAGAAGCGCCGTCCCTTGTCCATCCGTCATGCCAATCAAGTGTTGAGTGGTCACCGAATCGCGTCGAGCGCCGGGCAAATAGTCGTCCGGCAAACGGTCGAACCACTTCTGTCCCTGTCGTAGAACTTTCAGATTGGTTGGGGAAAGGGCAAATGGATAAACAAAGTAGTAAGAATCGCTCCAGTTGTTGTCGCCTCCTGGGAAAGGCATCAACTCGCCATCAAGCGTATTGCTGATTTGCGCACGGTCCAGTTCGTCGTAGATCGTAACGACAGTCAGCGGGTAGGCCGAGCGCTCGCGCTCTACCCATAACTGCGTGACGCCAGTTCCCTTCTTAACTGTGATCCTGGCGCTAAACGGGTAGGAAAGACGTGAAGCGCTTGCGCCTTCCACGCGGAGAAGTTCATTGAACGGTAACTGCCCCTTGTTGTTCACAATCTCGCGTTGTGCTCGGACGTCATACATACTCTCGATGTTGCCATCAGATCTCAATTTGATCTGAAAGTTTGGCCCTCGCGCTTCAGTAGCTCCGGGAATTGTTTTCAGCGTTGTGACCATCTTGCCGGGCACAGTTATCACGGTAAAGGTTCTGTAGCCAAAAGACGGGATCTCTTTGGCAATGAAAATAGCGTTACCCTCTTCGTCCACGTCAAAGACAACGGACCGGTTTGTGATTGCTTCACGCACCGCGATAATCCTTAAATTCGCGCGCGGGGCGCGAACCTGTACCACGTCGCTTCTGGTCCACGAGAGGCCGTTGTAGATCAGAAGGTTCCATTCGTCAGCGGATTTCTGCCGATAGCTTTCATCGTAGCGAGAAGGCTGCGCGACCAGACTCAATCCCCGCGTAAACAGATCGTCAATTTCGCTTTGCGCGTGTCGCATATAACGAACGTATTGTTGGTTCTGCTCTTCGAGTAGCTCACGATCATTGAGTTGGATCCAACCAGTGTTTCCCGCCCCACTGTGTTCGTCATAAGTGAGCATAAGGTCGTAAATGGTCAACAGATTGCCGACCGGGCAGGGGATGTGGTGAGTAATAGCCAGCGCACTCCAGAGGGTTTCGACAGCGGGAGCGTGGTCATGCGCATAACGAGCCAACCCGCTGATGAGCGGAGACTGTGTTTTAGCCTCAGACCAGAGTCCCGACCATTCGCCGCGATAGACCGGGATCTGTGTGCGGTACTTTGTTTCGATATAAGTAAGAAATTCCGCTGGCGTAGCAATCTTCAGTTGAATCTCGGAATGGCTCCTGTTCCAAAGCTTTATCGCCTTTTCCAGATTCAAAACGTTCGCCGGATCCAAAAAATCGTGCGCGTAAATAGCCATGACAGCATCGTATTTGTAACCGCCACTGTTGTAGCGCTTGAGAAGCTCGGTAATCCCTTCTTCCATCTTCTGCAGATCGGTTTTCACGTCAGCGTGAGGATTGAACATTTCGTATTCGGTTTTGTTGGTGTATGGATCCAGAGTGTATGGGTCGAGATAGAAATCTGTAAGCGCCTCGGTATAACCACCGCGCGGGCTTTGACTGACCCAGGTGAGCACGCGGCCGCCGTCCGGCGATTCCCAATAAAACGGAACCTTGCCTGGCGCCAGCGAAGTCGCCGTATTAAGAAACAGGTTGGCACCAGTGACAAGAAATTTAGTGCCGCTCCCAGCAAGTACTGAAGGAATGGTAGTCGGGTGGCCCGGCACATCATCCATCATGGCCATTTGCGACTGAATACCGTAAGTCCGCTGCAGAGCGATGTAACCGTAACAAAGCCGATTGAGTTCTTCCGCACCCATAAAATCCGTGTGCATACTTCCCCAGGCGGTGGAAATCGCGATGCGACCAGACGTTATCAGGCTCATGAGGCGAGCGATTTTCTGGTTATCCTTGGGCAGCACGGAAGCGGGTGCTTTCTGGCGTTTAAGCCACTCATTAACTTGCCAAACACTTTCGATCGTCCAGCGAAAATCCGCGTCGCTTTCCGCCATGCGAATGACTTCGTCAATGTGTCTGGCTGCACGCTCACGCACCGCGTCCGGTGGTTCAACGAAACCAAAGTCGTAGTGACTGGTCGGCACGATATAAACCGTCTTAATCGCGCTCTCAGGCAAATGTGTCGCTACACTCGCCTGGGCCCATCCATTGGAGGGAAGAAAAATAATAAGAAACAGCAGCGAGCAAATTAACAGCCCGCTGCTAAGATACATGTTTGGCCTTTGTCTAAGCTGGATAGACATCCATGTTCTCGGTCAGAAAAGGTATCTCACCGAGAATTGAATCTGACGTGGTCCACCCGCACCAAGTAACCCGCCAAGCTGGTTACCGACGGTTGATATACTCTGCCCAAAAAATGCTCGACGATTGAGACTACCGCCAAACGCGTCGGCATTAATACCACCCGAAGGATCTGCAAAATTGGGGTGATTGAAAAGATTGAAGATCTCCATCCGCAACTGTAAAGCCCGCGATTCTGCCAATTTGGTATTTTTGAAGATCGAAAAGTCAACCTGAGCGAATCCTGGACCACGCAACGCGTTGCGCCCGAGATTTCCGAAAGTCCCGGCCGCTGGACGTGAAAAAGCGTCTATATTGAATTGATTGAAGGGCAGACTGTAGTTGGACGGTCGGGTCGAAACGCCCGATACCAGATTCGGTCGCAAAGCGCCGCCGAAGATGCCGCCGGTCACTGTGACATTTACTGGAAAGCCGGAACGAATCTGGGTCAAGCTGTTCAGTTGCCAGCCATCGGCAATCCAGCGCGGTAGACCATCGCCAAAAAGGTCGCGAAAAGATGGTACGTCGTATCCAGCGTCAAACGTGAAGTTGTGCCGAATATCTTGATCACCACTAGACCGATCCGCATTGAGGTCCAGATAATTCTGGTAATCCTTGAAAAATCCAATGACATTATCAAGTTCGTGTGACCACGTGTAGTTAGCATTAAGCCGCAGCCCTTTCGACAAGTTGCGCCTGAACGTAATTTGGAGTGCGTTATATGTCGATTGCGGATACGTTCCGATATCCAGGATACTGCCGATTCCTGCTATCGGTCGCGTGAAATCCTCAAGCGTCGGATTGATATTCCGCGGCGTAATCACGCCGTTGGTGAGAATATCGAGCACATGATTACCGATATAGCCTACTTGCAATACGCCCACACCCACATTCTGCTGAACATTCAATGACCACTGCTGAGCATAGGTAGTGGGCAGATTTCTATTGATCAGCAAAACCGTGCGCCCGTCAAGCGATGTAGAATTGTACTCGGCCGGATTGATGGGATAAGACGGGAAAAACACTTGTACCGAAGGAAAGGTGTTAACCTGAGGTGATCCAAAGCTGGCAGGAAGTTCCTGGTTGTAAAAAATGCCATACCCGGCCCGCAGCACTGTTTTTTGATTGCCGAAGACATCAAAAGCGAAACCTACCCGTGGTCCGAAATTGTTTTTGTCGACGTTATAAATCTTTTGTCCCAGCGGCGTGAAAGTACGTGTGTTCAGATCAAAGTTTTGTAACCTGCCGTTCTTTTCACGACTAACACTGCTGATTTCATAACGCAAACCCAGGTTCAAGCTCAATCGTGGATGGGCCTTCCAATCGTCCTGAACAAAGAACGAATAGTTTTCGTTCGCATAACTAAGCAGCGGATTACCGGAACTTTGTCCGATCAACGCTGCGCCGTTTCTGAAGTCATTGGCTCCAAAGAAGAGAAGCGTGAACTGGGTTACTGAGAGTGCGTCGCGCCGATTGAGCCGGATGTCTGTTCCCATTTTCAGCGAGTGATCGCCGGCGATGTAACTGAGTGTGTCGAGAAACTGATAGACCATTCCCTTTCGATACTGATTGAACTGGGCCGGGCCTGGACCCGCGATCGAGGCGTCCGCAAAGAGAAAGTTAAAAATCGGTAAGGTCGATGGTCCAGCGCTGGGATTGGTTACATTGCGATTGATACCAAAAGCAAAGTCATTGACGGTTTGACTGGATAACGTGTAATTGTGCGACAGTTTGAATAGCTGGACGCGCAAAGTGCCATCCGCCGTTTGATCTGTGGCAACTCCATAAGGAGTGACAGTATCGGAGTCATTGATATTGTACCGCAGTGAGAACTGACTGCGATCGCTGGAGTGATAATCCAATTTTATTGACCCGGTATCCTCACGTAGTTTGCTATTTTTTTGGACTCTGTATTCGCCATACTCCAATAAAGGATCGGCGTCGACATTCAAGAAGTTAGCGGTATTTGGAAGTGGCAGGACCGCTAGCGCAGAGCCGAGAGCAGGAGTGAATTCGGTGCGAAAGGCCGCGGTGGGAACATAACCTCGAAACAGAATGCCGCGTGTTTGGCGAACACCTTCATAGTTCGTAAAGAAAAACAGTTTGTCCTTAGCGATTGGTCCACTCACATTTCCACCGAATTGGTTAAGACGAAATTTGGAACGCGGAAAACCAGACACGTTGTTGAAAAAGTCATTCGCATCCAGGGCTTCATTGCGATAATACTCAAAACCACTGCCGTGAAATTGGTTTGTGCCGGACTTAGTAATCGGATTGATAACAGCGCCGATGGCTTGCCCGTATTGTGCCGAATAAGTCTGCTCGACAACCTGAATCTCTTGAACGCTATCCATGCTGACGCGATTAACGCGCGACTCGATGCGACCCAGCACGTTCGATGTGCCGTTTAAGTCAACGCGGCCAGCATCAATTCCATCTACCAGGACACTACTTCCGCCAAAGGTGGAAGGAATGCCGTTGATGCTCGCCTGAAATTGATTGGTGGACTGAACCGAGCCCGGAATCGTTGCTAAGAGCCCGGTGAAATCGCGGCCGTTGATCGGCACGTCTGCCACGCGTTGCGCGGTAATCGTATCGCCCACATTCGAAGTTTCTGTATCAGTAACAGTTTGGGCTGCCACTGTTACCAGGGCACTTACTTCGCCGACGGTCATCTTCACATCTACTCTTAGCTTTTCGCCCACGGCCAGATTGGCGCTGTCAATGGTCGCACCCTGAAAACCAGAGGCGTTTGCCATCACTTTGTAAACCCCGGTAGGAAGTGAGGGGACCTCGTAACGCCCATCCGCATCAGTTTGCACGCTGCGCGTTAGGTTCGTACCCACGTTGGTTACTGTGACCGTGGCGCTTGCAATACCCGCCCCATTTTGGTCCTGGACCACCCCGGTGATTGAGCCGCTATTCGATTGGGCCAAGACACCTGTGGCAAGAATTGTTGTAACAGCCAACAAAATCGATAGTCGAGCGATTGATTTACTGATTTGAACTTTCATTTCAAGCCTCCGCGGTCAATCTGGGAAAATGTTTGGTCAACCTCGTACAACCTCACACACGAAGGGCTGCAATTGCCTCGTACGCGTGCTTAATCCGGCTCCATTGGTCTAACAATTCGGTTACTGTTTACTGGACAAAACAGCCGGCCTTAACTTACTTCTTGGCGCCGCCCTCTCGCCGCGAGTGCTACTCTCGCGTGCATGAAACAGCGACATGCAGCGAGCCAATGGCCTTGAGATCGGGCGTCCAGACACCTTGGATCTTCGGGTAATATTTCGGCAGGAGTTCTGCCGTTACCGGAATGGCCGGAATCACGTCTCGGCGCGATACCTCGTCGCCACGGTGGACGCGCATTACTCCATCCACACAACGCACCGCCACGTACTCGGGGAACATAGCGGCACCCACCTTCCATGCTCCCCCTGTCATCAACAAATCCTTTTCGCGGTGGCCCGCCAGGCCGAAAGTTGCAAGCGTCAAGCGAGAGACATCCAGTCCCGCTTCTTGATACGCCTCAAAGGCGCCCTGTCCGGTTTCGTCGTCCATGGCAAAGATCACGTCGATGTCTTCGTGCTTTGCGAAAACTTCTCCCGCCTGGCGTTTGGCTATGATCTTGCTGCCTTCCCCATTGAGACGCGCGATGTAAGCCGCATCCCGCTGAATTGATTGCACACCTTCGATGAAACCGTCGCTGCGTAACAGACAAGGCCGCAACGTAGGCAACCCCATATCCAGGACTCTCAAAGAGCGTTCGAGCCGCTTGCCGATGTTATGGCCCACCCACCGACCGAGGGAGTAGCCAGCGTCGTAATCACAAATGGCGACCAGAGTCCTCATGCCCGCAACCGGGTTAGCCTCAACGACCACAGGTATATTGCGCGCGGCTCCCATCCTGACGATCGGTTCTAAACCTTCGGTTGCCGCAGGTGTGAGAATCAGAGCATCAACCTCATCCAGGAGTTCGCGCGATTGTCGGACCTGTTGCTCCACGCTCAACTCGGCATCGCGCAGCAGCACGCTTGCGCCATACTGTGCCGCCCGTCGAGAGATGATTTCGATAAGAATTTGATACCAGATATGAAAGCTGTAATTGACCAAATAACCGATGCGCTTGGGGCTCCGGTCATCAACTTCAACGAGGGGCAACGCCGCCAGAGCTTCATCAAGGGCGGGCGGTGCCGTGTAGACGGCCTGTGGATGATCCCTGAGGCCATCGCCGGCATCGCTCACCTGTTTTTCGGCAGGTGCCATAAGCTTCCACCTCCCTTAAACCCTCACTCATCGCGTGCCCGCGGCGTGCCACCGATAAGAGTTAAGAGCCCTCCATCTACGGTCCAGACGGCGCCCGTTACAAATGAAGCGCTGTCGTGAGCGAGAAACGCGACTACCTCGGCTATCTCCTCGGGACGAGCGATTCGCCCCAGGGGATGCATTTTGGCGCAGGCGTCCAAAACCGATTGTGGGTTCGGATCGAGCGAGGCGGCCCAGCCCAACATTGGAGTGTCTACAGTGCCGGGACAGACAGCATTGACACGCACCTTATCGGCAGCGAAATCCATGGCCATTGAACGTGTAAGACCGATAAGAGCATGCTTGCTGGCGGTATATGCGAGTACGTTGTACTGACTCGCCAGCGATTGAACCGAGGCAACGTTCACAATTGCCCCTCCTCTGCGAACCATGTCCGGTAAACAAGCTCGCGCCGCATACCATGCGCCATTGAGATTGACCCCCAATACTTCTGTCCACTGTGCGTCACTGGTTGTTAGCGCGTTGCCATATCGTTGTATACCTGCGCTTACTACAAGGATGTCAATCGGTCCAAAGGCCTTGCGTACCTGATAAACGGCGGCGTGAACCTCTCCAGGTTCGGCCACATTTACAGCGTGAAAGAGCACCTGACGGTCCTGTGCCCTAATACTTTGCACAACGTCTTGACCTTCGTCTTCAGCGAGATCCAGAACTCCAACCCTCGCGCCTCGCGCGGACAGAATTTCTGCAGTAGCACGTCCAATACCTGACGCACCACCTGTTACCACAGCGACCTTTCCCTCAAATTCCATAAAAACCTCGGGAGGCAATGAATTTCAATCTGCTGCCGCGCTCACAGCTTCTTCGCTTTCGTAGTTAGCTACCGCATCTTCTTCCTGAACATAGGGTGCGGGCGGCGGCAAGCGCTTGTACCACGTGAAATACAAGGCAACGCACATCACAAGAGTCGTCCCAAAACAGGAAAAAGCAGCAGTATGGCTGTGGAGGATCAGATATAGAGTGCCAACATACAGCGCGCAAATTCCGAAAAGAGCAAGCACTGTATTGAGGGCTTCGTTGGAAAAAGGTGCTTCTAAGGTAAAGGCGGGATTGCGGGCCAGCACGCGTGTGCGTATTGGCAGCCACGCTCCGGCCGGTTGCACAGTTTCGTAAAACCTCTCGAGCGTGTTGCTGTCCGTTGGTCGTGTCAGTAAGGCAACGACTACAGTAATAACTGTCGAGGCGATCGCAATGAGCGGAAAGCCAATGTATAAAGGCAATGGTCTACTGAGTAGCGATGTGTCCACAAAGACCTGAGCAAGCGACAAAGTCATCCCCCCGAAGACCCCTGCCGCGTAACCCCACCCGTTTAGCCTCCACCAATACCACCGCAAGACATTCGCCGGCAGAATACCGGCCGCCAACGTGCCAAAAATCCAGAGAAAGGCGGTATTGATTGATGTTCCGAAGTACGAGATAACGATGCCTGTAAAAATCAATAGGGAGGAAGCGACGTAACTTGCGCGAATTAACGTGGTGGGATCTGCCTGCGGGTTAAGGTAACGCTGATAGACATCCTTGACGAGATAGGCTGCTCCGCCATTTACGGTAGAACTAAAGGTAGCAAGGAAGCCAGAAAGTAAGGCGGCCAACATGAACCCCACTAATCCCACCGGCAACATTGCGCCGATGATCACTGGTAATGCGGTTTCAGGGTCACGTTTGAGCGCTGCATCCAGGGTGGGATCGCCCAGTCCCATAATCGCCATCACGGCAATAGCCATCGCAAAGGGCCAGCGCACCGTGTGAATCGCCCCCCACAACGCCCCCAACTTGGAAGCGTCCCGCGGATCGCGCGCGGCCAGAAAGCGCTGGAAGTCATACAGCTGCTCCGGTCCGCTAAAACAAAGCAACAACCCCTTAGCCACCCAAACGGCAACCAGAGCCCCAAACAGGGAATAGTCGGTGCCCCCCGCGACTATTCCCTGCAATTCCGCAGGACGCATCTGCGGCACAATGCCCATCCAACTACCTGAAACGCGGGCTGCGAAGACATGAGC
>Ga0137369_10003674_pt1 | contig 15668 bp, 12 predicted proteins | sample SagtaG_12_FD_104918 | JGI IMG/M metagenome (GOLD analysis project Ga0137369, IMG submission 104918) | Vadose zone soil microbial communities from Sagehorn Ranch, Mendocino, California, USA - Sage1_L_113_16 metaG | ecosystem: Environmental > Terrestrial > Soil > Vadose zone | place: USA... | reverse complement strand
GGTGGCTATACTTCGGATATTGTAGATGGCTTGGAATGGGCGGCTGGTCTGCCTGTATTTGGTGCTCCTACCAATCAAAATCCTGCCAAAGTTATCAATCTAAGCCTGGGGGGTAAAGGGCCGTGTGACACAACCTGGCAAGACACAATCAATGATATTACTGCTGCTGGTGCGGTGGTTGTAGTTGCAGCTGGCAATAGCAATGACAATGCCAATTTCTATTCGCCGGGTAATTGCAACGGTGTCATTACAGTTGCCGCTACTGGTAATATCGGTTCTCGTGCATACTACAGCACTTATGGTACTGCTATTGATATCAGCGCACCTGGAGGAGATTTCAATCGGGATTCAGGCGTGCTTTCCACGGTAAACAGTGGCTCTACTGTGCCAGTATCCGATTCCTATGCATATTATCAAGGCACTAGTATGGCCGCACCGCATGTCACCGGGGTGATTTCATTAATGTTTTCACGCAATCCTTACCTAACTCCCAGCCAGGTTTTAAAAATTCTACAGAATACAGCAAAGGCTTATCCAGAAGGCAGCACATGCAACACCACAATCTGTGGGAGTGGAATCGTTGATGCAGGAGCCGCTGTAAGTGCAGTTCCAGTACAATTTTTCGATGTCTCTATCAACTACTGGGCACATTCGTGGATTGAAAGGCTTTATAACGCTGGGGTCACGGAAGGATGTTCAAATGATCCGCCGATGTACTGTCCAGAGACTTCCGTCACGCGCGCCCAGATGGCTGTCTTCCTGCTCAAAGGTATCCATGAATCATCCTACTCTCCACCTGCTGGTACTGGTACTATCTTCAGTGACGTGCCTCCCTCCTATTGGTCTGCCAGTTGGATTGAACAACTTGCGAAAGAAGGTATCACCAGTGGATGCAGCAGCGGTAAATTCTGCCCCGAAAATGCTGTTACCCGCGCCCAAATGGCTATCTTCCTGCTCAAAGCAGAACATGGAACAAGCTATGCTCCACCGCCTCCTGTTGGTATATTTACAGATGTTCCCACCACCTACTGGGCCGCGTCTTGGATTGAACAACTTGCGGCAGAGGGCATCACTAGCGGATGTGGCAATGGCGTCTATTGCCCTGACTCGCCCGTAACCCGCGCTCAAATGGCCGTCTTCCTTGTGAAAACGTTCAATCTGCCCTAAGCTCCTCTTCCACCCAGAACAGGGACGGAGTACACCGTCCCTGTTTTTTCTTCTATAGCAACATAGGTATTGCGCCCTTTCAGATTTAGAGCATACAGAATACTTTCCTCATAGTAAAATGATAGTCATCATCCGAGTCAGTCGTTTATCGTGCAAGTTCTCCAAACTATACCCTTAGGAAGCTCCATGCCCCCCATCAAGGTACTCTCAATAATGGGCACCCGACCTGAGGCAATCAAGATGGCCCCAGTCATTCGTGCTTTGCAAGGTCAACCGCAAGATTTCGAGTCCCGCATCTGCGTTACTGCCCAACACCGCCAAATGTTGGATCAAGTCCTAGAGCTATTCCAAATCCAACCAGATTTTGACCTGGATCTAATGAAACCTAATCAGTCACTGGCTGAAATTACCGCTTCGATCTTCACACATCTTGATCCCCTGATCAGACAGATCCAGCCAGATTGGATTATTTCGCAGGGTGATACGACCACAGTCATGGCAACTTCGTTACTTGCCTACTATCACCGCGTCCATTTCGGACATGTCGAGGCAGGTTTACGCACCGGCGACAAATTTCAGCCTTTTCCAGAGGAGATCAATCGGCGAGTAGCCAGCGTGGTAGCCGATTTACATTTCGCGCCTACTCCATGGGCGCGCGACAATCTGCTGAAGGAGCATATTCCTGCAGAACAGATTATCATTACAGGAAATCCAGTCATTGACGCTTTGCAATGGGTCGCAAAGGAACCCTTCAATATTTTTTCCCTAAAAAACATTGGAATTGACCTTGATGCAATAAGGACAAATGGCACGAAAATCATACTGGTCACTGCGCATCGCCGTGAGAATTTCGGCAAACCGTTGGAAAACATCTGCCGCACGATCCTTTCCTTGGCTGAACATTACCAGGGTAAAGTGCATTTTATCTATCCAGTACACCTCAATCCCAATGTACAAAACGTCGCTTATCCAATATTAGGGAATAATCCGCACATTACCTTGATACCCCCGCTGGATTATTTACCGTTGGTAAATATCCTCAAGTGCTCACGGCTTGTCTTAACTGATTCGGGTGGCTTACAGGAGGAAGCTCCCGGCTTTGGAATACCTGTCCTTGTTATGCGCGATGTGACAGAACGCCCTGAAGGTATTCAAGCCGGAATAGTAAAATTGGTGGGTACAGATTCTAAAAAGATTTTCACTGAAACATGTCGCTTGCTCGATGATCCCATGGCTTATGCAGCAATGGCTCAAGCGGTCAATCCTTATGGTGATGGTCATGCAGCCGAACGAATTACTGAAGCCATCATTGCCCACAGTTAATTTGCCATGTCTGCGCAGCCTAGAATTCTCTTTTTACGCTCTAACCCGATCGCCCCAGATCCACGTGTTGAGAAAGAAGCCCGTACGCTTGCCAGCGTAGGTTATGACGTGCGCGTACTTGGGTGGGATCGCACTGCTAGATTGTCCTCTTTCGAAAGTCGCGATGGATTTGAGGTTATTCGGCTGCCGATCAGAACAGAATTTGGTCGAGGTTTAGGCAATTTTCCTCATTTATTACGGTGGCAATGGGGCCTATGGCGTTATCTAGCGAGCCACCACACGCAGTACGATATACTTCATGCCTGTGATTTCGATACTATTCTACCTGCCTTGTTTGCCAGTTTTTTGTGGAAAAAACGTATTGTTTATGATATTTTCGATTTTTACGCCGACCACTTACGACGGACTCCAGATTGGATTATGGATTTGATTCGCCGCGTGGACCTTTGGGCGGTTTCAAAAGTGGATACAGTTATCCTGGTCGATGATTCGCGTCGCGAGCAGATCCGTCATACGAAACCGCGCAGAGTTGATGTTATTTACAACTCTCCTGAAGATACAGAGGCATGCCTTACACCAGAGTTGGATGGTTATCTTTCCGATAGTCACTTGCGTTTGGCTTATATCGGATTATTACAGGTTGAGCGCGGCTTGCTTGAAATGCTTGATGTTTTGCATAGACATCCGGATTGGAATTTAGTGATGGCTGGTTTCGGCGGTGATCAGGAGCAGATATTAAAACTGGTAAAGGAACTTCCCAACGTTGTGTTTCTGGGTCGTGTATCTTACGAACGCGCTTTGCGTATCAGTGCTGCTGCAGATGTTCTCTTCGCTACATACAATCCTGAGATCCCAAACCACCGTTATTCCAGCCCCAATAAGGTATTCGAAGCTATGATGTTAGGAAAACCGATTGTGGTGGCGCGCGGTACAAATATGGACCGAATTATTGAGGAGAATGATTGTGGGCTGGTAGTAGAGTATGGCAATGTGGATGGTTTAGAAAATTCTCTTGCGCGCTTGGCTAATGAACCCTCACTACGTCGCCGCCTCGGTGAAAGGGCTCGCCTTACTTACAAAAACACTTATAGTTGGCACCTTATGCAAAAACGCTTATTCGCTTTATATGAAGAGTTGTTACATTCTTCTCATGCCTAAACTCCTCCTCATCGCAAACACTGAATGGTATCTCGATCATTTCCGCCTTTCATTTGCGCGCTTTTACAGGCACAGGATATGAAGGTGATTTTGGCCTCGCCTTCCGGCGGATATGTATCCGCTATCCAAGCCGAGGGTTTTCATTGGTTGAACTGGCACGTGGGCAGCAGGCAAAGTATCGCTTGAGTGCTAATCGCAGGTAGCTATTTGATGCCGAAAATCTTGTTTTTTTCGAACACTTCCTGGTTCCTCTATAATTTCCATTTACATCTGGCACAGATTCTTCGAGATCATGGAAATGAAATCGTCCTGCTTGCCCCATGCGATGAATATAGCTCTCGCCTAGAACAGGAGGGGTTTCGATGGATAGACATACGCCTCTCACGCCAGGGAATGAATCTGCTCAAGGAAGGGAAAAGCCTATTTAAACTGTATCAGGTTTATCGTCAAGAAAGACCCGATATTGTCCATCATTTCACAGTGAAGAGCGTATTATATGGAACGATTGTTGCTCGCCTGTTAGGAATTCGCCGAATCGTCAATGGAATTTCAGGTCTGGGATATCTTTTTACGAATCAAGGCCTTGTCGCTCAAATTTTGAGTCGGTTACTTTTATTTATGTATCGGGGGTTATTAGTGCAAACTACAGTCATATTTGAAAATCGAGATGATCAGGAGTTTTTTCGTAAAATGGGACTTGTAAATCCGTGGAAAGATTTTCTTGTAATTGGGACGGGCGTAGATACAATCAAGTTTAACTTTGTTCCCGAAAATAACGGTGTTCCGATCATTGTCTTGCCGGCGCGCCTCTTGTGGGATAAAGGAGTAGGTGAATTTGTGATTGCAGCACGCCAATTAAAACAAGAAGGAATTCAGGCTCGTTTTGTTCTTGTCGGTAATATTGATTTAGGGAATCCTTCTGCAGTGCCAGAGACACAGTTACAGGGATGGATTCGTGAAGGCGTGGTCGAATGGTGGGGATGGCAGGAGGACATGCCTTCGGTTTTAGCACAGACCCATATTGTTTGCTTACCTTCCTATCGGGAAGGTGTGCCAAAGGCATTGTTAGAGGCAGCCTCAATCGGGCGTCCGATTGTTGCATCCAATGTTCCTGGTTGCCGGGAGGTTATCAAGGACGGCATCAACGGTTTCTTAGTACCTCCGAAAGAGCCTGGCCAGCTTGCGATTGCATTGAGAAAGCTTATAAACGACTCTACCTTGCGTGGTAAAATGGGCGCAAGTAGCAGAAAATTGGCCGTTGAGCGTTTTGATAGAAGACACATTACAGAACAAATACTCGCAATCTACCAGAGTATGTCTTTACCCATCCGCTGAAAGGCGGGTTTTCCTTGTTTTACCGCTTGTCTCATTAATTACTAGACTTTTTGGATCAAATCACAGGATAAATCCAAATTTCTAGTTTAGATAACTATGCGGCACTCCGTAGAGTTTTCAAGGATTGCGTTCTTCAGCGCTATAACGCGCCGACAAGACTTTTTTTAGTGCCGGGGAACAAAATTCTTTGCTGTTGCGCAAATGTTAACTTGTGTTGCCATTATGAGTAACATAATATCTCAATATTGATCACTGTGGAAAATATATTTTTCGTGAACCTCTTAAGCACATTGATAAGCCTAGCATTGGGTTATCCAGCAATGCGGCTTGCTTTTCGTTCTAAATTGATTGATGTCCCCGGATCTGCGCCGCATAAGCAGCATATTCATCCCACTCCTTTAGCTGGTGGATTGTTGATTTTAATGACATTGGTTATTAGTTCTCTAGTTCTGAACCAATGGCTTACACGCGAGATTCTAATCATTTTATGTGGAAGCTTCATTATTCTTTTTTTTGGAATTTGGGATGATGCTCGGGGTTTATCAGCATATTCAAAGCTGATTGGGCAATTTATTGCTGCTTCTGTGCTAATCATAGGGGGTATAAAGGTGAATTTTTTTGAAGGTCTTGAACTACTTCGAAATCTTCCGCAGACTGTCATTATTCTGCTTAATTTAGGTATTACGTTTCTTTGGCTTATTGGAATCACCAATGCTATGAATATGGTGGACAGTATGGACGGTCTCGTGGCCGGATTATGTATTGTCACCTCTGCATTCTTTCTTGGTGCGACCAGTCTATCAAATCAACCTGATCTAATGATTTGGTCTGCGGTGTTCCTGGGACTTGGGATCGGCCTCTATTTTTGGAATGCCAGCCCAGCTTACTTTTTTCTAGGCGATTCTGGTGCTCAAACACTCGGCTTCTTACTTGCTGCACTCGGTATACTATACACTCCGGTAGGTTTAAAGCAAGAAACATCCTGGTTCGTGCCTGTTATGTTATTAGGTGTGCCGATCTTCGACACAACGCTTGTAGCATTCTCACGTATGAGAAGAAAACAATCGTTAGGAGATGGCCGACGTGACCACACTTATCACCGCATGATCGCGTTAGGTCTCGCCCCTAGTCGCGCAGTAATGGTGCTGCAAATGACAGCATTAATCGTCAATTGTGTGGCTTTTATAGCATTGTCTCTATCACCGCTATGGGCTAATGTTATTTTTCTCCTGACCATACTGCTCGGTCTGATCGCCCTATTTTGGCTTGAGCGAAAACCCACTCTAGATAAAGATTGTTAGAAATATGGTGAAGCCTAAGGAGCCTTTATTCAAACATGGATGGGGTCAACCATACGTTGTATTCGCATTGTATGGTCTCTTCGCTGGCCTAGGAGGGCTGTTAACCCTGGCCACCATTTTGGAAACAGGGTCAGAATCAACGAATGTTTCTTTGTTGGGTTTTTCTGTGCAAAGAATTCTCTTAAGCTTGGGAATTATCTTGGTAGCTTTGGTATTTCTTAGCGGGGCAGTTAGTGCTATCAAAAATCATCAGTGGGCAGAAAAGCTATGGGATATAGGAATAAGGCAGAAACCCGTCAGTGACATTTTGTTTTGGGTAGCGGCGACCAGTTTACTGGTGGGTTGGATCGGTTATTTCCTTCCGGCATATCGGCTTCCCGAAAACCTGTCAGAATATTTTATCCGGCTAAAACCGATCATGTTATGGTTCATTACCATTAGTGCCGCGACGCTGACCCTCTTCCTGATTGAACGTAATCACGGGCATGGAAGAAAAATCATTATTGCGAATAAGACCGCCATTATTGTAGGTGCGATCATTCTATTGATTTTTTTGTTGATCTCGGCTTTCATCACTTTTTCTGGTTTTGGCCTTCGTATTCGTGAAGATTACTGGTATGGCGCAGGAGTTCCGGTATTTGGGTTGCAAATTATTTTTACTATCGCGATTGGGGCATATGTGAATTGGATAGAACACAAAGCGGAATACCGATTCTTCCGGAGATTTGATTTAATTTTGTGCTTGGCACTTTGGGTGGTTACAGCTTTCTTATGGGCACGAGAACCTTTGCGTCATTCGTTTTTTATGCCCGGACCCTATGCTCCAAATAGTGAGTTCTATCCTTATTCCGATGGTGCAACATTTGATATTGCGAGCCAGTTTGCTTTGATCGGGCAGGGATTATTCAACGGCCAATTTTTCGATCGGGTTCTTTATCCAGCTTTTCTGACGGTCTTACACTTCATCGTAGGGCAAAATTCTGAACAACTCATGAGAGCACAGGCTATTATTTTTGCAGTATTTCCTGTATTGATCTATTTGCTTGTCAAAGAAATACATAGCCGCGCACTGGGGATTTCCGTTGGGGTACTCGTCATGTTACGTGGGATCACCTCCATCACGGCAGCTACGTGGATTGACTTAGCTGGCCCCAAAACGATGTTGACGGATTTTCCAACTGCGATTGGAATTGTAGGGATTGCATTATTAGTTACAAAGTGGTTAAGAGAACCAGCCAGAATCCATCTTATGCTTTGGGTTGGGGCCGCTCTCGGCCTAACGGTGATGTTACGGACTCATGCACTATTATTATTGCCAGTTATCGCAGCTTATATGATCGTCAAAGTACCTCATCAAAAGAAATTATGGTTAGTGGTTACAGCCCTCCTTATTTTAGGAATGCTCGCCGTTACCATTCCCTGGGATTATCGGAATCACACAAAAGGATTCCCATTGTTTTTTACGTATTTCGCGCGGATCTATACAGTTCTTCAACAACGATATGGAATTCCCGCAGGTACTTTCTTGCCACCCCGAAATATTTATGCCTTATCTGCCACAGACAATCCACCCATACATCACTTAGGCTCTGCACATCCAGATTTCCTAATTTATCCGCAGATAATCCAAATTCGAAGATGCGAGACCAGATCATGTTTGTTGGTAAATCACTTTTTCCATAATCTAACAACTTCTGTACTGTTTCTACCCGACTCATTTGTCTTGGACGATTTATGGCGGACGGTCAAAGAAAGCTCGCCTTATTGGCAACAAAATTGGAGAGGCGAGGGATTTGGCTTCCCAGAAGGTATTTTTGTCACTGCTAACTTGTCTTTGGTGGCATTGGGATTGGGATTGGCATGGCAACGTTCCAAATTTGCAGGTCTTCTTCCTGCGGTTCTTTTTTTTACATATATTTTGTCCAATGCAATCGCACAGACCTCAGGTGGTCGCTACATCGTTCCCGTTGATTGGGTGGTATGTCTCTATTTTATGCTTGGCGTGTTACAACTTACGATTTGGGCATTGAGCTTGCTTGGGATCGGTTCCTATGAAGTTCAACAGGCGGAAAAAGAATTTGAGGTATATAACGTTTTCCCACAATTGCATTTTGGACGAATACTGGGTTCGCTGGTATTTATCTTCGCAATTGGAGCACTCATACCTCTATTAGAAATACCTTTTCCCCGACACTATCAAACAACTCTTCCCGAAGAAACACTTACCATGCTAGATCAACAAGGTTGGCTTAAAAAAGCAAACCTGAATAAAGAGGAAATAACCAACTTTCTTAGCAATCCACAGGCCGAAATTATTCTCGGGAGGGCATTATACCCACGGTATTACAAAATGGAAGATGGCGAACCGGGCCGTGATTATCCCTATATTGTGCTTGCATTTCCACGCCTGGTGTTCATAGCGATAGGCCCATTTGGCACACAGAGTGTCATTCTTCCCGGTTCAATGCCCGATTTTATCCCCCAAGCCGGAGATGTGGTCGTCATAGGCTGTCGGGAGGAGAATTATCTCGACGCGTTGGTTATGTTTGTGTTGAAAAAACCGGACGGGGTATATCTACGTTCTCCCCATTCAGTCCTGCAATGTCCATTGCAAGAAATCTATTGTGAAAATAACGTAACATGTTTTCCTAAATAACCAAAATTTAATTTATTATGCAACGATCCCTCTGGACCCGTGATAGCAATATTCTACTCGGTGCCTTCTTTATCACTGTTTTTTTAATTGTTTACATCTGGTGGCCTCTCGCAGAGGAATATCTGGCATATATTGATTGGAACGGTCCATGGTGGCGTTACATAGATTGGCTCCTACTGGGCATTTTTACATTTATGTCCATCACGATTATCACACGCGCAAATCTCAAAACGGATGCGCTCATCGTCTTCGTTGGGATCTGTGGAGGATTAGCAATTGAGTCATGGGGAACACAGACGAATCTCTGGCATTACTACACAGCAGAACGCCCGCCGTTATGGATCATCCCCGCCTGGCCAATTGCAAGCCTTTCAATTGATAGAATTACTCGACGACTTGATTTTTTAACCACGAAGGCACAAAGTCTCAAAGACCCAAAGATAAAAAACTTTGTGTCTTGGTGTCTTAGTGACTTTGTGTTTAAGATTCTTTACTCGCTCACCTTCGCCTCTTTCCTGACCTTGATGCTGGTCTTCGTTTCCCCAACATTAGACAAGTCCTATACAATTCTCTCCTTGCTCTTTTGCATTTTCCTCATCCTCACACCAACGGACTACCGTTTTGCATTTCTTACTTTTGTCGCAGGTACTGGCCTCGGCTACTTTCTTGAGCTATGGGGCACTACCCGCGAGTGCTGGATATATTACACCTACCAAACACCGCCGTTGTTTGCGGTGCTCGCCCACGGCATGGCCGCGGTCGCTTTTTGGCGAGCTGGACTGATCCTGAAGTTAGTAACAGAAAAGTTTAGACGCTTCAGTCTGCAATCAGAAAGAGGAGCGAGCGGTTAAATTTGAAGACAAATATGTCTAGCTTTGGTCATGCTTCATTCAACACGACAATGAATGCCCCGCTATATCAGCAGCTTTATACTCACATGCGGAAGGCTATCCTCTCCGGGGAGTTAAAGGGTGGAACGAAGCTGCCTTCAACACGCGCGCTCGCAGATGAACTTGGTATCTCACGGAATACTGTCCAAAACGCTTATCGGCAACTGATGGCTGAGGGGTATCTTGAGAGTATAGAAGGCAGTGGAACTTTTGTTGCGCGTGTTTTGCCTGATCTCCTGCTAACCACACCAGGTCACAGGACTCTCGCAGATAGCCAAAAAGCAGAACCAGAGTCACCACTACTTTCGGAGCATGCCAAGCAGCAACTCGCGGCCTCCCAAACATCCGATTCACGACCCGCGCCGAGCGACAGACCGCCGCGCCCATTCCGCTCCGAGATGCCAGCTCTGGATGCTTTTCCATATGAACTCTGGTCGAGACTCGTCGCGCGACATGCAAGGCGTATGCCTATTAGCGCGTTTAGATACCAGGACTCGGCAGGTTATCTTCCATTGCGCGAAGCAATTGCCGCACACGTTACGATCTCTCGCCAGGTGCATTGCACACCAGAACAGATCATGATCGTCCCTGGCTCTCAAGGAGCGCTTGATTTGGCTGCGCGCATGCTGATTAATGCCGGTGATTCTGTCTGGATGGAGAACCCAGGCTATCTCGGCGCGCGAGGCGCTTTCCTCGGTTCGGGCGCGGACATCATACCTGTTCCCGTTGATAGTGAAGGCTTGGTCGTAGAAGCTGGCATCGCACGTGCACCACAGGCCAAACTAGTTTACCTGACTCCTTCGCATCAATTCCCTTTAGGTGTAACGATGAGCTTAGCGCGGCGGTTAGAAGTATTGGATTGGGCGAAACGTGCTGATGCTTATATCCTTGAAGACGACTATGATAGCGAGTATCGTTTTGCTGGGCGTCCGTTGGCTGCTTTACAAGGGCTTGATCAGGCAGAGCGCGTGATTTACATCGGCACATTCAGCAAAGTACTCTTTCCATCCCTGCGGATTGGATATCTGATTCTGCCACCATCTCTGGTTGATGCATTCCTAACGGTGCGCCGTCTCATTGATATTCATGCTCCCCTGCTGGAACAGACTGTGCTCACTGATTTCATTGTTGAAGGGCACTTTACACGTCACTTGCGCCGAATGCGGACCTTGTATGCGGAACGTCGCGCTGCATTGCTCGAGGCAGTGCGTGAATTGCCATTGGAAATTTACTCACCCGAGGCAGGGATTCATTGTGTCGGCTGGTTGCCAGACGGAATGGACGATCTGTCGTTGGTAAAAAAGGCGGCAGAACACGATCTCGATCTTTCGCCCATTTCCAATTTCCGCATCGAACCATTAAGGCGCAAAGGACTGCTGCTCGGTTATGGCGGATTTAGTATTCAGCAAATAAAGGATGCAGTTCGCCGTTTAGCAACCGCAATGCAATCAGTTTAACCATCCTCACTAAAAAGTATCGAAGTGGCACCATTGTTTGATTCAAAACTGGCTCTTGCTCAAGTACCAGTTGCATTTTATAGTTGCTACTACCAAAGGATAAGGAGTAAAACCATGCAAAGTGAACACGATGGTAGAACAGATTTTGGTTTCTTTATTGGCTGTTGGAAAGGTCATAACTGGCGGCTTCGCGAACGGCTTAAAGGCTCGAATGATTGGGAAGAATTTGAAGGGATGTCAGTAGCCCGAAAGGTGCTGGGCGGATTGGGCAATATAGACGAGGTCACAATGGATAGAGAAACGGGACGCCTGGAAGGCATGACGTTGCGCCTCTATAACCCCAATTCCCAGCAATGGAGTCTGTATTGGGCATCGAGTTTAGATGGAATCTTGCAAACGCCGTTGATCGGCAACTTTGTGGATGGACGCGGCGAATTTTATTCTCAAGAGCTCTTTGAAGGTAGGAGCATCTTCTGTCGTTTCATTTGGTCCAATATTACAGAAACATCATGTCGCTGGGAACAAGCTTTTTCGACGGACGGTGGAAAAACATGGGAAACTAATTGGATCGCGGAGTTTACTCGTCAGAAGTAACAATGCAACAGAAAAAAGCGTCTTAAATATAGGTGTTTGCTTGAAACGTCGTGATAGACTACTCATTTTACAGGTTAATTAGAAGGAGATTCTCGTTTGAAGACTAAACATTGGATTATTTTTATTTTGCTAGGCGCGATCTGGAGCTCATCCTTCATGTGGATCAAAATTGCTGTGCAGGAAGTAAGCCCAATCACGCTCGTCGCCTTCCGAGTCTTGTTCGGGTTTTTATTTGGAATCATCGTAATTTTCATCCAACACGTTCAATTGCCACGTAGTTTCAAGGCCTGGTTTCCACTGCTTCTGCTTGGCCTAACAAATGTAGCCATTCCATTCTTCCTAATCTCGTGGGGCGAACAATCTATTGACTCGGCAGTCGCTGCCATTCTTGACGCAACGGTGCCTCTCTTCACTATCCTGATCGCGCACTACTTATTGCGTGATGACAAAATGACGCTGCCCAAAGTATTGGGCTTGCTGATTGGTTTTGCAGGTGTAGTTATCTTAATGAGCAAGGATATTGGCACTTCTCTCGGTTCTATCCTTGGACAAGCGGCCGTAATATTGGCATCCGCTTTCTATGCAGGCAGTGCTGTTTATGCACGCAAGACTACAGAGGATACACCGGGAATCCTGCGAAGTGCAGGGCCACTGGTCTCAGCCACTGCTGTCATGTGGTTGGCGACTTTTTTTGTCGAAAGGCCGGTCCATATCCCGCAATTGGGAATAACATGGTTGGCTCTGCTCTTTCTAGGAATCGTTGGCTCGGGTTTTGCCTTTGTTCTGGTCTATTATTTGATCCATGAAATTGGCCCGACTCGCACGAGCATGGTTACATATATTTTCCCGCTGGGTGGCGTGATTCTAGGCGTTGCTTTTTTACATGAACAACTTACGTGGCAACTTATTACGGGCGCTATCCTGATTATTGCGAGCCTCGCAGTTGCAAACTGGGAACCAACTAAAAGTTCTGAACCGCGAAACAGTGCCTCAGGCCTTTCAAAGCAGAAGCATAGTCAAAGCAGCGATTAATAAAAGAAGAATACACAAAATATCTGGCATTCACCAAAAAGGCGGCTCTTTCGAGCCGCCTTTTTTATTCCAGTCTATCTTCTTAAAGTAAAATAATTGTCCCACCTAGCTCATAAGTTGCGTCTTCGCAAATTCCTTAGTGTCCTTTGTGGTTAAAAGGCTTTCTGCAGTGAACTCACAGAAAGGCATACTCATTTATAAAGCCGAATAGATATGGCGAGCGATGATTTGATCCTGGTATTCCGGGCTTAACTCACAAAAATATCCGCTCCAACCCCAAACTCGGACGATCAGGTTTTTGTGCCATTCGGGATGAATTCTTGCTTCACGAAGGGTATCAACATTGATACTATTTAGTTGAAGCTGCTGGCAGCCCTGCTGGGCGAACGCCCGCACTAACATAGCTACCTTTCTAAGCGACTGCTCGCCTCGGAAAACTGTGTCCGAGAGTTCTATTGTCATGGGGCCACCATTACAGATACGCCGGTAATCCAACTTAGCAAAGGAAAGCAGCACGCTGAACGGGCCTCGGATTTGGACGCCCTGTGCAGGTGCCAGGTTCGCCCCTAGCGGCTGGCCCCTGCGGCGGCCTTCGGCAGTTGCGCCTACTTGAGGCTCTTGCATTCCTTCGTGACCTTGGGCCAACCATACATAATACATGGCCGATCCTGAACCTGGACGCAGGATACCTCCACGTGAAGTCTTCCCATAGCTTTCACAAGCATCAGCAAGCATATCAAAGAGGCGGATCATGAAGTGATCAGCCCGGTCATCGTCATTGCCTACTTTGGGTGCCTGCTCTGCCAACTTCAAACGCAGATCTTCATAATCCTCAAAATCGGCATCCAAAGCAGACAGAAGCTCTGCTGGCTTGACCCTGCAATCATGGAAAACAAACTCCTGTACCGCAGCCAGCGCATCGGCTGCGTTGGCTGATCCTGCTCCATGAAGGCCAAAGTTATTATATTGGGCGCCCATCGAAAGATCCTGGGCATGCTCCAGACAGTCGTTCATCAACACCGAATAGTAGGGAGCAGGCGCTCATAAGAATCTGCCAAACGGTTTACTTGCTTTTGAATATTTGCTTTTACCCGTTGGAGAATTCCTTCCATATTCTCACCCGCAAGTAATCCTTGGCGGATGGCCTGGTCTACCGCAGCGGGGAAGGAAACCGCGCCAATGTTGACAACTTCCATGCCTTTGCCAGGGATTAGGAACTCCCAGCAGGCAGCCACGGCATACTCGCGTGCATCTTCCAATTGGTAGCCATGCGCCACCAGAGCGGGGATGACCACATCGTCGTTGGAATATTGCGGAAAGCCTAACCCTTTGCGGGTCAGCTCGGTTGCCAGCGCCAAGAGGTCAAGGTCCGTATCTGCAGAGATGCGCAGGTTGATCTTCGGGTCGATCATGCTAACATCACGAGACACTTGCAATGCCATGTAAGTCAGCTCATTAATAGACGATCTCCCATCGCGATCCACGCCGCCCAAGGTAATGGTCTGTCCGTTGTCGCCTTATTGTACGCCGGGGTAAAGATCGCTATCCTTATTTAATGAGATGAAAAACTCTGCTAACAGATCGGCCGCGTGGTTTTCATCCAATCGTCCACTGTCCAAGTCAGCCTTCAAGTATGGCCACATGTACTGGTCGAACCTGCCTAATCCCACGTGGTAATGCCCGTTCAACCAGACGACTGCATGCAGCAAACGCAGAGACTGCAGTGCTTCATGGAAAGATCGAGGAGGATTTGCTGGCACCCATTCTAGGATCTCAGCAATCTCATCACGGCTTTTCGCTCGAGCTGCTTCAGCATAACGCTTTGCCAGCGCCAAGACGGCATCAATGGTTTCGATAGCACTATCTAGAAACTCGACCGCCTCGGGGTCATCATGGTACTGCTGGCGGGAGGCCATCGCGACAGCCCTGCGTCCGAGAAGTCCCTGTGCGAGCACCTTGCCCCAATCGGCCGAGATATTGCTGATCGGACCCAGCTCATGCAGCGTTTGGCCCTCACTGTGACGCTCCCAATCCTCTTTTGAGTAAATAGGCGGGGTATCAGCTGGCAAGGTACGGGTGAAGACAATCTGCTCATCAGGGGCAATAATAGGTGTTTCCGCCTCACACTGTCGCACTGTCAGACGCGCCACCCGCCGCATCCAGGATAGCTCCTCGACCTCGCACTCCTCTAGAATGCTCATCGGCTCTGGCCTGCGTAATATTCGGTGTTCACCCCGGCGTACTCTTTGTTTGAGTCCTTCAAGTCTCTGGTTCATACCACACTCACCTTTACCCCTAATTGATCAAAACAATCGGCTTGGATATTAACCGGGCTTGTTTCATCATATACCGGGTGGAATTCCATCTCCAATGCCCGATATTTCGCTCCTGCAGCTTTGTTGTAGGGCAATAAATTGACGTACAGCAGGCCTGGAAGCGCTTGTATAGTCCTAGCGATAGCAGAGAGATTATCGCGCGTGTCAGTTACCCCGGGCACAAGCGGCACACGAATCACAAATGGAATTCTGCTGGCGCTTAACACCTGCAAGTTATGCAGAATCCGGTCATTTGGAGATCCTGTATAGTAGATATGCGCTTGGCGGTCAATCAACTTCAGGTCAAAATACACCAGGCTGACCCGTTCCAACAACATGAGGAAGTCCCGCTCGCGGCCATATCCCGAGGTATTCAGCACCACATGCAGGTTATTCAAAAGGTCAATTACTTCCGCAACAAAATACGCCTGCAACAGAGG
>Ga0137369_10003673_pt1 | contig 15669 bp, 22 predicted proteins | sample SagtaG_12_FD_104918 | JGI IMG/M metagenome (GOLD analysis project Ga0137369, IMG submission 104918) | Vadose zone soil microbial communities from Sagehorn Ranch, Mendocino, California, USA - Sage1_L_113_16 metaG | ecosystem: Environmental > Terrestrial > Soil > Vadose zone | place: USA... | reverse complement strand
TGGTCGAGCTCGTCGGTCACCCCTGCCACCACGTCGGCGGGCGTGGCCGGGTTGAGCGCCAGGCCGACGTGGAGTCCCGCGTCGCGCACCGCCTGGAGCGCGTAGTTCACGTGCGGCGTGGCCTCCCAGTGCACGATGATCGAGTCGGCGCCGGCGGCGGCGAAGTCCTCGATCTGCCGTTCCGGGCGCTCGACCATCAGGTGCACGTCGAGGACGCCGCCGCGGCCGTGCACGAGCTCGCGGAGCGCCGCGACGATCAGCGCCCCGATCGAGATCGGCGGCACGAAGTGGCCGTCCATCACGTCGACGTGGATCACGCGGGCGCCGGCGTCCATCACGGCCTCGACCTGCTCGCCGAGGCGGGCGAAGTCGGACGCCAGGATCGATGGCGCTACGCGAACGTCCGAGAGCAGGTCGTGGGCCGGCACGGCCGGGCGACCGTACCAGCCCAAGATGTCGCTACGAGGGATTCTCGGCGCGGTTCTCCGTGCCGTCCTCGACCTGGTCCAGCGACGTGACGTCGCAGCGGTCGACGTGCTCGCAGTCGTTGTCGACGATGTCGAACTGGTCGGCCAGCACGTGGTCGCGGCCCTCCCCGCAGTGGACGAGGTCGACCTCGCCGTCGCGCACGCGGAACCGGTCGCGGCCGTTCCCGCCGCTCAGCTCTCGGCGCCTCTTCCCGAACGCACGAAATCCGGTCCGGCGAGCGCCCTGATCGTGTCGTCGCCGGCGCGTCCCAGGATCACGTCGTGCTCGTCGGTTCCCGTCAGCACGTTCGAGCTCGCGTCGCCGATCACGGTCGCGGCCATCGCGGTCGTCGCGGGGCTGCGAGAAGGGATCGTGACAACCCCGGTCCCCAGGGCGAGACGGGAGGTGGTCCCGGCGAAGCCGGCCAGGGTGGAGAAGGCCTCTCGTCCGGCGATCTCCGGGACGAACACGGCCTCGTACCCGGTATCCTCGGCCGCTTCCACGACCTCCACCAGGTCGTGCCAGGGAAGGGGATCCCGGAGCACCACTCCGGTCCGGCCGATCTTCGGCTCGGCGTCGCCACTCATTGCACCGGCCGGTATGGTCATCGCCGATATCGTTTCACGCCGGCGCTCATATCGTCTTTCCCGGATGAGGTGACGTGGACCGGATCACGTTCGAGGCGCAGGATGGGGTGGTTCTGGAGGGAGAGGTCCGCCTCCCTGAAGGAACGCCCCGGGGGCCATCGGTCATTTGCCACCCCCATCCCGAGATGGGTGGGAGCAAGGACCATCCCTTGCTCTGGGCCATCCGGAACGACCTGGCGTCCAGGGGATTCGCCGTGTTGTCGTTCAATTTCCGAGGCGTGATGGGCTCGGGCGGAAGCCATGGAAAGGGCGTTGGCGAGCTGAAGGACGTGCGGGCGGCCATCGGCCGGGTCCAGCAGGAAGTCGACGGTGCGGTATTCGTGTGCGGGTGGTCGTTCGGTGCCCACACCGCACTTCGAGAGGCCCTCGACGACGAGCGGGTTGGAGCATTGGCTCTGATCGGCCTCCCGCTGGGGGACACGGCTCTTCCGGATCTGCCCGCTCGCGACCGTCTCCGTTCCTTCGATCGACCGGTGCTGATGGTGGCGGGAGAGGCAGATCCCTTCTGCCCGGTACCTGAGCTCAAAGGGCTCGGGCGGAAGCTCCCTCGGGCCACCGTGGAGATCGTCCCCGGCACCGATCATTTCTTCTGGAAACGTGAACGCGAGGTCGCCCGGATCGTGGCCTCGTTCGCCCGAGCGGGCGTCGGCTAGAGGAACCTGTCGGGTTGACTCAGCGCTGGTAGTGGCGGGAGTCGCGGTCGAGCACTTCGACCTGCGACCCTCGGACCCGACGCCATCGCGGTCTCGGGCCGAACAGGGCTCGCTTCACCCGCCAGGCGATCAGCCCCCCGACCAGAGCGACGCCCAGGAACAGGCCCAGCGCCACACCGACAGCGATCTTCAAGGCGAGCACGAGCCCGCCGGTAGCAGCGAGGATGAGCAGCAGCAACAGGACGACGATGACCACGTTTTCAAGTGTACGCCGTGGTGCGGAAACAGGGGCCCGTCCCACGGCGAAACGATGGAAACGGGGTATGAGTGAGCTGCGATGATCTATGTGGGGACCAGCGGCTGGCAGTACGACTCGTGGAAGAAGAAGTTCTATGGGGGCGCGCCCAAGCGGGCGTGGCTGGAGCTTTACGCCTCTCGGTTCCCGGTCGTCGAGGTCAACAACTCCTTCTATCAGCTTCCGAAGGAGCAGACATTCGATCGCTGGAAAGCCGAGACTCCGGTTGGGTTCCGGTTCGCCGTAAAGGCCAGCCGGTACATCACCCACATCCGGCGGCTCAGGGACTGCGCGGAACCGGTGAAGCTGTTCTGGTCCAGGGCGACGCATCTGGGTGACAAGCTCGGCCCGGTGCTCTTCCAATTCCCTCCGAACCTCAGCGCCGAGGCCGCGCGCCTCCGAGAATTCCTGAGCATCCTCCCGCGGGAGATGCGCCCGGCGTTCGAGTTCCGGGACGACTCGTGGCGAGATGACGAGGTGCTGGCCCTGCTGGACGAAGCAGGGGCCGCGTGGGTCCTGGCCGACCGCCCGGGCTGGCAGGTGCCGTTGCAGCTGTCGGGAGGGTGGTCCTACATCCGGTTCCATCAGGGGCGCCCCACGCATCCCGGATACACGCGGCGAAAGCTCAGGACGTGGGCCGACAGGGTCGCCGGACTGGACGCGAAAGACGTCTTCGTCTTCTTCAACAACGATCAGCTGGCGGCCGCTCCCCGGGACGCAGAGACCCTCACGGAGCTGCTGCAGGACAGAGGCCAGGACGTCGCCACCCCTGCATGAACCGGCTTGTGTTCCCCTGGATGCACCGATGAGAATCGCCCCGTGCCAGCCACAACGGCCGTGATCCGCTGATGCCGGGGGTTCCCGTAAGCCGGCGCCGGGGGCCTTCCTACGCCGGGGCGGGCGCGACCTTCACCAAGCTGCCGCTGGTCCTCGATCCCAAGGACCTGGCCGGCGTCGACGTGGCCATCGTCGGGGCCCAAGCGTTGGTCGAGCTAGGCCTTGCTTCCACCGAGCCCATCCTGGTCGGCGGGGAACCGGTCCGGCCAGGGACGTGTTGGCCGCGCTGGCCCGGCGGCTTCCCCAGGCTACCGGGACGAGCGATACGGAGTGCCTGCAGGTGGTGCTCGAGGGTGTTCGAGAGGGACGGCCGGCACGAGTGATCGCCGAATGCGTGGTGGGACCCGACCCGGTGGGTCGCATGGGCGGGGGGCACTCGATACAGGGATCCCTCCCTCCATCGTCGCCCAGATGATCGCCGGAGGCGAGATCGACGGCCCTGGCCTGTTCGCTCCCGAGGACAGGGTGAACCCGGATCTGTTCTTCCAGCACCTCGCCGACCGCGGCATCACGTACACGCTGCGAACTGAATCCTGAGCGACACCTAGGCGAGTCTGGAATGCGCCTTTTTGTCCCAGCGGAGATCGGCGTAGCCGGGCAGCAGCGGCTTCTGACCAGGATCCAGGGTGGTTCTCAGTTTGATCGAGACACGTGGCGCCAGCGACAGCCAGCGTCAGAGCGGGTTCGTCCCGGATCACGGTGATCGGGATGCTCGACCTCGAAGATGAAACCAAGATCCAATGCATCGCGACCGCCGAGTGGTGCGGCCCATTGACAATGGCCCACTGGCCGTGGATGCGCTACGGCATCTCCGATTGGAAGGTCGGCGGTGGATCGCCGCGGCCCACGCCCTGGAGGGGCTCCCCCTGTTAGCCCAGCCGTTCGCCTCCGGGGAGCTCGGCATCGACAAGGTGGTGGAGCTCACCCGGTTCGCCACGGCAGAGACCGAGGCCAGGTTGATCACCTGGGGCCCCAGGGGGTGTCCTGCGGAGCGATCAGGCACAAGGGGGATCGAATCCTTGCGCTGGTACTGGTCGGACTCGGTGACCCAACGCGCAGCCGCACTGCGGTATTCGCCGCTCGAGGTCCGTCCAGGGGCGGGAGCTCCCTCCGGCTCGGGGGCCGATGCCGCGAACCTAACCAGGTCCTACAGTTGGTCTGCTATGGGCGAGGCATCGGTCGAACCGGACGACGGCCGGGGCGGGAGCGCGCTCCGAGCCGTGAGCGATGCGGTCCTGGCCATCGCCGCCGAGCGATCGGTCGAGCCCGTCCTGCAGAAGATCGTCGACTCGGCCAGGGGCCTGGTCCGGGCGCGGTACGCCGCCCTGGGGGTTCCCGACGGGGAGGGTGGGTTCGCCCAGTTCATCGTGTCCGGCGTCAGCAACGCCACATGGGAGGCGATCGGCGACCTCCCCAGGACCCACGGGCTGCTCGGCGTGATGCTGCAGGAGCCCACACCGATCCGGCTTCGCGACATCAAGAGCCATCCGGACTTCCGCGGCTGGTGGCCCGACCGCCACCCCCGGATGCGATCGTTCCTGGGGGTGCCCCTCCTCTCCAGAGGCCGGATCATCGGCGCGTTCTACCTGGCCAGCAAGATCGGCGCTCGCGAGTTCAGCCAGACGGATCAGGAGCTCGTTGAGATGCTCGCGGCCCACGCGGCCATCGCCATCGAGAACGCCGAGCTGCTGGAGCGCAGCCGGGAGCTCACCGTGATGGAGGAACGCACCCGTCTTGCCCGGGAGCTGCACGACTCGGTCATCCAGACGCTGTTCAGTGCGGTATTCACCGCGGAGGCGGCCGCTGAGCTGCTCGCTCGAGATCCCCGCCGGGCCAGGGAGGAGGTCCGGAAGCTCCAGGAGCTCGCCAAGGGGGCGGTGCAGGAGATGCGATCGCTGGTGTTCGAGCTCCGGCCCGCCGAGATCGAGGTGGACGGGCTGGTCCCCACCCTCCGAAAGCACATCGACGTCCTGCGGCGCGTCTACGGGACCGACATCGACCTGACGGTCGAGGGTGGGCGACGATTGAACCTCGCTGCCGAGCGGGAGCTCTTCAGGATCGCCCAGGAAGCGATCCGAAACGCCTTGCGGCACTCGGGAGGGAACAGGATCTCCGTCGAGGTGACGATGCGCGATTCTGTGGTCAACCTTTCCGTCAGCGACGACGGCGTCGGCTTTGACCCTTCGTCTCCGCAGGTCCGAGGGAGGCACCTCGGCCTGACCTCGATGCTCGAGCGGGCGCACCTCCTCGGAGGAGAACTGCACGTCGAGTCCTCTCCAGGAGCGGGGGCCAAGGTATGGCTGGAGGCCCGAGTTGGCGCCTGAACGGCGTGGCAAGTCGCGAACCCGGAAGCGGGAAGGTGCCGGCTCCGACCGGATCGGTGTGCTGATCGCCGACGATCATCCAGTGGTCCGTCATGGGTTACGGGCTTTCCTCCAGTTGCAGGAGGATCTCGACATCGTGGGTGAGGCAGGAGACGGCCTGGAGGCGGTGGCCCAGGTGGAGAAACTCAGACCCGACGTGGTCCTTCTGGACCTGGTGATGCCCCGCATGGACGGCATCGAAGCCATCCGCCAGATCCGCCAGGCCAGCCCCTCGACGAAGGTCATCGTCCTCACCACCTTCGCGGATGACGAGAAGGTCTTCCCGGCCGTGAGGGCCGGGGCAGCGGGCTACCTGCTCAAGGACGTCGAACCGCGAGATCTGGCCGAGGCCATCCGAACGGTCAACCGGGGACAAGGACTCCTCCACCCAATGATCGCTTCCAAGCTCATGCACGAGTTCGCCGGTGAGCAGGAACGGATGGACATCATCGAGGCCCTCACCGAGCGAGAGATGGACGTGCTCAAGCTGATCGCCCAAGGCAAGTCGAATCGAGAGATCGCGAGGGAGTTCGTGCTCTCCGAGAAGACGGTGAAGACGCACGTGAGCAACATCCTGGCGAAGCTTCGTCTCGCCGACCGCACCCAGGCCGCTCTGTACGCGGTCCGCAACCGCCTGGTCGAGTAAGGCCGTTGGAGAAACCTCCGCCCGGAGTCGGACGTTAGATCGGTCCGATTCCCTAGCCATGGATGCGGCCACGGCACGATGCGCTCTCTGCTGCGTCCCGATAACGTCCACACGCGGTGCGGTACAAGCTACTGGGCTCGAGCGGGTTGAGGGTGTCCGAGCTCGTCCTGGGCACCATGACCTTCGGCGAGGACTGGGGGTGGGGTGCGTCCAAGGAAGAGAGCAGAAAGATCTTCGATCGGTTCGCCGAAGCGGGCGGCAATTTCATCGACACCGCGAACAACTACACGGACGGAACAAGCGAGCGCTTCGTCGGGGACTTCGTGGCTGCCGACCGTGATCATTTCGTCCTTGCCACCAAGTACTCACTGACCGAGAGACGAGAAGACCCCAACTTCGGCGGCAACCACCGCAAGAACCTGGTGCGTTCCCTGGAGGGAAGCCTGCAGCGACTGGACACCGACCACGTCGACCTGCTCTGGCTGCACATGTGGGACGGGATGACGCCGGTGGAGGAGGTCCTCCGGGCCATGGACGACATGGTCCGGGCGGGCAAAGTTCTGTATGTCGGCTTCTCGGACACGCCGGCCTGGGTGGTGGCGCAGGCGGTCACCGCGGCTGAGCTGCGAGGATGGGTCCAGCCGATCGCGATCCAGGCTCCGTACAGCGTCCTCGATCGAGGGGTGGAGCGAGACCTCTTGCCCATGGCTCGGCAGAACGATCTCGCGGCCACGGTGTGGGGCATGCTCGAAGGAGGAACCCTCACCGGCAAGTACAGGGCCGCGGATCGCGGGCCGAGCCGGTACGAGGGGGCCTCGGACAAGGAGCTGGCGGCAGGAGACGCCGTAGTGACCCTCGCCCAGGAGATCCGCCGCTCTCCGGCACAGATAGCCATCAACTGGATCCGGGCTCGCCGAGACCGGGCCCAGATCTTCCCTATCGTCGGGGCCCGGACCGTTGACCAGCTCGACGACGCGCTTGGTTGCCTCCAGTTCGACCTCACCGACGACCAGATCGCTCGCTTGGACGCCGTCGCCCCGGTCGACTTGGGGTTTCCACATTCATTCCTCGCCTCCGACCACGTCCGAGGGCTGATTTTCGGCGACACGTACCCCTTGATCGACAACCATCGGCATTGAAGTGGAACCTTCGGGTGGCTCGCGTCGTATCTGCCACGAATCGATGGAAAGGAGACCGACATGCGAAGGTTCCTGGTCTGGACGCTCGCCGCCGGGATGGTCTTTCTGGCCGGCAGCCAGCAGGCGTTTGCAAAGGAAGGGCACGAGGATCCACTGGAGGGCGCCACAGGCGTTCTCAGTCCCATCCCACGCAATCTGAAGCCAGGCAAGCCATGGACGGCCACGATCACGTACGTCAGGGATGGCCATATCGTCCCCGTCGATTTCCGCCCCACCGTCGCCCTCACCAGTCTCGAGACCGGCCAGGCGATGGCGGTCGGCGCAGTCCCGGCGCGGCCGGGTGTCTACACGGCTCGGATCGCCTTCCCCGAAGCCGGACGCTGGTCGATCGCTGTCAACGGCGAACTCACCCTGCTCACGGTCAACGCTTCAGCACCCGCAGTCCCACCCGGTCGGCCATTTCCCTTGTGGGCGTGGGCAATCTCCGGAATCCTGTCGCTACTGATCGTGGGCGGCGTGTTTCTGATCCTCCCGCGGCTTCGCCGCAGGCAATCAGCCGTGATCAGCTAGCCGAGCCAGGCGGTCTACAAGGGGACGTGTGAGAGGACCATGATCCGCGGCTCGGTCATCTCCTCCATCGCGTAGCGCAGACCCTCGCGCCCGTAGCCGGATTCCTTGGAACCCCCGTAGGGCATCTGGTCGGCGCGGAACGCGGACATGTCGTTGACGATCACGCCGCCGACCTCCAGTTCGCGGTGGGCCAGCATGGCCCGCTCGATCGATGACGTGAACACGCCGGCCTGCAGCCCGTAGGGCGTGTTGTTGACCTCCGCCAACGCCTCCTCGAACGTCTGGTACGGCTGGACGGTGATGACCGGCCCGAAGACCTCCTCGCACCGGACCTTCATGTCGGCCGTGGTATTGGCCAGGATTGTCGGGTAGTAGAGCGGGCCCTCCCGCCGGCCGCCGGTCAGGATCTCCGCTCCCTGGGCAACGGCCTCATTCACCCACGCCTCGACCCGTTCCACCGCGCCCCCGTCGATCAGCGGCCCCACGTCGACGGTTGGGTCCATCGGGTCGCCCACCTTGAGGCTCTCCACCTGCTTGACCAACCGGGCCACGAAGTCGTCGTAGACCTCCGACTGGACCAGGACCCGCTGCACCGAGATGCAGGACTGCCCGGCCTGGTAGTAGCCGCCGATGGCGATGCGCCCGGCGGCGTTGTCCAGATCGGCATCAGAGTGGACGATGACCCCTGCGTTCCCGCCCAGCTCCAGCGTGACGTGCTTGCGCGGGTCGAGCCCCTTCAGCTTCCACCCGATCCCCGACCCGGTGAACGTGAGCTTCTTGAACCGGTGGTCTTCGACCAGCTTCTGGGCCCGCTCGCTCGAGATCGGCAGGACCGAGAGCATTCCCTTTGGCAGCTCGGTCTGGTCGAACAGCTCGGCCAGGGCCAGGGCCCCCAGCGGCGTCACCCCGGCGGGTTTGATCACGATGGGCGCGCCGACGGCGAGGGCCGGAGCGATCTTGTGAGCTACCAGGTTCACGGGGAAGTTGAAGGGCGAGATTCCGATCACCGGCCCGAAGGGGAACCGCCGGACGATGCCGGCGCGGCTGCCCAGGCTCTGCTCGGTGTCGAGAGGGAGGAATTCGCCGCCGAACCGACGCGCCTCCTCCGACGCCCATCGGAACGTCGAGACGGCCCTGCCGACCTCGACCTTCGACCACTTCAGGGGCTTGCCGCCCTCCCGGGCCACGATCTCGGCGATCTGGTCGACCCGCTCGGCGATGCCCCGCGAGATGTGCATCAGGGCCTCGGCTCGCGCGTGCGTCGGAAGGTGCCGGGACTCCTTGAAGGTCTCCACCGCGCTGGCGACCGCATCTTCGATGTCGGCATCGGTAGGAACACCGAGCTCGGCCACCACGGTCCCGTCCCACGGGCTTTTGACCTCGACCGTTCCTTGGCCCTTTCTCCACTCGCCCGCGATGTAGAAGGTCTTGGTCGATGTCGTCATCTGCTCACCTTCAATCGATGGCCGCCATCACGTGCTTGAGATTCGTGTACTCCTCGATCGAGTAGATCGACATGTCCTTGCCGTAGCCGCTCTGCTTGTACCCGCCGTGGGGCATCTCCGGCGTGAGGGGGATGCGGGTGTTGATCCACAATCCCTCGGGGGATCTCCGCGATGGTCTCCCCCGTGGCCGGATTGACGACCGGAAGCGATTCGTCGCCCGCAGACTGGACCCATTCGCCGCCGATGAACATCTCGTGCCTCTTGACCGTCGTGGCCATCCCTCACTCCCCTGTCAACCGATCCCTCAAGGCTAGCCCTTTGAGGAACGACGTGGGGAAGCGAAACGCCCAAGCACAGGGGCGCCTCTGTACGCGGGGGACAGAGCGGGAACGAGGCGGTTACGCCCGGCCGAACCTCAGGACGTCTCGCCTTCCTGCTGCTCGACGGGCTGTTCGACCGGCTGCTCGGCGGGCCGAAGGTGCGGCTCCTCGCCGGCGATGAACTCGGGGATCATGATCTCGAATCCCTCCGAGCTGCCCAACAGGTCATCGGTCTGAGGGTCGGCCTCGATCCCGTTCTCCGCGGATCGCTCGAAGTCCTCGGTCGGATAGGCCGCCTGGGCGACGGCCATGGCCACTTCGAGCTGCTGGACCACGGTGACCATGTGCTCCCGTGTGGCATGAAGCTCGGCCACCACGGCGTCTCGGCTGGCCGTCAGCCCACCGAGAACCCGATCCCGGTCGGCCTCCGCATGGCGAAGCACCTCCATGGCCTGCTGGCGAAGACGCTCGGCCTCGGCCTCCGATTCCCGCTGGATCTGGGTGGCCAGGTGGCGGGTCTCGTCCAGGCGATGCTTCGACTCGTCCTCGGCATCTCGACGGATCTTGTCCGCCTGCTGGTCTGCCACTTTCAGGAGCTCGGCCATCCGCCCGGCGAGCTGGTTGTACGCGTCGTCCCGGGCCATCGTGTACCTGCGTCTGGCCGAGTCTCGCTGGGAGACGGCGTCCTCCAGCTCCCGCTCCAGCGTGTCGATCCTGGCGGTCAGTTGCAGGAAGTACCCGCGGACCTGCTCGGGATCGTAGCCGCGCAGTACCTGAGTGAACCTCGGTGAGCCATCCGCATCCGGTGGCCCGAACAATTCGAGGTCGGCGGTGGACATGAGACCTCCTTCCGATTGGGGAGCTCGGAACGGCTCGCGTTCCCAGTCCAGATGCCTGACCTGCCGAATCTAGCCGCGCAGATCCCGAATTCAACGACCTCCGGGACCTTTTCTGTCTCCGATGCGGTCATCGGAATCCAGCAATTCACGGGCCCGCAGGGCGAGGAAGAACGCCATTCGGTCCCTCGCAGAGGACAGGTTCCGGCCGGTCAGCTCCTCGACCTTTCGCATGCGATAGCGGAGGGTGTGGCGGTGCACGTAGAGATCCTTCGCCGCGGATTCCCACCGGGGGTTGCGCTCGAGGAAGGCTCGCAGCGAAGGAAGAAGCTCGGTCCCGTGGACGCCGTCGTACTGATCGAGCGGGGGCGAGGACGCTGTCGGCGTTCGCAGGGCATCCGGATCTTGAAGCGAGAGGAGCAGCTGGTACGTCCCGAGGTCGGCGAACTCCGCCTGCAGCCGACCGTCGGCCCGGCAAGGCTGCAACGCGTACCTCGCCTCGCGAAGTCCCTGGAGGAGCCGCTCGAACGGAACGAGGCCCGCCCCCTGCGAGGACCGCGCCCGGGGAGCGGGCGGCCACGGCATCCCGCAGCCCGGCCAGGAATCCAGGGCTCTCCGGCTGGAGCACGGCGACCACGACGTCGTCGCGGGGGGACGCCATGAAGGCTCGCGTCTGACGGGCGAGCACCTGCTCGCACGCCGTGGCCAGACTCTCCGGCGACTCTGTGCCTGCGAAAACCGCCGCCGCAACAGGACGCGCGAGATCGATTGCCTGGCCGAGCCGAGAGGACGGGGGACGTGATGATGTCCAGGCTCGGGGAGATGGCCGAACGATATCACCTGATCGGAGACGTCCGGGGCCGCGGGGCCATGGTTGCGATGGAGCTGGTCGAGGACTGAGAGACCAAGGCACCGGCCAAGGGCGCCACGGGGCGACTGATCGAGGAGTGCTACAAGCAGGGAGTGGTGATCCTGAAGGCCGGCACCTACGATAACGTCATCTGTCTTCTGCCGCCACTCACGATCAGCGAGGACCTCCTCGGCGAGGGACTGGACGTGCTTGAGAAGGCCATGGCCACGGCGGAGGAAGCCGCAGGGTGACCGCGCTCTCCTCGGATGAGATCGAGCATGCTCTGGCCACCGACCTCCCTGGCTGGCGCTACGAGCGTGGAGAGGTCCTCAAGAACTACAAGTTCGCCTCGTTCATGGACGCCATCGCGTTCATCGATCGGATCGCGGAGAAGGCCGAGGCGGCCAATCACCACCCCGACCTGGAGAACCACTACAACCGGGTGCGCGTGGCGCTGCACACCTGGTCAGAGAACGCAGTGACCGAAAAGGACATCGCCCTCGCCCGCGAGATCGAATCCGTCGCGTCTCCGAGCTAACTCACCGAGGCGGCTGCTCGACGCCGCGCCGCCCTCGCCCGCTTCAGTTGCAAAGCGTCAGTGCGCGCCGCGAGCGTTGGGCGATGACCCTTTCGGCTTGAGCACCAGACGGTCGTGCGGTTCCTCGATATCCACGAGCCCTTCCAGGTCAGCTTGGACGTAGATGGTCGCAGGGCCGACAGCGACCTCTCGATCATCCGGCGCGGGTTGGTCCGTCAGCAGTGCTTGCACAGCGCCGCCGACCCTGGCCAGCCGGATCTTCGCGTCAGGATTGAAGCGCCGGGCGGCCTGATCCGACTTCTCGAGGATCTCCCTCGCCCACTCCGTGAACTCAATGGTCATGCGACCGATCCTACCGGGCGGCGCAAAGGCCTTTGACCACCCCGCTACCCGACAGGGAACGGTGGCTGCCACCACCAGGGGGTGTCCGAGACCTCCAGGCTCACCAGCCACTTGACCCACCAGAAGCCCCGCCGCCCTGGGGCGACGATCCTCGCCGGATGGCCGTGTCCCGCAGAGAGGGGTCGTCCACCGGCTCCCACGACCACCCAGAGCCTGGACGCGTCCCGAGACGGGAAGCGCCGGCTGTATCCGGTGGCGGATCGTGCCAGGATGCTCGTCCCATCGGCTGGCCCGTGGAAGAGATGGTCCAGTCTCACGCCTTCCCATTCCTGGTTCGCGTACCAGCCGCCCGTGCAATCGATGGTCGCCCACACCCGCTCGGACAGAGCGCTCAGATCCTTCAACGACCTCGCTTCGGCTCGCCCATCGGCGCTTCGGAGGGACAAGCGCCATGTCGCTCCGTCGAGTTCGGGCACACGATCGAACAACCATTGCGTGACCGGCATCTCGTCGGGCCGATACGACCCCACGGCATACGACCCGGTGAGACGCCGAGCTCGACCGGGGAGCTCCGCCAAGCGGACCACGCTGGCAACACCTCCATAGGCGGCCAGGGAACCACCCAGCAGGAGTGCGGCCCGAAGCAACGCTCGACGAGAAAAGTCCGTGCGATGAGGTCGCACCCTTCGGGCCGCCACGTGCCAGAAGCCGAACGGGAGCGACGCCAGGGCGGCGCCGACGTGGACCTGCATCGCCGTGATGCCTCCTCCCATCGAGCGAAGCAGACCGCTGGCGTGCCCGATCCCCGCGGCCAGCGTGACGGCCACGAGCAGGGCGAAGGCCATCGAGGCCCACGAGCCGGAGCGCCGGCGCCTCAGACCCCTCCGGGCGATGACGGATTTCCATGGGATGAGGACGAGGATCCCGAAGGCGGCAGCGCCATGGGCAACCACCGCCCACCGCGTCCAGCCGTTTCCCAAGGAGAACGCGAGCGTGCCCGTTGCCAGAGCCACCGCGAGCAACCCAAGGAGAGCGAGATTCGTCCGGCGCCCCGCCACATCACCATTGTCTGACGGCTCGGCGCACTTCGAGATCAGGTGGTTGCCTGGGCCGGTCCGGGAGGCGGATACTCCCTCAAGCCGACCAAGCCTGCCGATCTGCCGGCGGGCCGATCCGGTCGACCGGTCCACGAAGGAGGAATCGAGCCGACCATGGGCGTGCCGTTATGGCCCTCGCACCTCGTCGCCGGGTCAGGCGTTTCTGGGCCTATCTCAGATCGGAGCGGCGCACGCTCCGGCAGGGCTTCGTCGCGCTGCTCCTCGGCGCGCTGACCTCGTTCGTCGCTGGCATCACCCTCGCCAATATCACCGATACGCTCAGGGAACTGCCTGGACTGCTGATCCTGATCCCCGCCATCTTGGGGATGCGCGGAACCGTCTTCGGAGCCATCGGTGCAAGGCTCGGAACCAGCACCCACGCCGGCCTTTTCGAAGTATCCAGGGAGCGCTCGGGCATCCTCTATCAAAACATCTTCGTAGGGATTACATCCACGCTGTATTCCTCGCTGTATCTGGCCGCCCTGGCGAAGCTTTCCGCGATCGCATTCGGGCTCCGATCTATCTCGTTCTTCAAATTGGTCACCATCTCCGTCGTGGGGGGTGTGGCCGACTCCACCATCCTCCTGGTGCTCACCGTCGTCCTGTCCATCGTGTCGTTCAGACGTGGCTACGACCTCGACGCAGTGTCGACTCCTGTGATCACGGCTGCCGCCGACATGACCACCGTTCCGCTGATCTACGCGGCGACGTTCCTCACCCGGATCGGGTGGCTGAACACCACGCTGGCCGTCCTGAGCATCGTCCTCGGGCTCTACTCCATCGCCAGGGGCGCCCTGACCGACCTCCCGATCGCTCGTCGCGTATTCGTCGAGATGGCCGCTGTGATCGTGCTGACCCCGATCCTGGATATCCTGGCGGGGACGGTGGTGGAGGCCCGGCTCGAGCGGTTCACGGCGCTTCCCGGGTTGCTCCTGCTGGTGCCTCCCTTCGTGGCGACGGCCGGCTCGCTGGGGGGAATACTCTCTTCCCGCCTCTCCTCGAAGCTTCAGCTCGGCCTGATCACGCCCCGCGGCATTCCCGAGGGATTGGCCTACCTGGACGCCTCACTGACCGTGTCCTTTGGTGTCGTGGTGTTCACCTTCATGGGAGCGCTCGGGTTGGGCTACAGTGCGCTGGCGAGTAAGGCCTACCCGGGAGCGCTCGCCATGGTGTTCGGAACGCTGCTGGCCGGCTTGATGGCCACGGCGATCGCCATACCCGTGGCCTACTACGTCGCCGTGGTCACCACACGGTTCGGTCTCGATCCAGACAACCACTCCGTCCCCATCATCACCAGCGTCATGGACCTGTCAGGGACGATCGTGTTCCTCGCCGCTCTGGCAATATTTGGGGTGACTCTTCATGTCTGACGAAGACCAACCGAGGAACGTCAAAGAACTGCTCTCCGAGGCGAAGGACGTCTCGGAGCTGATGGTCGACCTGGCCTACGCGGCCGTCTTCTTGAGCGACGAGAAGCTGGCCGAGGAGGTCGAGGTGCTGGAGCAGCGGATGGACGGTTACCTCCGCCGCCTGCGAGAGGTCGCCATGCTGGCCGCCCGATCCCCGGAGGACGCCGAAGCGATGGCCGGCGTACTGCACATCGCCGCTGCCATGGAGAAGATCGGGGAGGCTGCCTCCGATATCGCCCGGGTCATCCAGGCGAAGCTTGGAATCCCTGCTGCCCTGCGCGCCGACCTCCGCCATGCCGACGAGATCGTGGGACGGGTCCGGGTTCGGGAAGGGGCGCCCTGCGTGGGGCGAACACTGAAGGACCTGCTGCTTCCCAGCGAGACCGGGATGTGGCTGCTCGCGGTTCGCCGGGGGAGCGAGTGGGAGTTCGACCCTCAGGCCGAGACCGTCCTGAACGAAGGTGACGTCCTGCTGTTCCAGGGGCCGGAGGAGGGAGTGAACCTGATCCGGGCGCTGGCGGGCGCGCCCGCCCTGCCCGAGGGACCAGACACAGAGGGTGCCATGCCGCTGACGGAACTGGACCGGGCCGTGGACATCCTTGTCGAGATGAAGAACTCTGCGGAGGTGGCCGTGGGCCTGGCGTATTCCTCGCTCCTGTTCAACGACCCTGCTCTGGCTGCCGAGGTGGCGACGCTCGAGGCTCGATCCGATTTCCTGCACGACGAGCTGGAATCCTGGGTCCTCAAGGCCGCGCCGGAGGCCCGAAACACCGACGAGCTCCGAGGCTTGCTCCGGCTGGCGTATGCGAGCGAGTCGATCTTCGACGCTGCCCGCGACATGACCTGGCTGATCGAGCAGGGCGAGGAGCTGCACCCCGTCATTCAGATGGCCCTCGAGGAGACCGAGGAGGTCGCCGCCGAGACCGTCATCGAGCCTGGGTCACGTGCCCAGGGCCGGTCGCTCAAGCAGCTGGAGCTCGAGACCGAGACGGGGATGTTCGTGCTTGCTGTGCAGCGAGGAAGGCGGTGGATCTACCGCCCCAGACCTCGCTTCGAGTTGGAGGCCGGCGACCGGGTCATCTCCCTGGGTCCGGAGGAGGGGGTGGCCGAGATCGAAGCGCTGGCCCGGGCGCCCGCCCACGTGGTGGACGCGAGCCAGTAAATCAGCTCACGGAACGGGCTGGCCGGCGGGTTCCCGGACTCCGACCGGGAGC
>Ga0137369_10003648_pt1 | contig 15715 bp, 11 predicted proteins | sample SagtaG_12_FD_104918 | JGI IMG/M metagenome (GOLD analysis project Ga0137369, IMG submission 104918) | Vadose zone soil microbial communities from Sagehorn Ranch, Mendocino, California, USA - Sage1_L_113_16 metaG | ecosystem: Environmental > Terrestrial > Soil > Vadose zone | place: USA... | reverse complement strand
GCCTGAAGCAAAGCTCTCAACGCATTAGTTCTACCGCTGGCTTGCAAGAGCATCGCAGCATGCACTCGATCGAGCGTGGTCGCTTCGTTGCGGGCTTTAAGTTGACTCTCACTCTGACCCTTTGCTTTTTTACCTCGACCTTTCTTCCCCTTGATTGTCGGCGCCCCGTCAGTTTTGTCAGGAAAAAGCGTGAGTTGAAAAGTAGCAGTTGACTCTCGCTCCAGCCTCTCAGCCACAAGGTCCGCGCCATCTTGTCCGAAAAGCTGCGTCCCTCGCTCGCCAACAGGAAGCAGCCGAACGATTCCCTTCTCCGTCTCAATGATCCGGTCTTCCCAATTGTCGAGATGAATTCCTAATGGCTGCGCAAACCTCCGCACGACATCGAATACGAGCGTCAAACCCTTCTTCTTTTTCTTCGGCGCGTCTTCTTCCTCGTCCTCATCCTCATCGGACTCTTTTTCTACTGCCTGTTGCCCATTGCCTGTTGCCTGTTCGCCATTCGTACTCTGCAGCGTCCACAAAAACAGCGCCGTCAACCGCGCGTCCTCTTCTAGCGCACCGGCCGCGCCGTTCCGTGCCCCGGCTTCGGCCGCCCCGAGAACTTGTTCAAGTGCTGCTCGTCCAACTGCTTCCCACACATAGGCGAGGTATCCCCGCTTATGCGGTTCGGCTGCCTCTGGATCACCGCCCAATGGAATCTCTCGATCCTCAGCGTCTACGACTTTTGAATATCTGCTGTAGATTTCCAACGCCGGGCCAATACATGCAAAGACCAAATCCGCACCACGAATATGTTCCGATTGTAACCGTTCCATCCACTCCGCAACTCGCCGCGGCAGTTCACGGTGCACGTCGCCCCAATCACCTATGGGTGCCTCGTCGGAGCGCGGGCGGCAGAGGAGATGCACGCTGGTGGCGAGCGCGGCGGACTCGCGTGCACGCATTCTGGTAGCCATCTCAGTGGCGATTGGCCAAGAGCCGGTAATCGTCCACCCGCCACGGATCATGCCGGAGAGCAACGCCTCCCAGCCTTCAGTCGTCTTGTGCGCGAAGACGACAGAACCGACGCCGTCCTCGCGCAGCACCCGGCGGCCCTCGGCAAAGGCTTTCGCCATAGTTTCCTCGAACCACGCGCGATCTTTCGGCCGTCCATGATCGCGCTTGATCTCATCCTGCACGGCCTCGCGCTGCTTCGGCGTGAGTGGGTTCTGAGAATCGAACGGATCGCGCAGCAAAGAGTGGTCCGGTAATGCGCGCTTCAGCCACACAAAGAAGAAGTCAGAAAGATCGGCGTAGGGCACAGCGTCGTAGTACGGCGGGTCCGTGAACCAAATAGAGGCGGTGTCGTTCGGAAGGGGATATTCGGTAGCGTCAGCGATCTGTATCTGTCCATGCGCTCCGACCAAGGCATCAGTGCCAGCGACACAGTTAACAACCACGCCAAGCGAATGCTCGAAGCTACCTGTCGAGGAAGATAAGGGCACCGCTTCGGCAAAGTCCCAAACCACAGGAAGCGCTTGCCGCCCGAAGATTCCTTCGACCGTCTCCATGTACGGCTGCGGCCGCCACCGCGACAAGGCCGAGTTGCGTTCCAGGACATGGCTGAGTGCTTGGCCTAAGACCTCAGTGAGCAACGCTGAATCCTGAGATGATTCCTGTGCCTTCTGTTGAAGGACGTGGACTGCTACCTTCTGCCGCGCCGTGAACAAGTCTCCCCACTGGAGCATCCCGTACCGCTGCACGCGAAAACCCAGTGTCCCGATCGGCGGAAGCGGCTCATCCGGCACCGGGCTGAGTCCGTTCTTCCCGTCGTTCTGCCACTCGTCGAGGACTTTCGCGACCCGCGCCTGCGACTTCCGCACCGGCTCGTAATCCTGCTCCGTCGAGAGTCGGTAATGGCGCCCCGGATCGCCGGGCTTGAGTAGAACCACCGCGAGCAGTCGCGCTCCACTTGTGCGCTGACCTTTGTCGTCGAATATGACGTCCGCTCCACCACGCTGCGCGGCAAGCTGCGCGCGGACGCGCTCCGGTCCTAGCACCATGTTGCAGACAGGACAACTGGCTTTAGCGCGTGTCACTGTCCCGCTGAGCACCTCCCGGTCGCTCTTTGACTCGAAGATCTCGAATTCAATCTCAGGAGTTTTGCCTTTTTCCCTTTGTCTTTTGGCTCGAAACCGTAGTGCTCTTTTGCGGTTCGCCTTCTTGCACAGCCAAAAGGAGCGCATGAGTGGAATCTCGGCGCCGCAATCCGGCGACTCACAACGGATAGTGCGCGCCCAGAGGTAGGCGATTGGCGTCGCGCCGTCCGGGTCCTTTGGATACAGCTCAGCGAGTTCCTTCTCTGCCTGCTTCTTGATCTCGGCTCCGACGCGACGAAGTTCTTCGGCGAGCTTCGGGCCGTGCCGCGGAATGTCCTCCAACATAACCTTGAGAATCAAGCATGCAACAGGGTTGAGGTCGCTCGCGAACGCTTCGCAGCCAAGCCGCAGTGCTTCGAGTGGGATAGAACCGCCACCGGCAAATGGATCAACGACCAGCGGCGGCTCTTCAGGATGGATTGCTTTTACGAGGCCGCGTGAGACTTCAAGGTAAGTGCGGTCGGACGAAAGATCCCAATTGGCGAAATCACCAATGAATTTGAGCAAAGATTTTCGAAGCTCCTCGTCTTCGGGTCCAACCTTTCCTTGCACCTTCGGTAACAGTTCGCGAGCCTTTTGTTTGAACTCCGCCGGGCAGTACTCATTGCACGGATCAGGTAGAAGAAGCCCAAGCAACATCGCCCGACACGCAGCCAACGGCCGCCGCGCCCACCACAAATGTAGCGTTGACGGATGCCCATGCCGAATAGACTTCTCCCGGGCGGCATGCTTGCTCACCACCGCAATCGGAAAATCCACCTCCGCCAACCGCTTACATTCTTTTGGGATCATGATTTTGTTTTGAAGTAAGTAGCCGAAAATTATCGGAGCCAGATGATCTGTAATGCACCTGCAGTTTCTATTACTGAAAAATCGTTGCGGTCCGTGGTGACGAGCGCACACGCGTTATCTTCGGCCGTAGCTGCCGCAAAGGCATCGCCGAGACCGAGGTTGTAGTCAACTTTCCAGCGACCAACCCGCTTCATGAACTGCGCGTCCAATTTTTCAATAATACCTAAGATCGCTGCAGCCTTTTGCCAGGCTTCCTCAGCTTTAACTGGCCCATCTGCTCGGAGGTAGCCGTAGTATACTTCACATAGGTTGGTAGCATGGATCGCCAAGGCGTTCTGTTCGTCCGCCAAGAGCGCCCTAAATTTTTCGTGCCCAGCTTCTTCCTTGAAGTAGGCAATGAGGGCGCTGGCATCCACGATGTGAGTCGGCGGTGACGCCATCAGTGTTCGCGACCCGACTCCTCGCGCTTCCAGGTGAGATATAGCTGGCTATCGAGACGGGCATCGCGCAGCACGCCTTCTGTCTCTTTGATTAGTTCTTCTCTGGTTTTAGGGCGAACGGCTTCTTTTCCTGGAGCAGGATAGATCTTCTGTCCACAACGGCAGGAAAGCTGCCCAAGTGGCGTCGCAGACGGCGAAATGAACCTTCTACATGAATCGCAAAAGACGAGATCATACAGGTCACTAACCGCTTTCGCAAAATCTATTGCTGTGCTGCGCGATACATTTTGAGCCCACTGATTATGGTGCGCCCCAATCCAATTTCTGACGGGCCACCGAACATCGAGCGCATCAAGAGTTGATCGGGCGTCATTATAGAGACTCGGATAATCCTTCTTTACCGCTGCATAGAACGCCGGCCACAAATCGCCTATTTCATACTGTTCTCCCCGCTTTGCGTGCACACTGAGCCGAAGCGAGTACCGCATTTCTTGGAGAATATGTTCAAGCAACCTTCCGGCCATCACCGCGATTTCCTTCCCCGAGCCCTCCGAAATGAGATGGGTAATGTCTCTACGTTCCTCCTCTGGTTCTCGCAGGTCTGGCCCTTCATTAATGGTCCACTTGTGAATGACTTTATTGATAAAATTATTGGCAACCCGACAGCGCGCTTGTATATCACGCATATGCTCGAACCAAATACGGTCATGTGTAGTCAGCAAAATTTGATAGTCTCTAAACTCTTGAAGCAGCAACTCTGAAAGCCGAACGGCATGCGCTGTATCCACACTCGTTAACACATCGTCCAAGACAAGTAGATCAAACGTTGGCCGCTGCTTTCGATACCAACGGCGAAGCGCCAGAAAAATCCCTATTCCCAACGTATCTAAGTGAGCATCGCTGTAATAACCTCGCGGGTCTTCGTCTTGGCGTTCATAGAAATTCGCTTTTAAAGTCGCGCTGCCTTGACCGACATCGCGAACTTCAAGTTTCACACCCCCATGGTTCTCGTCGGGGTGTAATCTCGTGTAGATGTGATTTATATCCTCTGACAGCTCGTCATAGATTCCCAGAACCTCCTCTTTGCGTGCTGTTTGTGCATTTTCGTGGAGCCGGAAAGCTACCGTCGCTTGCCTGGTCAGCTCAGCGGTCCGTGAGTCAGCTCTTTCAAGGTTAGCCCACAGGTCTTTAACTCGTAGGAGCAGATTGCGCGTGGAGAGAATGCGTTGAGCCCCTTCTGGAGAAGGCAGCGCGTTAAGTATCTGTTCTAAATGAGCACGTTCGGCAGCGATTCTTTTTTGAAGCGAGGAGTCTATTCCTGCAAGCGAAAAGGCCGTCTTTATTTGTTCTAATTTGAGTTCTCGAAGGTCCCCTGTCAAAGATTCCCAGATTACTTTAACAGTGTTCTGTAGTTCCTGAACGAGCGCCTGGCAACGGTCCTTTTCTTCGCTTGTCATCAAGCTGACTTCTCGAGCAAGCGCAACTAACAGGTCCTGACCAGACCGAATAGTTTGCCGAGTTTGTTCCAGACTTGCCTGCGTCCGACGGCGCAGTTGCACAATTTCCCGCATTTCTTCAAGCCGCGCTTGCACCTGAATCGCCAGTTCGTCAGGTTTAATTTGACTTTGGCACAATGGACAGGTATCTCGCCTTTCCTCCTGAATCCACGTTATGCCCTGTTCCAAAACGGTCTCATAAAATACGCGGGCTTCCCGTGTTTCACGGTCCTGAAATTCCTGCAATGAATTAACGAGACCCGTCAGATTAGTCGAAACGAACAACTCAGTAAGCTGGCCGAGAGTTCGGGCAACGTTGGAAATTTGAGATTGGCGACTCAGGTCACCAAAGGGCGCTAAAGCCTGGTCCAAGCTGCTGCGCGCCGCTTCTATATCTTGAATTTGACCGACGGGATGCTGCCCGATTTTAACCAACGCTTCCGAGAGCGCAGCCACGACGTCCTTTTCAGACGGTGCCAGCAACGAGCTGGGCAAGCCCACCTCGCGGCGAATTTGATTGATTATTCGCTCCGAATCTTGCCTCGCTCTTTGCGCTTCAGCTTCGGCTCTTTCCCTTGCTTGTCTTAGTGCATTTTCTACAGCGTCCACCTCAGTCAGAGGAAGAAAAGGTCGAAGCTTTGCGTATCGTTCCCGAGGCTGTGATTCTATAAACTCCAGAATCTGCAGTCGCCTCAAAATGTAGAGGTTTTCATGAGCAGAGACTACGTACTGCTGGATTTCGGTTGGCAAGTCCTTCGTGTTGGAACTCAATGTAAACGTGCTTGCCGCAGGATTATCAAACGTAACCGCGATAGCTAGAGAGTTAGCGCCGTTGTGAATATGAGGTCCGTGACGGTCCGAGGAAATTCCTTGTGCGCGTCCATCTAGGGTGGACACTCTGCCGGTAAACAGCTTTTCGATCGCGTCCACAAAGGAACTTTTGCCAGTCCCATTCTCCCCAAAGAGAAGTACAGATCGACCAAGGAAGAAAAGTGAGCTCTGGGTATGGACTCCGCGAAAACCGCGAACGTCAAGGCGCTGAATTCTTGGCATGCTCCTTTACCCCCTCGCCTATAGCCCGCAAAATCGCCTGAGCGTCCTTCAACTGTCCCTCTTTGTTCAGTATCCGAATGGAATCAACGACCTCTGCAGGTACAAATTGATCGGACTTAAGTTTTTCCAGGAATCTTTCCATAATGCGTTCCTCGATAGTCATGACGTTCCCCACTGGAACTCACCTCCTAACCCTTGTAATGCGCGGGATCAAAAATCTTGCATGTATTATATTCAACGAATAGGCGAGTGGCCACTAGCAACGAGCTACCCACCTTGAACCTTCCTAGCCTCCGTACGGCTCCGGCCTCTCCCTTACCAGCATCGGCCCGGTCAAAGCATCCACAGACAGATAGTAATGATCTACTTTCTTCACTTCGTGCCACGGGAACCGCGTGGGGTTTTTGATCGGCTCCTGAAGGCAAGGTTGGGACTTGCAGCTCGTGACGACGTAGAGCCAGTAGCAGTCGCGACGGTCTTCGGCGACGCGGCGCTCGTTGGGGGTGAGAAGGACGGTTCCGGTCGTGGCGCCGATGCCTTTGACTTCAATGAGGCGAAGCTCGCCGGAGTTGAGGTCGAGGCTGGTGATGTCGTAGCCGAGATTCTTCTCGTGAATATCATAAACCTGGCAACCCCGTGATCTTTCATGGTTCATTACGAGCTGCATCGCCGTATTTTCAACTTCCGGGTCGGGTTGCAGACGACGAACCTCCGGCTGGGAGCGTTCGGGATGCGGCAGGATGAGAATGCTCGTCATACGCTCGACCGATTGCAGCGTCAGTGCGCGCTGCTGCTCTAGCTCAATCCGGCGGTTTTCTCGCCGCGCCATCAGCTCAGCGTGGCGGTTTTCCGCTTGGGCTAAACGGCCCTCGGCTCCGGTGATCTTCTTCTCGACCTCCGCATCGGCTTTACCGATCTCTTCGTCGACTTTCTGTAAGAGCTCCGTGAGGGAAAGATTAATATGATCGGCGATACGGTCGATTTCAACGATGCGCTCTTGCCTGACCTCATTTAGGAAGGACGTGAGGGCATGCTGATTCAACCAATCGGTCGCTTCAGGAACCAAGGCAACCATTGGAAGCTGAGCGGGCGCCGTTGTGGGAGTAAAATTGCCGACCACGCCAGGCTCCTGAAGGCGCAAGGTCTCGTTATTGGCAATCTCCACGGCAAACATGCGTTCGTGAATGATATCGCCCAAGCCGTCGACGACGCGCGCTCGATAGAAATCGATGCGCGCCGGCTGATCGTGTTGGAGAGAATAATAACAAGCCCCTTTACCGAACGGCTCTTGGGAAAGGCTCAAAGTGTGGCGACGCAGCGCTTCGAAGAGCGGATGGCCGGGCGTGACCCATTCCAGGCTGTTCTTTTCCGCGGTATCTCGGTCCGTCGACAAACGAGGATAGCGGGTCGCCAAGGGCGGCAACTTCCAATCCGGTTGGCTCTCGTATCGTTTAAGAGCCGTCGGTGTTCTGCCTGGGTCGAAGGCGTGCGGCAATGACAGGAAGGCTTTGAGCGCGAGGGCGGCAGGCTCCGCCGACTCACTTAAGAAACGAGCGATAGTTTCGGGCACCAGCCGGCGCTCTTGAGCGAGTGCCCGTCGCTCGATCAGCATTTCAAGATTGAGTTTTTTCGAGGCCAGACCTTCGAGGGCGTTTTGGCAGATCGCGCGGAAACGGCCCTCGTCGACTTCGCGCAGCAGGCGATCCTCCATGTCGGCTTCGCCGAGGCGCCCTGCGTAAAAGTCTCTGAGCACCCGCTCAACGTGGGCAGCCGGTAAAATTTCACCGACAACGTTGAACACGGCGTCGTCGTCGAGCGCGTCACGAATCTCCTGGAGCTTTTCCAACAAGCGCTGAAGCACGCGGCCTTCGATCGTATTCGTCGCAACGAAATTGAAGATCAGGCAATCGAAGAGCTGGCCGTAACGGTGAATGCGGCCCATGCGCTGCTCTAACCGGTTGGGGTTCCACGGAATATCGTAGTTAAAAAGAATATGGCAGCACTGAAGATTGATACCTTCGCCGGCCGCTTCCGTGGCCACTAGCACTTGAATCGCGCCGTCTTTGAACTGTTGCTCCGTGTAAAGTCGGCTGTTCGGTTCTTCACGTGAACCGGTTTTCATGCCGCCGTGAATGAAGCCTACGCGGAAGCCCCAGTTCTTAAGAACCCCGACGAGATAATCGAGTGTGTCTTTAAACTCGGTGAAAACCAGGAGCCGCTGGTCCGAGTGGTCAAAGAATCCTTCTTGATGGAGAAGATCTTTGAAGCGCGAGAGCTTCGCTTCCGCTCCCGAATCTTCCACGCCTTTGGCTTGAGCGGCGAACTTTAACAGCTCGGCGATCTCCTCCTGGACCTGCTCCCTATTCCCGGCGAGAGTAACCGCGTCGAGCATCTCCTCAAGCCGTTCCCGTTCGCTTTCGTCCATTTCTTCCAATTCTTCTGGGTCGGGTAGGTCAGGTGGGGCCAAGCGCGCCAACTGTTGAGCTGATTTCAACGCTTCCTCGAGGCGTCTTGCGCGGTTTTCGAGAGAATGTCTAAGGGAGTACGTACTCGATGCAAGCCGGCGTTGATAAAGAGACATGAGAAATCCGACCGCGCGGGCGCGGGGATCTTCCTCTTGAGCAGCGGCCTTGGCGCTTTGCATTTTGACGAACCGGGTCACATCTCGATAGAGGTCGAACTCCGTTCCGTCGATTTGAAAATCAACCGTATGAGGAATTCTTTTCTTAAAGATCTTTCGGGCTTGCCAGGAGCCGTCGGGCTGTCGCTCGGGAAAATAAACCATCGCTTCTTTGGTTCGGCGCAGATAAAAAGGCGCCCTGCGCCGGTTCATCGCTTCGCGGATAGAACGCACGTCGGCGTAGGCGTCGGCGTCCAATAACTGCAAGAAGAGACTGAAATTGACAGGGTCACCCTTGTGAGGTGTGGCCGTCAGCAGGAGAAAATGATCCGTGGTATCCCTTAAAAGCTCTCCCAAACCGTAACGGGCTGTCTTTCGCGAAGGCGGCGTCCAAGACAACCGGTGGGCCTCGTCCACAATCACCAGATCCCAATGAACCTGGCGAAGTCCTGGCAAAATATCTTCACGCTTTGCCAAGTCGAGAGAAGTAAGAACCTGCTTTTGTTCCAACCACTGGTTCACGCCGAACTGATCGCGGATGTTGCTGCCCTTAACGACCAGGAATTTTTCGTCGAACTTTTCTTTAAGCTCCCGCTGCCACTGAAACGTGAGATTCGACGGGCCGACGATCAAGATTCGCTCGGCGAGCCCTCTTAACTTTAGCTCGCGAATCAGGAGACCAGCCATGATCGTCTTACCGGCGCCAGCGTCATCGGCTAGGAGAAAACGGACCCGCGCCGATTTCAGGAGGTAGTCATAAACTGCCTCAAGCTGGTGCGGCAGCGGATCCACGCGGGAAATGGACAGCCCGAAGTAAGGGTCAAACTCGTAAGCGATCCCGAGCGCGTAGGCTTGGAGTCCCAGGCGAAGCAGATGCCCATCGCCATCGTAGCTCTTCGTCGTGTTCTGAATCGTGAGGGATTTGAGATCCGCAGCGGTGAGTGTGACCTTTCGGAACTTTTCGGACTGAAGCCCGACAAGCCCAAGGACCCAGCTTTCCGAGCCGTTCGACGCGACGGTTTCGATACGCATCGGCTCGTTAAAAAGTGGGCCGGTGAGGATTTGGCCAGGCTGAATCACTTACTAACTCACTTTCGCTTTCTGTTTGCTGTGGCAAATTTTATCGATCTTAAGCGAATTGGCAGCGGCTTGCCAAGGGGCATTGATGGTAAAGGTAGTCGCCCGGAGCTATATTTTCTCGACGGAGATTAGTACTCCGGTTCGCCGAGAATGAGTCGGCCTCCGACATAGGTAGACGCGTTCGGGATGATCGGAGACCTCAGGCCGTGTAGGTCGGCAGATTACAACTACGCTTTTCTTATTCTCTCATTGCTGCGATTGCTTGGGAAACTTCGGCAGCTCGGGATTCATGTGATCCCAGGGCTGCGCACTGGAAATGTAAAAATCGATCGCCGGTTTGAAGCGGCTCGGATCGTCCAAACTGCCGGCGGTGATCGCGACGATCGGCGGCATTCCCGAGGACTTACCGAACAAGCGCGCGCCGCAATTGGGACAGAATCCGCGGCTAAAGGTGTGGCCGCTATCGGCGCGGCTATCGTAGTATTTGACCTCGCCGGTAATCTTTAGGGCATCCGCCGGCACGGCCAGCACCGGCACGTAAGCCCCACCGGTCGATCTCTGGCAATCCCGGCAATGACAGTTACCGGTGAACAGCGGCTCCACCGCGCACTCATAACGAACTGCGCCACACTGGCACCCCCCGGTTAGCGAACTACTCATGGCTTTATCCCTCTACTATAATTTACCGCTTCGTCTGCTGGCAGCCGACGGCTTGCGCCGCCCACGCACCGAGTTGGTTTGCGTCTTCGATGACCTCCACCGGCACTTGAAAATAACTCTTGAGTGTTTGCTTGGCATTAGGCCGAAACGGTTTCATTCTTCTCAGCCGATATTGAGCCACGGTCGAGTCAGCAACTTTGAAATAGAGCCGGTCTTTGTGAATGATGCCGAAGAAAGTTTCGTCCTGATAAAGACCGAATCCGCCGAACATGCGTCGCGCCTCGACGTCGTCCAATTCTTGCAGCTGATCCAGAACAAAATCTTTGAACGAATCATCTTTCATCGCGGTTCGACTCAAAGGTTACGGCTTCAAACGTTTTGAACGGCTTGAACCATTTGAACAGTTTGAACGTATCGGCCTAGCCGATCGCCAACGCCACCACGCCCAAGACCATCGCGCCGGCCGCGACCAATCTTCGGCGTGCGTCGCCCTCGGCGAGTAGACGTGTTCCCATCGCCGTGCCGATCAGAATGCTAATCTCGCGCGCCGGCGCGACGTAGCTCACGGGTGTGAAACGCATCGCCGTAAGCACCAGGATATAGGAAAGCGGTATCAAAATAGCGATGGCGATGGCCTCGTACTTATGTTCACGCCACTCAATAACGGCTTGATCCGAGTACTTTATGGCGAACGGCGCGAGCAACAGCGCGCGACCCACATTGGCGCCCCAATCCAAAACCAGCGGTGCGATCGCGAAGTGACTGACCGCCTGTTTGTCCCACAGAGTATAAACCGCAATGAACAATCCCGTGACCACGGCGTAGAGCACGGCGTCTTGAGCACCGCTTTGGCGCAATTGTGAAAGGTTCGTCGTCAAGATGACGACGCCGCCGATAATTAACAGGGCGCCGCCCAGCGCGATGGCAGATGGCCGTTCGCCCAAGAATAAAATTGCCGCCAAACTCGATAGTAACGGACCGGTGCCGCGTGCCAGAGGATAGACCAGTGACAGGTCGCCGAGGCGATATCCCTGGTTCAGCAGTACGAAGTACGCCGTGTGCAGCGCCGCGCTTCCCGCCATCATGCCGACGGTGACAAAATCAATCTTCATGCGCCAAACTTCAATAACCGTGATCGTCGCCGGCGCGTAAAGCACCGCCGAGAGAACCGCGACCAGCCAGGTAAACGTCGCGTGTCCGCTCGCCTGCTTATTGAGCAGATTCCAAGTGGCGTGGATAACCGCTGCGACGAGGATAAGTGTAAGAGCCGAACCTGTCATGGATACGAACGCGAGCTTTACTAGGAAGCGTGTTCCATGCGGGACACAATCGAGTCGCCGATATGGATCGTTCCGCCGCTCACGATCTCGGCGCGCAACCCACCGCGATGAATCAAACCGCGCATCACGCCCTGTCGGGTCAGTTTTTCCAGATGGGCGCAAGGTTCGCACAGACGCATACCGCGCAAGACGACTTCCCCGATGGTAAATTTTCGCCCGACGAGATGATTGAGGGCGACGCCGCGCGTGACCATGTTGCGGCGGGAAAGACCGGAGGCCATGTCGAGGTCGTATTCTCGTTTCAACGCTTCGATCGCTTCGATCTCGATCAAAGTCACGTGGCGTCCTGTGCCGGGATCGTTAGAATAAGTTCCGAGCTTGCTGAAGTAGCGATCACCTTCCAGGCCGCGGCCAGCGACGGCTCGCACTTGATCTACCGATTGCATCGTGGCCGCGCCTGTCGGCGCGATATGAAGTGAAACGACGGTGCCTGCGGTGCTCATGGAGAGAATCTACTGCTTTCTTGAGACCAAGGCGGCGATCTCCGGTGTCTGCATGCCTTCCTTGAGCAAACTGCATGTGCCGTTCTCGAGAATCTCTTTCGCCAGACGCTTTGTGCCGGTAATCGCGGCCTTCATGAAACCTGATCCGTAGCTCACGCGTGCTACGCCCAGATCTTGCAGCTCTCTAACGCTCGGCGACTGTGGCCCGGCAAGAATGCTGATGGGTGCTTTGACCTCTTTTGCCACTCGCCCGATCGTTTCGGCCGAATGGAGGTTCAAGTAAAAAATGCAGTCGGCGCCGGCTTCGGCGTACGCGTTGCCGCGGACAATCGCTTCGTCGAGTGCTTTCTTTGGATCGTCGGTGATGACATGGAAGGCGTCGACGCGCGCGTTGAGAAAAAACTCGCTTCCAAGCTCGCGCTTGGTCTCGATGACCGCTTTGACCTTGCGCAGTTGTTGCGCCAGCTCGACCAATCCGCCGCGACCTTTGGCCGCGCCATCTTCGAGATTCATGCCGGCTACACCGCGCGCCACCAGCGCGCGCACGGTGTCTCTGACGCCAACTTCATCGCCGTAGCCTCTTTCGCCGTCGGCATTGAAAGGTATGCTTACCGCTCCGGCGTAGTTACCACTAACTTCAATAAACAGCTCTCGGCTCATCACTTCGCCGTCCGGATAGCCCAGCGCCGCGGCAATGCCGCCGCTGGTGCCTTGAATCGCTTTGAAACCCATCTGTTCAAACAATCGCACGCTTAAAACATCATAGGCTCCTGGCATGATCAGAATCTCCGGCGCACGGACCCATTCTTTGAGCTTGCGGCTTTTCTCGTTGGCCGCAGCAAGAATAGCGGCTTGGATTGGTTCCATTGGCTCTTCCCCCTGCTTCGGTTGAATCAATGCAGCGTATCGTAAAGCGTAAAGACAGGGCGAAGCAAGAGGCAACACGAAACTGACCGACTTTCGCTCTCTGAGTGAATAAATTTCGTTTGCCCGGAGTGTCGAAGGGCGTGTGATGGGTAGACACAGCCTGCGGGCAGGTCGCCCTTCGAGTTCTCAGGGTGACCGCGACCTGTCATTCACTAAAGCCGGAAGGACCTTAGAACCGGTGACGGTTCGGTGCTTTGCTAGCCAGTGCGCATGGTCTCTTTTGCACGGCCACGCTTCAATCGCATTTATTTCTCGACGATATCGCTCTTCAGGCTCGAGAACAGGGTGAGAACTTCACCCCGCTCTTTCTCAGCCACTTTGAATCGGTCCAGGGTTGCGGTCAGGTGCTTCACGGCGAGTTGCCAGTCGGACTCGGTGATGCCCAATCCCGCGTGGACAGTCTTCATGCTCCGTCCGAAGTAGTAACAAGGACCGCCGGTCGCTTCACATACCTGGTTAACCACCTGTTGGCGGAGTTTTCTCAAAGAATCAGGACGTAACCTGAGCAGTCCCACTATCACAACTGCAGGAAACCAGCGCTCATCAGCGCCTGCCATGTAAGTCCGATTCCAAAAAGCACAATGAACGCCGACGATGTCAGCGGCAGCCAGCGCGTGGCTAGTTGGCCGTTGCCCTGAAACCTGACCATGAACTGTCGTGCGTAAACCATCAAGAGGCCAATGCTGATCAGAACCGCGGCGAGCCCTAGACTGAATGCGACGATCAGCAAGAGTCCAAAACCGACCCGCTGCATCGACAGTGCACTGAGCAAGACAACCAAGGCTGCCGGGCACGGCACGATGCCGCCGCTGATGCCCAAAGCCAGTAACTGGCGCCGGGACACTTTTTGAGTCAGCTCGTGATGGTCATGCGCATGGCCGCTATGACCATCGTGGTGATGACTGTGACCGTGATGGTGATGATCATGAACATCGCCGTGATGATGATGCGCGGGAGGCCCACCTTTTGCGGAATAACGCTGCAGAAATAGCGCGGCACCCAGGCTAGTGATCATCAACCCCGATGCCAGCGTCAACCAAGGATAAAGTCGCTCGGGCACGATGTATCGTGAGGCGTAGAGCGTGACGCCTCCAAGCAAGTACACGGCCCCGGTGTGCGCCGCAGTGACGATCAATCCGAGGATCAACGCATGCTCCATCGTGCCGCGCGAGCCGACCAAATAAGCGGCGACAAGTGTCTTACCGTGACCCGGCTCCAAGGCGTGAAACGCGCCCAGCACTGCCGCGACTAGAAAGGCGAGCCAGATCATGGGCCAATCAAGCCGCTTGGCCGCGATCAGTTCCATGAATGAATTTCTCGACATTGCTCGCTTATTGGGTTGAAGCGAATCGGACGATGTAGCGCTGCCGATGTCCAACGATTTACTTCCGGGTTTCGGTCCCTCGGCTGACGAGCTTATATCCGTCGGCGTGGTCACGCCCCGGGCTCCTGACGTATCCGGCGGGTTTGCAATGTTCAAATGGCCGCTGTCTGCGATCGATTGCCGGATCGCCAGCGGTGATCGCGCTGAAGCCACGTGGATTGACCCGATTCCACCGAATGCAAAAGTCAGCCGTGCCTCCCGCGCTTGCGGCGGGCTGTTCAACAGATCGGTGGGATAGTCCGATAGTTGTGCGCTTCGATCCTCAGTCGGAACTGAACTGTCGATTAATCGGGAGCCGGAGGCAGCGATGGCGATGATCTCCTTCCAGCCGGCGCGCCCGGGAAAATTCTCGTCGCGATAGAACAGTTGGTACGGTTCGCCCGCGGGGTCGCCGAGCTTGCCCTTATAAACCGCTCCGATTTTCATTGTGGGCAGCCCGCCGGCGCCTTCAGGAAACAGGATCTCACGCGACACGGTACGAAGCGCGATCCTTCGGCCGTTCACTTCGAGCGACAAACCGTCACGCAACGTTTCCACCCTGTGTAGCAGATAACTTGTTGCGCTGGCATCGCCAGCCTGCGGCACCAGCCCGGTCTGCTGGATCTCTTGGAAAGTAGGAATCTCCGCCATATCGACGATATAGCGCAGCTCGATTTCGGTTTTGCCGATACGAATCGCTGAGTACTGGTTAATGCTAAAATTGCCGAGCGGATGGGCAACTGCATTGCCGGCCGCGATCAATGAAATCGTCAATATTCCCAAAATAAGTCGGCGCAGGCGCATTGGATTATCGCTCCTCGCTCTGCTGGTTCGCCGCGAGCGGCGCGCCGGAGCTCTCGAGCTCTTTGAGTGTTCGAGCCGCACGATCGGCAAACAGCACATGAAAGCGCGGATTGGTTGCCAGCGCGCGACCGAGATAGTCTTTAGCTTTTTCCTTATCGCCGAGGTGATTAAAGATCATGCCGGCGTGATAAAAGAGCTTCGCATCCTTGGTGCCCAACCGGAGAGCTGTGTCGATCGCCGACCGGGCTTCATCGATCCTGCCGCTCTTATAGAGATTCCATGCGAGCACGTCATACGCGTAAATATCTCGGCGATAATCGAGCTCGCGTTCTGCCAGCGTTAAACCCTCAGCCAATTTGATATCGTGATCAGCGTAGAAGTAGGCGAGCTCGCGATTGTACATCGCTTGCTTCAAAGCGCTCAGTTTGCCGATGTATTCGACCAGGTCGTATTGCTTTAGCGCGTCGTCCGATCTTCCCGCTTTTGTGTAGAGGTCTCCCAGCGCGCCGATGTATTCGGGCATGGGAATGATGCCAATCGCTTTTTGATAGAGCTCGAT
>Ga0137369_10003646_pt1 | contig 15723 bp, 14 predicted proteins | sample SagtaG_12_FD_104918 | JGI IMG/M metagenome (GOLD analysis project Ga0137369, IMG submission 104918) | Vadose zone soil microbial communities from Sagehorn Ranch, Mendocino, California, USA - Sage1_L_113_16 metaG | ecosystem: Environmental > Terrestrial > Soil > Vadose zone | place: USA... | reverse complement strand
GCCGCGCCAGAGCGCGAACGCCTCATGCGGCCTCGAGGCCCGCAGGCTCTCGAAGCGCTCGACGTCGAGCTCGCCGGGCGCGACGGAGACGAGATAGCCGGGGGCTCTGGTGACGATGCGTTCGGGCCCGAGCTCCTTCCGCAGCTGCGACACGTACGTCTGCAGCAGCTTCGTCGCGCTCGCCGGCGGCGAGCCGTCCCAGAGCGATTCGATCAGGCGCTCGGCCGGAACGATCTCGTTCGCGTGCAGAAGCAGGAGCGCCAAGAGCGCCCGCGGCTTGTGGGCCTCGACTCCGAAGGCACCATCATCGGTGACCACCTCGAGCGACCCGAGCAGACGGAACTCCACGCATGGGGAATACCACCGCACGCGCCTGCTGCCTAGAGGCGCGCTCTACCGCCGCTCGACTCCCACTCGACCGAGCCCTCCCACAGTCCACCCCGGCGGGCGAGGACGACGATTGAGTCCTGCCCCGGCGGGAACCTCATTGCGGGAGTCGTGAGCGGGCCTCAACGGCCGCTCATGACTACCTGAATACCGAAATCCGCGCACGGCGAGACGTTCATCGTGGCGATCAGTTACTGATGATGTCGAGCCGTGCGTGGTAGCACGGTCTCACCCGCGATCCGGCCCGTGGAGCGGCACTTCGCCGCTGAGCTCGACTGGTGGTAGCACGGGCGGAAATTCCGGTGTCTGATCAGAAAACGGAAGTCACCGATTTGCAGCAACTTTTGATGGGCGGTACTGGGCTCGAACCAGTGACCCCCAGCTTGTCGAACTGGTGCTAACTGGCCGATTTGCAGCGACTCTCTCCGCTGTGGGGAAGGATTCGGGGAAGTCCGGCACCGGAGACGGCAGTTTCTGGCGATCTTGAGCGGAGGCCCGATCTCACCCTTCTCGAGCCCAGGGCAGTCCCATCTGAACCTCTTGGAACGTCCACTGCCGCTCTCCGCGGTAGAGCGGGGTGTCCTCCTCGACCAGCACTGCCTCGCCGTTCGGCATGTAGAAGTCCTCGTCGAAGGCGCGGATTCCGAGCGCGGCGAGGTATGACCGCAGCATCTCGGGCGTGAAACGGTCTCGGATACGTCGCTCGCCGTAGCGCTCGGGCTGTTCGAACGGCTGCTCCTCCCCGTATGCGTCGAAGGTCCAGTAGCTGTCGTTCATCGCGTAGACGCCCCGAACCGAGTTGGTCGGGAGCCCGTACGGCCCCTCGTGCTCTTCGGCGCCATACAGCGAAAAGATCGTTGCATCAGCGGCGCAGCACATCCGCACCCCCCGACACGAGAGTTCCCGTGCGAAGTATGGGAGCGAGCTTGGGTCTGTTCCCAAGATCGAGTTGTCGAAGTAGGCAGTCCAGTCCGACCTCGTCGGCACGATCAAGCGTCTTCGTATCTCTCCTGCGTTCAGTGGCGCCAAGTGTTCGAGAGCATCCGACAGAGATCCGCCTACGTACCTGCGCCGAACCCTCTCCTTCTCGCTGTGACTACGAATCCACTGCTCGAGCTTGCGCTGCAACCTCCCCGCCTCGGGGTGGCTCCAAATCCACTGCAGGATCCTGCGCCGCACCCTTCGCGTCTCGATGTGGCTCCCAATCCACTGCTCGAGCCACTCAGCAAAATGCACCGGGGAAACCTCCAGGAACAGGATCGACTTCGTCGCCGGTCGATAGGCGCCGTTCAGAAGCGAGAAGGCCGGAAGAAGAGCCGGCGCGGTGTCGAGTTCGAGAGCTGCGCTCACGACCGCCTCCCGCGTAAGGAAGCCGGACTCGTCTCCGCCGTCCTCGTCTTCGAACTCGATCCGCAGCTCGAAGGTCGCGTCGACCGACCCGCCCTCGAGAGCCCCGAACGTGAGCCGATGGAGGATGAGCGGCACGTAGCTGAAGGCGATGTAAAGCTCGCCGACTGTGATCGATTTCGCGTCGTCGTCTGGAAACTCGAACGAAGCGCCAGCGAGGTCTCGGACTCGCTCAGCGGGAAGGCGGAGCCTTTCGAACTGTAGAGACGTCGTGACGGACTCTCCCGCACGCGGATGACCAAGCGGCAGCTCGAAGGGTCGAAGCGGAATGATCGCCGTGTACTCGCCGCGGCCGTTCGGCCGAAACCCCCGCGCGTTCTTCACGAAGCCTGAGAGCCAACCGGACTCGGGCATTAGCAGATGGTCAGGAAACGCGACTCGAGTCATGTTGTTCATAGCCAGACCTCCGAATCGACGGGCTGTCGCGACGTCGAGGTGAGCAAGTGCTCTAGAGCTGCGATGAGCGCTCCGGGATCGCTGCGCGGCCAGCGCTTGTCGGTTGTGAAGACGAGACCGGAGTGACTGTCGCCTGCAGCGAGGAGGGCCTCGGCGAGCGGACGATAGTCGCGCACGTTCTCGGTGACGATTGCTCGCCCGTTAGATCGAGCGTGGCCGAGCACCTGCCCGTCCGGTGTTCCGGATCCTGGCGACTCGTGAACCGAGACCACGTCATGCCCACGAGCTCGAAGCTGGCTGGCGATTAGGTTCGGATACATCTCGTCGAGCAAGAGCTTCAAGAAGCGGCCTGCCGTGCGCGTGCGACGCGCTCAGCCGCTTCGGCCGCCTCCTCGTTCCGTCGAATCCACTCGTCGATCTCGTCCCGGTGTCCGTCGTAGTAGCCCAGGGCCGTCTCGATCGCGCGTGCCGGCTGGTCGAACCAGTCTGCGGCTCGCTTCACGTCATCGAAGCTCCGGAAGACGGCGACGAGCTCCCAGACGTCCGGACCGCCGACCAGACCGGGCCGACGGCCAGCCGGACCTGACCGGAAGACGATGCCCGGGTACTCATCCATCTCGAGTCCTTCCGCGACGTAGCGCTGGATGAGGGTCGAGCGCGAATGCCCCTCGTCCTCCGCGCGCCGGTCGAGGCGGCTGAGAGTGTCACTCGTGTACCGAGTCGACACCGGCGCCACCGTCCTCCGTCTGCTCATGTCTTAATTGTAATACATGCGTGTACGGCGGTATTGCGCGACGGGGCATCGAATGATGCATCTGTGTCTCCCCGGCTATCCAGGTTGGTAGTTGCTCTACGCACATGGAGGAGAGCCCGCCGCTCCAGTGCTCGATGTAGAGCGTCGTGCTCAAGCTCGGCCGAGTCTCACGCAGCTACCGGAGTGGCGGAGGCCTTTGGTCGAGAGCGACGAGACGTGGGAGTGATAGCCGAGCACGTCGACCGAGCGCAGAGTGGCGGCCGACCAGCCTGCGTAGCGTTCTGCGCTGCGACTCGCCACTAGGTGGCGAGTTATGGCGAGTGATTGGCGAGGTCCGTCTGGCAACGTGCGAGGGTGGCAATGCGAGCAACCGACGCGCCGGTGCACGCCTGTTCCGTTCGCCAGCTCGAGCTATTGGCCGAGGCGGAGTCAGGGCGCGCCCGACCCGGGCGGGCGGTCGCTAACGACAGGCGCGGCCGGAACCCCGATCGGGAAGTCCTCCCGGACGGGCCGGCAGGGTCGACGATATCTCCCGACGGTACGCGCTCCGCCGCAAGCCGTGCCGGCATCACGAAATCACCCACCCGCGGACAGCGCACGCTTCCGCGTCTCGCCGTCAGCCCGGACGAGGCGGCCGAGATCCTTGGCGTCAGCCGCGACTACTTCGATGAGCACGTGATCGGTGAGCTCCGCGTCGTCCGCCGTGGCCGGCGAATCCTCGTCGCGGTCGCGGAGCTCGAGCGCTGGCTGGACCGCGCCGCCGCACGCGCTACCGTCGGACGAGGCAGCTGATGGCCGAGGGAATCGAAGTCCGTCACTCCCGATCGTGCGCCTCGCGCGAAGGCAGACGCTGCAACTGCGAGCCGGGCTACCGCGTCGCGGCTTACGACGCGATCAGCAAGCGCAAGGTCTCGAAGACCTTCCGGACACTCGGCGAAGCACGTCGTTGGCGCGCTGGAGCTCAGACGCAAGCGGCGAAGGGTGTGCGGCTCGCAGGCACGTCGCAGACGCTCCTCGAGGCCGCAGAGGCCTTCGTCGACGGACTCACGAGCGGAGCGATCCGCACGAGGACCGGCGGGCGGTACAAGCCGTCGGTCGTGCGCGAGTATGAGCGCTCGCTCCGCCTTCACGTCTTCCCCACGCTCGGCGGTGCGCGTCTCTCGCGGATTCAACGGCGCGATATCCAGCGCCTCGCCGACGAACTCCTCGCGTCGGGTGCCGATCCGAGCACGATCCGCAACGCGATCAAGCCGCTCCAGGTGATCTACCGAACGCGCGATCGAGGACGGAGATCTCGCCGTCAACCCATGCGAGCGGCTGCGACTTCCCGCTGCCCGTGGCCGCCGCGAGCGCATCGCGTCGCCAGCCGAAGCCGCAGCGCTGATCGCTGCGCTTCGTCTCGAGGACCGCGCGCTATGGGGCTGCGCCTTCTACGCCGGGCTGCGCCGCGGCGAACTTCGAGCGCTCTTGTGGGACGACATCGACCTTGCCGATGGCTTGATTCACGTCGAGCGCAGCATGAGTGGCCACGGCGAGACAGGCCGCCCGAAAAGCCGCGCAGGACGTCGGGGCGTGCCCATCGTCGCCGCGCTTCGCGACCTCCTCATCGAGCACAAGCTCGTCACGCGGCGCGACACCGGCCTTGTCTTCGGCTCAAGCGCATCACGGCCGTTCACCCCGACGACAGTGCGTAGGCGTGCCCTGACCGCCTGGCGCCGAGCCGGCCTCGACGCGATCGGCCTGCACGAGTGCCGGCACACGTTTGCGAGCCTCCTCATCGCAGCCGGCGTGAACGCGAAGGCAATCACCGCCTACCTCGGCCACGCGTCTATCCAGACGCGTACCTTGAACGTGCGAGTGATCGACGTTATCTCGTACCGGTCGACCTTCCGGAGTAGGAGGTCTTAGTAGCTTCCCGGTGACGCGCGAGGTCGCTCGGATCTTGACGATTAACGGCGGCGGGCCGGAACCACCCGATTACTGGCGACGACGTAGCGCCGGCCAGTCCACTGAAGCCGTAGCTGACGTACATGGCTCCAGCAACAGACGCTGTCGGAGCGGCTGTACACGGGCAGGTCGAGTGCCAGCATCCCGTGCGTACCCCGAAGCGTCGTCTCGCACATCTCGTTCGGACCGAAGACCCGCCAGGTTCCTCCACCACCGAGCGTCGCGACGACCTCATGCGGTCCACATCCGTGATTCGTATGCAGGTACTGCTCGACCAGGACGTCGGGGTGACGATCTCCGGTCACGTCGGCAAGCGCGACACGGAGCGTCGCCGGTCCCGGGGCGACCTTAGTTAGCGGAACGGCAACGCCCCGCCACTGCGTCTGGAAGTTCGGCGGCCCGGAGCTCCGCGTCCACAATGTCAGGCCCCATTGGACGTCATCCGGGAAATCGCCATAGAGCGAGATCCGTTGAGCCTTCACCCATTCGACGAGGACCTGATCGGGTCGCTGGCCGCCGTGGAGGTACCAGACCTGTCGGAGGCGGGTGCGCCGGGGGATGAGCTGTGAGAGGTCGAACTCGTGTGGGTCGTCAGGCCCGAGCGTTCGCGCGACGACGGGAAGGTGCTTCGGCGTCACGAGCTTGATGGGGACGACATTCGATCGCTCCGCGGCTCTGACGGCGAATGTGATGACGCCCGCAAGAACCGTGACCATGAGAGCGCCGAGCCAGACCCGCGGCCAGAGATGTGACGGGTCATCGATTTCGATGGTAGGCGACGTTCGCGGGCTCCTCATGTCGCGTGTGGGGAAGTCTGTGGGGAAGTCCTACACCGAAACGGGCGGTTTTCAGCGTTCTAAAGCGGAAAGCGCGCACGAACGCGAAGGAGCCAAAAGCTGCCGATTAGCAGGACTTTCGGCTCTTCTACGAGATGGGCGGTACTGGGCTCGAACCAGTGACCCCCAGCTTGTCGAGCTGGTGCTCTCCCAACTGAGCTAACCGCCCTGGAGGACGGCCAGTCTAGCCCACGATCAGGAGGGTGGGATCGATCGGGATGCCTCGATGTCGCAGCTCGAAATGGAGGTGCGTCCCGGTGCACCAGCCCGTGCAGCCCGCGAGGCCGATCGTCTCTCCCTGCTCGACGCGCTGCCCGGGATGCGCCAACGGCCGCGAAAGGTGCGCGTACAGCGTCGAGTAACCCTCAGGATGGGCGATCGCGACGATCGCGCCATAGCCTTCGTAGCCGGGCATGTAGCCCACGAGCGTCACGATGCCCGGAGCGGCGGCGCGCACGTCCAGCGAACGAAGGATCCCGATGTCCAGTCCGGGATGCCAGCGGTAGCCGTCCAGGCCGAACGGGGAGGTGATCGTGCCGTCTGCGGGCCAGCGCAGCTCGAGCTGCCAGCCGGCGTCGGTGTGCGCCGCCGCAGCCGCAGGAAAAAGAAGCGCCGCGGCCAGCGCGGCGCAGAGCCCCCGTCTCATCGGCGGGCACGGTAGCAGCCGCCTCGGATCAGAACACTTCCTGGCAGTACGGGGGCCGTGCCGTGCGGAAGAGGGCGCTTGCACGCTCCAGCCCGCCCGGGCGGAGCTCGCGGACCCGCTCCGCAGCGGCGAGCTGATGGAAGTCGAAGCCGCCGAGGTAGATAGAGGCGAGATCCTTGGCGTCGAGCTCGAGCTCGGCAGGATCGCGCGTCTTCGCCGCATCGTCTCCGACTCGCCAGCGGCCCGCGTTCCAGGGGCAGAGCTCGTCGCGCACGTCGAGAACGACGGGAACGTCGGCGGCATAGGAGCGGGCGGCCAGCGCCGCTCGGAGATCGACGAAACGCAACCAGAGCCCGTCGGAGATACGCAGGCGCAGGCGGCGGACGTCCTCGACCATCAGGAAGAGCGGCGAGCCCGGGTCGAACATTCCCTGCCCGACCTTTGACACGAGGTCGATCCCGAAGACGAATCTCCAGAGCTCGCGGGTCGCAGCGGGTGACGTCGCGATCGCGTCCAGGACCCGCACCTCGCCGTGCGGAATCCCCTGCTGCCAGTCCTGCTTGATGCGGTAGATCGCGTACGCCTCCGCGGCGCCGTCGAGCTCGAGCACAGCGAAGAACTTCGGCCCGGCGCCCTGGCGCCAATGCTCGAGATCGGCGAGCATTTCCTCCCGCCAGTAGTCCGTACTCCTCGCGAACATCCCCGGGGTCGCGAGACGGACCCGGTCGTAGATGGGCGGGAAGAGGTCCAACGCTTCGTCGCGGTCGAGGATCCGAACGCTTCCGCTCGGGCCGGGGTCGTCACGGAAGGCGAAACGGGCGGTGTCGGCGTCCATGATCAGGTTCGGGGCGGAGATCCCGTAGCCGAAGCGGTCGTAGATGGACGGCTCCGAGGCCCACAGGATCGCGAGCGGATCGCCCCGTTCCCGAAGGTCGTCGAGCTGACGACGCATGAGCTGCCTGAGGATCCCCCGACGTCGGTGGCTCGGCAGGACGCCGACCCAGGTCACGCCGCCGGCCGGGACCTGTCCGCCGGGGATCGTGAGCTCGAGCGGATACGCAGCGGCGAGCCCGACCGGCCGCCCGTCGTCGTACGCCGTGTGGATGCGGTCCGGCGGCATGAACGTGCGATGGCGCTCGAAATCCTCGTCACGCAGGGACTCGCCGAACGCGATGTAGACGGCGCTCACTGCAGAGTGCAGCTCGTCCTCCGAAGGGTTTCGGATCTCGATCGCCATTTCGGCGAGCCTAAGAGATGCGCTCGAGAGGCGCGTAGTCGAGCATGAGCCGGCGCTCGCTGCCGTCGGCAAAGCGGACGGTCACCACTCCCCCGGCCTCGATCTGCGTGACCACGCCTTCACCGAGCGTGCCGTGCTTCACCGAGTCTCCCGTGGAGAGCGAAGGCACGTCGTCGCGAGGGGCCACGCCCGCGGCGCCGTACGACGACCACGAAGCCGGCCGCAGGCGCTCGCGCTCGACGGCCTCCGGCAGCTCGTCGAGGAAGCGCGACGGCAGGTTGTAGCCGCGCGAGCCCCAGAGTGAGCGCGATGAGGCGTGCGTCAGCGTCAGCAGCTCCTTCGCGCGCGTCATCCCGACGTAGCAGAGCCTGCGCTCCTCCTCGATGCCCTGCTCCTCGATCGAGCGGGCGTGCGGAAAGATCCCCTCCTCCATCCCGATCAGGTACACGGCGCGGAACTCCAGCCCCTTCGCATTGTGCAGCGTCATCAGCGTGACGAGGCTCTCCTGCTCGCGGATCGCGTCCTGGTCGGAGTAGAGCGAGATCTCCTGGAGGAAGTGCGAGAGGGACGGCTCGTCCGCGTTCTCCTGGTACTCGCGCGCGACGCCGACGAGCTCTTGGAGGTTCTCGATCCGGCCCTGGGCCTCGATCGTGCGCTCCGCTTCGAGCGCGGAGAGGTAGCCGCTGCGCTCGAGCGTCCGCTCGACGAGCTCGGCAACCGGGAACTCGAGTGCGCCGGACTGAAGCGACTGGATCAGCGTCCGGAACTGGTTGACGGCCTTAAGCGGCGCCGCCCCGACCCCTGCCTCTTCCGCGAACTCCGTCGCCTCCCACAGCGAGCGCCCTTGCGCGTCCGCCCACGCCTGGAGGCGCGCGAGGCTCGCGTCGCCGATGCCGCGCCGCGGGCGATTCGCGATCCGCGTCAGCGAGACGGCGTCGTAGGGGTTGTCGATCACCTGGAGGTAGGCGATTGCGTCCTTGATCTCGGCGCGCTCGTAGAAGCGGGGACCGCCGATCACCTGGTACGCGATCCCCTGGCGGACGAGCACGTCCTCGAGCACGCGCGACTGCGCATTCGTCCGGTAGAAGACGGCGATCTCGTCGCCGGAGAAGCCTTCCTCGACGAGCGCCGCGATGCCGGCCGCGACGAACCGCGCCTCGGCGTGCTCGTCCTCGACCTCGATCACGCGGACCGGCTCTCCCTCGCCGAGCTCGGACCAGAGCTCCTTCGGCTTCCGCTCGCGGTTGTTCGAGATGACGTTGTTCGCGCCCTCGAGGATGGCGTTCGTCGAGCGGTAGTTCTGCTCCAGCGCGATCGTGCGCGTCCCCGGGAAGTCGCGCTCGAAGTCGAGGATGTTGCTGATGTCGGCCCCTCGGAAGGCGTAGATGGACTGGTCCGGATCGCCCACGGCACAAACGTTCTTGTCCGGATCGGCCAGTAGCTGGAGCAGACGGTACTGCGCGTGGTTCGTGTCCTGGTACTCGTCGACGAGGATGTAGCGGAACGCTTTCTGCCACTTCTCCCGCGCTTCCGGGAACCGCTCGAGGACGTCCACGGTCAGCATCAGCAGGTCGTCGAAGTCGACGGCATTCGATGCGAACAGGCGCCGCTGGTAGAGCTGGTACGCATCTGCGACCGTCTGGTCATAGAACGACTGGACGCGTGACGCGTACTCGTCCGGCTGGACGAGCCGGTTCTTCGCCTGGGAGATCTGGTTGTGGATGCCCCGCGGCGTGAATCGTTTCGGATCTCGCTCCAGCTCCTCGAGGCATTGCTTGACGAGCCGGATCTGATCGGCCTGGTCGTAGATCGTGAAGTTCGACCGGTAACCGAGCCGCTGCGCTTCGCGGCGCAGGATCCGCCCGCACGCAGCATGGAACGTCAGGATCCAGAGCCCGCGACCGCTTCGGCCGAGCAGCTGCTCCAGGCGTTCCCGCATCTCCCCCGCTGCCTTGTTCGTGAAGGTGATGGCGAGGATCTCGCTGGGTTTCGCGCCGACCGCGTTGATCAGGTGCGCGACGCGGTAGGTCAGGACGCGCGTCTTGCCGGAGCCCGCGCCGGCGATGACGAGGAGCGGGCCTTCCGTCGCCAGAACGGCATCGCGCTGCGCAGGGTTGAGGTCTGCGAGGTACTGCTCGGGCGAGGCGACGGCCATGCGCCGATGCTAGCGGCGCCGTTTACAGCCGGTGAGCCGAGTCCCGGCCGGCCACGCCTCGGGCCGTGTCCGCAAAAGCAGGGTCTGACCCTCGTTGTTACGAATCCGTGCCGATTCGTCCACGGACACGGCCCGCGCAGTCCTGAATAGGCTTCCGCCTCGTGCGTCTGGCCCTCATGATCGAAGGCCAAGAGGGTGTGACCTGGGAGGATTGGGTCGCGCTCGCGTCGGCCTGCGAGGAACACGGCGTCGAAGCGCTGTTCCGCTCCGACCACTACGTCTCGACGTTCGACGAGAGCCGGCCGGTTCTGGACGCCTGGACGACGATCGCGGGGCTGGCCGCACGGACGACCAAGCTCGAGCTCGGCACGCTCGTCTCTCCGGGCACCTTCCGTCATCCGTCCGTGCTCGCCCGCGCCGCGGCGACGGCGGACGAGATCTCGGACGGGCGCGTGACGCTTGGAGTCGGAGCCGGCTGGATGGAACGGGAGCACGAGGCGTACGGGTTCGACTTCGCGACCGCGCGCGAGCGCGTCGCTCGCCTCGGGGAACAGACCGAGATCGTCCACCGTCTCTTGCGCGAGGACCACGTGGACTTCGACGGAACGTATTACCGGCTCAGCGATGCGCCGGGCCTCCGCCGTCCGAGACTGCCGCTGCTCGTCGGCGGCAGCGCGAAGCCGGGCACGACCATCCCGGCGGTCCATTTTGCGGACGAGTACAACACGTTCTTCGCCACGCTCGACGAGCTGAAGGAGCGAAAGCAAACGCTCGACGCGGAGTGCGAGCGCGCGGGGCGCGAACCGGCAACGCTGACCCGTTCGCTGATGGCGCCCTGCGTCGTCGGTCGCGATGACCGCGAGCTCCACGACTCGGCGCGCCGGGTGGGAGCCCGCTTCGGGCAGGAACCGCAGGAGGTGCTCGAACGCTACGGCGAGCGCGGACCGGTCGGAACGGTGGAGCAGGTCGTCGGGCGACTGAAGGAGATCGAGCAGGCGGGTTACGAGCGAGTCATGCTCCAACACCTCGCGCACCAGGATCTTGACACCGTTGCGTTGATCGGGCGCGAACTCGCCCCCGCGTTGGCGTAGTGCGCGGCCCGATCGAGAGGCTCTTCCCGAATCTCTCGCACAGGAGCCGTGTCGTCGTCGACTGGATTCTGACGATTGTCGGCGCAGTCCTGATCGTCCTCGCCGTGAAGTCCTGGGTCGTGAACCCGTACCGGATTCCGTCCCCCTCGATGGAGCCGACGCTCCATTGCGCCCGACCTGAGCCCGACTGCGAGGCGTCGCGCTCCGACCGCGTCCTCGCCAACAGGTTCATCTACCGCTTCCGCGACCCGAGGCGAGGCGAGATCGTCGTGTTCCAAGCGCCCGAGGCCGCACGTGCGGAGTGCGTCGGCGGGATCTTCGTCAAGCGAATCATCGGCCTTCCGGGCGAGGTCTGGGCCGAGCGAGACGGCTTCACGTACATCGACGGCGGGCGTCTCCGAGAGCCCTACATCCGGCCCCAACGCCGTGACCAGCAGTCGAAGACGATGGAGGACATCCCGCCCGTCGGCACGATGCGCCGCATTCCCAAGGGCATGTACCTGATGGAAGGAGACAACCGCGCGCACTCGTGCGACTCGCGTGTCTGGGGACTCGTGCCGCGCAAGAACATCATCGGGAAGGTGTTCTTCACGTACTGGCCGCTCGGCCGGATCGGCATCCCCTGAAGCAAAGAGCCCCGCCGAAGCGGGGCTCTCGTCCGGAGGATGTATCCCGTTCCTAGTAGTCGTCGCGGACGACGGTGCGGCGGCGATCTGCCGGTCCGCCGAGCCCGCCCCAGCTCGACCAGAAGATGAGCGAGAGGAGGGCGCCGGCCGCACCCACCGCCAGCAGGATCCAACCCACGGTCACCAGCTCGACGCCGCTGACCGTGACGTTCACGGCCCAGACGAGGATCGCACCGGCTGCGATGAGCAGAAGGCTGACTCCGATACCCATGTGTCTTCGTCTCCTTTCAGTAGACAAGCGGAAAGTGGTGAAATCGTCGTTTCTGCAGGGAAAACGAAGAAATGCGCTGCGAAGATACGGCCCATGCGGACAGTGCGGGAACTGCAAGAGCGCCGCGCCTGGGACTGCCGGCTCACGCCGGACCGCGCGCTCGAGACGATCGAGGACGCGGAGTCCTTTCTCCACGACCGCGGCATGCTGACCAGGACGCCAGATTGCTCGCTTCCGAGCTTGTTCGAGGCCTGCCACGAGGAGCCCTACGCCCCCGAGAAGTCGGGGTTCGGCCAGTGGCCCCGCACGAAATGGGGTTGGAGCTTCGCACTTGCGAAACGGCCGGCAATCTACGAGCTCAAGATCCACCACCGCAGGAAGACGCTCTACGTCAGCGAGGAGACCGCGCGTCTCCTGGATCCGATTCTCCGCGCCGAGCTCGAGCGGCTGCGCGAAGCGCCCGACTGGGCGCTCGTGCTCGACCACCTCGCGGCTGCCGGTCCCTCGACCCGGGACGATCTCAAGACCGAGCTCGGTCTGAGACCGAAGGAGCTGAAGAAGATTCTCTACCCGCTCGAGCTCTGCGGGGCCGTCGTGACGTGCGCGGTCGAGCCGGACGAGCATGGACGGGTCGAGGGCTTCGAATACGCGCGCTGGGACCAGGTCTTCACCGGACCGGCAGCGGAGAACGGGGGAATCGAAGACGTCGTTGTGGCCGGTGTGCGCGCAGCGGTGATCGCCCAGGAGCGCGAGCTGGCGCGGTGGTTCGCGTGGCGGTGGCGGTTCGACCCGGAGCTTGTCGACCGGCTCGTCAGCGAAGGACGGCTCGAGCGCCCTGAGCCCGGTTGGGTGGCAGCTCCAGGGTCCGCGTAGCCCGGAAGGCGGCAAGCAGGCGTCGATCGTGCGTGACGAGCACGAGCGTGCCGTCGAAGGAGTCGAGCGCACGTTCGAGCTCCTCGATCGCCGCAATGTCGAGATGGTTCGTCGGCTCGTCGAGGACGAGGCAATTGACGCCACGGGCCACGAGCAATGCGACGAGCGCGCGCGTCCGCTCTCCCGGCGACAACGAGGCGATATCGCGGCGTACGTGGTCCGCGCCTAGCCCGAACTTCGCGAGAAGCGTCCGCGCATCCTCCTCCGTCAACGCGGACCCGCGGGTGAACAGCGGAAGGAGCTCACCCCGTGCGAGCTCGCTGCGTTGCTGCGTCAGCTCGCCGAGGACGACCCCGGGTCCGACCCAGCGCCGCCCCGCCGACAGGTCGGCACGCCCGAGCAGCGCGTCGAGCAGCGTCGTCTTGCCGCTGCCGTTCGGCCCGAGGACCGCGAGCCGGTCGCCCCAGGACAGCTCGAGGTCGAGCGGACCGAGACTGAAGGAGCCGTGCTCGATGACGACATGCTCGAGCCGGACGACAACGTCCCCGCTTCGGCGCTGAGGCGACAGATCGAGCCGCAGCTCCCACGGCTCGTACGGCCTATCGACCTTCTCGAGGCGCTCGATGCGACCGCCGAACCGCCTCTTCACGTCCTTCGTGCGCTTCTTCTTGCGACCTTGCCCGTACCCACGTTCCTCCCAGCGCTGCATCCGCCGCAGCTGTTCCTCGAGCCGCCCCTTCTCGCGTGCGTAAAGCTCGTACGCCTCCCTCTGCCGGCGCAAAGCGTTCGCGCGGGCTTGCTCATAGGCGCTCCAGCCGCCGACGTACTCCGTCGTGCCGTGCGTCCACTCGTCCAGCTCGACGATCCGGTCGACGGCGCGATCGAGGAAGTCCCGGTCATGCGACACGAGCACGACGGAGGCCGGGAGCTTCGCGATCGAGCGCTCCAGCCAGTCGAGTCCCGAGAAATCGAGATCGTTGGTGGGCTCGTCCAGCAGGCACGCGTCGAGGGTGCGCCGGAGAAATGCGGCGAGCCGCGCCCGCGCAGCCTCGCCGCCGGACGTTCCGCTCGATGAGAGGTCGGCCGGCTCCTGCGGCAGGTAACCCACGGAGAGGTCCGGGGGCGTTCGGCGAACGGTTCCCTTGTCAGGCTCCTCCAGCCCCGCGAGGATCCGGAGTAGCGTCGACTTGCCGGCGCCGTTCGGCCCCACGAGCCCGATGCGGCTGCGCGGCGGGACTACCAGTGTCACGTCGTCCAACACGAGCTGCGCGGCCTGGTACTTCGTGATGTTGGCTGCGGCAAGCGTGCCGCCGGGACGTAGCAAGAGGACCTCCTTGGAGGCGAGACGAAACGGAGCTTGTCTGACGCCTAGGTCCTCATAGACGGCGCTGCGCGCCGTCAACGATCCTAGCTCGCACGGGCACGACGACGAAACCCGATCCGGGCGCGTCGATAACCGCGACCTCGGCCCCATAGTGCTCGGTGATCAGCGGCCGCGTCAGCACATCCTCCGCTGAACCTGCCGCGACGAGCTTCCCCTGATCGAGCAACAAGAGCCGGTCCGCGTACTGTCCGGCGAGGGTCAGGTCGTGCATCGTCGACAGCACCGTGAGGCCGCGGCTCGCGCGGAGCGAGTCGACGAGCTCCAGCACCTGCTGCTGGCGGCCGACGTCGAGCGCCGCCGTCGGCTCGTCCAGTAGGAGGATCGGCGCATCCTGCGCCAGCGCGCGTGCGAGCGTTGCGCGCTGGCGCTCGCCTCCCGAGAGTGTGTCGAGGCGCCGGCACCGGAACGACGTGAGGTCGAGTTGCTCGAGCGCCGCGTCGGCCGCGGCGTGGTCTGCGCGGCTCTCCCCGCCGAGGTAGCTCACGTAAGGAGTCCGTCCGAGGAGCACGTACTCGCCGACGGTGATGTCGCCGGGAATGAGCGGCACCTGCGGCACGAGCGCAATGACCCGTGCGACCTGCCTCCGAGTGAGCGTGACGGCGTCGTCGCCGAACATGCGGACGTGACCCTCGTAGTCCACGAGACCCGCGACTGCGCGCAGCGCTGTGGTCTTCCCGGCGCCGTTGGGGCCGATGAGCGCAACCCACTCGCCTTCCCCCACGTGCGCGGCGAGGGAGTCGACCACGCGTGTACCGCCGAGGGTGACCGAAAGGCCGTCGAGTGCGAGCGCCGTCATACGCGTCTTTTGCTCGTGTGGAGGACGACCGCGAAGAACGGAGCACCGAAGAATGCGGTCACGACACCGATCGGAAGCTCGGCCGGCGACATGATGGTGCGTGCGATGACGTCTGCGAAGACGAGGAAGCCTGCGCCGACGATCACCGACAGGGGCAGCAGGAGGCGGTAGCTGCCCCCGACGAGCAGTCGGATCGTGTGTGGAACGATGATCCCGACGAAGGCGATCAGTCCGCTGACGGCCACCGCCGCCGCCGTCGCGATCGTTGCCGCGACGACGACGAAGAGCCGCACTCGCCCGACATTCACGCCGAGCGCGGCAGCCTCCTCGTCTCCCACTGCCAGCACGTCGAGGAGTCGCCGGTGTCCGAGCAGGATCAACCACGCAGCGGCGGCGTATGGCGCGATGATGCCGACCTCGCGCCACCCGGACGTCGCAAGCCGCCCGAGGAGCCACGAGTAGACTTCCTGCACCGTCTCGACGTTCTGCTGCTGGACGAACGTCTGCAGCGCGGTGAAGAACGACGCGATCGTGACACCCGCCAGAACGAGCGCGGCCGGTCCGGCGGCTGCGCCCGCCGAGCGGCCGAGGGCGTACGCGGCGACGACCGCAAGCGCGGCGCCGAAGAACGCCGAGATCGGCAGCAGATCGCCCGCCAGCCCGCCGGCCGGTGCGTATGCCGCCACGAGCGTCGCGCCGAGGCCGGCACCAGCCGCCGCCCCGAGGAGATACGGATCGGCGAGTGGATTCCTGAAGACACCCTGATACGCCGCGCCGGCAGCAGCAAGGGTGCCGCCGACGAGCGCACCGAGGACGACACGCGGCAGACGTAGCTGCCAGAGGATCGCGTCGTCCGCCCCGGACAGTGGTGAATGGAGCCCGAAGACGTGCGCGAACGTCGCGTGCACCACGTTCAG
>Ga0137369_10003643_pt1 | contig 15729 bp, 15 predicted proteins | sample SagtaG_12_FD_104918 | JGI IMG/M metagenome (GOLD analysis project Ga0137369, IMG submission 104918) | Vadose zone soil microbial communities from Sagehorn Ranch, Mendocino, California, USA - Sage1_L_113_16 metaG | ecosystem: Environmental > Terrestrial > Soil > Vadose zone | place: USA... | reverse complement strand
GATGGCATTCTGCCGTGCTCCCACCGCTGATACCGCAGGTACCAGAGCAGCAGCGTCGCGCTCGCAATCGTGTAAAACCCGTGCAGGAACCAAATTGGCCCGAACGGCAGGCCGACGATGTAGACCCAGTGAAAGCCATTGCCGATATTACACATGGCGATGTATGTGAGGCTGTATGATCGCAGATCCTTCGTGCGGAATGCTTTCACCAGCATGGGAATATTGCTGCTGGCGAACACGATGGTTGAGATGATGCCGGCGAAAAGCGAAAGGTGTTGTGTCTCCATAAGATGCCTACCTTGTGTGCCAGGTCAGGGTCGCGTCAAAGTCCGAGAATCAGTCGCTCAACTGCCACAGGTGACACGCGGTGCTAGCCCGCCGCATACCTCCTTGATTGCTTCCAGTGTAGCTGCGCAGTGTCCAAAGAACGTTACGAAGAGCGTTACGAAGTTCACTCTGCCCGGCCCCGCGACGGCGGTCCATGGCCGATTGAGCGTCAACGAACCGGCACGACATATCCGAGACATAACACATGGCCCTGCGCACATGAGGCACTTGTCCTGACGTGCGCAGGGCCATCGGCCCAATCGAGTCGCGAACCAGGCGCGCTCGGCTCACGGACGATCCGGGATCACTCCCAACTGTCGCAGCAGCCCGAGGTCGTCCCGGACGGCACGATGCTCCACCCCTTTCCCATTGGCGAAGCGGATCAGATGAATCTGTTCCTGCACCACCTGGCGACCGGTCGGCGCAATGCCGAATAATGGGCCGTTGTGCGTCCCGTGCAGGATCGTCCGCGCTGCGACCCAATCGCCCTCGGCGATGAGTTCTTTGATCTCATAGTGTAGGTCAGGAAAGGCCGTACGGAGCATGGCGACGATCTGGCGCATCCCCTCCGGGCCGCGCGGAGCGTCGGGCGGCGCCTCGTGGTTCACGAAGTCCGCGCTCACCAGTTCATCGGCCATGGCCAGGTTCCCGCTGTTGAACAGGGCGGCGAAGGTGTGCTGCACAAGCTGCTTGTTTGCTTCGGTTGACATTTGCTCACTCCTTTATCTAAACGCTACCGTTATGGGCATTGTCATGCCCACCCCAGTATCCACGACCTGTCGGCAAGCCGCCAGGGACGAATCCGTACAATCACCCTGACAATCGCCCCAGGTCATTTCAGTACCGACCAGGCACATGTGTTATCATGATTGGCGGCCAGACGATCGACCACAGCACGCGTATCCGCTCCACCGGGAAGGGGGCGATTATGGGCGATGTCCCAGCGCTGTCGTTCGGGGAACTGCTGCGGCGCTACCGCGGCCGGGCGAGGCTCACGCAGGAGGAACTGGCGGAGCGCGCCAGTCTGAGTGTGGACGCCATCGGCCTGCTCGAGCGCGGCACCCGCCAACGCCCGCATGGCGAGACGATCGCCCGCCTCGCGGCGGCGCTGGCGCTCGCGCAGGATGAGCGCGCGCAGTTCGAGGCAGCCGCGAGGAGCAGTTCCTCCCCGTTAGCCTCCGATCGCTACCTGCTGCCGACACCGCGCACGTCTTTCGTTGGCCGCACTGAAGAGGTCGCCGCGCTCGTGGGCCTCCTGTGCCGGCCAGATGTCCGCCTGCTGACCCTGACCGGTGCTGGGGGCGTTGGCAAAACGCGGCTTGCCCTGGAGGCCGCCGGGCAGACACAGGCGCTCTTTGCCGATGGAGCGGTCTTCGTGCCGCTCGCGGCGCTACGCGACGTGGCCCTTGTTCCAGAGGCGATCGCCCATGTGCTGGGCATCCGAGAGCGGGCAGGCTGCACCATGCTCCAGTGTGTGACGCAGGAGCTCGCCGCGCGCCAGATGCTCCTCATGTTGGACAATTTCGAGCACCTGCTAGCGGCCGCACCCGTCGTCAGTCAGATTCTCGCCACATGCCCGCGGCTCACGCTGCTGGTCACCAGCCGTGCACCACTGCGGCTCAGTGGCGAGCGGCAGTTCGCGGTTCGCCCGCTGGCACTGCCGGAGGTGGGACATGTTCCGCCGCTTGCGGAGCTGACGGAGGTGCCGGCTGTCGCGCTGTTTTGCCAACACGCCCAGGCGATCGTTCCCAGCTTCGCGATCACCGCAGCCAACGGCGCGACGATCGTCGAGATCTGCCGCCGCGTAGATGGGCTGCCACTCGCGATCGAGCTGGCGGCTGCATGGATCAAGCTCCTGCCACCGCAGCGCCTGCTGGAGCGGCTCGACCGACGGCTAGCGCTGCTGGTGGGCGGGCCACGCGACGTGCCGGAGCGCCAGCAGACGCTGCGCGCGACGATCGCGTGGAGCGATGATCTGCTCGACACTGACGCGCGGGCGATCCTGCGCCGGCTCGCGGTCTTCGTCGGCGGCTTCACCCTACCCGCCGCCGAGGCCGTGTGTGGTGATCGCGGGCCGGTTGATGCACGTAACGCGCTCAGCCATCCCGAATCGCCATCGAGATCCGTGCTCCAAGGGCTCGCCGCGCTCGTCGACGCGAGCCTGCTCCAACCGCCATCCGACTGGGCGGCCTGGGAGGAGCAGGTCACCGAGCCACGCTACGACATGCTGGAGACGGTGCGCGAATACGCTCTGGATAGCCTGCAGGCCAGCGGCGAGGCCGAGATCATCCAGCGCCGGCACGCGGCGTACGAGCTGGAACTGGCCGAGTCCCTGGAACGCCGGCTCTGGGGTCCCGAGCAGGCTGTGGCGCTGGCCCAGCTGGAAGACGACCATCCGAACCTGCGGGCCGCGCTGGGTTGGGCGATCACTCATGCTGAGGTGGCGGTAGCCGCACGCCTGGCCCTGGCGTTGTGGCGATTCTGGCTCGTGCATAGTCACCTGAGCGAGGGACGCCAGTGGCTGGAAGCGGCGCTGGCCCTGGTCAATCGAGGCGACGCCGCACAGGAGATCGTTTCTGCGGCTGACCACGCCTATCTGCTGCATGTCACCGGCAACCTGGCCCGCGCGCAGGGCGACTACGCCCGCACCAGCGCGTTGTACGAGGCCAGCCTGGCGATTCGCCGCAGCATCGGCGACACCAGCGGTATTGCCGTCTCGCTTCACAACCTGGGGGTCGTTGCGTATGAGCAGGGCGAGTATGGACGCGCGGCGCGCTTGAACCTGGAAGCGCTCGCCCTGGTGCGGGCGCTCGAGGAATCCCCTGGTAAGGAATCCCATGGTATCGCGATTATTCTTGTGGACCTGGGCGACTCGGTTCGGGCGCAAGGCGATCTGTCCGATGCCGAACGCATCTACCAGGAAAGTCTGGCCCTGTTCCGCGACCTGGAGCATACCTGGGGCATCGCGCGGGTGCTGATCAGATTAGGCGAGTTGGAGCGGCAGCAGGGCAGGCCCGAACGCGCGCGGACATACTTCACCGAAAGCCTGACTCTCAGCGCGCAGATCGCCGACAAAGTCTCGGTAGCGGCGAACCTGGAGGGGCTGGCGCGGCTTGCCCACATACAGGGACGATCGGAGCACGTAGCGCGGCTGTTTGGCGCGGCTGCCGCCTTGCGCGAGCGCATCGGCGCGCCGCTCTCGCCCGCCGAAGCGGCGAGCGACGGCGAGATTATTGCGACAGCGCGCACACGGTTGGGCGAGTCGGCATTCGTCGCGGCGTGGCAGGCGGGGCAGCGCCTGACCTTCGAGCAGGTTGTGCAGGAAGCGCTTGATCAGTGAGCGGTCCGCCATCGGTGGTTCAATAAAAAATCACGATGTATCGACACAGATCGGTAGACCGTGATTTTGCTCGACTTCCAAGTTGTTGCAATGATAATGTTACGGGTTCTTTTTCTTGCGGCCGCGCGTTTTCGGCGCTGGAGCCGGCGGAGCGACCGGCTCAGGCGCAGCTGAGGGGGGCACCACCTGGAAGCGCAGCAAATCCTCTTTGGTGCGGCGGAAATCGATCGCCAAGTTGCGGCGGCGTGCGGCTGCCTTCAAGCGATTGCGAACGGTGAGACGATTCTCGCCCGGCTCCAACACCGCTTCACCATACTCGCCCTCCGAGTACTCGCCGATAATCGAGTCGTACTGCTCCTCGATCAGTTTGCGCTGGCCCTTGCCCTTGTTTTCGAGCGCCCATACTTCATCAGCGCTCAGTTTACGCACGCTCGGCATTCTTGTACCCCTTCATATAGAAATCAAATAAATCCGGCTGTTATAGTAATACAGAGATGATTTTTTTGCAAATATGCGCCGGCAAGCTGAGCGAATTGGCGCTTGCCATATAGTTGTTACCATGATCGTTGATCATTTTAGGACAAGGCACCTTTGTAACTGTGAATTCGTAAGCAAAGATCTATGATGCTTTGTCGTTTGTATGTTCTCTCTATATCGATTTTGCCTCGTGTCGCGGGGGCATACTAAAGATTCGGCATATATTTGTCGAAAGAATCAGCTTTTCTACAGAAAAGCCGTGTAGGCGATCATCTGTTTCATTATGCAAGCGCTAGCGCTTTTGAAGATCGGTCGGTGGAAAAGGTGGAGCTTGGCGAGGATTTCACCCTCGCCAAACCCCAGCTATTGTGCTTACATCGCAATCTGAGCTGGCCGCCTGCTCAAACAAGCGCGCCTGTGTTCGCGAATGCGGCGGACGCGCTCTGTTGCCGCACGCTGATGCCCGTGCTATAATCCAGCCCGCATAATCCACAGATCAACAGTCTCCGGGGCTGCCGGTATTGGTCGGGAGGCCAGATTGAAGGAGCTATTTGATGCACCGAACCGGAAAAGCGTTGCAGGTGCGCCGCGAGCTTCTGCGCCGCCGGCTCATGCAATTATTTGATCGCGACGTGCCAGGCGCGACCGCCATCGATGTTCAGATCGACAATCTGCTCGAGGAAATCCTGCACGAGGATGTGGCGCTGCAGCCGGCTCTCGCCCGGCTCGATCAGGGCGATGAAGACCAGCGAATTGTCGTCACTGGCATGGGCCTGGTCACGCCACTAGGAATCGGCATCGAGCCATTCTGGCACAATCTGGCGGCCGGCCGAAGTGGGGTTGGGCCAATCACACTGTGCGATCCGGGCGATTCGCCGAGTAGAATTGCTGGAGAAGTGCCAGGCTTTGAGCCGCGCGATTATATCGAAGCGAAGGAGGCGCGCCGAGTCTCGCGCGCCAGCCAGTTCGCTATTGCCGCCGCGCGGCTGGCGCTGCTCGACTCGGGGCTGGCGATCGACGACGACAATCGCTATGAGGTTGGTGCGCTGATCGCGAATGGCAGCAGCTCGCCAGCCGACACCGAATTAGCGGCGCGCACCTTGATCGAGCGCGGCTTCAGCAAGGTCAACCCGTTCTATATCACCGGCTCGCTGCCGAATATGCCCTCGTGCCAGGTTGCGATCCAGCTCGGATTACTCGGCTACAATACCGCGATTGCCACGGCTTGTGCCGCTAGCTCGCAGGCGATCGGCGAGGCGGCCGAGGTGATTCGCCGGGGCGACGCGACGGCGATGCTAGCTGGCGGCACCGAGGCGCCGATCTGCCAACTGACCCTGGCGAGCTTCTGTGCTATCCGAGCGCTATCTACACGTAACGATGAGCCCGAGCGCGCCTCGCGCCCGTTCGACACCACGCGCGATGGGTTTGTGCTGGGCGAGGGCGCCGGCGTGCTGGTGCTGGAGCGCTTGTCGGATGCGCGGCGGCGCGGCGCGCGGATCTATGCCGAAATCATCGGCTACGCCGCGACATGCGATGCCTACCATGTCACGGCGCCGCACCCCGAGGGCGATGGCGCGGCGCGCGCGATCAGCCGCGCGCTGGTGCGGGCGCGCATTAGCCCGCAGCAAGTGGACTATATCAACGCCCATGCCACCAGCACGCCGTCCGGCGATATCGCCGAGACGCTGGCAATCAAGCGCGCCTTTGGCGAGTATGCCAACAGCGTACCGATCAGTTCGACCAAATCGATGACCGGTCACCTGACCAGCGCGGCCGGCGTGATGGAAGCGGCCGCGACGATTCTAGCGCTTCAGCATGGCTTGATTCCGCCGACGATTAATTACGAGCATCCTGATCCGGAGTGCAACCTCGACTATGTGCCGAACACCGCCCGACCGGCGGAGCTTCAGATAGCGATGTCGAACTCGTTTGGGTTTGGAGGGATCAACGGGGTGTTGGTGTTCCAGAAGCCGAGTACAGTATGACAAGGTGACAAGATGACAAGATGACGGGGTGAAGATAGAAGATAGCCGAGCGATCCTCTATCCTCTACGTTATCTTATCATCATGTCAGGAGATCAGGCGGCGAGGGCATGCGGTGAATTGGGCAGCAGCGCGGTGATGCGATACAGCAGATTGTCGATGTCGAAGGGCTTGTCGACGAAATCGGAGCAGCCGATTGCGCGAACGCGCGACCATGGCAGCAGGGTGTTGTAGAGCGTCGCGCCGAGAATCGGAGTGTTCGCCAGTGCCGGCTGGTTGTGCAGCAGTCGGGCAGTCTCCCAGGCCGGCTGGCCCGGCAGCGAGAGCGTTGTGAGGATCAGATCAGGTTGCACGCTGCAGGCCATGCTCAGCGCTTCGTCGCCGGGCATCGCCTCGACGACCCGGTAGCCGACGGCGCGCAGTAAGCGCCCCAAGATATCGCGGTGATCGGGTGTGTCGTCGATGATCAAGATTGTGCGGTGCAGCATGGTCGTCCTCGTTGCGTTTGCGATCTTCTATCTATATCTAATGCTGCAATAGTGCAAAAAGATTCGAGGATGAAAAAGATCAATAAATCTTGATCGACACGGATTATTCTTGTTCGTATCGAACGTTTTTTTCGTTCGTAGAACGAAAAAAACGTTCGATACGAGAGTTTTAATCCGTGTTTTGCCAGTGACCGGGTAAGACCTGTTATGCATAAGCCGAGAAAACGATGAACTGGGATCTCATAGGACATGAATGGGCGATCGATTTTTTGCGGCGCTCGATCGCCGGCGGCCGGGCGGCGCATGCCTATCTGCTGAGCGGGCCCGTGGGTGTCGGCAAGTCGCTGCTGGCGCTACGGCTGGCGCAGGCGCTCAACTGCGAAACTGGCGGGCCCGACCCGTGCCTCGTTTGCCGAACCTGCAAGCGGATCGCGCGCGGTAACTACCCCGATGTGCGCATCGCCGGAATGGCCAGCCAGATACTGGGCCTGAAACCGGACGAAGCCGCCCGCCAGAAGGATCTCAAGATCGACACGGTGCGGGATTGGCTGGCCGATATCAATTTGCGCCCGTATGAGGGTAGCAGACGCGTATTCATTCTGCATGATGCCGAGCGCTTGACCGAGGCCGCTTCCAACGCAATGCTCAAGACGCTGGAGGAACCGCCACCCTACGCCACGTTAGCGCTGGTCGCGCACACTGCCGGCGAGTTGCTGCCGACGATCGTTTCGCGCTGCCAGCCGATCAAGCTGCGCCCGGCGCCGCGGCGGGTGATTGCCGCGGCACTGCGCGAGCGCTACAATCTAGCCGAAGGCGATGCTGATCTCCTGGCCGCTTGGAGCGGTGGGCGGGTTGGCTGGGCGATCCGTATGATCGAAGCGCCGGAAGAGCTTGAAGCGCGCCAGACGCAACTCGACGCACTGATCGACATGCAGAACCAGCCGCGCGGCGCCGGTTTCCGCTGGGCCGAGGAGCGCGCCAAAGAATATCGCGGCGGCGAGCAGGCGGCGGTGTTCGCCGCGCTGGATCTTTGGCAGAGCTGGTGGCGCGATGTGCTGCTCGTGGCGGCTGGCTGCGCCGATCAGATCATTCATATCGATCGCCGCGATCAGATCGTGCAGGCCGCCAAGCGCTATCGCCTGAGCGACATCCATGCATTTATCGCGCGCTTGAATGAAACCGCCAGGCAGCTGCGCGAAAATGTGAATCCACAGTTGGCGCTTGAAAATGCGCTCTTGCATCTGCCGGGTGTCTAGCGACTGCTATCTTACATCTTTTTACTGCAGGACTTACGCATTAAAAATCCCTCGTATCGAACGTTTTTTCGTTCGCAGAACGAAAAAACGTTCGATACGAAGAAAAATAACCGTTTTGCCGCCCCAGCTCCCCACCAATTGAAAAGACTATTATGGTATAATCGCCCGCATTCACAGCAATGTAAGGAATTTTGGATGAGCCTGGTGGTTCGCAATGGCGCGCACCAGCTCTTTGGGCAAAGCGGCGCCGAACGCCACGGTGAGCGACAACGCTGGAGAGAGTTTGCTATCGTTGTGCAGGGAGAATGACCGTGAAGGATGGCTACGCCGTCGAAATGCGCGATGTCGTCAAGCGCTTTGGCGATATCTACGCCGTGGACCATGTCACGATCGATATTCGTGACGGCGAATTCTTCTCGATGCTTGGGCCATCGGGCTGCGGTAAGACCACCAGCCTGCGCTTGATCGCCGGTTTTGAATACCCCACTGGTGGCGAAATCTATCTGAATGGCACCCCAATCGGCGGTACGCCGCCATTCCAACGCAATGTCAATACTGTCTTCCAATCCTACGCGCTGTTCCCGCATATGAACGTGACCGAGAATGTCGCGTTTGGGCTTGAGATGAAGAAGGTGCTCAAGGTTGAGATCGGCACCCGCGTCGATCAGGCGCTTGAGATGGTGCGCCTCAGTGGTTATGGCGAGCGCCGGCCGCGCCAGCTCTCCGGCGGGCAGCAGCAGCGCGTCGCGCTTGCTCGGGCGCTGGTCAACCGCCCCGACGTGCTGCTGTTGGACGAGCCGCTCGGCGCGCTCGACTTGAAGCTGCGCAAAGAGATGCAGATCGAGCTGAAGCGGCTGCAGGAGCGTGTCGGCATCACCTTTATTTTTGTGACCCACGATCAAGAGGAAGCGCTGACGATGAGCGATCGAATCGCGGTCATGAGCGAAGGCAAGGTATTGCAGGTTGGGACGCCGACCGAGATCTACGAGCGGCCGAATTGCCGGTTTGTAGCCGATTTCATTGGCGAGTCGAATTTCATCCGCGGCCGAGTGAGCGCAGTTGGTGCGAATGATGTGGCGATTACGACTAGCGATGGCCTGACGCTGCACGGCCAGTTGGTCCAGCCGCTGCGCGTCGGCGATGAGGCGTATGTCTCGGTGCGTCCGGAAAAGGCGCGACTGTCGGTTCAGCCACCCGGCGCCGGCGCCGCAAATATGTTTCCGGTCGCGGTCGATCGGGTCGCCTATATTGGCAGCGATACCCGCATCATGGTCCAGCTCGGCCAAGATCGGCTGTTTAACGTCTGGGAGCAAAACGCCCGCTCAACAGTCGATCGTGATGCTTACTGGCAACGTGGCGAGCAGGGTTACCTCTGGTGGCCGATCGAGAATGCGCTGGTGCTGACCGAGTAATTGTAAATTGTATATTGTAAATTCCGGCCTTAATTTACAATATACAATTTACAATTGAATAAAGAGGGTCTATGGCGATTGAGAGTATTTCTGCGAGGAGGCGGCGTGAGAATGGCCTGCTGCGGCTACTGCGGCGCAGCGACGCTGCGCGACTCTGGTCGCTGCTGTTCCCCGGTCTGTTCTGGCTGACGGTGTTCTTCGCACTGCCGCTGGTGGTGATCCTGCTCTATAGCTTCCTGACACCTGGGCCGACCGGCGATGTGATCTGGCGGTTTACGCTTGATAACTATTGGACACTCTTCACCAAAGACCTGTATGTCAACGCCTATCTGCGCTCGCTGTGGATCGGCGTCGTAACAACGGTGATCTGTCTGCTGATCGGCTACCCGCTTGCGCTGTATATTGTGCAGCGTTCGCCGCGCTGGCGCAACCTGCTGCTCTTCCTGGTGCTGATCCCGTTCTGGACGAATTTCCTGGTGCGTACGTACGCCTGGATGATTATTCTGAGCAATACGGGGGTGATCAACTCGGTATTGCAGGCGCTGGGCCTGGCGCGCCAAACGTTGCTGAATACCACCGGCGCGGTGCTGGCTGGCCTGATCTATGGCGAGTTGCCATTCATGGTGCTGCCGATCTATGCCTCGCTCGACCGCTTCGACTTCACGCTGCTCGAAGCCGCGTCGGATCTCGGCGCCGACCGGGCGCGCGCCTTCTTGCGCGTGATGCTGCCGCTGACGATGCCGGGGGTCGCGGCCGGATCGGTGCTGGTGTTTATCCCAACTGTCGGCCAATTCGTCGTTTCCGACCTGCTGGGCGGAGCGAAGGTCGATATGCTCGGCAACTTGCTTCAACGACTGTTTACCCGTTCGAATCCACCAAACTGGCCGCTTGGGTCGGCGATGGCGCTGATTTTTATGCTGGTGCTTACCGTCGCGGTGCTGTTCTATTTCCGCGTAACCACTGAGGAAGATCGATGATTGAAGCGACCTCGCAAGCCCAATCGCGCCACAGGGCGCTGCGCGCCGATGTTCGGCGCCGCAACTGGCGCGATATCGCGCTTGGTATTCACTCTGGGCTGATGTATTTCTTCTTGTATGCGCCGATTGTGATTCTGGTGTTGTTCTCATTCACCACCGACAGCTTTGGCGCGCGCATGACCGGCTTCACATTCTCGTGGTACGGCAAGCTGCTGCAAGACGAACGGCTGATCGGCGCGGCCTGGAACACATTGAAAGTCGCCTTTATCTCGACGGTCATCTCAACAATTATTGGGACGCTCACGGCGCTGGCGATAGAGCGCTACCGCTTTCGCGGGCGCACCGGCATGGACGCGCTGCTGTATCTGCCAATCGTGATCCCAGAGATAGTGATGGCGCTGGCGCTGCTGGCGTTCTTCGCCTTCTCATTCGGCGTGCTCCAGAAGATCACCGGCGCGCAGTTCAAGATGAGCCTGACGACCGTGATTATTGCGCACATTGCCTTCAGCATCTCGTTTGTGGTGGTGGTGGTGCGCGCGAGCCTCAAAGGCTTCGACCGTCGGCTCGAAGAGGCGGCCCAGGATCTCGGCGCGAATGAGTGGCAAACCTTCTGGCGGGTTACGTTCCCGCTGATTCTGCCAGGCATCATCGGCGGCGCGCTGCTGGCATTCACGATCTCGCTCGACGATTTCGTGATTAGCTTCTTCACCACCGGCCCGGGCACATCGCTGCTGCCGATCGAGGTATATTCCCAAGTCAAGCGCGCGGTGACGCCAAAGATCAACGCAATCTCGACGCTGATGCTGGTGATCTCTATGACCCTGGTCGGGCTTTCGCAGTTCGTCCAGCGCCAGCGGCGGTAGAAGTAGAAGATGGAGGATGGAAGATAGAAGATTGCGATGCGGTGGAGCTCGATCTTCTATCTTCTATTCTCGATCCTCAAGCGATAGGTGGAATTTGATGAAGGAGGTAATGCTCATGGCACGTTTCAAACTCCTGATGGCGCTGCTGGTGGTGCTGCTGGTGGCGACTGCGTGTGGTGGTGGCGCCGCAAGCACAGCTCAGCCAACGGCCGCGACTACGGGCGGCGGCACAAATGCCCCGGCGACAAGTGCTCCACCGGCGACCGCAGCTCCGCAGGCGACGAGTGCTGCGCGGGCTACTGACACTCCACCGGCGACGCAAGCGCCTGAGGCCACCGCGGCCGAGCAACCGACCGCTGCAAGCCAACCGGCGGCCGGCGGCGAGCTGCAGGTGGATAAGTCGAAGCTCTCCAAAGAGCTGCATATCTATAACTGGGCCGACTATCTCGACCCGGAAGTGCTGAAAGATTTCGAGCAGGAATATGGCGTCAAGGTAACAATGGAAGTGTACGACAACAACGAAGACATGATCGCCAAGATTCGCCCCGGGAATTCTGGTTATGATGTCGTCTTCCCCTCGGACTACGCGGTGGAAATCATGTGGCGCGACAAGTTAATCGCACCGCTTGACAAATCGCTGCTGCCGAATGTATCGCATATCAAGAAGGAAAATCTCGACCTCTACTATGATAAGGGCAATGTCTACTCGATGCCGTACAATTATGGTACGACTGGGCTAGCCTATATCAAGAGCAAGTTCCCCGCCCCCGTCGATAGCTGGGCGGTGGTATTCGACCCGAAACAGTTGGAGCCTAATAAGGGGCTTGTGAGTATGCTCGACGATGAGCGCGAAACGCCAGGCGCGGCGCTGCACTTCCTAGGTAAGTCGATGAACGACACCGATCCAGCCGATCTCAAGCAGGCCGAGGAGATCCTCAAAGCCCAGAAGCCGTTTATCTCGGGCTATGACAGTAGCAATGTTAGTCGCCGGCTGGCGAGCGGCGAAATTATCGCCGGCCACATCTATAATAACAATGCCTTGCAGGCGCGGTTGGGCCTCGAAGGCGACTATTCGGGCAACCCCGACATCGTGTTCGTGATCCCGAAGGAGGGCGGCACAGTCTGGCAAGATAATATGTGCATCGTGGCCGACTCGCCCAACCAGTATTCTGCCCATGTGTTCATCAACTACCTGATGCGGCCCGAGGTTGGCGCGAAGAACGCGGCGTTCAACCTCGGCGTTCCACCGAATAGCGACGCCGAGAAGCTGCTCGACCCCAAGGTTCAGGAGTTGTTCAAGGAGGGCTTTGCCCCCGACGCCGAGACTCTGAAGCGACTTGAGTGGATCGTGCGTAACGACCAGACCAGCGCCTTCACCGATCTATGGACGGCGGTGAAGGGGGAGTAAGCTACCTATCGCTAAAGCAAGCGGGCTTTACTCTAGCGCGACAGCCGAAACTGCCTCTGAGTAGTATGGCGCGCTTACAGGCGCCCGGCTGGCAATATTGCCAGCCGCGATCACATCCGCTGGCCCAGCGAAACCACAGGATGTGCAAACAAACGATGCCTGGGTTTTGCGGTTCTCTTTGGCACAATGCCCACAGGCTGGGCATGTACGAGAGGTATTCCGAGGATCGACGAAGTTGGCGCTGCGCCCAGATCTGACCGGCCGCAGGATCGGATTAGGGTTTGTTGAAGCCGGCATGGACTTCGCCCGCCGCACATTTGCGCCAGCGACATTCCGGCTCGACGTCGCTACCTTCAACCAGCGCGCGATCCGCGTGTACGAGCGAGCCGGTTTCACGCCAGGGCCACGCTTCATCCGGTATACGCGCCTTGGTCCGTATGAGTTTATGGAGATGACGCGAGCGTCGTGATTAGAGATGAGAGATTAGAGATTGCCGCATCACTGCCTCAATCTCTAATCTCCGGAAATAGGCGAAGTTATTTCTTGATGAGCCCTTACCACCCGGGTGGCTGTGCATCCCAGAGCTGTGCTGTGACGGTAATCTTCTCGCCGTCGCGCCCGACGATGAATTCCAGCCAACTATTGCTCAGGTTGGTGATCTTCAAATCCTGCTCGCCTGGCCCGCCGCCGACCGCCCAGATCGACACCGAGTCGCGCGCCGGCACCCCAGTTAGATGAATGCCGTTTGACTTGACATGATTGACATACTGGAATGCGCGCGCAGATAACAGCGGGCGCGCGGCCATCACGAAGCGGCTCGCGAGATCGCAGAGCCCACCGCCCTGAACACGGTCAAACTCTGGCTCCACCGGCTCGGGCTGGGGCGTGGCGTCGGCGGGCACGGGCGCGGCGGTGGGCTTGATGCTCACATACTTCCAGGGTAGGCGCTGAGGCCGCGCGCCAAGCGTCGCATTGAACGAAAAGATGCTGCCAGGCGCGAGTACCACATGGGTGAGCGCGCCTTCGTAATGTGCCAGCGCCAAGCGAATGTTGGCCCGCACCGCCCGATCCATGGGCGTGAACGACACGCTCTTGGATGCCAGCAGCTGCGGTTGGGGCGTGGCCGTCGCGGTTGGTGTGGGGCTTGGCGTGCCGGTGGCGGTTGGCGTTGGGCTCGGCGTATTCGTCGCGGTTGGCGTGGGGCTTGGTGCGCTGGTCGGGCGCGCCGTGGCGCTTGGAGCCAGGGTGGCTTGCGGGCTAGGCGCGGCCGCGCGCGCCGCGGCCGGCCGAGCGGCTAGCGCCGATGGGGGAGCGAAAATACGCGCTTCCGGCGCCGCCAAACCGAGGCCCAGCAGGCCAAGATCGAGGGTGAATGCGATGAATAGGAGTGCGACAAAGTTGTAGAAACGCATCGCCTACCTTTGCTTTAAGTATTCGCTCGTGTATCCTACCATATGCCGGACAGTTTGGCTAGATCGGCATATCTGTTTCCCGATCTTGCATTGAACCACCACGGATTAATAATCGCTTGTATCGAACGAAAAACGTTCGATACAAGCGATTATTAATCCGTGTTTTACAAGTGACCGCGTAAGTCCAGTAAGTCTATGGTATCATGCCCGATCATGATTGATCTACAAGAACCAGCGTCGCAAGACATGGCTTGGCGCGCGCGCGCCGCCGGCGTCAAGCATCTCTATATTCATATTCCCTTCTGCCATCGCCGCTGTGCCTATTGCGATTTCAACACCTACGCCAACATGGACGATCGCATGGATGCGTATGTGGATTCGCTGTGTAAAGAGATCAGAGATTGGAGATTAGAGATTGGAGATCCACCTTTACAATCTCCAATCTCCAATCTCCAATCTCTGACCCGTGCCGCCCTGCGCCCAACCATCTTCCTGGGCGGCGGCACGCCAAGCATGCTGCCGCTCCCGCTAATCGAGCGCGTGCTCGGGGCGGCGGATGCGATCGTGCCGCTCGATCAGGCCGAGGTGACGGTCGAGGCGAACCCCGGCACGGTGCTGGGGCGCGATTATCTGCGCGAGCTGCGTCGGCTGGGCGTCAACCGGCTGAGCATGGGCGTGCAGAGCCTGCATGACCCAACCCTGCGCGTGCTCGGGCGCATTCACACCGCGGCCGAGGCGCGCGCCAGCTACGTCGACGCGCGGCGGGCCGGATTCGACAACATCAATCTCGACTTTATCTTCGGCCTGCCGGGTCAGACGGTCGAGCAGTGGGATGCGACCCTGCGCGAGATCGCCACCTGGGACACCGATCATTTCTCGCTGTACTCACTGATCCTCGAGGAACGGACGCCGCTCTATGCGCAGGTGATCGGCGGGCGACTGAGCGTGCCCGACGAGGACGCCACCGGCGAGATGTATGAGCGCGCGATCGATTGGCTGGGTTCAGCGGGGTATGTCCAGTACGAAATTAGCAACTGGGCCAGAAACGAGAACAAAGCACAAAGCACAAAGGACAAAGAACAAAGCGACGAATCTGTTCTCTGTTCTTTGTTCTCTGTTCCTTCGTATGCGTGCCACCACAACCTAGCCTACTGGCTCAATGCCGACTACCTGGCCTGCGGGGCCGGCGCGCATGGCCACATCTACCCGCGGCGCTACTTCGATGTGCTAGGAATCGACGAGTATATCGCGCGAGTTCGCGCCGGCCGTTCGCCGATCGCCGAGCTGACCACGTTGAACCCGTGCGATCTGGCGGCCGAGACCATGTTTATGGGGCTGCGACTGAATGCCGGAGTCAGCTTTGCGCATTTTAGCGATCGCTGTGGCGCCAACATGGATGATCTCTACGCCGCCGAACTCTCCGATCTGGCGCGGTTGGGCCTGCTCGAGCGCGACGACACCGGCGTGCGGCTGACCGCGCGTGGCCGGATGCTTGGCAACCAGGTCTTCGAGCGGTTTGTGTAAGATCTTGACAAATACGCGACCTATGCTAGGATAGAGCCGCTTCTGATAATAGTCTAATATCGTTTTCGATCCGTTCTGTCCTCGGCTTGTTCAGGACAGACGTATATTCTTTACACTTTATTTCCCAGATACATACTCAATGATACTGCTGGCAAACTACCTTCGGTGGGGAAGTGCTCACGGCACATCGTGATCTACAGCCTCAAAGTGGGGCGATTGCCGCTATCTTGCCCCTGGTAGAACGCGCAGGTGGGGCGAAAAT
>Ga0137369_10003641_pt1 | contig 15739 bp, 23 predicted proteins | sample SagtaG_12_FD_104918 | JGI IMG/M metagenome (GOLD analysis project Ga0137369, IMG submission 104918) | Vadose zone soil microbial communities from Sagehorn Ranch, Mendocino, California, USA - Sage1_L_113_16 metaG | ecosystem: Environmental > Terrestrial > Soil > Vadose zone | place: USA... | reverse complement strand
GAACTTCACCGCATCCGGGGCCCGGTACTCAGGGCCTCGAGGGATGTACTCCCCATCTTCGTTCAGGAGGCGCTTTCGCGCCGACGCAGGAGCAGGACGACGTCGGCAGCGGGGATGCGCCAGGCGTCCTTCGTCCCGCCGCCCGGGTCCTTCCGAGGGATGCTCTTCCTCCCCTTCGCTCCCCTCGTTGCGCCGGCGAAGCGCCCAGCGCGACACAACTTGCGGACCGAGACCTCCGAAACGTCGAGCAGCCGGGCAACTTGAGCGACGGTCATCTGGTCGGTATCTTGCCCGCAGAGGGGGCAGGCTACAGCCACGGGTGGTCACCAAGCTTCCTGGCGGAACTGTGCCTCGGTCGCGTAGGGCATGCGCCTCGACAGGCGCGAGAACTTCGTGCCTAGACGGGATCTGGCAGCACGTGATAGGCGCATGTTTTTTCCTACGGGTCCCATATATAGAGAAGGAGCAAGGAATTCCTTACAAGTTCCATTCGTTCCTGCTGGCCAGAGGCCATGCCCATCTGTCGAACGTGTGTTCGATCGTGCCTCTGTGTGGATCGGAGCACAGCTCCAGGGCGTTGGTAGTAGCTGCCTGCCTAGTTCCAGCTCCACGTGTGTTCTAGGATCCTGTGAGGGAAGAAGGATACAACGCTACTACCAGGGGAAATAGGGTGGGACTAGACAGCAGCTAGACCTGCGTTCGATTTCGTCGACTGATGATGGACACCAGGGCACCTCTCGCGCGTGCCTGACGAAGTGCGACCGTCAGGTCGCCCCTGGGTATGACGCAGTCATACATCGAAGGTTTTCACCTCTAGCCTCAACTAGAGTCGAAGAGTTCCTTGGACCTACTCCGTACTCCGGAACCATTTCCGTTTTTTCCCTAGACACCCTGTTGTACGGCATGCGTCTGTTCGCTGCTCAGGGCCTATGGCCCGTGACAGGCACGTGCTCTGGAAGCGGACCTGCCCAAAGAAGAAGACATTCCGACTTCGCCTTTAGGGCAGTGAGCACAGCGAACCTGCCTAGTCACGGCCAGCTCCGCTGGCCTCTTCATACGGTGGGCTGAAAGCCCACCTAGTAGCTGCGAAGCAGCGTAACGGCCGCTGGAAGCGGCCCTGCCTATGTATACGAGCCGGTGGAACCGGCTCATTAGGTAGGCACCTAGATCGATCGTTCGCTCGGCCCCTCCAGGGCCCGGCTCAGATCCCGTGCTTCGCTCTCTTCGATCGCTCGTAAGGAGCGCTCTTCGAGCGCTTTCCTACTCCTCTAAAGGTCCATTTTCAGTCGGTTCTTCCTAATAGCACCGCTGATTCGACAAAGGTGCAGGTCAGAGGCCTCTTCGCAGGGATTCGAGGTCTGTAGAAGCCCTAGCACTTTGCTATTGACTATGCCTTAGCACTTTGCTAGTGTTCGGGGCATGATCACGAAGGGATCGGAGGGAGCGATGGACGAGCAGCAACGTGGGCTGATGGACGAGCGGTACCAGGACGGGGATTGCACGGTCTGCGGATACCCGCTCGACGACTACTCCATCAGCCACGGCTACGAGCGGTGCGGGGAGTGCAAGGTCGCGCCGAGCACGTGGGTCGCAACGGGGAGGGAGTCACGATGACCAAGGCTGGGAAGGGCCGGCGGGACATCGAGGCTGAAGTCACCGCGCGCATGATCGCGGCACTCGAACGGGGGACCGTCCCCTGGCAACGTCCCTGGACAACGTCGGGGATCATGCCGACGAGCGCCACCACGGGGAAGCCATACCGCGGGGTCAACGTCTGGCTGACGTCCCTGGCGGCCGATGAGCGCGGCTACTCCTCGCCCTACTGGCTGACGTTCCGCCAGGCCGAGGAGCTCGGTGGATCCGTTCGCAAGGGCGAGAAGGGTACGCTCGTCGTGTTCTGGAAGATGCTCCAGGTGACGGACCAGGACGCGCCCGAGGGGACCAAGAACGTCCCGCTCCTCCGCCACTACTTCGTGTTTAACCTAGACCAGTGCGACGGAGTCACCCTACCGCCGCGGTTCCAGGCCGGGCCGAGGGAGCCGATCGAAGTCGGCGAGGCCATGCGCGGGATCCTCGCGGGGTACTGCAACGGGCCCGACGTTCGCCACGTACTCGGGGAGCGCGCCTACTACTCTCCGTCGGACGACCGGATCACCCTCCCGATGCTGGAGCAATTCGCGACGGCCGAGGGGTTTGCGTCGACTGCACTCCACGAGCTGACGCACTCGACGGGTCACGCCTCCCGCCTGGATCGATTCGACCGAAACGGGGAGCCACAACACTTCGGAGACGAGCGGTACGCCCGGGAGGAGCTGGTAGCGGAGATGGGAGCGGCCATGGTCGCGGCCACCTACGGGATCGAGACGAGCTTCGACAACTCGGCCGCCTACATCGCTTCGTGGCTGCGCGCACTCAAGGACGATGACTCGCTCGTTATCCGGGCGTCCCAGCAAGCGCAACGAGCTACGGATCGGATCATTGGCACGAGCTACGAAGTCGATGCGGAGCAGGCTGCATGAGTGCGTCGGGCGGACGGTTCGGATACGGACCGCAGCTCGTAGCTCATGGTCCCCTCGCGTGCGAGGACTTGCGGTATCGCGCTGATGGGTTGGGCCCGGAGGGATCGGGGGAGTACACGCGCCGAAGACCGTATCGACCTCTTGCGGAAGATCGCGAAGGCTCGGAGGGCATGATGGAGACGTGGAGGGGCGTTGGAGACAGGGGCCGCTGTCGCGAGGGGCCACTCGGATTCGGTGGTCTTCAGGGATCCGGATTCGTTCGAGGTGGATCGACTGGAGCTAGGGCGCGATGCCGCGGAGGGATGGGCTGTCGAGACTTTGTGGCCCGAGGCCGCCATCCAGTCGGATCGAGCGAGCTGAGCGCGACCGAGAAAGGGCAGAGGGTGGCGTGATGAAACGTGGGATTGAGTGGGCCAACATGAGGCGACTCGCGATAGCGATGGGGCTCGTCCTGGCGTTGTTGCTCGCGGGATGCTCGCACCCTTATGAAGAGCGCACGTACGGTTGGAAGGATTGCCTCCATGGGGCCGAGCTACTCCACGCATCACTTCTGGACGGGGGCGTTCTCCACGACAAGGTGACCTCATACGCCACCGGAGCAGAGTTCGACGGCTGGGAGCTTGTGAAGATCGCTTACGATGCGTGCGACCATATCCCGCATCAGGAGAATTGAGTAAGGCCATGGTGAGACGAGTGCTGCTCGGACTGGTTGTGGCCCTGGTTCTGTCGGGGTGTAGCAGCGGGTCCCAGGATCCTTGGACGGGCGACGAGCGCCCGGAGTGTGACTACGAGTGCCAGCACCCGAGACAGGTCGCGCTGGACGACTTCGGAGCATGGTGCCACTACGACGAGGGCGGCGAGATAGTCACGTCCTACCCGAGCGGAGACTACGTGTGCCTGAAGGATGGGAAAGTGCTGGGGAGGTTCAAGCGATGATGATCGCGTATTTCGTCTTACATGAAACCATCGCGTACATCGTCGGGGTGGTCGTGATCGTGCTCATTTGTTGCAGCCTTCATCAGTCACGTGTTCTGGGGTGAGTGATCGACCATGACCCCGAAGGGCAGCACGCTAACCGCCGAGCAACGCAACGAGATGCGACGATGGGAACGAGAACTCGAAAAGATCGAGCTCAAGCGCGAGGAGACGCGGAAAGCGTATGCCGCCTGGATCCGCGAGACCGGAGTAGCCTCGGTAGCTCGAGAGCTGTACGTGCCCCCCGGACGACTCGAGCAGCGCGTCAGGCTCTTCGAGGGCAAGCGACGCCGCGGAGCCGGCGAGAGCTCCCCGAGCTGACCCGAGCAGACAGTATGGTGGGGCCAGCGTTCGGGAATGTTGTCAATGTATGCATTTAGTATCGTCGGGCCTGCAGCCATCGGACGCGGGAGGTGCAAACATGGCTGACGCAGCTGCGGACAGCGAGCTCCAAGCCATCCAAACCATTCTCTCCACGTTGAGCGTGCTGGATAGCCAGGCTCGATCTCGGGTCATCGACTACGTCTTCCGACGGCTTGGCTTGACGCCAAGCGACAGTGCTGCGGGGTTGGCAGAGTTGGGAGCGATCGGCTCAACCGAACCGATCGAGTCTGGAGGCCTTCTTCCGTCGCTGGAAGCACGTGATGTCCGATCGTTGAAGCAAGCTAGAGCTCCGAAGTCTGCGGCGGAGATGGCGGCGATTGTCGCCTACTACCTCGCGGAACTTGCGCCACCCTCCGAGAGGAAGGACACCGTCTCAACGTCCGACCTCGCGAAGTACTTCAAGCAGGCTGGGTATCCCCTCCCCAAGGCTCTTCGCGTTACCCTCGCCAACGCCGCCTCTGCTGGGTATTTCGACGCTGTCGCTAGAGGTCAGTACAAGCTGAACCCAGTCGGCTACAATCTCGTCGTTCACGGATTGCCGGAGACGGCGAAGCGACGCACAACGCGGAAGCCTTCAAACGGTCGACGCAAACGGACGAGCGCGACCCAATCGAGTCCCAAGAAGAAGAGAACTAGCCGCAAGCCGAAGTGATGTCCGACGGGGCACGGACGGCTCCGACCGATTCCTGGGAGAGGCTTGTCGACCTCGTCCGGTCCTTCCGGGCGAATATGCAGCGCGCTCAAGGCGCGAGGATCAATAGCGCTCTACTCCGAGGGACTGGCAAAGAGGTGGTTCAGCACTACTTCCGCTCTGCCCGGCCTGAGCTGGAGGCACTTCGTGTAGAGGGCACCGAACAACTCGACGGCCTCATGCAAAGCTTGCTCGACGCGACGAACGGTCGAGCTCTGAAGAAGACGTACTTGAGCGTCCTCGCCAAGATGCAAAGGCCTCTTGGCGACATCGAAGCGAGGCGAGAGTTGGGCCTCGGGCAGCGTCAGACCTTTCGCATGCCCGCTTCAAGCATGCAGGCGAGTGCCGTCACGGCCGCACCCAGCGACACGGAGTCCAGAATCATCGGTGCTCTCGACCGTTTGGTCCCGTCAGCCGCTCTCTCCTACCGGCAGGCTCTCGCCGATCTATCCAATCGTGGACGCCTCTCATTTCGAGGTCCGGCGAACGAGCTGCGCGAAGCGTTGCGCGAGGTTATAGACGAACTTGCGCCCGACGAGGACGTGATGGCCGTCAAAGGGTTCCAGTTGGAACCCGACCAAACGAAACCGATTCGTAAGCAGAAGGTCCGATACATCCTCCGCTCGCAAGGAGTGTCCGGCAGTGCTCGCGGGGCGCCCGAGAAATCAGTCGAGGTGATCGAGGAACTCGTCACATCGCTGGCCACCTCCACATACGACAGAAGCAACGTGGCAGCGCACGTTGCCTCGGCTCGGAAAGACGTGATGCAGCTGAAAATGTATCTGGACGGAGTCTTGGCAGAACTGTTGCGCATTCATGCCTAGTCGTCGGAACATAGCCGACCTCCGGTCACTGCGTCGTAGCTTGAGCGGTCGGGCTGCGACCCAAGTGGCGGCCGAACCCATCCGCAACTGACCGATGGCCTGAAGCAAGCCTGGACATGGAGAGTCCTTCTCTATCCGCGGATAACGTTCCTAGATCGTAGACGGAGCGGCTTAGTCGGCCGCTCGCCCCTACCGATGGTTACCAGGTGAACAGGCGATTCGGCGTTCTGGCTCTCCTGGCGGCCGTCGCGCTTGCCTCATCGCTGTGGCTGGCGTTCACTCTCCTTGATGGCTGCCCCAACGACTTCCACGTCAGGGGCGAGATCTGTCTATCGGACGGAACGCATCTTGCACCGTCGTCCGGCGTGAGGATTCCAGATGCTCAGACGGGACTCGACAACCGATGGACCCTCCGGGCTGAAGTGCTCCTCGTGGGCGCGTTGATCGCTGGCGGGCTCGCGTTTGCTGCCTCTCGATCCGTTGGTCCGCGATCCGCTGATAAGGCTCGGATCCAGGTTGGAGCGCTTCGCCAGACGCTTCAGACGGATCGACAAGCCAGGACGGAGGAGCTGGTAGCGGAGCGACAGACAGAGGTAACTAGGTTGGGACGCTACCCGCACCTATATGCTCGATGGATGAGCGGATCGAGTGGCGACGCCATCGCGGCACCCGCAACGGTCGCGGCCGTGACGACAGTTCCAGGAGCCATCACGTTGCTCGTCTCACACGGTATGTGGAGTACGTGGACGAGGCTGGCGATCGGCCACGAGCGTGATGCACGGATGGCCCGGGCCGAGGGTCTCAAGAGCGGCGCGCCAGATGCCTACGTGCCCGAATTCGAGAGCGCCCTTCAAGCCATCACCCAGGCGGCGTTCGCACTCGACGGTTGGTATGGCGCCACTCACACGGTGCTCTACGACGGGCGGGAACGGAAGCCGACCGGCATGTCGGGCGGGCAACTGCTCGAATCCCTGCGGCGGGCAATCGGAAAGAAGACTCTCGAATCGGGCTCATTGACGGATGACGTGACGTGGCTCTTCCCGTCTCGCGGAGCGGCGGTTCACCATGAGCCGAAGGCGACAACAGGTTCGGAGCACCCTCTCGCGTCGGGCATCGTGCCCGAGGAGTACGCCCGGTTCAAGGCGGAAGAGGCCACTCGGGCCATCAACATGATGAGATCTGTGTCCGAAGGCTGCCTCGCCACGCCGACACCGGCACTTCGAGCCTGGAGCGAACAAGCCAGGGGCCTCCCGTCAGAGCTGTTCGAGATGATGCCCTCGCCCGGCTCCTCCGCTGACTCCGACTAACAACTCCCCTCGCGTTCTTACAGAAGGATCAGGAGCTCGACGCTGACTCTTGCCCTGCTGACCTACCGGTGAGCTCAGAGGCTGCTGCCGCACGCTCAGGCTGTCCGTCCCGAACACGGAACCGGTGCTTCCTGAGCATGCGGATGCCCAGAATGTCGCGTCTCGTCGACCAGATGACGGTGTACGTGCCGTCCATCATCGCGGGCGGCGCCTGAAACGCGCTGGGATACAAGACGCCGTACTCGCCACTGCGCCGCAGCCGAACCGGATCGTCTCGCGAGACGACGGCGCCTTCGCCGGGCCGTGAGACCTCACACCGGACGGTGTCGTCGTCGCTCGCCCCGGGCGGCGGAAGTAGCCACAGGAAGATGTCGGTTTGCGGATGGCCTGTCCAGACGTGTCCAGCTCGCCATCCTCGGAGTCCCTTGCCCGGCGGAGGCCACTGCGCGCGTCGCTCGTTCAACAGGTCGTGGAACGCGAGGAACTGCGCCACGATCAGACCCGCGAGCAGGACGGTCACCCAGACCCACGTCGGTAGTGACCAACCGGTGACGACCGACACGATGCCCGCCAATCCGGCTGCCGCGCCAACGACGAGCGCCCACCAGTGAGCCGCAACGCGCCTGAGGTACTCGGAGAGAGACCGTCGCATCCCGTCTACCGCCATCCGCTAGCGTTGTGGGGTGTGCCGACCGTTCCAGAGTACGAGGATCTATTGTGGGAGCGCCTGGTGTCGTTTCCGGTAGCTACTCGGACGGCTCTCCTTCGAATCCTGGTGTTGCCGGACTCAGATCGCGAGGCAAGTATTTGGGAGCTCCACGGCTACCCGGAGACGCGGGCGCTCGCCAACTTGCTGATCGATCTCGAGAAGGATCGAGCGGCGCGGGCTCTCATCGTTGGCGTCCTACGCGAGCTGATCCACCGCCAAGTTGACTCCCTCTAACTCTGCGACTGTCTGCAATTTGCGAGCCCGAGGGCAAGCACGAAAGCACCCGGAGTCCGATACCTGAGAGCGACAAGGAGATCCGTTCTTGGGAAGGTTCGAGCCCCGATGTTTGGCGTCAGAGAGGCACGCAAAGGCATCACCCATTACGTGCCCAGCGGCGAACATCTCCGTCGGCCCACAGGTCGCCTCGGGCCCACCGGTCAAATGGGCCCGGGAAGTCGGCGCGCTGGCGTAGCTGGTCGGCGCGCTGTTTGGTGAATGTCGAGGTAGTCGGCAATCTCGACGAAGCGGAGCAGCTTGGCGGCGCGTCACGCACGAGACTCTAGCTAAGAGTACGGAGTCGAGAAGAGCGGGGGAGTGACGGCCGATTTCGATCAAGGTGGATCATAGGTAGCCTGAGGCGGTCATGCCGGAAGTCGAGGTCTACTGGTACGAGGACGAAGAGTGGCGAGGCTTCCTGCTGGTTCAGCCCCGATCAGAGCTCCTACGTCTGCACGTCTTCGATACGTGGGTCGCCGGCGTGCACCACTATCCCGACTCGGCCGGTCATGAGAGCTTCGCTCCGGGGAAGCAACTAGCTCTTGTGGCGGAAACGGACAACCCGCATGACGAGGCGGCGATCGGAGTCTGGAACGCCGAGCGAACGCTGCGAGTCGGCCACGTGCCGGCGGTGATCGTCGCGAAACTCCAGCCGAATGATCGAACCGCCTTGTCCTTGAGTGAGCAGCTCGACGCAGGCAAGCGCACGACACTTCGAATCCTGGTTAGCCGGGAGCCGGTATCACTTCGCGTCACACCCGGCTCTGAAGAGCTTGCCGGGTGGATACGGTCGACGGTTGCCCGATTGAAGAAGCAAGCTGCTCGCGCCGTGCCCTCAGAACCGAGGCCTGAAGCTGACCCCGTCGATCAGATGGCGCAGATGCTCAAAGACCTGAGCAAGCGACCCCGAAAGAAGTAGCGGCATCTAGGCCCTAGGGCTGGGGTGCTCGGGCAAGTGCTCTTGCTCTCGGAGCACCGCCTGGCGGAGCTCCTCGAACGCCTCAGCGAAGCGATCAGGGCTCCGATCGGCGTCGGAGGCATCGTAGAAAGCTAGCTTGTAGCAGCGTCGGAGCGTCCGGTCCATGCCGACGAGGGAGACCTGGAGCTTCCTCTTGGCTGTCTCCATCTTGGCCACGGGCTCGTGCCCGCCCTGCGTCTGGACCAGCATCAGGCTGCCATTGAACTCGCCCAACAGGTGGTAGATCCGCTCGAACCGCTGGAGCCGGCGAAGGGCGAGCTCCTCCCGACGGCTGGCCCGGCTTGCCTCGGCAGCTCGCCACGCTGCGATAGCCGCCACTGCTGCGGCGGTGGCCCCGAGGGCCTGAATGGCGAGGATGGCGATATCCACGGCGGGCAGTATCGCCCGAGAATCTCTTCTTGGGGAATCCGATTCCACACTGGGTCACTTTCCCTCGTCGCCGAGGAGCTCTTCGAAGGCCAGGCGAAACTTTGCGGGCAAGGAGCTCAGCGATGACCGCGTACAGTCGATCGGTAAGGGAGCTCAGCCAGGGCGAAACCCCGGACTGAATCTGCGGGGTACCCCAAGGGGATCAGGCCGCGTCCTGTTTCGAGCGTCCTGGGGTGATCTCGTACCGGAAAAGATGCTGGTCGTTGTAGTAGTGCATGTCGGATACATGGGCATGGCCGTCCCAGACTGTGAGGACACCTCGCTCCTTGCACCGATTCTTGGAGTCCAACACCTTGTCCTCGGACCAGCCGAGGGCCTTTGCCACCTTACCTGGTGAGTAGAACCTAGACTCACCATAGTTTTCGACGAGGTGCTGGATGAACCGATCGTCGAGCTTTCGGTTGTGGCGGTCCTTCCGGTTCGACGGGTCGGGTGGAAGGTATATCCTCGGAAGTGCCATCCGGTTCCACAGGTGTACTCCCCGTGGGTTCGTGTCTTTGCGCCACTGCTCGAGGTTTCCGTCGAACGCTAGATGGTCCCCGATCCCGATCTTCATCCGCTCGTCCCGATCAAGGTTGTACCGACGCGCTTGCGGCCGGCTCAAGTACGAGGGCACGAGGAACCATACCTGCACACCCCGATCCCGGAGCCAGATGTAGGCATTGTCACCCTGGTTTCGCACCTGCCTGTTCACGAACTGGGGCTTGCCTTGGTGAGAAGGCAGCTTGAGGTAGTCCGAGTCCGGGATGATGTAGACGCGCGGTGCCCTTCGGAAGATCTCCAACCATGGCGTCAGATCTTCATCGGCCAGCCGCCACATCGTGACCGAGGGGACTGAGAACACCATCAGACCCCGCGCAGCGAGCGCATCGGCATTGATGACACCCTCGAGGCATAGATAGATCTCGGGGATGTCTTCGCTGGCCAGTAGACGCTCCCGGACCAGCGGGTGGACGTCGATCTGCTTGGTGGCATTGCCCACATAGTTGTCTTTGAGCGCATAGACGTACTTGGTCCCGTTCGGCTTGCCCTTCTTGTTGAACACTGGTGGTGTCCGGTACCGACAATCCTGCCCGGGGTGATCCGGGTGCTCGAAGTATGTGCAATGCGGAATCAACTGCGGGGTATCGAACCGGATGTAGCTTGGGAGTCTGCTGCTGTCGATGCTCCACCGATTGATGATCAGCCCGCCGGACTTGTTCACGAACTGCTTGTACCAGCGGCGCGGGTGCGTGTGGGCTGCAGCGAACGTGCCCCAGTCACCCTGGTTGAACTCGGAGTAGCGAGGGACGCCATCGAGCCAGAAGTCGATCAGGTCGTCGGAGACGCCGCGGACACGGAGGATGTTGCGGCGGTAGTTGGTGGTGACTCCCATTGGGTGCTCCTAGGTATTACCTCAGGCCGGACTGGTGCCGGCAGATGGTGATTCACGCTTCTCGACTGGCGTTATTGAAGTAATCGAACCAGCGCTCAGCCATAGCCTCGTCTTCCACCACGAGGGAGCCGTCGAAGTCTTTCAGCGCGATGCGAAGAGCCTCCTCAGTGAAGACCGCTCGCTGGACGTCGGGATCGTCTGGACTGGCTTTCTCGGCTTTCCTGTAAACGGCCTTCAGGTCAGCCCACCAATTTGTGCTCACTCTTCCTCCTTTGCGAGGGGTGTTCTTCGCTAACGCGTCATCATCAGCAATGGGCGCGAGGAACACACGGTGTGGGCAGTCATCCCAGCCCTACTCAAGCTCCGCCTCGTCTTCCCAATACAGCGGATCAATCACGACAGCTCGACACTCGCCGCACTCGCTGAGTTCGCCGTCGCTCCAGTTGAAATAGGTCGACCCACAAAGCGTTTCGTGGAGCTCATAGTCCATCGGGTTGTCGCAGGACCCTAGAAAATCGCTCTTCACCATGTCGCCTCTTCTCTAGTCGATTCGTGATCTGTGCTTCGCTGAAAGATCTACGTAGTTGGCTGGCACCTGTGTGCTGGACGCAGAGTGCTCCCGTCCGACTGGAGAGCTCCTCTAGCTTCGACCGGCTTCCAACGACCGTCCCGTACGGCAAAACCAATCTGGTTCCCGCACATCCTGCAGGGACGATGACCGGACAACCCGAGTCCACGAGCTCGGTCGTGGGCGCTCGTCCGTACCGAGACCACGCTCTTCAGCGTGCGGCCTTGACTGTTCTTCGTTGTTCTGCGACTGACGAAGTTCGAACCATCAGTTCGACTCTTCATCGTGCCGCCTTTGCTGAGCTCAGGGAAGCCTTCTTCATCTCGAGCTGCCAACCACTGACTGTCCTCGCGAGGCCCTCGTCGGTCGTCTTCTCTGCAAAAGCAGATGCCCAGACGTCGTCTTGTGCGGGCAGTAGGCCCGCACCTGTCTTGGACTGGTACCGCCCCTGCCGCTTCAGTAGAAGAATCCGGACGTGCCACGAAGCCAGTCCGTGGATGGCCTTCTCTTTGAGACTCTCAGGATGCGAGACGCCGATCTTCTTTGCCGCCGACATCAGATAGGTCCGAGCATTTTGCCTCGAGACCGGGTGTGTTTTGCCTCCCCAGGTCGAAGGCTCCATCCTGTCTGCGACCTCCGGATAGCTCGGGTACTGACCCTCGGCGAGTAGAAGCGTCAGCATCAGGTGGAAGTCGTCCAACTCCCAGCAGGCCCGGGCGGACTCAAGGCGGCTTCCCCAGAGGAAGAGGCCGACCGCTTCCGCTTCCCTCGGCGAGAGGTCTGGGGTCTCGTGAGGGCTGAGACCAAACGTTGTTCGGATCATGCGGAGGATCTGTGCGTCCTGTCTCTCGACCCCTGTCGCCTCACCTTGTGCGGGTAGCAGAGGATTGGATCCGTCTGGAGGGCTGGATCCGTACGAGGTCGTCGGTCTGAGCCGGACCTTCGGAAGTCCGTCAGGACCCCGGTCGCCAGGCCTCAGGCCTCGTCGAGGTGCTTCACCCCGTTGGGCGACTACCCGCCTCACGACGTCGTACCACAGATTTTCTAGCACCTTTGTCGCGTAGGTAGAGAGGCGAGCTCGACTCTCGTGGTCCTCGTTGTAGCTCAACGCTGCTCGATACAACGTCTCGCGGCTGTCAGCGAGGAAGTATTCGCATACCTCCCGCTTCACCTTGTCCGGAAGGTTGGTCTCGTTGCTCAGCCGATGCATCGTCTCGCCGGCAAGGCCGACGCTCTCACGAGCGAAAGTCCACGCCGCTTCTTCGCTGCTACGCGCTTGGCGCGCTGCTTTTTTGCGCGCGGCCTCTATCGAACGATCGTCTTTTTCTATCGTCGTTGCGACCGTTGTGACTACCATTGTGGTCCTCCTGAGGAGGTCGTCGAGGGACGGAGAAAAGGAAGAGCCCGCCGGCCACCTGGGATAGGGGTGATCGACGGGCTCTATCCCATGTGATGCTGCGCCTGGCCGGGCGCTGGTGTTGGTGACGATTACGTCGTCGGTCGCTCAACCTCGCGGCTGAAGTCTTTGGTGGGAGCGAGCGTTCCGCTCCGCTTGAGTGGAGCGTTTAGCTGCGCCGCTTGTGGTTTACTGCGAACGAGTTCCGGTCGCGGACAATCTCCTCGATCTCGCTATCAGATTGTCCGAGCTTGTGGAGACGAGCGTCTTCAGTCTCCGTGAAGAAGTCAGAGGCATCCTGCCACGGAGTGAAACGCTTCGTCAACTTCGTTGACAGCTCTCGAGCGTTCAACTTTGTTGACAACACCTCAGGCGTATTCGACTCACGAAGTTCGAGCGGTGAGTTCGACATCACAGTAGTCTCTGTTGCGGTCAGCTTCGTCGCTTCCCTCTAGGCGGGCTTTCAGCCCACCGTGCCTAGACGGATTCTCCTTCGAGAGCGTGCTGATGTCGTTTGTGAATGCATTGGTCCTGTTGAAGACTCGAATAGCCCAAGCCTCCATCTCGGCGCCGATGCCTTCGGGGAGCTCGGCAAAGCCTTCGCTTCCCTCAGGGAAGCCTGTGACTTCGTCAGCGTCCGTCGGGACGGGGCTGGAAGCCCCGACCTCCTGGTCAGCGATCCAGTTCTCGAGTGAGGCGACCGACACGAGCGTCCGCCTCCCCAGTTTGATGTAGGGGAGTGACGCGTCTTCGATCAGCCTGTAGACAGTTCTTGTCGAGATGGATAGCAACCTCGCCGCCTCTTCAATGGAGACGAGGAGAGGAGCGGTCTCCTCTTCGGGGACAGCGGTGGACATGGGGGCCTCCTGCGCGCGTGTCGTGTTACGGTGCTTCGCCCTTATTGGGGAACCTTCGCGAGCTCAACTCGCCTTCGCGAGCTCAGCTCCTGTACCAGTGGCCCCTTCGTAACCTTCGCCGAGCTCGGCGAAGGCTTCCCTGAGAGAAGCGAAGGCTCCGAAGAAGCTGTCGGGACTCGTAGGAGGAGTGCCGACTTTCTCTAGATGTTTGCTACAGGACGTCCGTACACAGGATACGTCCTAGAACAGCGGATCTGGAGGGACGGGCCCCGGGGGCCTCAGGCCAGCTGACCTGAGTAAGCGGCAAACAGCTGTTGTTCTTTGACTGGCAAAACAACGATGCTGCGCCAGTCGGATCCCCATCGAGCATGATTCATCTTCTGAAGCATTCGCTTGGCGCTTATCTCATAGCGAAAGTACGAGGCGGAGGACTTGCAGACGTTCTGCTCGAGTGTGCCGGCGTCAGTCCCGATTCGCTGATCAAGCGTCAACCAAGAACCACGGCGGCGAGCCTGTGCCCTCTTCCGCTCGTACGCTGCATAAAGTTCCGGGTTCTTCTCTCTCCAAAGCCTTTTGCTTCGGGTGCCCATCCTGCCCTCCTCGTGGGAATGCCCCCGGTTTGACAGGAAAGGCGGTTGAGACGGGGGGAACTCAATCGGGAGCCAATAAGAAGGATTCCCCGGCAGTCGCGTCCTGACGTGGCGGGACGTAGCTAGACTCCCACTTATACTGCTAGTATATCAAACATACGTTCGACTGACAACTTCGCAGGTCAGAGGGGTTGCTACGGCCCGCAGTCGTTGCGGTGTGGTGTACGAGCAACGTAGTGCACACATGTCACGTGTGCAACGTGTGCCACATGTGCAGACACACGTAACGGCGCCGGCACCTGTGCGAGCCTATGCCCTGTCAAAGCACTCGCTCCATACCTGAGCTTCCTCTACGAGGAGGCTACGCCTTCGACAGGGAGCTCTGGAACGGTGACTGTCGACGTGAGGCCTCGGGCCAGGATGTGGGCCTCTAGCCTGTCGGCTGCGTCCCTGTCCTGTGCTGGGAATAGGTGGCTGTACCGATCCATCGTCACGGCGAGGGTCGAGTGCCCGAGTCGCTCCTTGACGACGCTGGGGCCGATGCCCAAGGCGATCATCGTAGACGCGGCCAGATGTCGGAGGTCGTGGAAACGCATCGGTGGAGATCCCGTCGCTGCGATCGCCTTCTGGAGGACCTTGTTGAGGGTCAGATGGTGGACAAGCCCGCCGCGGGCGGCCGTGAAGATACGACCGTCGTCGGCCGGCGGGTACTCCTTTATGTGTGCTGTGATCTGGTCGACGATTGGGCTCGGGACGCTGAGGACCCGTTCCCCGGCGCTCGTCTTCGTCGGGGCAATCTCGGGACTCCCGTCGACGGTACGGACGGCCTGGCGGACGGTGATCGTGCGAGCATTGAAGTCCACGTCCTGGATACGGAGCCCGCCGATCTCACCAGCCCGGAGTCCGAGGACTCCCGCGAGGTAGAGGGCGAGCTGGTAGCGATGCTCGATGGCGGCTGCAAGCGGACCCATCGCGTCGGCCCAGCCCTGGAGAACCTCACGAGACAGCTTCTGGCGACGTTCCTTGGGCAGACGGAGGGTTCGGGTCGGAACCTTCGACAGAATCCCGTCGTGCCAGGCTTGATTGAAGACCTTTGCAAGGAGCTGACGGACCGCGGTCAGTGTCCCGTTTCCAGCTCCCGCAGCAACAAGCCGGTTGACATAGGCCTGGAGCTCCGGGGTCGAGATCTCCCCGACAGGGCGTCGACCCAGAGGACCCCGGATGTGGAGCTCGAACGTCGACCGATACCCAGACAGGGTCGACGGAGCGATGTCGTGAGAGGATACGAGCATCTGGTCGACGTAGGTGTCGAGCCGCTGAGTCCGGTCAGCCTTCGGGACGTAGGTCCCCTCCTGGAACTGGTGGTCGACGTCGGTCTTGAACGCCCGGGCTGCCTCGAATGTCGAGAACCGCTGGTACCGCTTCTTTCCGTCTCCCTCGCGCCACCCGGCGTAGTAGCCGCTGACTCTGAACCCCTCCGAAGCAAGCGCCTTGGGATCGGTCTTCGACCTCTTCGAGGTTCCAAGCCTCCGGACGGCACCGTCTGCATCCCGTCGGAACTCCTTCTCAATCCAGGCGTGTCCTCTGCTCATGACGCTAGGGTACCGTCAGTCTCGTTCTGGGTCAAGTAGACGCCATGCAGCCCCTACAGCGATTCGTCGTCGAGGACCGTGGCGACGATGGCCCGGGCCTCAGCCAGGCGATTTCGGTCCACGAATAGGCGAACGCCGTACTCCCAGATCCTGCTGATCGAGCCGGGCTCCTTGTACCACCACACGATCCCGGCCTCCTCGAGCCGGCCGGCGATCGCGTTCGCATGGTCTCGGGTGAACTGGCCGAGGTGGACCGTGATCGCGCCCG
>Ga0137369_10003632_pt1 | contig 15753 bp, 19 predicted proteins | sample SagtaG_12_FD_104918 | JGI IMG/M metagenome (GOLD analysis project Ga0137369, IMG submission 104918) | Vadose zone soil microbial communities from Sagehorn Ranch, Mendocino, California, USA - Sage1_L_113_16 metaG | ecosystem: Environmental > Terrestrial > Soil > Vadose zone | place: USA... | reverse complement strand
TTGTGTAGCGAAAGCGATCAGTTCCTTTTCAAGGTCGAGAAGAAGTTTAAGCGAGACGTAAAGGAAGTTGCCGCTGCCGCAGGCGGGATCGAGTACCGTGATCGAGGCTAGCTTATTGTGAAACGCGGTTAGCTTCGTGCGATCCGCGCTGCTGCCTTTAGCTTTCGCATAAGCGGAAGCGAGAGTTGCTTTCAAAGCGCTCCACTCACGACGCAACGGCGCCATCAAAACCGGCTCGACGATTGTCAGAATATCTTCCTCGCTCGTGTAATGCGCACCGATCTGCGCGCGCTGGTTCGGGTCGAGCCCCCGCTCGAAAAGATTGCCCATGATGCTGGGCTGAATGAATTGCCAATCAGCCTCACCAGCAGTTGCGAGCGCGCCGATTTCGCTTTCGTCTAGTTGGAAAACTGTTGCCTCCTCAAAGAGATGGCCGTTGAAATGACGAATCTTGTCCCTGCCAAACCGGCCGCCGGTCGCCATTGTCGCGAACAATTCTTCAAGCGTTTCGGAGAAATGCTCAGGATCATTCACTCCGCCCTTGAAAATCTCCGTGACGAGATTCGCAGGAAGCAAGCCGGTATCTTCGGCGAAGAAACAGAAGACGATGCGGTTTAGAAAACGCGCGATTCGAAGATTCTTGCGTTGCGCGACCGCATGCTCGCGGCGCGTCTTCGCATCCGCTAATTCAATCGATTCACGTTCCTGAAGCGAACGGGCGACTGCAGCAATTTGCCCGGCCAGTTTCTCCGTGACTTCCGCAGTTGTCCGCTGCGGCTTAAGGAAATCCGGATCTGTGAAGACCGCCCGCAGCAAGTGCAGGACGTGTGGACTGTCGATGTTCGCATTGGTGAATTCGTGTGTCTCCTGCACCGTACCATTGAAATTTGTGCGAACGACGTAACGATCGAAGTCGCAGACAACGAGCAACGGGGGATTGAGCAGCGACTCGCGATAGCGCAGCAGCTGTTGATACGCGGCATCGAGATTCTTCTTTTTGCCCTTGTATTCCCACGCAAAGAATCCGCGCTTCCAAACGTCGGCAAAACCGCGCTCGCGGTCAGGGTCTGGTTCCTCGGCCACTCGACCGGAATCGTCGAGCGCAAAAAGTTCGGCGTCTTTGACGACGCGCTTTTGAAAACAAAACGATTCGTTGCCGGTCGGATCAGCAGCTGCCGGCGATGGCTGACCTAGCAAGGCGCAGAGATCATTGAAGTGTTCTTGATACGCCGCCGTTTCCTTGCCCGAATATCGCGCCCACTTCCTTTTGAATTCTGCAGGGGTCATTGAATCGCTTCATCCTCGCAAAATATCGAATCAGGACAAGATCGAGAATCGCTCTACTCGCCATCCCTAGATCGGTGAGGATGCCAAGGGCGACACAGAACCAGAGAACAACGGTTTCGGCTTTTACTGGCCGGCCCATTCTTTGAGGAACGGCTGGATTTCGTCCATCTTGCGCGCCAAATCTGCGTAGCCGACGCGCATTGTTTTGATGTCTTCGATGCGCCGGACTTCCGGAGGCGTGTCCACACCAGAATGCAACGGGATCTGGGCGCAATCAGCAAATGCGAGTTTGCGTTCGGTCTCCTTACTGAGGAGATAATCGATAAGCCGCTTCCCATTCTCCGCGTGCGGTCCTCCTTTGATCAAGGCGACTGCGTTCGGCAAAATCAGGACGCCGATTCCATTCGAATCCTGATCCGGGTAGATGATCTCGACCGGCTTGCCTTGTTTCTTCCTGTTCACCGCGTCGTCGCTATCAACGAGAGAGAAGTCCACTTGTCCGGCCGCGACGAAGTCCGCGCTTTCGCCGTTGCTCGTCGTCATCTTTACGCCATTGTTTTTCATCTCGTTCATGAAAGTGCGGCCGCGCTCGTCGCCCCAGATCGTGAAAAGGGCAGCAACATAATCGGTGGTCGTTCCAAACAACGGATTCGCGATGGCAGCGCGGTCCTTCGTTGACGAATCGGTGTAAGCCGTCACGCTCACAGGCTTGATCGTCGATCTTGCGTTCACCAACAGCAATCGGGCGCGCGCGGAGAAACCGGCCCAGTAATGATCCGGATCTTTGAACTGGTCAGGAATTCCTTCCGCGGACGGGGAAACGTACGGGGTGGACACACCGCGCTGCTTTAGCGCCTCCGCTCGCCCCGGCTCGTTCGCCCAGTAAACGTCCGCCTGCGGATTGTTCTTCTCGGCAATGAGGCGGTTCATCACGCCGGTGCTCTTGGACTCTTCGGTGTCGAACACAGATTTCACCGTGATCCCGGTTTCGCGTTCGAAGTCCTTTAGGATCGGCTCCGAAAAAACCTGGTCTTCGCTCACATACACGACAACAGTTCGTGAACTCGTCGGCCGACACGAAGTCAGAATCGGAATCAGCGCGAAACTTACGAGAATGCTAATTGAGTTACGCATTTTGTTTCCGGCGCCCTGGACCTTCTGCGCCGCGCCCATCAGCTTTAGCTATTTAGCGGCGAAAGCGAAGTCATCGAATAACGTCACGCTGTCGGCCTTGGTCCACACGCCCACTTTGCCGGCTTCGGTGAATGTCGTGTCCTCCACATCGAACAAGTGCTTACCGTCGAAGCTAAGCTTGAAGTGGTTGCCCGCGAACTCGACGCGCAGTGTGTGCCACTGACCGGGGGCGACTGGCTCCTTCACGCCGTAACCGCCCTTGCGTGCGACGATATCGAGCGGACTGCGCTTTCCGTTCACAGTCTTGTAAAGGACCACGTTGCCCTCGAGCGCATTCGCCCGCGCGACGTAGTAGTTGTTCGAATCCTTCGCACGCCAGATCACGCCGCCGGCTTGATCTTCCTTGCCACTGACTGGTTTGAATTTCACCTCGACGAATCCGTCTTTCAGCGACGTGTTGTCTTTAACGCAGACAGGAAACGTTGCCTGGCCAGATTGCTTTAGAACATTTGGTTTGCTCGGCGCCGATTCGTCTTTTTCGACGGCCCATTTGGCCGTGCCGCTGCCGGTTTGCGTCGCGGTCCAGCCGGCTGGCGCGGCGCCGGTTTTCATATCGTCGAAATTGACTGTCTCAGCGATGGCCAGTCCTGTTGCCATGGTCATCGCCATTATCGTTAAGCTGAATGTTTTCATAGTTTCCCTTCTGGTTGATATAAGGCTTACGGTATCGGTGAACTGACCTTGAGCAGTCCACCTACTAAAATCCCGCCTTTGACAGCTTGCGCTAAATCTTTTGCGGATCCGCGGCCCCAGTAATGGAAAAACATGATCCGCGGTTCTTCGTGCGTCATGTGCTGATGGATGGCGACGATGTTGATCTTCTCCTTGAGCAGCGCTTTCAAAACAGGCTGCAATTCGTCTTCCGTTACCGCGAAGTCTCCATCAACAACGGCGTTGTCATCGCTGCCGGCGAATGCCGCCCATGTGTTGACGCCCATGTCCTTGACGATCTTTACGCCGTGCATTTTTGCAGGGCGGCCAATGGTGAATTTTACCATTCCGTCCTTCGATTCGCCTTGCATTCCGAAGATCTCGTTAAGAGGGGCAGCGGTGATCGAATTTTTTTCCGGCAACGATGGTTGCCCAACCACCGAAAACGATTCTGCTGGTTTCGGATCGGGACCTCGGATTGCTTTCGTCGTGTCGTAAACTTTTTTAACCGCGCTGGCTAACTTCTCGATCGTGCCTTCGCCTTCGATGTGCATGAAAAACACTTTCGGGTGGTCGAAAAAGAAATGGTTATGGAGCGCGGTAACGCTGAGCCCGTTGTCGAGCGCAGCTGACATCGCAGCGTTCACCTCGTCTTCAAAGAGAATGGTGTCGCCCATCACCATGGCTTCGGTGCGCGCGCCTTTTGTGAACGCAGCCCAGGTGCTTAGGCCCATGAACGGCGGCATCGTCCATCCATCGACCACGACCTTCAGGTCGTCGCGCGGGAAGGTGACTTTATAAACGCCTTCCCTCTCGTTCATCTTTCCCTTGAGCCCGGTTAATTCGTCGATGCGCGCTGTGTTGAGATCAGCCGCCAAAGACGTGTAGATGAACGCGGCGAAGATTACGCTGACGGTAAAAATTTGTTTCATGATGTTACATTATTTGCTTCCTGTTTAGTTGGATTCTTCTGCGTGAAAGTGTATCGCATCGGAATTGCAAGTTGGATGTAAGCGCAGGGACGGTATGCTATACGTATTTCATTGTAAGCGCTGATCGCATGCAGGCAATTTCCTGGCTTCTCTTCCTCTACAGCCTTCCCACCAGGCGAAAGACAGAACGCGTCGCGGTCTGGCGACGGTTTAAAAAAATTGGCGCGATCCAAATTAAAACATCGACATATCTACTGCCCGATTATCCCCCGCAGTACGAGCATTTTCAGTGGCTGGCCCAGCAGATCCGCGATTTCGGCGGTGACGCCACTTTGGTGCGAGTTCAGGAGATCGAGGGAATGTCGAACGAGAGGCTGATTGCGCTTTTTAATCGGGCGCGCGACGAGGAATACGGCGCGATCAAAAAGTCGCTGCATTCTTTTCTCACCCGCGACAAAAAGACTGACCAGGCGGCAAAGCCGGTGGAGTTGGAACAGCTCACACGTCAGTTTCGCGCAATCCGCGAGACCGATTTTTTTCAGAGCGCGCGGGGGAACGACGTCCAAATGCTTCTCCGGCGCGCCGAGGGAACACCGAGAAAAACACTGCCGCGACTCGAAGCGAAAAATTATCGCGGTAAAACCTGGCTGACACGGCCGCGCCCGGAAATCGATCGGGTAGGGTCAGCCTGGTTGATTCGAAGATTCATTGATCCGCGAGCGAAGTTTGTTTTCGCCGCGGCAGTTCCGTCGAATCGAGAGATCCTTTCGTTCGATATGGTGGACGTGGAGTTCTCCCATCACGGCGATTGCTGCACATTCGAGACGTTGATTCGGCGATTCGGAATTGAAGACAAGGCCGTCAGAAAAATCGCCGAAATGATTCATGATGCCGACCTCGAAGACGAAAAGTTCCAGCGCTCGGAGTGCATCGGGATTGATCGCGTGCTCAAGGGCTGGGCCAAAAGCGGAATGAGCGACGATCAAATCCTCCTGCACGGATTCGATTGCTTCGATGGACTCTACAGCTTTCTGCAACGCTTATGAAATCCGTCACTAAAGGCGCGACCGCGCGTACATCGACAATCAGCGCGCCTCCGACATTCGCAGAAGCGTTCCGCTTCTGGCTCAAGCTTGGCTTCATCTCATTCGGTGGGCCGAGTGGCCAGATCGCCATGATGCATGCGGAATTGGTCGAGAAAAAACGCTGGATCGACAATTCGCGATTCCTGCACGCGCTGAATTTCTGCATGTTGCTTCCCGGCCCCGAAGCGATCCAGCTTGCGATTTACATCGGCTGGCTCTGGCATCGCACCTGGGGCGGTATCGTCGCCGGCGCCCTTTTCGTCATCCCATCAATCTTCATTCTCTGGGCCTTGAGTTACATTTATGTCGCATTCGGTCACGTGGCGTGGATCGCCGCAGTTTTTTACGGATTGAAACCAGCCGTGCTTGCCATTGTGGCCGTGGCAGTCATTCGTATCGGCCGACGAGCCTTGCAGAACAGTATGATGTGGGCGATCGCGGGCGCGGCGTTCATCGCGATCTATTTTTTTCGGGTTCCATTTCCGGCGATTATTGTTATGGCGGGCTTACTCGGGCTAGCCGGTGGCAAAATTTTGCCGCGCTATTTTTCCGTCGCGAGCAATGATGTTCTAAAATCAACGTCTTCGGAAAGCGACCCTGTTCCAGCGCATACGCGGCCATCACTCTCGCGCGCGTTAAAAGTTTGCACGGCGTCGATCTTGCTTTGGTGGTTTCCAATTGCGCTCGCCGGAATCTGGTTTGGAACGCAGCACGCGATTTTCCGAGAAGGCATTTTCTTCAGTAAGGCAGCCATGGTGACTTTCGGCGGGGCGTATGCAGTCCTTCCATACGTCTCGCAACAAGCAGTGGAAAATTATCACTGGCTTGGCGCCGGACAGATGCTTGATGGACTCGGCCTCGCTGAGACAACGCCTGGGCCACTCATCATGGTGCTGCAATTTGTCGGATTCCTCGGCGCGTGGAATCAACCGGGTCAGCTGCCGCCACTTCTCGCCGCCACACTTGGTGCGCTTATTACTACGTGGACAACATTTGTGCCGTGTTTCCTCTGGATCTTCCTTGGCGCGCCCTACATCGAGAAGTTGCGCGGGAACGAGTCGCTCACCTCCGCTCTCTCAACCGTCACAGCGGCAGTCGTCGGTGTGATTTTAAATCTCGCGGTCTGGTTTGGCTTGCACGTGATTTTCCCGCGTAACGGAAAGGTCGATTGGTTTACCGTCGTCGTATGCGCGGTCGCGTTCTTCGGAATGCTTCGCTGGAAATGGAACATTGTTCCCGTCGTACTCGGCAGTGGGCTGGTTGGCCTGATTTACATGCTGGTTGGTTTCGGTTGAAGATCGGGACGCGCCATGCCAACGCGCTCGCAGTTGAGACTGAAATTGTTAACCCGGCGGTTTCAAGTGTGCGCACTCCGCCTCATAATCTTCAATCAACTTTACGATTTTGGATTGAAAGGCATCCTGTGCCGAGTAGACCTCTCCGATTGCTTCAGCGAAAGCTTTTTGCTTGAGCTCCTCTTCGATCGTCAAACTGAGCTCGGCGAGCTTTTCAATATTAGCTCGTGAGTGGAACTCCAGCTCCTTGAGCTTGGAGAGAACCACGAGCGATTTCTCCAGCTGTCCTGAATCCGGCGCTTGAGCCGGCTTCTCAGCGTCAGTTTTAGGAGAAGCAGCTATCTCCCCGGCGACATCCGGTTTATTCTTCTCGGTTTGCCCCTTCCTAGCCCTCTGGGGCGCAGCAGCTCCAGCCTTTCGAGCATGCTTTTCCTTATGGTGCTTTTCCTGGATGACTTTCTTAGCGTGCGCGACGTTTCTTGGATCTCCCATAGGCCGAACTTTAACCTGCGGACGAATGAAGCGCGAGCCGGTTGCCTTCTGAATCGACAATGACGGCGCGAACACCGTGCGGCCCGATCTGTTGCCTTTCTTGCAAAACTTTTCCGCCGTTTACGCGCGCCGCGTCGACTGCCTCATTGAGCCGGCCTTCCACCGAAAGATACATAAGCGGGCCGGTTTCTGATGGCTCATTCTTATTGCCCAAGCTATCGCCACGCACGCAAAGGCAGCCGGAAGCATTCTGTTCTTCGTGTGGCAAAAGCGCGTATTCAAATCCTGCCTCCGACACCTTGCGTACTTCTTTGCCGAGAATGGCTGAGTAAAACTTGATCGCGCGATCGAGATCAGTGACCGGAATATCCGTCCAACAGAGAGTATCAGCGCTCATTGTGGATCTTAGATTTCGTGACGATGCCCTTCGGCATCGTACTCATAAGTCTTGCCGTCTTCCTCATCCCTGGTCGTCTTGTGCGAGCCATCGCAGAACGGTTGATTCTTGGACAGGCCGCACATGCAAATCCAGACGGACTCTTCCTGTGGCCTGATTTCAAATGGCCGCCTATCCGACTTCAAAACTTTTCGCATGGCAAAAGGTAGTCGGAGAAAAAAGGCCAGCAACCTCGGCGCCTGAAATTAAGAGCGCGACGATTGCAAAGCGAAAAACAGGTCAATCCCATTCACTTTCGGCATGCATGTCAGCGGCCCTGAGCGGAGTAGCAGGAAAGCAAAACGCGCCTTCACTGTTCCGCCGTCAGGCGGAACAGGAGGCGCGCTGGAGACAAACGAAACTAGATCTCAATCCTCGTCGAGGATCACGCGATCAACCATCACGCTGTCGCCCGTGCCGACGTAATGAACGCGGACAGGGACGCCAACCTTGATTCTGGTTCTTACGATTGCTTCATCCAGGACCTTGCCGCTCCGAGTCACATAAGTGACCGTTTTGCCGAAGCGATAACGGCGTGGTCCACTGGTCTCCTTGAGCACAATGACGCTCCCCGGAGAGTACTCCGTGATTGTCCCGCTGCCTTCGGTGGTGGTCGTCGTTGTGGTGGTCTCCGAGACCTGTCCCCACGCGAACGGGGCCACTACTGCCAAGGCTATGGTCAAGAGCATTTTTCTCATGATTTCCCTTTCTTTGTGTTGCTATGGCGATAAGTCCTCTGTTTTCCGGGTCACGTTTCTGGCCAGGCAAAGAGCTTGCCGCCACACTGGATTCGCATCCGCGTCGGAGGGCGGATGTTTTTGACACGCTTTTTTGCGGCGCTTGAAGAGATCTCTTGCTCTGCGAATCTTGCCCTGAGCGGAGCACATGAAATTCTGGATCGGCACATCGGGTTTTCAGTACGCGGAGTGGAAAGGAAATTTTTATCCTGAGGACTTGTCGGCGGCGAAAATGCTGCCGTTTTACGCGGAGCGATTTTCGACGACAGAGATCAACTACACGTTCCATCGCATTCCCGCGCTGAAAACGATCGACAACTGGAAAGCGCAGACACCGGGGACGTTTCGCTTTGCGCTCAAAGCGCCGCAGAAAATCACGCATTGGTCGAACCTGCGTGATTGCGCCGATACGCTCGGTTACTTTTGCAAAGTCATCTCTGGACTTGGCGAAAGACAGGGGCCGGTCTTGTTTCAACTTCCGCCGAGCTTCAAAAAAGATGCCGATGTGCTGAACTCATTTGTGCGCGAATTGCCGGAAATGCGCGCTGCGTTCGAATTTCGACACGATTCATGGTTCGATGACGAAATTTTCGAGCTGCTTAAATCGCGGAACATCGCGCTCTGCATCGCCGACACCGGCACGATCGCTACGCCAAAAAAGATTACCGCCGATTACGGCTACCTCCGGCTCCGTCGCGAAGATTATCAAACGATCGACGTCGAACGCTGGGCCGCTTTCGTTCGCGAGCAGAAATCAGATTGGAAAGACGCTTTCGTCTATTTCAAGCACGAAGAAAGCGGCATCGGCCCGAAGCTGGCAATGCAGATGATAGACTTACTGGGGTAATCTTGGAGGGCCTAGCGCCCGATCAGGATAAAAATTCCTGCCAGCAGCGCCAGCACGCCCGTGACAATGCCGATGCCAAGTCCGGTGAGAGTTAGAATTCCAACCGCGATAAGATAAATTGCGAGGAGAAGCATGCCGATGTTTTTGGTAATCATGACGTGAGTATCTGCAATTGCACAACGGCTTGACAATCCTCAAGGCCTTGGGCGTCACCCGATAATCCCGGCGCGAAGCTTTGAATCGTCAATATCGGCGCCTTTGGTGTAAATCGCAGGATCTGCTATCTGCCGGCGACACGAATTACGACTGCCGAAATGTCTTTCACATCGATGAAGCCATCGAAAAATTCTGCACCAGTCAGATGGGAAAGATGAACGACACTGTCGGTAACTTGATCGACTCTGCCGCCGATTTTTTCTCCAGAATTCAAGTGTAATTCGACAGTTTTGCCGGCGGTGCCCTGGAGAATGCCGAGAACCGTCGCATTGGGTTGCAGACCAACCTTATCTTGAGCTGGCAAATTGCAACAGAGCGCGGCGATGATGAATCCAATAAGAAGTGAGTAGCGTTTCATGATTAACTCGTTTTGCATAATTCCTGAGCGATTTGCCAGCAAATAATGATGGGATCACAAGAAACGGCGGTCGGTAGTCCGCCGAACGAAAAAAAAGGGCGGATTGGAAACCGCCCCTCCTTGATTTTGATTGGCAGGGGAAGCACCCGCCCTACAATTCCTCATGGCAGATGTTGGGGAGAACCTGGAGCGTGTGCGATCGGAAATCGCCCATGCGGCCAGAAAAAGCGGGCGCTCGGCGGACGATATTGAGCTCGTCGCGATCACGAAGACGCATCCAGCCGAGCGCATTCGCGAAGCAGTGGACGCGGGACAACAACTCTTCGGCGAGAGTCGTGTTCAGGAAGCGCGAGCAAAAATCCCTGAGCTGCCGGCGAATTTGCACTGGCATTTCGTTGGGCATCTCCAGAAAAACAAGATCCGGCATGCGCTGCCGCTGTTTGAAATGCTTCACAGCCTCGATTCGCTCGAGCTTGCAGAAGATGTGAACCGGATTGCTGAAGAGGAAGGATTCCACCCGCGTGTCTTGTTCGAAGTAAACGTGGCAGGCGAGGGGAGTAAGTTCGGCTTTGCACCAGGTAAATTGCGCGAACAAATCGAAGAGCTTCTCGCGCTGCCGCGATTGTCGATTGAAGGATTAATGACGATTCCGCCGCTCGCGGAGGAAGTGGAAGCGTCGCGAAAACATTTTGTGCAATTGCGCGAGCTCCGCGACGCACTGGAGAGAGAATTCGACATGAAACTTCCGCAGCTTTCCATGGGAATGACAAATGATTTCGCGGTCGCGGTCGAGGAGGGCGCGACGCTGGTTCGTGTCGGGACGGCCATTTTTGGCGAGCGCACGAAAAAGCAGAAACAGAAAGCCACAGATGAACACCGATCTTAGAATCCTGAAACGAAGCGTTTTCTCCATATCCGTATTTCATCCGTGTCAATCCGTGGGCTAAATAGTTTTCAATCAGGTCAAAATGGGCTTGGAACCAACAAACATTCAGCAAATCGGCGATGAGCTTGCCATCGCCTGGAACGACGGGAAGGAGTCGTTTTTCAGTCTCGAAACGCTGCGGCGTGCATGTCCATGTGCGGCATGCGGTGGCGAACCGGATGTGCTCGGCAATATCTTGCGCCCGCGCGTGAACTACACCGAGAAGAGTTTCCAACTCACCGGGTTCGATTTTGTGGGCGGTTATGCGTTGCAGCCACGCTGGGCGGATGGGCACAGCAGCGGAATTTACAGCTTTACTTATCTGCGGCGCTTGGAAGAAGCTTGGCGGTGAAACGCATCCGATCAGGAAATCCATGAACTGGACAGCAAAGATCACGATCGTTCTTCTCTGCTTTTCATTGTGCGGAGCTGGCACTTTCGTTGCCTCAAACACCTGCGAGAAAAGGGAGCCGCAAAAAACGAACGTGATTCCAGTAAAGAATCGCGACTTCGTCCGGCGCGTCTGGATTCAGGTTTGATTCGGAATCGTAATCCGCAGCAGCGATGTTGCTTTTTTGACAGGCTCGACGCTCCGATCCTGCAACCGAGCTGGAATTAAGGAAAATTCTCCAGGCCCAAAGTCGACATCGGCACACCGAAGTTTTCCAGACAGGCAGCAAACAATTGCGAATTGTCCCCTTGGCGCGATCTCACGTGGAGAATCGAGATTCCATTTTTGGATCTCAAACAAATCGTGGTGCAGAAGCACTTCGGATTCGGCTTGCACCAGTCGCGGTCGAATGTCCTTGAATTCGATGCATTGGAGGGCTTGATCGACATGTAACCGCCGCGGCTTGCCCTGGTCATCGACGCGGTTCCAATCGAACATGCGATAGGTGGTATCGCTGTTTTGCTGGATCTCGACAAGAAGATTGCCTTCTCCAACTGCGTGCAATCGGCCCGCAGGTAGAAACATTGCGTCGCCTGGCTTGACGCGAATTCCGTGGATGTAATCCGCAACTGTCCCTGAGTGCAGGGCTTCTTCCAACTGAGCGCGTGTCATTGCTTCTCGAAGCCCGACGAAAAGTTCGGCGCCGGGATCGGCCGTCGCTACGTACCAAAATTCTGTTTTTGGTTCGCTGCCTAATTTTGAAGCGATTTTTTCAGGCGGATGAACTTGAAGCGAAAGTTTGTCATGCGCGTCGAGAATTTTCACGAGCAAAGGAAAGCGTGCCGCGTCGGGAACATTGCCGAAGATCGATCGTCGATCCTGCATCCAGAGTTCGTGCAATGTTTTGCCCCGCAGCGGTCCATTGCGCACGACACTTTGCGCTTCCGGACGATCGACAATTTCCCACGATTCGCCGATCGCGACGCCCGGCAGGAGCTTCTTTCCGAACTCCGATTCGAGACGGCGCCCGCCCCAGATTCGCTCCATGAAAATCGGCTCGAAGATGAGGGGACTGGTGAGATTGATCTTGGACATGATGAGATTCGAGCAACTGTAGCGGCAGCCGCTCGCCACGCCATAGTGCATTGCGGCGGCGATGCCGGCTGCATCGATTTAGTTCGCAGGCGACACGCCTGCCACTACAAAATGAAACGCTTTCTTAAATACTGGCTGCCCGTTTTCATTTGGCTTGGCATAATTTTCGCCGGTTCAACTGAGATCTTTTCGGCCGAGCAAACGTCGCGTTATCTGGTGCCTTTTTTGCGCTGGCTCGATCCGCAGATCTCCCTTTCCAGAATCACCGCAATCCATTTCGCCCTGCGCAAGCTTGGTCACCTTACGGAGTATGCAGTTCTGGCCGCCTTTCTCTGGCGGGCGCTGCGCACCGCAGGGAACTTGCGCGCGAAAATGCCAACATTGTTCGTCCGGATGTGGATCGCCTGCGCAATTATTGCGGTGAGCGATGAATTTCATCAATTATTTATCGCATCGCGGACAGCGTCGCTTAACGATGTCTTTACCGATAGTCTCGGCGCAGCAATTGGTCTCGCGATTTGCCTGGCCATTGCACGACGGGACGCGAAAAAGTTAGACGAATCGACAGGAAAATCATAGACAGATAATCATGAGTTCCCGGCTTGCGGTCTATTCGGTAGCGGCGATTGCGCTGCTTCTCGTAAGTATCGGACTCGCCGCCGAACAGGATTACGCTGCGCGCTTTAAGGAATTGCGCGAGCAGAAAGCGGACGCCCAGATCGAGCCTTTGCTCAACGAATGGCGCGAGAAGCGCCCGAACGATCCGGACGCGTGGATCACGAGCGCGAATTATTATTTCAATCAGCGCCAGGTAATGATCTCAAGGAAGAAGCCACAGAAAGGCGATTTTAGTCTGACCGACAAGAAAACGGGAAAGCAGGCAGGAAGTATTTCGTTCGAACCAGAAGAAGCGGCGAGGAAGCGAGCGGCCGACCTTCTCCAACAGGCGACAACAAAGTTTCCGAACCGGCTCGATATCTGGTGTGGGCTGGCGTTTATCTTGCAAGAGTCCGGAGACTTCGATTCCGAGTTGGCTACCCTCAAGCGCATGGTGGCTTATGCCCACGATCATGCCGCGCAGCTACAATGGCTGAAAGGGGAGCCGCTGACGGAACCCGCCGATCAATTCCTTGCTGAAAAATTGCACAGTTACAGCCTCTATTACGAGAAAAAGGAAAATCCCGAGGACGACAAACGGTTCCTGCAAATCGCGATGTTCGGAACGGAGCAATTTCCGAATCTGCCCTACGCGTTTAACGATGTGGCGCAATATTACTACGTTAGTGGTGACAAGAAGAAAGCGCGCGAATGGCTGGAAAAAGCAAGCAAAGTCGATCCGAAAGACACACTGGTCCTGATGAATCTTGGGAATGTCTGTTTGAAACTTGGCGATGATGAGAGTGCCCGAAAACACTTCGAGGAAATCGTCAAAACGGATCCAAACGGCGAATACGCGCAGGAGGCAAAGGACGCGTTGCAGAAACTCAAGAAGAAGTGACTGGCAATGGTGGGCCTGACTGGGCTCGAACCAGTGACCCTGCGCTTATCAAGCGCATGCTCTAACCAACTGAGCTACAGGCCCCCTTCGCGGCTACGCCACGAAATTTCGAATTTCGATCGCCGATTTTCGATTGCTCTCGTGACGCGCTCCACGGGGGAATTACTTAAATCGACAATCGCAAATCGCAAATCGAAAATTGCCCCCAAGGCACTCGGCATGGAGGCAAGGGGATTACGCTCCCGCTAGTGCATCCGAAAATGCGCCCGGATTGTAGATTCAAAGACGTTTTTTGACGAATGCCCGGCCAGATGCCGATTTCAGATAGCGTTCGAACGCCGCAGCACGAACGCGATCAGAAAGCGCGCCATATGCCTTCAACCGCCATGGTCGCCATTTCGCGGTGTGAAGAACTCGTCCCGCGTTATGATTTCTCAATCGTTTACGCAGGTCATCCGTTAAGCCGGTATAGAATCGGCCCTCGTCGCGCTCGCTCTGCAAGATGTTACACGTAGAAAAACTTTGCCATCGGGGCCCTGGCTTGCCGAGTCGTAGCTCGCTGCGGAAATCGTGACAAGATCAAATGAGTCCGCCTTCACTAGAGTTACGGCGCGACAGTCTTCGCTCCGCACTACAAAGCGAGCGAAGACTGGAGGCAAGGGGATTCGAACCCCTGACTTCCAGCTTGCAAAGCTGGCGCTCTACCAACTGAGCTATGCCCCCGAACTAGTTGTCGATTTTAGATTGCCGATTGCCGATTGCAAATGCAGCCGGGAATTGCAAACGAGGGACGCGGATCCGCTTCTCATTCAATTCATTAATCTCCGGCCACCAAATCAGTGAGCAGCCACTTTCCACCGGTCTTTTTGAAACCGGCCCGGTAATCTGTCGGGCTTCGAATAAATTGCGCGCTAACGAAACCCTCGCGCCCGTCTGGAAGACGAATGCGAACCCAGGCAGGGTCCGTCTTGCTTTTCGGCTCTGGTGAATCGCCGCCGGAAAGGTTCAAGACAATGTCGTAAGACAAGGATGTAATCATTGGAGCCTTGTCGTTTGGCTCGCTCCTCACCCTTACGTCTTTCGCGATGATTGCTGAAAAATCGAAGCCGCTATAGTCGTCGGGGAAACGGCTGAAAACATACGGCGCCCAAAATTCGCTCTTTGATTCTCCGAAGGTCCCGCCCAGCCGAAGAAGCTGAGCCACCGTGTTCCAGATCTCACTATTAACATCTTCCGGCTTCCAAAGTTCTTGGAAGGCCCGGATGCCTTCCTCGCCGCCGAAAGAGATTTGGATGTTTGGATCGACAATGGAGAGAAGAAATTTCGCGTCCCTGCGAGAGATCGCCTCAAGCAGCTTTTGCCGAAATGCATGAAAGCTCGGATCCTGTTGACCTTCATCACTTGGACGGAGCCGGCGCGCCCGGTAGGTCTTTGGCGATTCGGAAATTTGGCCTGAAACAGTGGAAAGCGAAAAGGTCAGGAGAAAAAAGCCAAAAACCAGGGATCGGATCGAGCTCATTACGCTTTGGGCGCCCACACTACGGACGCCCTCCGTCCTCCGGTGGATCAACCCGGCAACCTGTCCGCCAACACGTCTGCCTTCTCGATCTTCGGCGGCTGGGCCAGGAGATCGGGCGCTTTTTCCATCAACGCCTTGGCAACCTTGCCAGACAAGTGCGCTTCGCGTCCTGCATCGTCCGCAAACGCATCGAAAATCGCGAACGTCGTCGGGCCTAATTTAATCGCGAACCAGGCGGTTGTTGCGGGCTCTTGTTGCACCAAACCTTGCCCATCGCGCAAGAATTTTGCGACTTCGTGTTCTTTGCCCGGTTTTGCCTCCAGTCTGACAAATAATGCTTTCGCGGTCATGCGTTGATCTCCTGTGATTGTTTTGCTGCGGAGATCGTATCTTTGTTTTGGTTTATGTCGAACCGAATCAGAATGACCTGGGCGGTGAGACAAACAAAATGCCGGATGTCGATCTTGCGAATCGTCATCCGGCATTGCAGTCGATGTGCAGCAAAGACTGAATTGTGCGTTACCGTCTCATTTCTTTGAGCTCTGATTTCTTTCGATTTCAGAGTCTTCACGGCATGTCGTGAATTCCGAAGAATTCATAGCTTAGCCGTCGACCTATGCTGATGCACCGAGAATCGAAAAATCGATAATCGAGATTCGAAAATCAGGCTCAGCCTTTCTCCTTAGAAAGGAGGTGATCCAGCCGCAGGTTCCCCTACGGCTACCTTGTTACGACTTCATCCCAGTTACCGCTCATAGCGTAGAAGGCTGCTTCCCTTGCGGGTTGGCGCGCCGG
>Ga0137369_10003624_pt1 | contig 15767 bp, 13 predicted proteins | sample SagtaG_12_FD_104918 | JGI IMG/M metagenome (GOLD analysis project Ga0137369, IMG submission 104918) | Vadose zone soil microbial communities from Sagehorn Ranch, Mendocino, California, USA - Sage1_L_113_16 metaG | ecosystem: Environmental > Terrestrial > Soil > Vadose zone | place: USA... | reverse complement strand
GACAGCGAAGGGACAATCCGACCGACGCGGTCGCGCGGGCGGAGCGTCTGATTCGAAAACTGGACGACGCCCTGGGCGCCTGAAGGCGCGGCGTCGGCTTCCCGAGAACATCGGACACGAGAAGCGAGTGGTCGATTTGAAGGCGTCGGAATTCGAGATCATAAACCCTCGGCGGGAGAGAGACTTCCGCATCATCGTGTAGCCGCCGCCCGGACTTCGGCGCGTCCCCGGGTATGGGGAGCCGAGATGAACACAGACCTCGCGATCGCGATCGCGGTTGGCTTTCTTCTGGCCGCCGCGATCTCGGCCATCGCTTACGTTTTCCTGAGGAAGAAGCTCCAGGCCGAGCGCAAACGCATCCGAACCGAGGCCGACCGGGTCCTGGCGGATGCAAACCGCACGGTCGAGGCGAAGCTGCGCGAGGCCTCCATCGAGGCCAAGGAGAAAGTGCTCGCCGCCCGGTCCGAGTTCGACAAGACGATCCAGGCGCGCCGCCAGGAGGTCGCCGCCCTGGAGAAGCGGCTGGTCCAGAAGGAAGAGAACCTGGACCGCAAGCTCGCCCAGCAGGAGCACCGGGAGGAGGAGTACGGCCGCAAGGAGAAGGCCCTCGCCGACTCCCAGAAGCGCGTGGAGGAGGCACACGCCGATGCGCAGCAGGTCGTCGAAGAGCAGCGGAAGAGGCTGGAGCAGATCTCCGGCCTGACGGCCGTGGACGCTAGGCGGGATCTCGTCAAGTCCATCGAGAACGACGCGCGGGTGGAAGCGGCGGGCCTGATCCGCCGCATCGAGGAGGAGGCCTCCGAGCAGGCCACGCAGAAGGCGCGCCGGTTGATCGGCATGGCCATCCAGCGCCTGGCTTCCGACACGGTCGTCGAGGCGACGGTTTCCGTCGTGGAACTGCCTTCCGACGACCTGAAGGGGAGAATCATCGGCCGCGAGGGGCGCAACATCCGGGCGCTCGAGGCCGCGACCGGCGTGGATCTCATCATCGACGATACCCCGGAGGCGATCGTAATTTCCGCCTTCGAGCCGCTGCGGCGCGAAGTGGCGCGGCTGTCACTGGAGAAACTCATCGCGGACGGACGCATCCACCCCGCGCGCATTGAAGAGATCGTCGAGAAGGTGCGCTCGGAGCTGTGGGAGAAGATCCGCCAGGAGGGAGAAGCGACCGCTCTGGAGTTCTCGATTCCGGATCTGCACCCGGAGCTCATCAAGCTGCTGGGAAGATTGAAGTACCGCACCTCCTACGGCCAGAACGTGCTCCAGCATTCCAAGGAGGTCTCCTGGCTCGCGACCAACATGGCGGCGGAGCTCGGCGCGGATGTCGAGGTGGCCAAGCGCGCCGGCCTCCTCCACGACATAGGCAAGGCGATCGACCGCGAGATGGAAGGGACACATTTGGAGCTCGGCCGAGAGGTCTTGAAGAAGTTCGGCGAGTCGGGTGACGTGATCCATGCGATGGAGTGCCACCATGGCGACTACGAACCGCGCTCGCTGGAGGCCGTTCTCGTCAACGGCGCCGACGCCCTCTCGGCCGCGCGGCCGGGAGCGCGCCGCGAGATCCTGGAGACCTACGTCAAGCGGCTGGAGAAGCTCGAGCACATCGCCGACGGTTTCAAGGGAGTCCAGAAGGCCTTCGCCGTCCAGGCCGGCCGCGAGCTGCGCATCGTCGTCGAGGCCAGCCGCTTGAGCGACGACGAGGCGCTCTGGCTCTCCCGCGACGTGGCCAAGAAGATCGAGTCGGAGCTGCAGTATCCCGGCCAGATCAAGGTCACCGTGATCCGGGAGACGCGGGCCATCGAGTATGCGCGTTGATGGGGTTCGTGAGCCGTAAGTCGTTAGCCGTGAGACGAGGCTTGGCCCTGTTCCTGGTCGCGGCTTACCGCTCACGGCTCACGGCTCACGCGTTATGAACGTCCTCTTCGTCGGAGACGTGGTCGGTTCTTCGGGGCGGCGCGCTTTGCAGGACGCGCTGCTGCCCTTGATCGATAAGCGACGCATCGACTTCACGGTCGTCAACATCGAGAACGCGGCCGGAGGGTTCGGGCTGACCAACGAGCTCTTCGCGGAGCTCTCCCGCATGCCGATCGACGTCTTTTCCTCCGGCAACCACATCTGGGATAAGAAGGAGATTTACGACGCGCTGAATTCTTCGGACCGCCTCCTGAGGCCCGCCAACTATCCTCCGGGGAATCCCGGCCGCGGCTTCACGGTCCAGTCCACGGCGGCGGGTATTCCGGTCGGCGTCCTGAACCTCCAGGGCCAGGTCTTCATGCCGGCCCATGCCGATTCCCCTTTTCGCGTCGCCGACGAAGAGCTGGCCCGCGCGGGCGATGTCAGAATCATCGTGGTGGACATGCACGGGGAGGCGACCTCGGAGAAGATGGCCATGGGCTGGTATCTGGACGGGCGTGTCTCGGCCGTTGTCGGCACGCACACCCACGTGGCGACCGCGGACGAGACGATCCGGCCCGGCGGCACGGCGTACCTGACGGACGCTGGCATGACCGGCGCCTACGAGGGGATCATCGGGTTCGCCCGCGACCGAGTCATCGAGAAGTTTCTCTCGCAGACGCCGCGTTCCTTCGAGACCGCCAAACGCGACATCCGCCTCTCGGGTGCCGTCATCGCGGTCAACGAAGAGACGGGGAAGGCGACCGGGATAGAGAGAGTTCAGGTTCGCGTCGATTGAACCCGCCGTGTCATTCTGAGGGCCGTAGGCCCGAAGAATCCGCTCCGGGGTCCCCCGGGGCAGATCCTTCGCTTCGCTCAGAGCTTGCCCTGAGCTGGTGGGCATCCATCGGAGCAACCGGGAGCAGATCCTTCGCTGCGCTCAGGATGACAGAGAAAGAAGCGAAGGGATGACTCGGGGGCGAACCGCACCGGATCACGGATGCCTCAAGAGAAGTTGACCGCGATCGTCACGACCCTCAACGAGGAAGGGAACATCGCGGAGTGCCTGGCGACTCTTTCCTTCGCCGATGAGATCCTGGTCGTGGATTCCTATTCGACCGACAGGACCGTCGCCATCGCGGAGGCGATTCCTAGGGTCCGAGTCCTCCGGCACGAATACGCGGGCAACGGTCCGCAATGCAACTGGGCGATGGATCAGGCCGCGCATCCGTGGGTGCTGTTCGTGGACGCCGACGAACGGGTGACGCCGGCTCTCTCCCGGGAGATCCAGAATCTCCTGGGGAAGAGACCTTCTGCCAATCACTACTTCCTTCGCCGCGACAACGTCTTCGTGGACCGGGTCATCCGGCATTCGGGGTGGGGTCAGGACCGGCTCGTGCGGCTCCTGCGGCGCGGTTCGGCGAGGTATCCCGAGCGGCGCGTGCACGCGGACATGCATCCGGACGGACCCACTCCGACGCTCGGCGCACCCCTTCTCCATTACACGTTCCGGTCGATGCCGCAGTATCTGGACAAACTCCACCGCTACGCGGAGTGGGGAGCGCAGGATCTCGCGCAGGAAGGCCGGTGCGCGGGATTGCCCGAGGTCGCGCTGCGCCCTGTGTGGCGATTCTTCCGGATGTTTGTCCTTGAGGCCGGCTTCCTCGACGGCCTGCACGGCTTCGTCGTCTGCGCGCTGCAGGCGTATGGGGTCTTCCTCAAATGGGCCCGGCTGTGGGAGCTGCGGCGGATTGAAAAACGGCCTTCTCCCTCTCCCCCCGGGAGAGGGCAGGGGTGAGGGCGCCGTTTCGGCGGCGCTGGCACTCGATACCGCGGCGGACGTCCACCCCTCACCCTAACCCTCTCCCGAAGGGAGAGGGGACAAGACGTCCTCGTAGAATTCCTTCGCCTTGTCGGTGAAGCGCTCGGCGGTGAACGCGAGTGCGCGCTGCCGCGCTTTCGCTCCCATGCGCTGGCGCATCTCTTCCGACTCGGCCAGGGACGCGAGGGCGCCCGATAAGCCCTCGACGTCGGCGGCGACAAATCCCTCTTCTCCGTCGGTGACGAGGTCGCGCACGCCGGGGATGTCCAGCGCGACGATGGGAAGGCCGCAAGCCATCGCTTCGAGAATCGCCCGGTGCCCCTGATCGGAGCCGGAGGCGGTGAAGAGAAAGATCTCCCAGGAACGGTAGAGGTCCGGCAAGGCGTCTTCCTGATAGCCGAGCCAGAAGTTCCTGGCGGAAGCTCCGAGAAGGGCGGCGCGGGCTTTCAATTCTGGCATCCGCTCTCCGTGGCCGACGTGCGCGAGACCGAGGGAGGGAACTCCCGCCGCGGCCAGTATCGCTTCCTCGTGCCCGCGATCCACCGCCATTTTGCCGACGGTGCCGGCCAGCAGAAGACCCTCCGGCACCCGAAAGCACTCACGCGTCGCAGTGCGGCCCGGCCCGGGCCGGAAGTCCTCCGTATCCACGACCGGCGCAAGGACGGTGCCCGGCCCGCCGAACGTCCCGGCAATCGCGCGGTTGGCGAAAGCAACCCCGCGCGTGCGCCGGAAAAGAAGGCCCGATGCCGGACCGGGCAGCGCCGAGCGCAGGTGATGGATGGTGCGTGCGAGCCTCGCCGTGGTGCCCCCGGCCGCGAGGACCGCCAGCGCATGATCATGCGTTGTGTGCGCGTGCAGGATGTCGAATTTCTCTCGCAGGACGGTGTCGCGCAGACACCGGGCATCCCGGAGGGCATTTCCGGGAGTCCGGGGATGAGTCATAAGCGGCCTCGCCCACCCGAGCGGGAGGAGTCTCTCGGCGAGCGGGCTGCCGGCCACGAAAGCGAACTGCGCTTCGATGCCGGCCGCGATCAAGGCCGCCGTCTGGTCGAAAACCACGGCGGCCGGGCCTGTCCATTTCTCGCCCGCCACCAGATTCAGAATGCGCACGAGCGTGAAGTTATCAGTTGTCAGTGATCAGTTATCAGTTTGGGCGGACCCCCAGAACCGACAACTGAGAACTGAAAACTGAGAACCCGAGATAATATTCTCCCGGAGAAGAAAGATGGCCGTCGATCCCGAATTGCTCGCCATACTGGTGTGCCCCAAGACGAAGGGACCGCTCGAGCTGATCGAGCTGAAGGAGGAGACGCGCCGGGAGCTCGTCGAGAAGTACCGGGAAAAATTCCGCGGAGAAGAACCGGTCGTGACGCAGGGCCTCTATTCGAAGCAGGCGGACCTCGTCTATCCGATCGTCTCCGACATTCCGGTCATGCTGGTGGAAGAGGCCCTTCCGGGCTCGGAAGCCCGGTAAGCAGGGGCGGGAACGGCGAGCGGGGTGAGACTCCGAAGAGCTCTTTTCCCTCTGCTCGTTTTCTTGGCGCTCCTCACCTCCCAGATCTCACCGGCCTACGTCGTCTTCGGGATCCTCGCGGTCGCCTGGCTGCTGGAGATGCGTCGCGGCCGGCGGTGGGCCGCCTCGCTGTCGGCGCCGGTCGTCGGAATGGCGGGCCTGCTGGCTGTCCTGACGGCTCTCGCCACTCTCTTCTCGCGGGATCCGGCTGCGAGCGTCCGGCATCTGGCGGGAATCTCGCTGCTGCTGCTGCTTCCGATCGCAATGGATCTCTTGGACGAGCCACGCAAGGCCCGGATCGTCCTTCTCGCGCTTTCGGGCAACGCGGTCCTGCTGTCGCTCATCGGCTTCTGGCAGTTCGCTCACGGCGGAGACGATCTGGAGAACCGGATCATGGGGACGCTCTCGCACTGGATGACGTTCTCGGGTCTGACGATGATTGCCGGATGCCTGCTGCTCGGGTTCGCCTTCGAGGAGCGCGGCCGCCGGCGATGGCTCGGGCTCGCGGCGGCGGTTCCCTTTGCCGCCATGATCTTGACCTTCACGCGCAACGCCTATGTCGGGGCTCTCGCTGCCGTGACGCTGTACTTCCTGGTCCGGCGCCCCCGGGGCCTTCTCCTGCTGCTGCCCGCGCTCCTCGTTCTCTTCCTCCTGGTTCCGAAGGACGTGCGGACGCGATTTGCCTCGATCGCCTCTCTGAACGAACGCACCAACCGGGACCGCATCGCGATGATGCACGCTGGACTTCGGATGATCCGCGAGGCTCCGATCCTCGGGGTTGGTCCGGAGATGGTCAAGCGCTACTACACGCTCTACCGGGACGAGGACGCGCCGCAGTGGCACGTCCCTCACCTGCACAACAACACGCTGCAGATCGCCGCCTCCAATGGAGTCTTTGCCGCCGCCGCGTACCTCGCGCTCATGGTCCTCTTCTTCGCGCGGGCGATCGCGCTCCTGCGGCGTGAGGGACGTCCCGATCGGGCCGCCCTTCTGGCCGGAGCCCTGCTCGCTGGCACCGCAGTCTTCGTCGCGGGATTCTTCGAGTACAACTTCGGCGACACAGAAGTCGAAATGGCGACCCTGCTGGTGCTGGCGATCCCGTTCTCGCCTGCTGTGAAACCCGATTCGCCCCTGTCATTCTGAGCTTGCCCTGAGCTGCAAGCCCATCTTGACCAGAAGAGCAGATCCTTCGCTGCGCTCAGGATGACAGAGAAAGAAGCGAAGGGACGACGAGGGAAGGGGCGGCGAAGGAATGACACGATTTAGAATGTTGCCGATGTTTCCTCGCGCTGTCCCCGCCCCCGCGCCGCCACGGCCCTACACCGTCTCGGAGCTGCTCGCGGAGGTCGCGGCGACTCTGCGCGCCTCCTGGCGAGACATCGCGGTCGTGGGTGAGGTGAGCCGCTGGGACCTGCGCGGCGGGCACGGGTACTTCAGCCTGAAGGATCGCACCGGCTGTTTGAACGCGATCATCTTCGCCTCGGACCTGGCGCGCATTCCCTTCCGCGTCACGGCCGGACTGGAAGTCGTCGTCCGGGGAAGTCTCGACCTCTGGGCGCCGCAGGGAAAATTTCAGATCAAGGCGTACGCGATCGAGCCCGTCGGGACGGGCGCGCTGCAGCTCGCCTTCGAGCAGCTCAAGGCAAAGCTCGCCGCGGAGGGTCTCTTCGACACCGCTCGCAAGCGCCGCATCCCCGCGCTGCCGCGGCGGATCGCGGTCGTGACTTCTCCGACCGGGGCCGCGATCCGCGACATCCTGAACGTGCTCAAGCGCCGGCACGAGGGGCTCTCCGTCACGATCTATCCCGTCCGCGTCCAGGGCGACGGCTCCGCGGCCGACGTGGCCGAGGGAATCCAGAGACTCAACCGCCGTGGGGATTTCGACGTCCTGATCGTGGCGCGCGGCGGAGGCTCGCCCGAGGACCTCGCGCCTTTCAACGACGAGCGTGTCGCGCGCGCGCTCGCGGCCTCCCGCATCCCGACGATCTCCGCGATCGGGCACGAGACGGACGTCACGATCACCGACCTCATCGCCGACCTGCGGGCCCCGACTCCGTCGGCGGCGGCGGAGGTGGTCGTGGAAAGAAAGGACGCCCTGGTCCGCCGGCTCTTTGACTGCCGGGGGCGCCTGGCCCGCGCCCTGCGAGCGAAGCTGGGGTTCGAGCGCGGACGCCTGACCGGTCTCTCCCGAGCCGAAGGGCTCCTGCGTTTTCGTTACAGGGTGCGCGAGTGGAAGGAGCGTATCGGTCAGGGGCGCGGGGCGCTCATTTCCGCCCTCGAGCGCCGGCCGGAGGCCTTCGCCGCGCGCCTGGCCGCAGCGCGCCGGGTGCTCGACAATTTCGCCAGAGTCGCGGAGCTTCCACGGCGGCGCGAGCGGATCGGGCGACTGTCGGCTTCGCTCGAAGAGCGCCTGCGCAGATCCCTCGAGCGCCGGCGCGAGCGGCTCGCTCAGGACGCGGCGAAGCTGGAGATCTTGAGCCCGCTGGCCATTCTCGCCAGAGGCTACGCCGTCGCCTTCCGGGAAGGCGCGCGGGCGCCGCTCCTCTCCGCGTCCCAGGTGCGGTCCGGCGAGAAGATCCGCGTCCGCCTGCACGAAGGGGAGCTGAAAGCGATTGTCGGCGAGAGATCGGCGGCGACGCGCCGGCCGGCAAGGACGGACGCGCTGCCCCTGTTTGATTTTCTTTTCGAGGAGAAGCCCGAATGACCCCTCGCGTCAAGAAAGAGAAGAGCTTCGAGGAAGCGATGGAGCGCCTCGAGGCGATCGTGGCGGCCATCGAGTCCGACGAGCTGGGACTGGAGAAGCAGTTCGAGCTTTTTCAGGAAGGCATGGCCCTGGCGCGCTTCTGCGACGGGAAGCTCTCCGACGTGCAGAAGTCGGTCGAGATCGTGCTCAAGGAATCGGTCGGCGAGTGGAAGACCGCACAGTTCGAATCAGCCGAAGTTTCCGGCGAGGACGCGGACGACGACGACCGAGACTGAGCCACTGCGGTCGCTCCACGAGTCCCACGCCCCGACCCTCTTCCGCCGGGAGAGACCGAAGAAAGGCGGCTGAAAGTATTCAAGACCAGGGCGAGATCAATCGTTGTCGGGGGTTGATCGATTGATTCAGCCGAGTCCCCCGCAATCGCCCGTGTTGGCCGGCTATCTCGCCGCGCGGAGAGACGAGATCGATCGGGAACTGTCCCGGCTTCTTCCGCCGGAAACGGCCTGGCCGGCGACTCTCCACCGAGCGATCCGTCACTCCCTCTTTGCCGGCGGGAAGCGCCTTCGCCCCATTCTCTGCGTCAGCGCCGCCGAGACGATCGGGGGCGAATCGGGCCCGGCGCTCGCGCCCGCTTGCGGCCTCGAGATGATCCACACCTATTCGCTCATCCACGACGACCTCCCTGCCCTGGACAACGACGCCTTGCGCCGCGGCGTGCCGACCTGCCACGTCGTCTTTGGAGAGGCCATCGCCATCCTCTCCGGCGATGCGCTCCTGACTCACGGCCTCGGCACGCTCTCCCGCTACCCGGAGGAAGAGATCTACACGGAGGCCAAAATCAAGGCAGTCAACGCGGTTGTCGAGGCTATCGGCACGACGGGAATGATCGGCGGGCAGGTTGCGGACCTCGAAGCGGAGAAGCAGACTCATCCCTCGCAGGAGCTCGTCGAAAAGATCCACGAGAGCAAGACCGGCCGCTTGATTCGCGCCTCGCTCGCCGTGGGCGGCCTCCTCTCCTTCGCCTCCGAAGAGGACCTCGCCCGCCTGGACGTCTATGGCCGAGCCGTCGGTCTGGCCTTCCAGATCAAGGACGACCTCCTGGACATCGAGTCCGACGCCGCGACGCTCGGCAAGACCTCGGGGAAAGACGCGGCCGCCGGCAAGGCGACGTTCCCGTCGGTCTGGGGCGTCGAGCGGTCCCGCGCGATGCTGCACGAAAAAACCGAAGAAGCGATCGAAGCCGCGGGAGCTCTGCCCAACGGAGGCGGACGCCTGCCCGATCTCGCTCGCTTCATCGGCGAACGGACGTCATAGATTCGGCATGCGTTCCTCATGAGGGCTTTCGTCCAGACGGCGATCGGCGAACACGAAGAGCGCGACCTTCCCGCTCCACGAGCCGGCCCGGGCGAGGTCGTGCTGCGCGTGCGAGCGGCCCTGACCTGCGGCACGGACTTGAAGTTGCTCGCGAGGGGGCACCCGAGAATCTCGCTGCCCGTGACGATGGGACACGAGGCGTGCGGAGAGATCGTCGAAGTGGGGGAGGGAGTCGCGGACTTCCGCGCCGGCGATCGAGTTGTTCCGGCCGTATCGGGCCCCTGCGGCGCATGCGCCGACTGTCTGGACGGGCGCGCGAACCTCTGCGCCACGGGGCACGCCGATCGAACGTGGGGCGCCTTCGCGGAATTGCTGCGTGTGCCGGCGGCGGTCGTGCGCTCAAACCTGCACCGTCCGCCGCCTGATCTTCCCGACGAAGTCGCGGCGTTCCTCGATCCTGTCGCCTCCATCCTGCACGGCTGGAAACGGTTGGGTTCACCCCCGCCGCGGACGCTGCTCATCTACGGCGCGGGAGCGCTCGGTCTTCTCTGGGCGGCGACGGCTCGGGCGCGCGGCGTCCGAGCGGTCCTCTTCGGCCGCCGGGCGCCGCGTCTGGAAGTCGCCACGGGTTACGGGGCGCAAGCCGTGGACGTCGAGTGCGAACCCGCCACCGCTATCGCCGCCGACGCCGCCGTGGACTGCACGGGCGACCCGCGGATCTGGGAATTGCTGCCCCTACTCGTGCGCCCCGGCGGTCGCGTCCTCCTCTTCGGCGGCTGCGCGCCCGGCGCCACCGTGACCTACGACGCCGCGCGCCTCCACTACTCGGAGATCTCGCTTACCGGCTCCTTCCATTACACGCCCGAGGAAGCCCGCGCGGCGATGGCATCCCTCTCCTCAGGCGAAGTGGATCCCCGCCCGCTGATCACGAAGACCGGCTCTCTTGCGGACCTCCCCCGCTTCCTGGCAGCGCAGACGAAAGGAGAGGGAATCCGGTACGCAGTCGTGCCCGCCTAATCTGCAACGAACGAGAACAGCTCGCAGAGCCTGTCCCGAGCGGCTCGAAGCGGGAGGAACGGATCTTTCGTTTCGCGCGGGAGAGAGGGTCAGGGGCTCGGGATGACAGGGGAGCTCCGGGTCATAATCGCTTCCGAATGAAAGCCGTGCGGGTCGAGACAGGCGGCGAGGTGTCGGTCGTCGAGACTCCGATACCCGTGATCGGGCGGGGCGAGGCGCTCATGCGGACTCGCGCCGCGGGGATCTGCGGGTCGGACCTGATCGACTGGTACGTCGCGAAGAAGGCCGGACAGGTCATCGGTCACGAGGTCGCGGGAGAGATCGTCGAAGTCGGAGCGGGGGTCACGTCTTTCTCCGCGGGAGACCGGGTCGCGCCTCATCACCATGCGCCGTGCCTGGAGTGCGGCGAGTGCCGCGCGGGGCGGTTCGTCCATTGCGCGGCGTGGAGATCTTCCCGCCTCGATCCCGGCGGCATGGCGCAGTTAGTGCGAATCCCGGTGGGCAACCTCACGCGTGACACACTGAAGATCCCGCCGGGAATGTCCTTCGAGGAGGCGAGCTTCATCGAACCGCTGGCGACGGTCGTCAAGGCATTTCGCCGCGGGCGGTTCCAATCAGGACAGTCGCTCCTCGTGGTGGGGCTCGGCACGGTGGGACATCTGGCCGCGCGTCTGGCAAGCGCGTGCGGCGCCTCCAGGATCGTCGGCGCCGATCGCGTTGCCTTCCGGATCGCGCGGGCGAAGGAGTCAGGCGCCGGCGAGGCGTTCGACGTGGACCGTGAAACCCTCGCAGAAGGCGCGCGCCGGCTCTCCGATGGCAAGGGCTTCGACTTCGTCTTCGTCGGGCCCGGAAAGAGCGGCGTTGTCCGCTCGGCCTTCGACGCGGCCGCGCCGGGCGGCACTCTTCTTCTCTTCACGATGACGCCGCCCGAGGAAGAGGTCACGCTGCCGGGACATGACCTCTACTTCCGTGAGGTCAGCCTCGTTCCTTCCTATTCCTGCGGGCCCGACGACACGCGCGAGGCGCTGGAGCTTCTCGCTTCGCGCCGAGTCGCGGTCGCCGATCTCGTCACGCACCGTTTCCCCCTCGACGAAGCGCCGGAGGCTTTCGCCCGCGCGCGCGACCCCCACGCCTCCATCAAAGTTGTCATCACGTCTTAGCGAGGGAGGGGTGATCAGTTGTCCGTTATCAGTTCTCAGTTTGTGCGACCCAGAACTGAAAACTGAAAACTGAGAACCGGAAACTTTCGTGAAGACCCGGCTGGACCTGTTGCTCGTGGCGCGGGGGCTGGCACCGACGCGGGAGAAGGCGCAGGCAATGATCCTCTCGGGCCGCGTGGAAGTGGAAGGGCGGCGCGTGGAGAAGGCAGGAACGCCGGTGGATCCGAGCGCCGCGGTCCAGGTCCTCGGGCCGGCGCATCCCTACGTCTCGCGCGGAGGCGTGAAGCTGGCGGCGGCTCTGGACGCGTTCGGCATCGATCCGAACGGCCTCGTGTGTCTCGACGTCGGGGCTTCCACCGGAGGGTTTACCGATTGCCTGCTCCAGCGCGGCGCTCTGCGCGTCTACGCGATCGACGTGGGGCACGGGCAGCTCGACGCGAAGCTGCGCGCCGACTCGCGCGTCGTCCTTCGCGAGAGGGTCAATGCCCGCAACCTCTCACGCGGGCATGTGCCCGAGCCGGTTGCCCTTGCCGCCCTGGATCTCTCTTTCATCTCCGTCCGGCTCGTGCTCCCGGCCGTCGTGCCGCTTCTGGCGCCGGGCGCCGCCGCCATCGTCCTCGTCAAGCCGCAGTTCGAGGCCGGCCGGCGGGAAGTCCCCCGCGGCGGCGTCGTCCGGTCGGCAGCGACGCATCGCCGCGTCGTCGGAGAAATCGAGCAGTTCGGCTCCGGCCTTGGCCTGACGTGTCCGGGAGTGATTCCTTCGCCGATCAAGGGAGCCCGCGGCAATCAGGAGTTCCTGCTGGTGTTCCGCTCACAACCTCCCATGTCATCCTGAGCGGGGCGACCTCCCGCGGAGCAGTTCGGGCTCTGGGCCGCGCCGTCGCCTTCGGCTTTGGCGCGTCGGCGACCTCAGAATGACAGTGGGGGAACAATGCGCTAAATTGAGCGGGATGAAGGGGTCACGGGCGAAGGGCCACCGGCGGTTCCAGTGTATCGGGCTCGTCGCAAAGATCTCGCCCACGGCCCTGCGTTTGACGGCCGCGCTGGAGCGCGCACTCTCCCGCCGGGGTCTGGAGGTCATTTACGACGGCGACACTGCGCGCGCGATGGGCAGGAACCGGGGGGTGCAGCGGGGGCGTATCGCCCGGCTGGCCGACCTGGTCTTCGTGCTCGGCGGAGACGGCACCCTCCTGTCAGTGGCGCGCGAGGCTCCTCGGACCACTCCGGTGCTCGGGATCAACGTCGGAGCGCTCGGCTACCTGACGGGCCTGACGCAGAGGGAGGCGCTCGCGCGCCTGGACGAGGTGCTCACCGGCGGCTTCCGGGAGGACCGTCGCCGGCGGCTGGATGTCTCGATCACCGAAGGCGCAAACCGCGGCACTTACCGCGCCCTAAACGATGCCGTCCTGAACAGAGAAGCGATCGGCCGCATCTCGACCTTTACCATCTCGATCGAGGGGCGGTCCATCGCCCGGTTTCGGGGGGATGGCGTTATCGTCGCGACGCCGACGGGCTCGACCGCCTACAGCCTGTCGGCCGGGGGACCGATCCTGGATCCGGCGCTGGCGGCCGTGGTCGTGACGCCGATCTCTCCGCACGCGCTGACGCAGCGCCCGATCGTCGTGCCCGCGAGCACGACGGTCGGCTTGAAAGTGATCGGCCGCAAGCGTCAGGACGGTGTGCATCTGACGCTCGATGGGCAGGCGCGCTTCGCGATCCCGCCCGGCTGCCTCATCGAAGTGCGCGAGAGCGCGTCGCCGGTGACACTGCTCCGCCCGCCCGAGTCGGACAATTTCCACAACCTCGCGGAGAAACTGAACTGGGGCGTCTGAGGACCCTCCCCGTGCCACCGGATCCATCGCCATGAACGAGACTCCTCCGCCTGCGCCGCCGGATTACGGGGTGGAGGCGCATCACCTGCCGCCGCTGCGGCTCTTCGGCATCATCCTGCTCTTTCTGATTGCGGCGTCGTATGCCGTGTGGAAGTCGGAGCGGTTTCAAAACCTGATCCACGGCGTGTCGCAGTCGCGCCTTCAGGAGGCGCTGGGGCGCGCGGTGACGTTCCAAACCGTGGAAATCCGCGTGTTTCCCCCTGCCGTGCGTCTGGCGAACGTGCGAATCGCCAGCGATCCGAGTTTGCCCGGCGCCCTGCTGACCGCGGAAGAGATCTCGATCGGGGGCGGCGTGTCCCTCGTCGCGCGCGAGCTGCGGCTGGGAAGGATCCGCGCCCTGCGCCCGCGCATCGCTCTCACACAGCTGCCCGACGGGAGATGGAACCTGCCTCCCGGCCTCTCGGGTCCTTCGAAGGGGGGCGTCAAACTCCAGATCGGCTCGGTGCTCGTGCAGGAGGGAATTCTGGAGTTGCAGGGGCGCAAGATCGGGATCGACGGAAGCCTCGAGAACTTCGCGGCCGAACTCGTTTCGCTCGGGAGCGATCGCTACCGGGGCTCGCTCGAGGCCCGGCACGCGACGCTCAAGCTGCCCGGAGCCGAGCCGCTGGTGACCGCGCTCTCGACGCGTTTTCTCCTCGACTCGGCCCGCGGTCTGACCTTCGACGACGTCTCCCTTTCCGGCTCCTTCGGAAGGCTCCACGCCTCCGGCGTGCTCGAGACCGCCCGAGCCACCAACGCCGTCTTCCACGCGTCCGGCGAGGTTTCCATTGACGAGGTCGAGCGGGTCTTTCACTCGGCCCTCGGATTCTCCGGCGGAGCCCACGTGGACGCGCGGATCGACGTGCCGCCGTCGGGAGGCTTCCGCATCACCGGCGCCGTCGCCGCCACCCGGGTCAAGTCGAACCAGTTTACCTTCGACAACTTCTCCGCTCAGGTCGCCGCACGGCCGGAGGAGCTGACCGCGCGCATCGAGCGGGCCGATTACGCGGGTGGAAGAGCCGCGGGCGTCCTGCGCATCGGAAACCTCACGGGGAAGCCGCAGCCCATGACCCTCGCGATCGAAGGCTCGAGCATCTGGCTCGAGCGCTTCTTTGCCGACATCGGTCTGGCCGGCACGGGACTGTCCGGTGCCGCCCACCTCTCGGTAGCGCTGCGATGGGGCGAGGCGGGGATCACGCGGGCGGACGGCGGCGGCATGATCTCCATCGCGGCGGGACCGCCTTCTTCGATCGTGGCCGGCCGGGTCGGCGTGCCCACGTCCGGGGGCGGCGCGCTCGCGATCGTCAACGGGCGGATCGGCCTGGAAGGTGTCGAGTTCAAGTTCCCGCAGACGACGCTGGAGATGACCGGGGGACTCAAGATCGGCGTCTGGCAGCCGGATTTTGACTTCCAGCTCCGCTCGAAGGAACTGACCGAAATGGACAGGGTCTTCCAGAACTTCATGGCCGCGAGCGGCGAGAAGCCGCAGCGTTTAGGCCTTGGAGGCAGCGGCGAGATGCAGGGTCACCTGGCCGGCACGTGGACCAATCCGGACGCGACGGTCCAGATCGCCGCCGAGGACTCCCGCTACGCCGGCGTCCCCTTCGGCAGCGTTCGCGGCACCGTGGATATGCGGGAGGGAGCCTTCCTCTTCCATCCTCTGCACGCCTACGACGGCGACGCGAGCCTGGCCCTCGAAGGGGCCGTGCGCTACCGCGAGACGCCCGGGCAGCCCAAATTCGATCTCGCGGTCTCGGCTCGCGCGTATCCGCTGTCGCGGCTCCTGCAATACCTGGAGCTCGACTTCCCCGTCGAAGGGAGGGTGACGGGCAACCTCCGCGTCGCGGGAAATCCTCCGGACGCGGTGACGGGCGGCGGCCCGATCGAGCTGTCCAACGCGGTTGTCTGGGATCAGAAGATCGCTCTGGTCACCGGAGCCGTGCGGTTCGAGCCCGGCCGCTTCGCGATCGACGACATGCGGGCGGCGCTCGCGGGCGGCATGATCCGAGGCGGCGGCGCGCTCGCGATCAAGCAGCGAACGTTCGAGGCGCATCTGGCGGCAGATGCCGTTCCTCTGGAGGCGGTGGATATCTTCCAGTCTCTCTCTCACGATGTGACGGGGAAACTCTCCTTCCAGCTCTCCGGCGGCGGCTCGCTCGACCGTCCGGACCTGAAGATTTCCGCCTCTCTTTCGGGGGCGGCTTTCTACAGGCACCCCGTGCCGGAGAATCTCGAGCCCCGCATCGAGGCGACGATGACTCGGGGCGTGCTCGAAGCCACCGCGGGTGTCCCGGAGAGGTGGACCCTCAAGGCGGGCGGCGACGTCTTCGGAGAGCCCGCGCGGATTGAACTGTCTCTGGACGCGCGCGATCTCGGGGCGTTCCTGCTCCTGACCCCCCTCGCGCTGCCTGCCGGCGGAGGAGGCTCGCTGGCCGTCTCCGGAAATCTGACGCTGCCGCGCAAGGCGGAAGAG
>Ga0137369_10003602_pt1 | contig 15812 bp, 10 predicted proteins | sample SagtaG_12_FD_104918 | JGI IMG/M metagenome (GOLD analysis project Ga0137369, IMG submission 104918) | Vadose zone soil microbial communities from Sagehorn Ranch, Mendocino, California, USA - Sage1_L_113_16 metaG | ecosystem: Environmental > Terrestrial > Soil > Vadose zone | place: USA... | reverse complement strand
CGTGGATCGTGCAGATGTTCGGGTGATTGAGCGCGGACGCGGCGCGTGCCTCTCGCTGGAAACGCTGTAACAGACTCGAATCGCCGCCCATCGCCGGTGTCAGAAACTTCAAGGCGACGTGGCGGCCGAGATTGATGTCTTCAGCTTCATAGACAACTCCCATCCCGCCCTCGCCGAGCTGCGACGTAATGTGATAGTGCGAGATGGTCCTGCCAAGCATGGGGGGTGCCTCCGAAATTGTTAAGTTGAATGCTGGGTGAGCGAGCATAGTAGTATAGCAGCATAAAGGCATCAAGCAGGGGCAGCTTACTGCTCTGATCCGTGTTTATCCGCGTAAATCTGTGGCTCAATCCACTTTGCCTCTTTGCTTCGCTAAAAACGCAATCTGCCGACTGTCATGACTCCATGCAACACCATTCTCGGCGCTCTTGCTGGAGATCAGGCGGGCAAGGTTTGGTGCTTCAGTCCGTCGGCACGATCCACAGATCAGAGACACGGTCCTCTCATCATAGGCTGGCTCGACTAACGAAAAGCACAATTCACTTGCCGTTAGTAGTAGGAGTGGGCGCAACGGTCTTGTTGAATGGAAGCTCCCACCGTCTGAACGGTATAGCGCTTAACGAAATCAGAAGCGATTTCGAAGCGGGTAACGTAGCCTTTCCCACCACGCTTCGCGTTCCAATCACGGGCGATTTGTATAGCGTATTGTTCGTTCAGCACGGGATAGAAAATAGGCTCAAGGAGCTTTGGGACGTATTAATTTGGGCACGCCGAAAGGATCCTATTTCTCGACACTTTGTAAACCGTCCAGATACTTCTTAAGATCCTGGATTAAACTTCGTGTCCATGGATACGCTAAAAGCGTTCGCTAATTTTAGCCCAGGTTTGCGCTTTGGCAACCCTGGGACACTAATGTAATTTGCAGATCCTGAGCAGCCTACTTACATTGATCTCAAATTCGTCCGCGAAAACGAAAGTAAATTTCAGAGGTCATATGAAACCGTACGCCATCATTCTCATGTTATCCGTATTAGTCGCCAGCGCGGTCAATGCCGCAGGTCCAGTCGCTCCAGTCAGAACCACGTTTACCGGCGCGAAGTCCGAGTTCACCTGGACGCTCAAGGAACTCAACCCTGAGCTGCCAAGCGACTGGACGTCCTACGAATTTCTCGTACTCGAGTTCAAGGCGTCATCTTCACAACGATTCGAGCTGGGACTCGAGACAGCGCAGGGCCAAGTCTCAAAACGCATCCACCCGTTCGCCGGAGTGTGGGTGAGGGCGTCCATTCCGCTGCGTTTCTATCGCAGGCCAGCAAGCGAGGGCAACGATCTCGCGGCGACTTTTAACCAGCCGCACAGCTCGTATTGGATCAATATTGGCGGGGACACCGGCACTACCACCGAAGTGCGCGGGATCAGCGTACGGATGCCACACCCCATTGGTTCTCCCACTTTGGAAATCCGGTCGATTGCTCTCGCTAAGACCGATCCGGGCGATGCGGTGCTCGAGGGCAAACCTTTGATCGACGAGTTCGGTCAATATACGCACGCCGACTGGCCCGGAAAAACGCACTCGCTGGACGAGCTGAAGAAGAAATGGGCGGCTGAAGCAGTGGCGTTGAAGGACGCAAAGTCGGATCGCTGTCCTTACGGCGGGTTCCTGCACACCTCGGCGAAGGCCACGGGCTTTTTCCACGTCGAGCAGATCGACGGTCGCTGGTGGTTTGTCTGTCCGGATGGGCATCTGTTTTTTTCCACTGGCCTGAACGGCGTTGGCACAAGTGCGAGCACGCGCGTCGCTGGCCGAGAGGACTTGTTCGCAACATTACCGCCGGCGAATCTCGCGCCGCCGTCGTCGTCGGGCGGCCGAGGGCCGTCTCTCGGAGGCTGGTTCTACACCTGGAACTTGCAGCGTCGATTTGGCGCCGACTGGCGGGCGAAGTGGGCCGACCTTTCCACTCAGCGTCTGGTGGCGTGGGGTTTTAACACTGTCCACAATTGGGGAGTGCCGAGCCCGACTCAGGCAGAACCGCGCGTGCCGTACGCTGTCATGCTGCGTGGTTGGCAGGCACGCGGAGCCATCATGGGCCTCCCTGATGTTTACGCAGAAGACTTCCCGGGTACCGTGGCTGAGGCCGCGTCCACCCAGCTCACGCCCTTGCGAGACGATCCCTACATGCTTGGTTACTTCATCGGCAACGAACCGCCGTGGCCGGGCCGCGAGAGTCTTCTGGTCGAGGCGATTCTTGCCGGCCCGCCGAGCGAAATGCAAAGGCTGCTCAAGGCCCATCTTGCTGAGGGAGACACGCCCGAGCGACGAAAAGCATTCGTGCTCGACGCGTTTCGTCGTTACATCGACACGATCAATGCAGCTGTCCGCAAATCTGACCCCAATCACTTGAATCTCGGCATTCGGTTTGGCGGCGGGCCCCATGACGACGTGATGAAGGTGGCTCGCGGCTTCGACGTTTTCAGCGTGAATATCTATCGTTACGCGCCGGACCGCACAACGCTAGACCACATTTACGAATTGGTGCAGCGGCCAATCCTGATCGGCGAATTCCATATCGGCACGCCTGGCCGCGGACTTGCGCCGGGACTTGTGCAAGCAATGGATCAGGAAGAACGCGCCTACGGCTACCGCTATTATGTCGAGCAGTGTGCCGCGCATCCCGCTCTGGTTGGCACGCATTGGTTCCAATGGCTTGACCAACCGGCGAGCGGCCGCAACGATGGCGAGAATTACAACATCGGTTTTATCAACGTCACCGACCAGCCCTACGCCGAGATGGTGGTGGCTGCAAAACTCACACACAGCCGTTTGCTTGATATTCATCGGGGCAAGACTCAGCCGGTAAACCGGTTACCAAGAGCGTCTGAGACCACGCAGCGAGCACCACTGGCCCATTGGTTAGTCAACTTCAGCCGGAGCCCGCCTTTCCCAACGCTTTGCCGATCGAGATCGCGACAGCGAGTGGGAGACAACGCGTGACCATTCAGCCAAAAGGCCGGAAAACAGTTGAGCACTTTGCAGGTATCAAGCGAACGCGTTTCAATTGAGGTCGTCCCAACAACTCGGTGTTGAAAAGGATTAGTCTGAAAACGCCCCAGTGAAACGTTCGTGGTTTCGTAGTTCTTCATTCGTACGGAGTAAGATGTTTATAGACCGGAGAAAAAAAATACCAGCGCCTCTGTATTTGAGTTTCGATGCCAGTTCGTTTAGGTTAACCTTCCTTAATCTATTCAGCGACGGCTCGAGGTTCGGACGGGTCGTCACTTTCCGGGATGACGCGCAAGAGACAACAGTACGACTTCGAGTGGAAAGAAAATGCGGCCGTAGATATCGAACTGCCGCTGGCGCAGGCGTTGGACGCTCAGCTTCTATCCACTCTTGCCGCGAAAGACTCAGCCGATTTCGAGCCGTCACCTGTTCAACCTTACCATGACGAACCGTTGACGCTAAGGGCTATTCAAGCGCTTCTTGCTGAATCGCCCGCCGATCCGGACTTGCTCTTGCAAGCGGCCATGATGGCATTGTTCGAGGAGCAACCGGAATTAAGCCTCCGCTATCAACACCGCTTCTCGAAGCGCTACGTCGCAATCGAAGTTGAAGATCAATTGCTGCGAGCGATCGCCTTTGCGCAACAAGGCCACTGGGCCCAGGCTGCCCAGATAACCAGACACTATGGCATCGGCGCTCTGATGTTCTCAGTGTGGTGCCTTGGCGCAACGCCCGCGCAAACCCCCTGGTTCCGGCGTTGGCTGACAAAGATCGAGAAGGAGCAAGCTAAGCGAGAACGCGAATTAACCGCGAACGTAGCCCAGTCGAAAATAAAAAGCGAACGCCCGCCGGCGAAGCAATCAAGGCCTTCAGCGCCAGCGCCTCAAGCTGATGTCAAACAAGAGAATGCTACCGCACTGCCTGTGTTTCAATTCCCGATTCCAATCTCAATCAAGTTCCCTGAATCTCTGGAAGCTATTTCGCCGGTGGACAGTGGTCACAACTGGGCAGACTTTCAGCTCCGCTATGAGTTCACCCATCTCGGGCTGCAAAAGGTTTTCGACGAGTTACTATGCCTGCCTCACTTGCGCGAGGTGGATACCTACCAGTACCAGGTTGAGGCTGTGCGCAAGGTGCTGAAACAATTTCGCGGGCGGGTGCTGCTGGCTGACGAAGTGGGCTTGGGCAAGACAATCGAAGCAGGCATGGTGCTCAAAGAGTATCTGTTGCGCGGGATGGCTGAGCGCGTGTTGATACTGACTCCGGCCAGCCTGGTCAAGCAATGGCAGGAAGAGATGAGTTTGAAGTTCGGGATCAGTTTCGCGACCAGCCACGACTCATTGTTACGCCAGGATCCGAACGCCTTTTGGACCCAGCCTCGGGTCATTGCCTCGATTGCCACTGCGCGGCGACCGGATCACCTCGCACTGCTTGCATCGCAACCTTACGACCTTGTGATTGTCGACGAGGCCCATCACGTTAAGAATCGCGCTGCGGCAAATTGGAAATTGGTTGACGCGCTCCAGAAACGTTTTCTATTGCTCCTCTCAGCGACGCCGGTACAAAACAGCCTGGTGGAAATTTACAATCTTCTAACGCTGCTCAAACCAGGCATCTTCAAAACTGAAAAAGAGTTTAGGGCAAATTACATGACCAGCGGTCAATCCCGCAAACCGGCGAACACCGAGTTGCTGCGCGACCTGATGCGTGACGTCATGATTCGCAATACGCGCGCGCTCGTTGACGTACGTCTGCCGCCGCGGCATGCCAGCACGATCTTGCTCGATCCCAGCGAGCAGGAAGCGGCCCTTTATCAAGAACTGTTGCGCCTGGTCCAGGAAGCCTATCGCGACGGACCAACGCAACGGCGGCTGGTCCTTCGCCATCTGCTCGCGTCCGCTGGTTCAACTCCCACCACGGCAGCTGAGTCGTTAGGCCGTTTTGTGGCGAGCAACGAAGTCAGCGAGGCTTGGGCAAAACTGCGCGAGCGTTACGAAGATTTCAGCGCCGGCATCAAGCAATCATCGCTATGCCAACTGCTACGGCGCAACGCCGAAGAGAAGAAGATTGTGTTCGTTCATCATCGCGGGACGCTCGCCGCCTTGCAACGTCTGTTGCGAAACGAGTCCCGGGACTTCGTCGTATTCGAGGGCTCAATGAGCGGCCCGGAAAAAGAGCGAGCCATTGAGGTTTTTCGCGACGCCGTGCCGCTCTTGCTCAGCACTGAGTCGGGTGGAGAAGGACGCAACTTGCAATTCTGTAATACGATTATCAACTTTGATCTGCCCTGGAACCCGATGGCCATCGAGCAGCGCATCGGCCGTGTTCATCGCATCGGCCAAACGCGGGATGTCTTTATTTTCAATCTGGTCGTGCGCCATACGCTGGAAGAACACGTCCTCAAGATTTTGGATGAGAAGATAAATATGTTCGAACTGGTTGTCGGAGAGATCGGCGCTATTCTTGGACAAATGAACGAGCACGTTGACTTCAGCGAGATGGTCTTTGCCGCCTGGATGGAGACGACCGAAGCGGAAAGAGAAAAAGTATTCGCGAATTTGGGTGACCGCCTGGCCGACGCAAAGAGCCGTTACGATCTCGTAAAGTCTCTCGACGCGGAGTTGTTTGGAGACGAGTTCGTCGCGACGTGACACTTACGCCAGTGAATGTCCGACAAACTGAAGTTTGTCGAACGTTTAGAATTCGATGATCGAAACTTCAACTCAGCTGCGCGATTTCGTGAGCGCATTGTTACAGCGCGAAGGCGCGTTAGTGGAAAAGCTCGCGCCAGACACTTTGGAGGTGCTCGCGCCGCCGGATATGCAGCAGACGCTGCGCATCGGCGATTTCGAGCACCTCAGTTTCGGACCGGATCCGCCGAGGGGCACACAAGCAGTAACCTTGGAATCCGACTGGCTCGAACGGCTCGGCCAGTTGCTGCGCGACCGCGGACAAAAGGCGCGCTGCGTGCTTCGCATGCCGTCGCCCGCGCCGGCGTCTCCCCAACGAATAGTAGGGCACGCCGTTAGTTTTCAGAACGCGGTGTGCGAACTCACCAGCGTCACCGCGGCCTGGACCACTTACGTCATTTTGCTGTTCCGGTATACTGCTTTCTCAGACGAAGAGCGCGATGGTCTGTTAACGTTAGGCGTCAACCTGACAAACGGAGCGGTGATCGAAGAACTTTCCGCGAATGATCTCTTCCGGGCCGCGGCACTATCAGATAACCGCCAGAGCGTGTTTCCTCCGGCCAGCGAACTCCCGCGGCCCTGGAGCAACGAGCGCTTCAACGTCTGGCTCAAACGCGCTGTTCCCGAACGCCTCAACGAGCACCTGACGCCATTTGTCAGAGGACTTCAACGCCGGCTCGATCGCGACCTTGCGCGTATTCATGATTATTACAGCGATCTTCAGCGGGAGTCTGTATTGCGTCTTCAGAAGCGCGATGGCGAGGCGCGTGAGCGGCTGCGTGTCGAAGCTATCGATCGCGAGTATCGCGCCAAGGTGGAAGACCTCAGGCAGAAGTACAGCGTGCGCGTCGACGTCGCGTTGAGTCAGACGCTCGAGATGATCATGCCGGTCCAGCGCTTTGAGTTATTGATCAAGCGGCGCAAAGCTCGCCGTCCACTTCAGCTCGACTGGAACCCGCTGCTGCGAAGACTCGACACGCCTCCTTGCGAATACTCTTTCACAACGGATGCCGCCCGAATGGTGTGCGATGACCGCCTGCACGTTGTCAGCCCCATCACACATGGTCCATGCGCCAATTGCCACAAGCCTTATTGTCGCGCCTGTCAGCCCCGTAAATGCCCGAAGTGCGGCTGAAGTCCGGCGCAATCATTTCGGAACTATGAAGAAGACCACGCGCTCGACTTTCAAAAAAGATAAGTACTACAAGAAAGTCACGGCGGCAGTGCACGAATTGTTGAAGGACGGCGTTGTAGTTGCGCCCACCGAGATCCTCAAGCAAATGGGCTATCTGACAAAAGAGGACTATGAGGACTGGCGGTTCGGCAGAGTCCCGTATCTCGAGCGCGTGATTGGCTGCAACCTCTCGAAGGCCAACCGGATATTGCGCATTCTCCGACTGCACGCGGAAGATCTCGGCCTGCAGCCATCGCCGTCTGTCTACAAGAAGTGGGGTAAAGGCGCAAAGATCTTTCTGCGGTTCTCAAGAAGCGGTATGCCCTGGATGGAGATTCTTTATTCGACACATTATGTATCAAGATACAGAAAACCAGGCAAACCGGCCGGTAAGGCGAAAACCGATGATGAGAGTCGTTATGATAGTTAGCGTCGTAAATCGTGAGTCGTAGATTGTAAATGAAGCCACCCGCTGAGCTAGTTCTGAGATCACATTGGTTCACCAATCTTGGAGACAATCGTGTACTGAGCAATCGTCGTGTTGGGGGAAATGGTGTGGCTCACGTTTGTTGGGTCCGTAGCTCCACTCGTCAGAGTTATCCGCGGCTTACACAGATCTTCATTCCGCGAGATTCGCGCGTTTCAGCAGTTCCTTAAATCGTGGGTCGGATCGCAGATTATGCGCGGCGGCAAGAGCGCCGGCTGCCTGGATCGCGATCTCCAGAATCTCTACCAACTTCATCCCCGCGCTGATGCGCTGGCGCAGAGTTTCGCCATCGATGAACTGGGTGGCGATGAAGTTCACCGAGTCGATCTGCTCAATCTCGTGAATCGTGATGATGTTGGGATGATTCAGCGCCGCAGCAGCCTTTGCTTCCTGAACAAAGCGCCGCATCCGCGTCTGATCAGCAGCGACATCGGCAGGCAGAATCTTCAACGCCACTTTGCGATCGAGTTTCGTGTCCTGCGCGAGGTAAACTTCGCCCATCCCGCCCGCGCCGAGTTTGGAGACGATGCGGTAGTGCGACAGTGTGGTGTTGGCTGAAAGTTCTTTACTAATGCGCCCTCACTTCAATTCGGGCAAACCTATGCGGCGAGCTAAATCCTTGAATCGCGGGTCGTCGCGCAGGGAGTCGAGAGGCGGCAAATACAAAAAACCGGGCATCGTTGCATTACGAGATTGAAAGTCCTTTTCCAACCACGCGAAAGCCTGGTCTTTATCTCCCAGCCCGACGTACACGCGGGCGACGTCATAACCATTAGCCTGGCGTTGCGTGTGTCGTCGCTCCAATTCCTCCCCCACTGCTTTTGCCTCGCCTAGCTTGCCAGTTTGAGCGTAAATATAGCCGCGAACGCCGAGCGCATTACTTTGGCGTTTTGAAAGCTCAACGCTCTTTTCCGCCTCTGCCAAAGCCTCGGCGTTGCGTCCTTGTTTTAGATATACAGGACCCAACAGCAGCCGCACGTAATACCAATTCGGATCGAGATCAATGGCTCGCTGACATTGTTCGACAGCTGTTTTGAAATCGCCTTTTGACAAATAAACTTCTGCCAGGTTGGCGCTGATGATCAACGATAGCGGTTCAAGTTCCTGGGCGCGTTTATACTCCATCAGGGCTTCGTCGAGACGTCCCAGATTGCCCAGGTAATTGCCGTAGTATTTATGAGCCGTCGCATAGTTCGGATTTAATTCAATTCCCCGCTTGAGTTCCTTTTCCATTCCATCCCAATTCCACAAAAGTCTATGGACATAGCCGAGCGACGCATGCGCTTCACCCAGCGAGTCGTCAATCTCAAGCGCCCGCTCAGCGTAGGCTTTGGCTTGCGGCAATACCTCATTCGAAGATGCGCTGCCGTAATAAGGCAACACGACATAGCAATCAGCGAGACCCACATAAGCCAGAGCAAAGTTTGGGTCTTTGTCCGCCGCCGCCTTGAATTGCTCAATCGCCTTCCTGAGGTTTTCTTCGTCGCGCTTGTTCCAGTAGAAACGGCCTTTGAGATAAAGCTGATAGGCTTCGTTGTTGTCCGTGTACTTCTTCGCCAGCTTTTGCCCGATTTCACCCGACAATTTCAATCGCAGCTTATTGGTGATTTCGGCAGCTATGTCTCTTTGCGTTACCAATAACTCTGACATCTTGCGCTCATACTGCTCACCCCACAGCAATTTGTTGTTCCGCACGTCGACCAGCTCGACGCTTATAGTGATGCTGTCATCGCGTTGGATAATGCGTCCGGTCATTACCGCGCTGACGCCGAGTTCGCCTGCAATTGTTTTCACATCGGTCTGCTTGCCTTTGTAGTGCAAGACTGAACTGGTTGGGCTGACCTTTAGATTGGGCAATTGTGATAGGCGATAAATCAATGATTCCGCTAAACCGTCGGAGAGATATTCGGTATCGGCACCGTTGCTTCTGTTCTCGAAGGGAAGGACGGCAATTGAGTCGATGGCGCCTGCGGTGTTGCGCGCTCGCAAAACGAGACCAAGGCCGATACTTCCCACAACGAGCACGAGGACCACAATGACCGCCGCAAGTTTGTGCTGCCTGATTCCAGAGACAAAATACTCGGCGCTAGAGGTTTTGGCCGAAAGCGAAGGTGCGGCCGTGCTGATCGCCGGGTTGACAATTTCGCTGCCTCTAGTCTCAGCAAGTGCTCCTGCGGTTTCGCTCCTGGCTCGTGGCGGCTCCGTATTATCGACCCCTGCTGCTTCCAGTGCGCGCCGCAGCTCTCTCAATTCAATTGCGACTTCTTTGATGGATTGGTATCTCTCGTCCGGATCTTTCGCGAGACAGCGCCGCACGATGCGTTGTAACTCCGACGGAGCAGAGGGATTCAGTTCAGCAATGGGAGGCGCTGATTCATATACGACCATGTGCAACGACTTGATGACCGACTCGCCCTCAAACGGCTTGTTGCCAGTCGCTGCTTCGAACAAAATGCAACCGAACGAAAAGATATCGGAGCGTTGGTCAATCTCTTCGGTCTTACCCTGGGCCTGTTCTGGAGACATGTAGCCAATCGTGCCCATCACTGTGCCCGGAGTTGAATGCCGCGGCATGACGGCGGTCGCGACTTCGCTGGAATCGGCGCCCGACATTGATGGCTGCTCGATCAGTTTGGCGAGGCCAAAGTCGAGAATTTTGGCGTGACCATCGCGCGTGATCATGATGTTGTCAGGTTTGAGATCGCGATGAACGATTCCAGCTGCATGAGCTTTTGCCAAGCCTTCAGCGGTATGTTGCAGATAGCGCAGAAGCTTTCTCAATTCGGTGTGCTCGCCGTGAATTTTCTCGCGCAGCGTGACACCATCGATAAACTCCATCGCTATGTAATGCGTTCCATCAGCTTCGCCAATCTCGAAGATCTGCGCAATGTTCGGATGACTCAGCGCTGCCGCGGACTTTGCCTCCCGAACAAAACGATCCATCCGATCACGATTTGACGCGACATCGGCAGGCAGAATCTTCAAAGCGACTTTGCGATCGAGCTTCGTGTCCTGGGCCAAATACACTTCCCCCATTCCGCCAGCGCCGATTTTCGAGACGATGCGGTAATGCGACAGAGTGGTTTTGGCTGACAGCTCTTTATTCATCCTGTTCCCAATTCATTCCGCAGATTCAGGTGTTTCAACATTTCCTTGAATCGCGCGTCGTCGCTCAAGCCCTTCAGGTTCGGCACCCGTTGTTACATTGCGCCGAGCGCTGATTATCGGTGCGCCGCTGGCGTTAGGGGTGGTTGAGCTTTGGCATTCCTTACCCAGTCTGACGTCCGCGCGATTCGACGATCTTGTGCCCCACATGGACCAGTGGCTGACTGTGCACATGATCCAACTGCCATTGTTTGGCTTGCTGGCGGTGGCTATATTTCTGCTCACTAATCGCTTCAGTGGCAGAGCGGTCCTCGTAAGTCGGATCGCACTCGAGTTCTTCGTCGTTTTCTATACGGCGCTCGATTTTGGCTGGAGATCGTGCCAAAACGAATCGAAAGAGAAAGGTTGAGTTGGACGTATCGAGGCAAAAGGTGAAACAAGAAGGTCATAGAAAGTAGCACCACGTTTGCGCGAAGCCAGAGCACCACATCGTCTCTCGTCTTTCTTTGCTGTTATATGCGTCGCGGCATTCGGTGTCAATTTTCCCTGGGAGATGCTGCAAATGAGCGCGTACGCCGGAATGACCGATCGGCCCTGGCGACAGACCGTCCTGAGTTAGATACTCTTGACTTCCCATCCCCACAGGTGTATACACGGCCCCACTATCGACATGCTCGCCTGACGAGAGATTGGCCAGGTGGTTGTTCCGACGGAGGTGTTCTATAGCGCTCAGACACAAGCTATCTCACAATCAATTTCCGTTAGTGTTTCCAACTCAAACCCAGCTCAGAAGAGGCTTCACGCGTAAAGATCTGGGTGCCGCCAATCGAGGCGAAGTTTCCGACTACTTGGGACGTGAGATCCAGTGTTTCGTTTTCTTCCAGTCCCCGGTGAATATTGATTGGGGAAGAGAGTCAGCAACACTTTGGCCCCTAAACAACTCTGAACAATTGACCCCAGATTGCGGGCATCCCTTGAAAGTGTTACCAATCAGGTAGCCGCTTGTCCCTGTTGTTCAGAAGAAAGAAAACGAAGTCGCTTTCGGCCAAACCCTCCGTGCGATTGTGAACACCCAGCACGATGCCATAGTGCAGCAAGCAGATCTTCTTTTCACTAGAGTTATCGTCAGGGATAAGGACGCTGTGTTCGCGATCCTAAACACTAAGGGACTCAACCCCGGGTGGGTGTATACGGCCTGGTTTGGCATTTTCAACAACCCTGACCAGTGTGCCACTCGTCCTTGTTCAGCGGCTGACTTCGCTAACCCTGATGTGATGGGCTCGCGCGTCAACTTTGGAGGCCGGCTCATCGGCCCCGACGGCGCGGCAACTTACGGCGCGTTCCTCGGGCTGGGGGATACGACGGGTGCATTCGATGGTCCAGGTCTGCTGGATCCAAAGCACGCGGAGATTCACCTGGTCGTGCGCTCACACGGGCCTGCCCTTATGGGCACCGCGTTCATGGATCCGCTCAGCCTGTTCAATGGTGGTTGTCCGCCGAATACGTGCATGAACGTCCAGGCCTCTATTCACCAACCGTAAGGCGCGGGCTGCAAGTTCCATTGCGGGACTAAACTACTCCTCGCTTATCCCTATTCGTACGCCTTGTTCAGGCGCAACAGTCAAAGGAGATTCATTCATGGCTACTAACCCTGACGACCTGACCCGTTCTGAGGCCAAGACACGGAAGGTAAGCAGAAGAAACTTTGTAAAAGGCGCCGCAACCATAGCCACCGTAGCTGCGGCAGTTCCCCTTGAACCTCTGCTCGGCGGAAAAGGGTCGGTCGCACAGGCGTCGGTCATAGACTATAATTCTGCGAACCGCGCGAATGCCAGCTTCAATTACCGCAAAAGCATGGCGCAAGCCCAAAAGATCAACATTGGCGGACAACCCGACAATGGCGATACAGCGAGATTCACAGACTTCAGTTGCAGCTACAGTAAAGCCCTGTTACACGATGGCCTTGGCGTGCCAAACGCTGCCGCTTGGCTCAGCCTAAAAAATGCCTTCACGACCGGCGACCATTCAGACTTCGACGACATTGGTGTGGGCACGCCCGGCGGGGGATCCAACTCAAAGTTGAATGGCCCACAAGGTGCACTTGCATTCGACTTGCAAGGCCTCGACTCACATGCCACCGTAATCCCACCGGCGCCAACAATCGGCAGTGCGCAGACCGCCGCCGAACAGGTCGAGCACTACTGGGCTGCTCTGCTGGGCGACGTGCCGTTCACCGAATACTCGACAAATGCACTGGTTGGTCAGGCCGTGGCTGACATGAACAATTTGTCATTCCTCAGTAGCTCCGCTAATAATCAGTTTCCCTTCCCGGTCACACGGCAGAACCTGTTCCGCGGGCAGTTCGTCCCCGGCGACGGTAACGTCAAGGGGCCATATGTCTCACAGTTCATGGTCCAGCCGACATTCTATGGCAGCCAGCCTCTCAGCCAGCAGCACCAAACGTTCCTGCCCGTGGGGGGCGGGGGGAGCGAATTCATGACCTCGGTCAGCGAGTACCAACTGGTCCAAAACGGCGGGGAATCGGGGCGCCACCTGGCCTTTGATCCCACGTTCCGGTACCACCGGAATGGTCGAGACCTCGCCGCATATACGCACGTGGACGTGCTCTACCAAGGATACTTCGTCGCCTTCCTCGTCTTAGCGGGGCTAGACGCAGCGCCGAACCCGGGTAACCCCTATATCGGTTCGCTGACGGAAAAGGCCTTCGGCACCCTTGGCGGGCCAGACGCTGCGGGAACACTTGCTGAAATGGCCACTCGAGCGCTCAAAGCCGCGTGGTACCACAAGTGGATTAAGGACCTGCGGATGCGGCCGGAGGAATATGGGGCACTGGTGCACGCGCGGCTCGCCAACACTTCCCCATTTCCCCAAGCGGCAGGGGCGCTGCACGCAGACGTCCTGAACTCAGCGGCACTGCCGATCACCTTCTCGGCCTATGGCAGCTACTTGCTACCACAGGCATTCCCAGAGGGATCACCAACGCATCCGTGCTACCCAACCGGGCACGGAACGGTCGGTGGGGCGTGCTGCACTTTGTTGAAATTCTTCTTTGACGGCAGCCAGAGGATCCGTCCGCTACTCACAAGGGCCGGACGGGACGTGTTCGTGCCAAGCACGGATGGCCTCTCGCTTAACACCTACACCGGCGCGGACAGGAACAATCTGGACATCAACGGAGAACTGAACAAGCTGGCGTACAACATCTCGTTTGGTCACGGGATTCACGCCGGCATACACTTCCGCAGCTCGACCTACTGGTCGATCCTGCTGGGCGAGCAGGTTGCGCTCAGCGTCCTGCAGGACCGGGCCGGGTCCTATAATGAGCCTTTCACTATGAACATCACGAAATTCGACGGTACAACCGCAACCATCACCAATCATTAACACTAACCAAGTTGACAATACCCGGTGGAACGGTTGGGCGGTTTCGACCTTTCTCGATCCTTCATGCTTGGAACTCGGGCGACCGGAGCGGGTCAGACTCCCCCCGGGACCGCATCACGGCTCGCTACATCGAATTTCAACTGCAAAACGCTTTTTTGCACGTGTAAAGGACAGGCAGACTGCATCGATCTGATTTTCACCGCCGGAAACTGCAAGGGACCAATTTACTGCACAAAAGACGACCTCGGGATTGCTCAATGCTTGTGTTTACGAGAACCAATGCCCGAGTAATGATCATTCCGCGTTATGTGTCGGCTCCAAAGTGACGTGGGAAATTGAGTAGGTAATATTTGCTGCACAAGCTGCTAATCGCAGCCTGGATGCAGCACAACCTGCCTGTGACAAAGGAAGCAATTACCAGATATGAAGACATTGAAGCATTGCTCAATACATTTCTTGTCTCTAACATTTCTGCTATGCGGCAGCCTCGCTTCTGGACAAGACGCAAGTCAGGCCGGTCCTAAGAAGCCGCGCACGCTGGAAGATTATCAGCCTCGCACACTCAAAGAGATTGTTGCTATGAAGCCTGATCCGAAGGACCTTCGTGACAAACAGGACAGGCTGGTGGTCACGGCTGATGATCTTCCTTCCAGGGTGCGCGTCACGTACACAGGTTCGACACGGTTGATTCCACAATTCAAAAAGGAAGCGACTCGCCAGTGGGCGCGACTTTATGCGGGTTCGATTGAGCACTATACCGAACCTTATCAAAGCGAAATGCTTTTCAGGGAGGGGGGCGTGGGCTATTGGCTGGCCGTCCAAAAGAATTCTCGTCTTTCGAAGAAGGAACTCAGGAAGGGTGAAGCGCTGAATCTTTATCTGACTCGCGTTGGAGCGGCCATTGTTCGTGACAACTATGATTGGACACTGTTGGTAGAAGACTTTCGCGACGCGGAAACTTCTCGACGCGCAGTGGAGATCAAATTCCGCGAAATGCAATTCCGCAAACCTCCGTTGGTTGAACTTGTTTTTGACGTCGTGCTGCGCAACGAGCGCGCCCAGCCAAGATGGTTCCTGCTCCCGAGCAACCTCAATCCTGAAAAAACGGGGATTCCAATCAAAGGCGGCGTCGATACCCTTGAAGTTTTTGCGCCGCGCGGTAAAGGACGCGTCATCATCGGCCACTTCCTCGGCACGGGCGGGTTTCAAGCGTTGCTGTTACCGGCCCACGCGGAAATTCATTTGCGAGCACTGCCAATCTCGTACTGGGGAGATGTGCCCGATAGCCTTCAAGTCGAGGTAATCGTGGCAAAGCGTCTCATGATCGCCGGCGAGTCAGCCAGGACCTGGTTCCAAGTAAATCCAATGTGTAGCACTAAGGCTGACATTGCCGAAACTGCCAGTGGGCAGACGGCTATGCCACATTCCAGGCACACGCGCGACAATAAAGAGGTGACTCCTTTCATAGACGAAGATCTGCGCCTCGAACTCCAAGTCCCACTGAAGGACACCGGCCGCGAACCCCGTCCGTAGTTTGAAAAACGAGACGAATGATCGCTCCCTTCCAGTGCGTTGACTGTAATGCGCCGCTCGTGGTGGTTGACGCTCCATCGCTTGCCTGCCGCTATTGCGGAGCGATCAACGCAGTGCCGGAAGCCTACCGCGAGGAACTCCACCTGGCGCGTGATCTCGATGAGGCGACACGCAGTGCGATTAGGGAGTGGGCGCGGCTGGACCACCTAAAGGTTCCGCGCTGGTGGTTCGTCTGCGCCGCGAGCGCGCCTTTCCTGCTGTTGGTCGGCGGTCTCGGAGTCCTTCTCGCGGCTGGGCTCCTGCGACTGGTGAGCAGCACGGTGCTGCCACTGCTGGTCGGACTTTGCGTCTGGCTTCCACTCGTTCCGGCGCAGGCAGTGGCCGCGAAGGTCGCGATGAGGAACCTCCTCGTGAGTG
>Ga0137369_10003584_pt1 | contig 15839 bp, 10 predicted proteins | sample SagtaG_12_FD_104918 | JGI IMG/M metagenome (GOLD analysis project Ga0137369, IMG submission 104918) | Vadose zone soil microbial communities from Sagehorn Ranch, Mendocino, California, USA - Sage1_L_113_16 metaG | ecosystem: Environmental > Terrestrial > Soil > Vadose zone | place: USA... | reverse complement strand
GGCTGACCTTTTTTGCAGCCCTCGGATAGCCACGCTTCCGCGGGCAGCGCATTATCCATTCACCACGACAGCGCAAGCAATTGGAGGCGGGGGTCGGAATCGAACCGGCGTCCACGGCTTTGCAGGCCGCTGCACATCATGTTGAATCAAGAAGATGGAAGCCTCAACCACCCGGATAGCCATCCCGTTCCGGCGTCATTCCATTTGCGGGCCGGGAAAGACCGGTAGCTACGATGTTGCTACTCCTGGAGCCAATGTTGCTACAATGATGCTACATTGAGTTCGTCCAATAGCCGAGCGCACACATGGATACCGAGATCAAGAAGTGGGGCAACAGTGCCGTAGTACGGCTCCCGGCCGTTTTGTTGGCGCAGCTCAAGCTAACGGTTGGCGCGCCGGTGAGGCTCAACGCCGAGGACGGACGCATCGTCATCGAGCCGTCCACCAAGCGACGCTACGAGCTCGAAGAACTGGTGAGTGGCATAACTCGCGACAACCGACATAACGCGGTGGATTGGGGCGCCGTTGTCGGCCGCGAGGCCGAGTACTGATGCCCAGCCGGTACGTTCCGGACCGCGGCGAAATCGTCTGGCTGATGTTCAATCCGCAGGCCGGACATGAGCAGGCCGGTCGACGTCCCGCCCTCGTCCTGTCGCCGAGGAGCTACAACGGCAGAGCCGGACTCGCACTCATCTGCCCCATCACCAGCCAGAGAAAAGGATACCCGTTCGAAGTCGCTGTAAGTGGTGGACGGGTGAGCGGTGTCGTCCTTGCTGACCAGTTGCGTAGCCTCGACTGGTCAGCGCGACGCGCCAAGAAGCTGGCCCGCGCGTCGGATGAGACATTGCAGGAAGTTCTTGGCAAGATCGCGGCGCTGCTGCAGCTTTGACGCGCGCAAATCCGGCCGTGGCCCTGTACTGCATTTCGCGGGGAAATTTGGAGGCGGGGGTCGGAATCGAACCGGCGTCCACGGCTTTGCAGGCCGCTGCATAACCACTCTGCCACCCCGCCGGGGATGTGATCACCGTATGCCTTCGCGGCGACCGGTCAAACGAAAAGGGAGAGTCGTACTGCTCTCCCTCGGGAATCTGGAGCGGGAAACGAGTCTCGAACTCGCGACCTCAACCTTGGCAAGGTTGCGCTCTACCAACTGAGCTATTCCCGCATCGGCAACTGCAAATTATAGCTCGGACGCACTGTACGTGTCAAAGCTGGGCGCTCATCCGCCGGTCACGGCGGCAATCGAGTCGGCGACATAATCGACGTTGCGCGAGTTCAATGCAGCCACGCAAACGCGGCCGGTGTCGATCACGTAGATCGAGAACTCGTCGCGCAGCCGCTGCACTTGCGGCTTGGTGAGCCCGGAGTACGAGAACATGCCGCGCTGGTCGAGCACGAAGCCGAAATCGCGGCCGGGAATGCGCTTCCCCAGTTCGTGCACGAGCGCCTTGCGCATCGTCCGGATGCGCTCGCGCATCTCGCCCAGCTCGCGCTCCCAAAGCGTGCGCAATTCCCGCGTTTCGAACACCGTTGCGACGACCTGACCGCCGAACGACGGCGGGCTGGAATAATTAGCGCGCGCGACGCGCTTGACCTGCGAGAGCACGCGCGCGGCCTCGTCACGGTCGGCCGCGACGATGGTGAGCGCGCCGACGCGCTCGCCGTACAGCGAGAACGACTTCGAGAACGAGCTCGAGATGAACAGCGGACCGGGCGTCGCCGCGAAAAGGCGGATCACACGCGCATCTTCGGCAATGCCATCGGCGAAGCCCTGGTACGCGATGTCCAGAAAGGGGATGAGCCCGCGCGTGCGCACGATCGCGAGAATCTGATCCCACTGTTCCGGCGTCGGGTCGACGCCGGTGGGATTGTGGCAGCACGCGTGCAGCACGACGATCGCGCCCGGCGCGAGCTTCTCGAGTGTCGCGCACATGCCGGCGAAATCGAGGCCGTGCGTCGCCGCGTCGTAGTACGGATACGCGTTGACGACGAAGCCCGCGCCTTCGAACAACGCGCGGTGGTTCTCCCAGCTCGGGTCGCTGATCCAGACGTGCGCGGCGGGCGCGAATCGGCGCAGGAAATCGGCGCCGACCTTCAATCCGCCCGTTCCGCCGAGCGCCTGCATGGTCATTGCGCGGCCTTGACCGACGATGTCGCTTTCCGCGCCGAGCAGCAGCGTCTGCACGGCACGATCGTACGCGGCGATGCCGTCGATCGGAAGGTACGGATGCGGCGCCGCGCGCTCGGTCAATTGCTGCTCGGCGCGGCGCACGCATTCGAGCAGCGGCACTTTGCCTGCATCGTCGACGTAGATGCCGACACCGAGGTTCACCTTGCGCGGATTCGTGTCGGCGACGAACGCCTCGGTCACGCCGAGAATCGGGTCGCGCGGCGCGAGCTCGACGGTGGCAAGCAACGACGGAGCGTGCGGAGCGTTCATGGCGGCGTGGGCGCGGGCAAAGGAGCGCATTTTACCGTGATTGCTGCCCACGTCCGGCTGGCGTATCGAGTCCAAACCTTGCGTTCGGGCAGCGAGCGCCCCATTGTTTGAAAATCGTCTGCCATGGCCCGCTACGAACCCCTGCGCTCTGACGCGCCGAAACTGCCGCCGGCAACCGCCATGCGCACGCTCGCGCGCATCGGCGCGTTCCTGCGTCCCTATCGGCGGCAGGTCGTGTATGCGGCGATCGCGCTGGTGGTGGCCGCAGCCGCCGTGCTCGCCGTCGGGCAGGGGCTTCGCGGCGTCATCGACCGCGGATTCGCGACGGGCGACCCGGCGCAACTCGACCGCACGCTCGCGCTGATGCTCGGCGTCGTTGCGGTGATGGCGGTCGCCACCTACACGCGTTACTACTTCGTGTCGTGGCTCGGCGAACGCGTGACGGCCGACCTGCGGCGTACCGTATTCGAGCATCTGTTGACGCTACCGCCCGGCTGGTTCGAGCTGACGCGCACCGGCGAAGTCATCTCGCGGCTCACCAACGATACGACGATGCTCGAGACGGTGATCGGTTCGTCGGCGTCGATGGCGGCGCGCAACCTGTTGCTGCTCGTCGGTGGGCTCGTCATGCTCGCGTTGACGAGCGCGAAGCTCACGCTGCTCGTGCTCGCCGGCGTGCCGGTCGTCGTCGTGCCGATCATCCTGTTCGGCCGCCGCGTGCGAAAGCTCGCCCGGGCATCGCAGGATCGCGTCGGCGATGTCGGTGCGTACCTCGACGAATCGCTGCACGAGATCCGCACCGTGCAGGCGTACGGTCACGAGCCGGTCGATCGGCTGCGCTTCGCCGAGCGCGTCGAAGCGGCATTCGCCACCGCGCGGCAACGGGTTCGCCAGCGCGCGCTGCTCATCGCCGCGGTGATCCTGCTCGTTTTCGGCGCGATCGGCGTCATCCTCTGGATCGGCGGACACGACGTCGTTGCAGGACGGATCAGTCCGGGACAGCTTTCCGCGTTCGTGTTCTACGCGGTGATCGTCGCGAGCGCGGTCGGCACGTTGTCGGAGACGTTCGGCGACCTGCAGCGCGCCGCCGGTGCGACCGAGCGGCTGTTCGAGCTGCTCGCGGCCGAGCCCACGATCCGCGCGCCGCGCGAACCGGAGCCGCTGCCGGTGCCGGCTCGCGGAACGGTGACGCTCGACAACGTCACCTTCCGTTATCCGTCGCGACCCGACAGCGCGGCACTCAGCGCTTTCTCGCTCGACGTCGACGCCGGCGAAAAGGTCGCGCTCGTCGGGCCATCGGGCGCGGGGAAGACGACCGTGTTCCAGTTGTTGCTGCGCTTCTACGATCCGCAGTCGGGGGCCGTGCGTATCGACGGCGTTGATTTGCGCAGCGCCGATCCCGCGCAAGTGCGCAGCCGTATCGCACTCGTGCCGCAGGACCCGGTGATCTTCGCGGCGAGCGTGCTCGAGAACGTCCGTTATGGCCGTCCCGACGCGAGCGACGACGAAGTTCGCGCCGCCTGCGACGCCGCGTATGCGACCGAGTTCATCGACCGCCTGCCGGATGGCTACGCGGCGTTTCTCGGCGAGCGCGGCGTGCGGCTTTCCGGTGGGCAGCGGCAACGGCTCGCGATTGCACGCGCGATCCTCGCTGACCGACCGATCCTCCTGCTCGACGAAGCGACCTCCGCGCTCGACGCGGAAAGCGAGCGCATGGTCCAGAGCGCGCTCGAACGTCTGATGACGGGACGCACCGTGCTGATCATCGCCCACCGGCTCGCGACCGTGCGCCACGCCGATCGGACGGCGGTGATCGACGCCGGGCGCATCGTCGCAACGGGAACGCACGACACGCTGATCGCAACCAATCCGCTGTACGCGCGGCTTGCCGAGTTGCAGTTCGGGGCCGGAAAAGCAGGGTCGGAGTCCATTTTTCTCGACGCGGGTCGCATCCCGGCTGCGGAAAGTCGAGTCTGAGCTACTTTCCCGAAAGTCGAATCCGACGCTATCTGCCCTTCCGTCGAACGACCGTTCGGCGATAAAATAGCCGATTGTCCCGCGCCGCCCCGACTCATGATCGTCACCTATCCGAATAGCCCGTTCGAGCTCCACCAGCCGTTCCAACCCGCGGGCGACCAACCCGAGGCGATCGCCAAGCTCGTCGAGGGCCTGGAAGACGGGCTCGCCTACCAGACGCTGCTCGGCGTCACCGGCTCGGGCAAGACGTACACGATGGCGAACGTCATCGCGCGCACCGGGCGGCCCGCACTCGTGCTCGCGCCGAACAAGACGCTCGCCGCGCAGCTCTACTCGGAATTCCGCGAGTTCTTTCCGTCGCACGCGGTGGAGTATTTCGTCAGCTACTACGACTATTACCAGCCGGAAGCCTACGTGCCGTCGCGCGACCTCTACATCGAGAAGGACAGCTCGATCAACGAGCACATCGAGCAGATGCGCTTGTCCGCGACCAAGGCGATCCTCGAGCGGCCCGACTGCGTGATCGTCGCGACGGTATCCGCGATCTACGGCATCGGCGACCCGTCCGAGTACCACAGCATGATTCTCCACATGCGCGAGGGCGACACGCTCGCGCAGCGCGACGCGATCCGGCGGCTGACCGAGATGCAATACACGCGCAACGACGCCGACTTCCGCCGCGGCACGTTCCGCGTGCGCGGCGACGTGCTCGACATCTTCCCGGCCGAGCACGCGGAGAACGCCGTGCGCGTTTCGCTGTTCGACGACGAGGTCGAGTCGATGCAGCTGTTCGACCCGCTGACCGGCCACGTGCGCCAGCGCATCTCGCGCTTCACCGTGTTCCCCTCGTCGCACTATGTGACCGGCCGGCAGAAGGTGCTCGACGCGATCGAGGCGATCAAGTTCGAGCTCGTCGACCAGAAGGAGTTTTTCGTCTCGCAAATGAAGCTGATCGAGGCGCAGCGCATCGAGCAGCGCACGCGCTTCGATCTCGAGATGATGAGCGAGATCGGTTTTTGCAAAGGCATCGAGAACTACTCGCGCCACCTCTCGGGGCGCAGCGCCGGCGAGCCGCCGCCGACGCTGATCGACTACCTGCCGCGCAGCTCGCTGATGTTCATCGACGAAAGCCACGTGACGATCCCGCAGGTAGGCGGCATGTATCGCGGCGACCGTGCGCGCAAGGAAAATCTGGTCAATTACGGGTTCCGGCTGCCGTCGGCGCTCGACAACCGGCCGCTTCGCTTCGACGAGTTCGAGAAGTTGTTGCCGCAGACGATCTTCGTGTCGGCCACGCCGGCCGATTACGAGAAGAAGCACGCGGGGCAGGTCGTCGAGCAGGTCGTGCGGCCGACCGGCCTCGTCGATCCGGCGCTCGACGTGCGGCCCGCGGCCACGCAGGTCGACGACCTGCTATCCGAGATCTCGTTGCGCGTCGCGAAAAACGAGCGCGTGCTGGTGACGACCCTCACCAAGCGGATGGCGGAGGACCTGACCGATTACCTGAACGAGCACGGCGTCAAGGTCCGTTATCTGCACTCCGACATCGACACCGTCGAGCGCGTCGAGATCATTCGCGATCTGCGACTGGGCGAATTCGACGTGCTCGTCGGCATCAACCTGCTGCGCGAAGGGCTCGACATTCCCGAGGTCTCGCTGGTCGCGATTCTCGACGCCGACAAGGAAGGCTTCCTGCGCGCGGAACGCTCGCTCATCCAGACGATCGGCCGCGCCGCGCGGCACATCAACGGGACGGCGATCCTGTACGCCGACAAGATGACCGATTCGATGAAAGCGGCAATCGGCGAGACGACCCGCCGGCGCAACAAGCAGCTCGCGTGGAACGAGAAGATGGGCATCACGCCGATCGGCGTGCAAAAACGCATCAAGGACATCATCGACGGCGTGTACGACGCCGACGAGGGCAAGAGGCAGCTGAAGGTCGCTCAGGCACAGGCGAAGTACGCATCGATGCCGGAGAAGGACATGGAGCGCGAGCTGAAGCGGCTCGAGCGCGAGATGATCGAGGCGGCGAAGAACCTCGAGTTCGAGAAGGCGGCCGAGCTGCGCGACCGCTTGTATCAGCTCAAGGAAGCGATGTTCGGCGTGCAGCTGCCGGTGGAGACGTAACGCCGTTCGCGACGGCGGGCGCGGCGCCCGCCGTCCGACACGATGGCGCCAGGCACTACTTGAGCGGAATCACCGTCGGCGTGATGTACGTAGGCCCTGCCGGGTCGGCGTTGTCATGCACCATGTTCTGGCCGTTGGACACGATGTTGCCGCTGCCGCTGTTCACGAAATCCTTGTTGTTGAAGACGATATGGCTGCTTTGGAGGCGGACGGTGCCGAAGCCGTGATCGATCGCGGTCGTCGTTCCCGTAACGGTCGACTGGACCAGACTCGCCGCGGCATAGCCTCCCGCCCCCGAGCCCGACGTCTTCAGTCCGGTCGCAGCCTGCGCGAGTTGTGAATCGCGAAGAATGACGTCGAGCTTGGAGCCGTTCGTCGCGCTGATGTCGAGCGCGGTGGCGGTGATGTTGTTGATCTGCGAACGGTTCATCTCCGCGTGGATATAAGTGTTGTTGTCGGCGGCGGAATTGGCGAGGACGACGCCGCTGTTACTGGTGTACGCGATCGTCGTGTCGACGAGCAGCAGCTGCGGACTGCCGCCGATACCGGAATTGGCCACGGTAATGGCATCCGTCGAGCCGAAGATCTGGCTCCCGGTGAGCGTGATCTGACCTCTGGCGTTCGCCGTGGTGTTGGAAAATGCGACGCCCGTATTGTTTCGCGTCAGCTCGCCGTTAATGATCTCGAGGTGGCTGACGTTGTTCGCAAGCAGGCCGTCGAACTGCACACCAACCGTCTGGCGCGAGATCATGCTGTTGCGCAGCGACACATCGATGAACCCCTGCATCAATACGCCGGTGGACACGGGGCTGACGCTCGTGTTCTTGCCGCGTTCGATCCGTGTGTTGTCTATCATCACGGATGGCCGATTGGCCACCGCTACGGTGCCGTTGGCGTAAACGCCATTGCGGCATTCGCGCAAGAAACTGTCGACGACGTAGACACGCGTCGTCGTGGCGACACTGACCTTGACGCAGGCGCTCGTATCCTGCGCGAAGTTGGCGATCGACGATTTCTCGATGTGGACGGCGCTGGCGCTCTGGATGTCGATGCCGATGTCGGGAAAAGGTGCAACGCCGGGCACGCCGGACACGTCGAGCCCGCGCAACGTGATCTCGTCCGTGTCGGCCGCATTGATCACGATGCCGGTGGTGATGCCGCTCCCGCCGCCGACAACGCTGATGCCGCCATACACTCCCGACGGGCCGATGATCTTGATTGATTTAGTGATCGTCATCGGCCCGTAGCCCGCCGTGTCGAGGATCACGACCTCGCCGCCGGGATTCGTGTTGCCGATTGCAGTGTTGAAGGTGCGACACGGATTGGCGAGCGAGCACGTGAGGTTGCCGCCGTCCACGCCGTAGGACGCGACGAATGTCCGTTGCGATGCGGCGGCGGTAAGCGGGAGTGCGACTGCGACGGCGATGATTCCGAGCGCGAACGAGACTACGGTGCGCATGGCGATCCTTCTCGAGGTGGTGAAACGGAAACTTGCGATTGCGCGATCAACGCTGCCGCGGAGACAGGCGAGATCGAGGAGCCGGGGAGTCGATGTCGGCCGCCTTGGCGACCGTCCTAGCGAGGGAAGTCGAGACAAATCGCGCGCGCTGAAAACATCCAGCGCAATGCCAAGCCGTCCATGCCATCCCCTGACGTCTTGCTGCAGGACGATCGTCCGTTGATTTTGGATATGCGAGGACGATCCGGGCGAGGACTATTTCACACCGTCATCGACAATGCAAGCGGTCAGGCCACATTGCGTCGGCAAGTGCCGGTCGCCGGCGTGACGACGCACGCCGTCCGGATACGCTTACTTGCCTGCGACGTTTCGTTGCGTGTTGTCGATGTCAAGATACTTCCACGAGAACCCGAACGCCGACGGGTAGTAACCCTTGACCCACGGCTGCAGCACCGTATTGCCGACCGAATACACCTGGAACGTCATCGGCGCATAAGCCTGCACGAGCTCGGACATCCGGCGCACCAGCGCATTGCGTTCCGGGCCGGGCGCTGTGCGCACGAACGCCTCGTACGCGTTGTCGTATTCGGCCAGCTTGAAGCGCGCCCGATTGGTGTCGGGCGGCGACTTGCCCCAGAGCGTCTGCAGGATCTGGTAGCCCGACGAGTCGAGCGAACGGATGCCGAGGTTGAACATCTGCAACTGGCCGGCGAGGCTTTGCTTCAGCAGATCGGCGAACGGCGCGGTGTTGATCTGCATCTTGAGGCCGATCGCTTCCATGCTCTTGAGCCACAGCGTATCGGCCTCGCGCGACCACGAGTCGGGCAGCGAGTTCTGCGTGAGAACGAGCGGCTTGCCGTGCGGCATCTCGCGCAGCCCGTCGCCGTTGCGGTCCTTGTAGCCGAAGCGGTCGAGCAGCGCGCGCGCGCCGGCCGGGTCGTATGACGATTTCGCCGCGAGCGCCGGATCGTGCCCCGTCACACCGGGCGGCAACAGCTGGTTCGCGGGTATCGCTTGCCCCGCGTACAGCACGCGGATGAAGCCCGGCGTGTTGAAGCCCATGCCGATCGCGCGCCGCAATGCGATGCGCTCCGGCGTGTAGCCGCCGACGACCGGGTCCTCCATGTTGAAGTATGTGTAGATCAGCGCAGGCACGACGTAGCGGACGTGCTGGATCCCTCGCGCGGCGAATTCGGGCCGCAGCTTGCCGTCGGCGAGCACCCGATCCGTCGTCTGGCCGCCGAGCGCGACGTAGTCGAGCTCGCCGCGCTCGAACGCGAGCAGCTCCGGCAGCCGCTCCTCGATGATGCTGACTTCGATGCGGCCGATCGCCGGCAGCTTCACACCCTTCATCCGTTGCACGAGTGCACGATTCGCCGGATCGGCGCTGTCCGGAAACGTGAGCATTCGGTAATGCGGATTCGCTTCCAGCACGATGCGCGAGCCGCGCTTCCATTCCGTGAGGCGGTAGGGACCGGTTCCGACGGGGCGCGTCATCACGTCAGCGCCGGCGGCTTCGACCGCCTCGCGCGCGACCGCGAACGATGGCAGCGACGCAAGCCGCTCGAGCAGCGTGTAATCCGGCGCAGTGAGCTTCAGCTGCAGCGTATGGCGATCGATGGAGCGCAATCCGTCGATCGGCGCGTCGTAGTCGAACGTCGCGCCGGGCTTTCGTGCCGCGTCGATGACCGGGCGCGCGCCGACGAGCAGATCGGTGAGCTGTGGATCGCCGCCGCCTTTCAGGTTCGGATCGAGCCAGCGCTTCAGCGAATACACGTAGTCGTCGGCGACGAGCTCGCGCGGCTTGCCGCGAAACGCCGCATCGTCGGCGAAGCGGATGCCCTTCTGCAGCCGGACCGTCCATGTGCGGCCGTTGTCGGTGATCTCGGGCATGGCGGCCGCAGTGTCCGGAATGATCTTCGCAGGCGTCGACAGATAGTCGTACTGATACAGTCCCTCGAAGATGTGGGTCGTGATCCGCGTCGAATAGAGATCGGTGCCTTGCTGCGGATCGAGGCTCGTGATATCGGGTAGCGCGATCCGCAGCACCTTGGCCGCATCGGCGGCGAGCGCGATCGGCGCCACCACCGCCCACGCGAGCGTGAGCGCAGCGAGTGCAAGCCTACGGGTCGCAGCGACAGCGGTCATTGACGATCACCCGCGTCATGTGCGACGAGCAGCCGACTGGCAGCGACGAGTTGTTGACGCCTCGAGCGCGCAGGCGAAGCCAACGGCAACCACAATGCGGATATGGCGCACGCGAATGAAAACTTCCCTGGACGGCTGTTGGCAACGGAACGGCGCGTAAGGCACGGTATTATTGTTCACGCCGATCGCTTGGGCCAAGCGTCGCGCGCTGTCGCTCGATGCCGCTCGCTCCGTCCAACGTCTCCGATCCCTATCCGCTCGAGCGACTTTTCGGCCGGATCCTGAGCCCGTTCGAGCATTTTCTGCGCACCGCGACCGCCGGTGGCGCGTTGCTGATGGCGGCGACCGTGGCGACGCTCGTCCTCGCCAATTCACCCGCCGGTGACGCCTGGTCGCGATTCTGGCAGCAGCCGGTCGCGATCGGCGCATTCGACCATGCGTTCAAGCATACGCTCCGCGAATGGGTGAACGACGCGCTGATGGCGCTGTTCTTCCTGCTCGTCGGACTCGAGCTCAAGCGCGAGGTGCTCGTCGGCGAGCTCGCTTCGTTTCGCGATGCCGCGCTCCCGATCGTCGCGGCTGCCGGCGGCATGATCGTTCCGGCGGCGATCTATCTGGCGCTCAATCCCGCAGGGCCGGCGGCGAGCGGATGGGGCGTGCCGATGGCGACCGACATCGCGTTCGCAATCGGCATCCTCGTCATGCTTGGGAACCGCGTGCCGCGCGCGCTCGTCGTCTTTCTGATGGCGCTCGCGATCGCGGATGACCTGGGTGCCGTGCTCGCCATTGCGATCGCGTACACGACCGGCGTCGACAGGGGCGCGCTCGCGAGCGCCGCGGCGATCCTAGCGTTGCTCGCGTTGCTCAACCGCGGCGGCGTGCGCGAACCGCTGCCATACGCGCTCCTCGGCATCGTCCTGTGGTACTTCGTGCTGCGCTCCGGCGTGCATGCGACGATCGCCGGCGTGCTCCTCGCGCTCGCCATACCGGCGCGGCCTGCGTGCACGCCGCAGCGCTTCGACCGCCGCGTGTCCGAGCTTCTCGGCACCTTTCGCGCGCATGCCGAGGATCCGACGACGCCGAGCGATGCGCTCGCGAGCCCCGACATGGCGACGATCGCATTCGCGCTCGAGCGCGACGCGAAAGCCGTCCAGAGCCCTCTGCATCGCGCGGAGCACGCGCTCGGCCCGTGGGTCACGTACGTTATTCTGCCGCTGTTCGCGCTCGCGAACGCAGCCATCGTTTTCGATCCCGCGGTTCTTTCCGGCGCCTTCGCCAGTCCGATTACGCTCGGCATCGTGCTCGGGCTGCCGCTCGGGAAGTTCATCGGCATCGCCGGCGCGAGTGGCATCGCCGTTCGCCTCGGATGGGCACGGCTGCCGGCGGGCGTCCGATGGCGACACCTGCTCGGCGGAGCGTGGCTCGGCGGCATCGGGTTCACGATGTCGCTGTTCATCAGCCAGCTCGCGTTCGACGCTGCGCACGCAGAGCTCGCGAAGGTCGGTATCCTGTGCGCATCGTTTGCAAGCGCGCTGATGGGAATCGCGTGGCTCGTGCTCTCGGCGCGCTCGCCGCCACGCGACTAGACGATGCAAGCACCCGAACGCTCGGTATTGTTCGTCTGCATGGGCAACATCTGTCGTTCACCGACGGTGGAAGCGGTTTTTCGCGCCGCGCTTGAGCAGCAACGTCTCGACAAGCGCATCCACGTCGACTCGGCCGGCACCGGCAACTGGCACGTCGGCTCGCCGCCCGATCCGCGCGCGATCCAAGCGGCGCGCCGGCGCGGCTACGACCTCACCGCGCTGCGCGCGCGCCAGGTCGAGCGCGCGGACTTCGCGCGCTACGGCTGGATCCTCGCGATGGACGAAGCGAATCTGCTTGTGCTGCAATCGATGCGTCCGCCCGACTTCGGCGGCCATCTCGGACTTCTGCTCGACTTCGCGCCCGAGCTCGGCGTGCGCGAAGTGCCCGACCCGTACTATGGTGGCCGCGAAGGGTTCGATCGCGTGCTCGATCTCGCCGAAGCGGCGGCTGCGGCGCTGATCCAGCGTCTGAATCGCGACTTGGGCTGATCGACAGCGGAAAAAAAACGGCGGGCCGCGGCCCGCCGTCTATCTTCTCGAACCGGTTACGGCGCCGGTGGCTGCTCCTTCCGCGTCTCGACCAGTTGCAGTGGTTCCTCGACGATCGTCGGCCGCTGCGGCCGCATGCGTTTGGGCCGTTGAGCTTGCTCTTCGGCCTCGGGCAGCGGCGGCGCCGTGTGTGTCGTCTCGACAAGCACGAGTCCCGAATCGGGCGCGAGCGTCAGCGAGACCGGCGGAAGCTCCGGCATGTTGCGCGGCAGCGGCGGCGGTTCCGGCGGCGGCGCGGCGGGCACCGGCAATTCGTCGGGGGCGCGATGCTCGCGGACAGGAGGCTCGACCGTAACTGGCAGGACGACTTCCGCGGCCGGTGTGAACTCGGGTGTGGGCGGTGATGGTGCGTACTCGATCGCGCGAGGCACCGACTGCATCGGTTCGCCGCCGCCTTCCGCTTGCGCGACGGCGATCGGCGCGACGTGCTCGCGTGGCGGGGCCGCCGCGGTCACGGCCGTGGGCGCTTCGGCCTGCTCGGGACGTGGCGGACGTTCGCCCCGGTCCCCCCGATGACGGCGATCTCGACGGCGGCGACCTCCGCCCTCGCTGCCGGGCGTTTCGTGAAGGATGGCCGCCTCGTTCGTCGTGGCGCCGGCTTCGGCCTGTGCGGCGGGTTGAGGCGTGCGCGGCTCGCGCGGCGGACGCGGCTCGCGGTGCGGCTGGCCTTCACGCGGCTCGCGCGGCGGCTGGCCTTCACGCGGCTCGCGTTGCGGTTTGCCTTCGCGCGGCGGGCGCTGGCCTTGTTGCCCTTCGTGGCGTTGTCCGCCCTGAGCAGGCTGACGCGCCTGCTGCGGCTGTGCTCCTCCGCGCGCTTCGCCGCGACGCTCGTCACGGCGACCTTCCTGCCGCTGGTCGCGGCCGCCGCGTCCTTCGCGCCGCTCTTGTCCGCGTGCGCGAGTCTCGCGCTGTTCGCGCGGTTCGCGCCGCGCTTCGCTCTTCTGCGCGGAGGTCCGCTCGGGTGCGCGTGGCGGGGGTGTCGCAATCGCGGGCCCGGTGCGGAACCACGCGAGCATGCGCGCGAACCAGCCGTTGGTCGGCGCGGCGGCCGGCACAGCGACGGGCGCGAGCGGCAGAGGTGCGGGCTGTGCCGGCGTGATGCCCTTGACCGCCGCTTCCATCCGCGGCTCCTTCGCCTCTTCCTTGATCTTGGTCGCGACGTCGGGCTCTTCCGGGCGCTCGACCATCTCGAACGACGGCGGCAGCGGCTCGGACTGGTTGAGATCGTCGTGGCGCAGGCGCGTGATCGAGTAATTCGGCGTTTCGAGATGGCGGTTCGGCACAAGCAGCACGTTGACCTTGAAGCGCGTCTCAATCGACAACACCTCGCTGCGCTTCTCGTTCAACAGGAACGTCGCGACGTCGACCGGCACTTGCGCGACGACCTGCGCGGTGTTGTCCTTCATCGCCTCCTCTTGCAGGATGCGCAGGATATGCAGCGCGGTCGACTCGGTGCCGCGAATGTGGCCGATGCCGTGACAGCGCGGGCAGGGGATGTACGCCGATTCGGTGAGCGCGGGACGCAACCGCTGGCGCGAGAGCTCCATCAGCCCGAAGCGCGAGATCTTGCCGAGCTGCACGCGCGCGCGGTCGTACTTCAGCGCTTCCTTCAACCGCGTCTCGACCTCGCGCTGGTTCTTCGCGCTTTCCATGTCGATGAAGTCGATGACGACGAGTCCGCCCAGGTCGCGCAGCCGCAGCTGGCGCGCGATCTCGTCGGCGGCCTCGAGGTTCGTGTTGAGCGCGGTGGTCTCGATGTCGCCCGCCTTCGTCGCGCGCGCCGAGTTGACGTCCACCGACACCAGCGCCTCGGTGTGATCGATGACGATCGCGCCGCCCGAGGGCAGCACCACCTGACGTGCGAACGCGGTCTCGATCTGGTGCTCGATCTGGAAGCGCGAGAACAGCGGCACGTCGTCCTTGTAGAGCTTCACCCGATGCACGTTCGCCGGCATCACGTGGCTCATGAACTGCTGCGCCTGCTCGAACACCGCCTCGGTGTCGATCAGCAGCTCGCCGATATCGGGCTGGAAGTAGTCGCGGATCGCGCGAATGACAAGGCTCGATTCCTGGTAGATCAGGAACGCGCCCGTCTGCAGCTTCGCCGCCTCCTCGATTGCGTGCCAAAGCTGCAGCAGGTAGTTCAAGTCCCACTGCAGCTCCTCGGTCGTGCGGCCGATGCCGGCGGTGCGCGCGATGACGCTCATGCCGTTCGGGACCTCGAGGCCGGCGATCGCATCGCGCAATTCGTTGCGCTCCTCGCCCTCGACGCGGCGCGACACGCCGCCGCCGCGCGGGTTGTTCGGCATCAGCACGAGGTAGCGGCCGGCAAGCGAGATGTACGTCGTCAGCGCGGCGCCCTTGTTGCCGCGCTCGTCCTTGTCGACCTGGACGATCAGCTCCATGCCTTCGCGAAGCTGATCCTGTATGCGCCCGCCGCGTCCGCCGCCGCCCTCACTTTCGCCGTCGTCGGTGTCGGCGCCGTTGCCCTTGCGCGGCTTCAGATACTGGCGCGAGATTTCCTTGAACGGCAGGAAGCCATGGCGATCCGTGCCGTAGTCGACGAAGCACGCTTCGAGGCTCGGCTCGACGCGCGTGATGACCGCCTTGTAGATGTTGCTCTTGCGTTGCTCCTTGTTCGCGGATTCGATGTCGAGGTCGATCAACTTCTGACCGTCGACGATTGCCACACGAAGCTCTTCGGCTTGCGTGGCGTTGAAAAGCATGCGCTTCATGGAATCTTCCCGGCGCGGGATCCGGCCGGGCTTGCGGGGGTGAAGCGGGCCGCGCGTTGCGCGCGCGGCGTGCTGCGGCTATGCGGCGCGTGCGCGCGACGGCGGCCGCGCCGGCAGCAACGGCTGCAGGCGGTCGAAAGCGGAGCGCACGACGCCGGATCGGCATGCGTGCCCGCGGCGCAGGTGCGCGGCGGCGGTGCTCGGGCTCATCGGAACGGTCGGTTTGGTCAACGCGTACAAGCGGGTGAAATGCGGTCGGAGCACACGCGAGCTCGGAACGTTCGCCGAAGCTCCCGCGCACTCCAACGGCGGAATTCGTCGCTGGATTGCCGCACAGGCCGCCGCTTCATACCGGCACGCAAGCCGGGTGCGGAGACTGCGCTCTTCCTTTAACATCGCTACTTTTTCCGGGGCGCAACGCCCGGACGGTGAGCGGATTTAACCGGCGGTCCGCTGCGCTACGTGCGCGTTCGACGCGTACGACGGGACCGGCTTCCTGCCCTTCAAGATTCGAGGGCGCTCGCAATTGCCAACAGCCCGGCCATCATTCACCGACATCGGCGGCCGGATCTTCGAAGATCGTTCGGCCGCCCTCGCGGTGCCGCTCGCCGCCTTCAGGCGGGTCGCCGGGCGATGGGCCAAGGCGTTGCTGCGAGCCAGAAGTATAAACGAATGAATGCGTTAAGCAAGGATTCGGTCAACCGCGTCGAAGTGGGCGATGAAGCCGCCGGCCAGCGGATCGACAACTTCCTCACGAAAATCCTCAAAGGGGTTCCGAAGAGCCACATCTACCGGATCCTGCGCAGTGGCGAGGT
>Ga0137369_10003580_pt1 | contig 15850 bp, 10 predicted proteins | sample SagtaG_12_FD_104918 | JGI IMG/M metagenome (GOLD analysis project Ga0137369, IMG submission 104918) | Vadose zone soil microbial communities from Sagehorn Ranch, Mendocino, California, USA - Sage1_L_113_16 metaG | ecosystem: Environmental > Terrestrial > Soil > Vadose zone | place: USA... | reverse complement strand
TATCCCAGGTCCATCATCACCTGGGTCACATAGACCGCCCAGCCCTCGGCGAACACGCCCGACCAGAGGATCGTCCGCGGCAGTGACGGGCTCCGGTTGGCGTAGACGCCCTGGAGGTAGTGGCCGGGCACGGCCTCGTGGATGGTCAGCAGCCTGAGCATTCGGTCGTTGTCCTCGCGCAGGTAGCTCTCGACCTCCTCCGGCGACCATTCCTCGGGGATCGGGGTCACGCAAAAGAACGACTTCTCGGCCTTGTCGAGCGGCCCCGGCGAATCGAGCATCGCGCCGCCGAACGCGCGCAGGAAGACCGGCGTCCACATGATCTGGAGCGGCTCCTCCGCCATGCCCACGACGTCATGCTCCCGGCAGAACGCCTCGATCCGCTCCAGCTCGGCCCGGCAGAAGTCGAGCAGGTCCTCCGGCCGCTGGTGCGCCGCGGCGATCGCATCGAGCACCGCCCGGACGGTCTCGCTCTCGGCGGCCGCCTCGCTGCCGGCGGTCCCGGCGGTGGGCAGCGGGCGGTCCCGCTGCCAGGCCGGCCAGGCCTTTCGAGCGAGCCGGATCATCTCCGCCCGGACGGCGGCGTATTCACGCTCGGCTCGGTCGAGCACGTCGGCCGGTGCGAGATCGATCCGGAGTGTGTGCTTGAGCTTGGCGGCGAACAGATCCGGCCCCAGCCGGCCCTCTCCCTCGGCGGTTGGAATGACCGCGTCGCGGAGGTGGTCAGCAAAGCCTGTTAGCGCGGCACGGGCGGTTTCCGCTCCGGCGCGCAGCCGGGGCAGCACGGCCGCGACGGCCGGGTCGTCGGGCGCCGCCCCCTCACCGGCCGACAGGGCGTCCCCGACGAGATCGTCGATGCCGGGCAGCTGCTTGAGCGCCGTCTCGGCGTGGAAACGCGACACCGGCCGGTCGGCATGCCCAACGAGCTGGTCGCGGGCCGCGTCCAGGAGCGCCGGCAGCCGTTCCAGCCGGCCGGCGACGCTCGTGAGGCGGGTCGCGAGCGGGGCGAACTCCCGGGCGAGCAGCGGGAAGAAGCCGCCGCCCATGAGGTAGACCCAGCCGAGCGGGTCCCAGCGCTCCTCGCCCAGCTCCACCTCGCGGAAGCGCATCGCGTCGAGCTCGAGGAGGAGGACGTCGCGGTCGGCCAGCTCCTCCCGGGACAGACGGGCGACGTCGGTCCTGCCGAGCTCGCCGGACCAGCGATCCACGAAGGCCAGGCGTTCGGTGCGGCCCGCGTCGGTCATGTCCGGCCAACGGTCGTCGAAGCGATGGTCGCCGATGCTGCTGGCTGCCACCGGGTCCAGGCGCAGGTACTCGTCGAAGAACGTGGCGACGCGGTCGGCGAAGTCAGTCACGATCGGCTCCCGGCGATGGGGTATGGCCATGCGGCCAGCCTGTAGGGTAGCCTGCGCGGCGGGTAGACATCGGCTGGACTCCGTCTGCCATCATCTGCCCGTCGCCCCCGCCGGCCGGCCGTCGGGACCGCAGATGTGCGTGGAGGAACGTCCCGTGCTGGACCTGCTCATCCGGATCGTCATCAACGCGATCGCCCTCGTCGTCGCGGCCCAGCTGATCCCGGACATCCATCTCAAGATCGGCCCCATGGGCGTCGAGTGGCTGAAGATCGCGGCGATCGCCCTCGTCTTCGCATTGGTGAACACGTACATCAAGCCGATCGTCAAGATGCTGTCGTTCCCGATCACGGTGCTGACGCTGGGGCTGGTCGCGTTCCTCATCAACGCCGCACTGTTCCTGCTGGTCGCCTGGGTCGCCGACCTCCTGTTTCCCGGCATCCTCAAGATCGCCGGGTTCCCGCCGAAGCTCGACGGCAACGCGGTGATCGCCGCGATCCTCGGCTCGATCGTCATCAGCATCGTCTCCACGGTTCTGGGCCTGGTCGACTTCGGGCGCCGCGCCATCCTCCGCTGACCGCCCAATTGACGGGGGCCGGGTAGGCTAGGGCCATGAGTCCGACCGACGGCCGAGTCCCCGGCCAATCCGCTGACGCGCCGGGCGGCGGCCTTGCGCCGGGCGGCGGCCTTGCGCCGGGCGGCGGCCTTGCGCCGGGCGGTGGTCTTGTGCCGGGCAGCCCCCTAGCGCCCGGCAGCCCCCGCGAGCGGTTCCGGGCCCGGCTGGCGCGCGGGCCGGTGCTCGTGGACGGCGCGATGGGAACGCTGCTGTTCAGCCGGGGCATCCCCCAGCGCGCCTGTCTCGATGAGCTGCCGACGATCCGCCCTGACATGATCGGCACGATCCATCGCGAGTACCTGGAAGCCGGCGCCGAGATCATCGAGACCGCCACGTTCGGGGCGAATCGCATCCGGCTGGCTCAGTACGGCCTGGCCACCGCCGCCCACCGCTTCAACCGGCGCGCGGCGCAGGTCGCTCGCGACGCGCGCGACGTGGCCGGGCTCGACGCCCTGGTGGCCGGCTCGATCGGTCCGCTTTCTGGTCCCACCCACGCGCCCGAGCGGCCCGATCCGGGGGCGGTCCGGGCGGCCTTCCGTGAGCAGATCGACGGCCTCCTGGAGGGCGGAGTCGACGTTCTCTGGATGGAGACCTTCTCCGACCTGGAAACCTTGATGATCGCCGCAGAGGAGGCGCGCCGGGCGGCCGACGTGCCGGTCGTCACCAGCCTGACGTTCGGCGAGGAGCTCGCCCTCAGCGACGGCACGACCCCGGAATCGGCCGCCGCGATCCTCGTCGCGGCCGGCGTCGATGCGCTGGGCGTGAACTGCGGCGTGGGCCCGGAGGCGTGCCTGGACGCGCTCGACAGGACCGGCCAGCCAACGGCCGAGACGGCCCGCTCGATCCTGCCCAATGCCGGCCTGCCGCAGCGGATCGCCGGTCAGTTCGTCTACGCCGCGGGCCCCGAGTATTTCGGCGCCGTGGTGCCGCGCATGCTGGCAGCGGGAGGATCCCTGGTGGGCGGCTGCTGCGGAACGACCCCGGCCCACATCGCCGCGATGCGGGCGGCCCTCGATGCGATCGCGACGGCCGACGGGCGGCGGGCGGCGGCACGAGCGAGCGCCGGCGCACCGGACGCGCCGTAGCAGCTGGGCGGGGCGTCGCCCCGTGCGACGGCCGTCGAGGCGGCCGGCCAGGCCGTGGGCGATGCGCCGCCACCGACCGGCCTGCTCCAGAAGCTCAACGAGGGCCGGTTCGTCATCTCGGTCGAGATCGACCCGCCGCGCTCGATCCGCATCGAACGGACGATCGAGGCTGCCCGGCTTCTCAAGTCGGCCGGCGTGGACGTCGTGAACGTCAGCGACTCGGCCATGGCCCGCGTCCGGATGGGCGCGATGGCTGTCGCGTTCGGCATCCAGCACGACCTGGACCTCGAGTGCCTGGTCCATTTCACGACGCGCGACCGGAACCTCATGGCGATCGAGTCCGAGCTGCTCGGCGCCCATGCCCTGGGCGTTCGCAACATCATCGCGCTGACCGGCGACCCGCCACGGATCGGCGATTACCCGACCGGCACCGGCGTCTGGGACGTCGACTCGATCGGGCTGATCGAGATCCTGGCCCGCCTCAACCGGGGCGAGGACCAGGCCGGCTCGCCGATCGGACAGCGGGCAGGCTTCACGATCGCCTGCGCCCTGGACCCAACGGCCGCGGACCAACCCACCGAGTGGGATCGGTTGGAACGCAAGCTGGCGGCGGGAGCACATCTGATCATGACCCAGCCGCTCTACGACGCTCGCCAGGTCGACGCGATGATGGCCGAGGGGCAGCGGCGCTTCGGCGCGGGCGGCTTCCCGGTGCCGCTGCTGCTCGGCGTGCTGCCGCTGGTCAGCGCCCGGCATGCCGAGTTCCTCCACAACGAGGTGCCCGGGATCACGATCCCGGACGAGACGCGAGCCGCGATGCACGCGGCCGGCGAGCGGGGCGCGGACGTCGGCCTGGAGCTCGCGCTGGCTTTCCTGACGGAGGCTGGACCGGCCGTCCAGGGCACGTACCTCATGCCGAGCTTCGGCCGGTACGAGCAGAACGCGGAGCTGGTCCGGCGGCTTCGCGAGGCGCTCCCCGCGATGCGCGTGAGAGCGACGACGTGACGAATGGATCTTGAAGTCGGGAATTGACGAGCGCAGGCCGAGGGCGAGATGAGCCGAGCCTGGATCGCAGTCCTCCAGCCACCATCGGTGCGGCGGCTTCCCAGCCTCGCCAGTACACTGAGGTCGCGATGGGTGCCGTCGACACGATGGAAGTCTTCTTCGAGCTCCTGAACGCGGGCGACCGCGAGGGCGCCGTGGCCCTGATGGACGAGAGCACCGAGATGCGCGTCCACGTCGGCGACAGCGCGCAGACCCTGCGCGGACGGGATCGTGTGGGCGGCTGGTTCCTGCGCGGCGACAAGGGCCTCAGGATGATCCCGGGCGATGTCCGCGACACCGGCAACATGTACGAGACCGATCTCGTCGTCATTCGCCCGGGCGCGCCGACGCAGCACATCGACGCGACGTTCCGGGTGGAGGCCGGCCGGATCACGGCGATCAACCTGGCGCCTCGCTAGGCGAGAGCCCGGCGGCGGCCGGCCCCTAGCCGGAGGGCGGCGGCGAGCCGGAGGGGGCCGAGTCGATGACGTCCGAGGGACCTCGCGTCGGGATCACGATCACCTGACCGATGACGATCTTGTCCGGATCTTTGATCTGCGGGTTGGCGGCCATGATCTGCTTCTGCGTCACCCCGTACTTCGTGGCAATCCTGGCCAGCGTGTCGCCCGGCTTGACCGTGTGCGTGAGCTGCGTCGGGGCTGCCGGCGCGCTCGGCGCCACCGATGACGACGAAGCGGCGGAAGGGCTCGGAGTTGTCCTGGCCTCCTGGTTCGCGCCGCCCAAGAACAGGTACGGCAGAGTGAAGAGCAGCGCGGCGGCGACGAGCAAGGCGATGACCCCGATCGTCAGGCGGTTCATCGTCGGCACGCCCACCCGCCGCTTCAGCGTCGGATAGGCCTCGAACCGGCGCGGGCGCTCCCAGGACGGGGTTCCGTCGTCGTGCTCGCTCTGGGCGACGGGCCGTGCCTGGCCGATCACCGGCCGCCGCGCTGCCGGGCGTTCGCCGGCCGCAGCCGACCGACCGGCAGCGTCGCGTGCCACGGGCCGCCGGGAGCGAGGGACGGCGATTGCCAGCTCCTGACCGGGAGCGGCCTCGTCGTCGGCTTCAGCGGAGCGTCCTGCCAGGAACGAAGGTGTGTCCACGGCGTTCGACGTCCGCGGACGATCCGACCCGCCGCTGCCGTCGTCGAGCCAGCGGGATGCTGCCAGGCCGGTCGCTTCCGGCGGCTCAGCCGCGGCGCCTGCGGCCGCCGCGGCGCCTGCCGCGCCCGCAGCACCTGCTGCGCCTGCCGCGCCTGCGGCGCCTGCAGCACCTGCCGCGCCTGCCGCACCCGCGGCCCACGGCGGCGGAGCCGCCCACTTGCGGTTGGCGGGGCGGGGCCGGTAGAGCCGCCCGTCGTCTGCCCAGGGGGCTACGGCTGCATCGGGTTCCGGCTGCGCCGAAGCCGCGCTCGGCTGGGCCACGCCCGCGTCGGCACCGTCCGTTGCCTCGCTGGCTGCCGCGATGCCGGCGGCCGCCTCCTCGGTTGCCCGACGGGCCCTGGCCGCCTCGCGCCGGGCCCAGTCCTGAAACGTGGGGCAGGCCGGGAAGCTCGCCGACAGGCAGTACGCCTCCTGGTGCGCGATCGCGCGAGGCGCAGGGCGCAGCTCGGCATAACAGCGGTGACGGTGGTCCGGACGCTCCGAGCGTTCGTCGCGATCATCTTCGAAGGCCACGAACGGGCAGGCGACGGCGCGTTCGACTGGGGCGCTTCCGCGTTCGGTCATCAGCGGCCATGATACCCGCGGCTCGGGCCCGGCCGCCGCCGGCAGGGAGCCGGGCCCACCGCTCGATGACGCTCACCAGACGGGTGGCTGTCATGATCTCCGCGTCGGCCGTGGGATCCGGTCGCGATCTCGTAAGGAGGAACAGGCCATGGGCGACGATATCCCGGGCTCGAGGCCCGGCATGGCAGAGCCGGACGTCGGCGGCTCGATCACCGTCGACTCCGACGGCAACGTTCGCAAGGTCGAGGTCGACGTTCAGATTCCGGGCGCGAGCGGCGGCGATCCCGCCCACCTGGAGTGGAGCCCTGGCCAGCACGATCCGGCCAACCCGGCCGGCCCCGGCTGGATGCCGAACACGTCGGATCCCAACGAGCCGGTCTACAACCCGCTTCCAGTGCGCCCGGGCTGGCATCGCGACCCGGTCACCGGCATCGATTCTCCGGATCTCAGCCTGCCGGCGAGCGACTCGTTCTCCGAGCCTGGCGACTATCCGCTGCCCAACCCCGACGAGCCGATCGTCTGAGGCCCAGCGCCGACCGCGGCGCAGCCATCCGCCCGGCACAATGGCCGGGTGACGAGCACCAGCGAGGAAGACCGCTACGAGGCTCGACGGCGACCTGCGGTCGCCCTGATCGGGTATGGCTGCTTCCTGTTGATCGGCTGGACCGGGGTCCTCGTTCCGGCCTTGATCCGGCCGGTCGAGGACAGCTTCGCCCAGACGGACGCGGCGGTGGGCGGATACTTTTTCGTCTTCGCCGCGTTCTACGGCATCGGCTCGTTCGGCGGCGGGCTGCTGACCGAGAGGCTCGGCCGGCGGGCAGTTCTGATGACCGCCGGCCTCCTCCTGGGCCTGGGACTGATCGGGCAGGCCCTGTCGCCGAACTGGCTCCTGTTCCTGGCAGTCGGGGTGCCGGCCGGATGGGCGGCTGGCGCGATAGACGGCGGGATCAACGGCTTGTTCCTGGCGCTGTACCCACGGTCGCGCGGCGGCGCCCTCAACCTGCTCCACCTCTTCTTCGCCCTGGGCGCCCTGACATCGCCGTTCCTCGTGGGTCAGCTCGTCTCTGCCGGCCTGTCCTGGCAGGCGGTGATGATCGCGACGGGCGCGGTGGCCGTCGGGTTGGGGCTGCTCCTGGCCAGGACGGAGATGCCCTCGGGGCAGATTCGCCAGGCTCCAATTGGCGGGCAATCGATCGTCGGGCCGCCTGGCGCAGAGTCGCGGCCCGGCGCGGCATGGCCGTTCGCCGCGCTGGCCATCGCCATCGGCTGCTACGTCGCTTCCGAGGTCGGCGTGTCCAACTGGCTGGTCCGCTTCCTCAGCGTTGCGCCGCTGGCGACGGCGACGGCGGGTCTGTCGCTCTTCTGGGGCGGGTTGACCCTGGGCCGCCTGCTCTCGTCACTCGTCGCCGACCGGCTCAATCCGGTGGCGTTCGCCGCGGCATCGGTGGGGCTCGCCTCCGTCGCGCTCGTCGCGGCTGTTCTCGTGCCGGCGCTTCCCGTCTCCATCGGCCTGTTCGCCGTGTGCGGCTTCTTCTTCGGACCGGTCTATCCGATGATCATGGTCGTGGGCGGCACCCTGTACCCGCACCGCCTCGCGGCGGTCAGTGGCGGCCTGGGTTCCGCGGCCGTCGCCGGATCGGTGCTCTATCCGCCGGTGATGGGGCTCCTGTCCGACCGGGTCGGCCTTGGAGCAGGCATGATCGGCGCCGGGATCCTGGCAGCAGCGTTGGGTCTCGCGCTCGTCGGCGCGAGCCTCGCGGCTCGTGGCGGACCCGCCTTGGGCCGACGCGCTTGATCGACCGCAACGTGCCTCAGCCGAGAGAGCTCAGACGCGTGAAGGCGACGGTTCGCGCCAGGCGCCGCAGAGACTCCCGGCTTAGCTTCGGATCCTGGAGGAGCACGAGGCGTATCGCGACCCACTGGTCTGACTTGCGCAGGAAGATGGCACGGTCCCCTTCGGTCGTTGATGAGGCCCAGGGATTGTTACCGCGCGGCTGGCGATTCCTGGGCGGGCGGCTCGCTGGCCGGCTCCTCCCCCGCCCCGGGAGTGAGCATCCGGCGCAGGACCTTGCCGATCATCGACTTCGGCAGCTCGGTTCGGATCTCGATCTGGGCCGGCCACTTGTAGTGCGCCAGGTTCGCCTGGCAGTGGCGAGCGATGTCGTCGGTCGTGGCGGCCATGCCTTCCCGAAGGACCACGTAGGCGCGCGGCAGCTCGCCCTTGCGGGCATCCGGCATCCCGACCACGGCCGCCTCGGCAACCGCCGGATGGGCGAGCAGGACGTCCTCGATCTCGCTCGGGTACACGTTGGCGCCGCCCACGATGATGAGGTCCTTGATGCGATCGACGATCGTGAAGTAGCCGTCCTCGTCCATCGTCGCGACGTCGCCCGTGAAGAGCCAGCCGTCGCGCAGCATGTGGTCCGTCTCCTCGGGTCGCTCCCAGTAGCCCGACATCACCTGCGGCCCGCGGATACAGAGCTCCCCGACTTCGTTGGGCCCCAGGACCCGCTTCCCCGTCTCGAGGTCCACGATGCGCGCCTCCGTCGAGGGCAGGGGCAGCCCGATCGTGCCCTGCTTGCGAAGCCCGTGGATCGGGTTCACGTGGGTGACCGGGCTGGCCTCGGTCAGCCCGTATCCCTCGCAGAGCCGGCCGCCGGACAGCGCCTCGAACCGTTCCTGTACCGGCCCCGGCAGCGGGGCCGCACCGCTGATGCAGGCCTCGATCGAGCGGATGTCGTAGCGACCGAGGTGGGGATCGTCGATGAGCGTCGCGTAGAAGAGCGGCGCGCCGGGGAACAGTCGCGGCCTGCGGCGGTGGATCGTCTTGAGAACCGGGCCGGCCTCGAACCTGGGGTGGAGCAGCTGGGTCAGACCGTTGAGGATCGCGAAGTTCATGGCCACGGTCAGGCCGTAGCTGTGGAAATACGGCAGCGCACAGAGGATCCCGGCGGGCGCCCCATCGCCGCCCGGGAGGACCGCGGCGCACTGGACCACGTTCGCCACGAGATTCCGATGCGTCAGGATCGCCGCCTTGGGCAGGCCGGTCGTGCCACCCGTCGGCTGGAGCAGTGCCGCGTCGTCGGGACGCGCCACGGACTCGACGCGCTCCGCGGGGGTCTCCCGGAGCAGGCGGAACAGGTTGGGCGTGGCCGCGGTGTGACTGACCGGGTGCCAGCGGTTGGTGCGCCGCGCCTTGAGCGGGTAGAGCCAGCGGATCGGGATGGGCAGCGAGTCCTGGATCCCCGTGACGACGAGTCCGCTGGAGCCTGACGGCGTCTCGAGCGGCCGGTCGATCGCGGCCCGTGCCTCCGACACGCGGCCGACCAGCAGGTCGAGCGTGACCGAGATGCGCGGCCGCACCTGCCCGAGGAGCACCTCCAGCTCACGCTCCACGAGCAGGGGGCTCATCGGCGACACGATGCAGCCGGCACGCAGCGCGCCCAGGAAGGCGATGACGAAGGCGGGGCTCGTCGGCAGGTGGAGGCTGACCCGGTCGCCATACCCCAGGCCGAGCCCGCGCAGGTAAGCGGCGAAGCGGTCGACCGCCCCGTCGAGCTCGACGAAGCTCGTCCTGGCGCCGAAGAAGATGAGCGCGTCCCGATCCGCGAAGCGCTCGGCCGTCTTGCGCAGCATGCCGTCCACGGTCAGGTCCGGGATCTCGACCTCGGCTGGAACGCCGGGCTCGTAGTTGGCGAGCCAAGGGCGTTCGGCGATGACCGTTCGCCCGGCGGTGGCAGGGCCAGCCGGCGAGGACGGTCGAGTGGGTGGGATCTCCTCTGTGGACGGTCGCGTCGTGGTCATCCCGTACTCCTTCCCCGCTCTAGACAGGGTAGCCAGCCGAGGCGGCAACGGCAGCCGCAACTCGCCGGCCGATTGCGATCCGGTCCACCGGCTCGCCGCGCAGCAGTCGTCGTGTCCCTGCCTGGAGCATCCGGGCGTCGTCGCCCTCGGCGACTGTGGCAGCCAGCGATCGGGCGATGAGCTCGGCCGGGCCCACCCGATCCGCGACGACGAGCCTGGCCAGGTCGAGATGGAGGTCCGACCGATCGCGCGCGTCGTGGACCGCCTGCTCGGCGCGGACGACGGCACTCTCCATGGTGAGTACGGCGATCGCCAGATCGGCCAGACCGGCCAGCAGCTCCTGCTGATCCTCGAGAGCGGTGCCGAAGCGCTGCACCGCGGATCCGGCGAGCAGGAGCGTGACCTGACGCACCCCATGGACCAGGGCTCGTTCGGGCGCCAGGGGGCCGGCGGCTGCCTCGCTCCCGAGATCGCCGGCTCCCGGCCCGGCCAGGAGGGCGTCCTGCGCCCGCCGTGCCGGGCCCAGCAGGTCCAGCCGGCCGGCCATCGCCCGCTTCAGGAGCGTGCCGGGAACCAGCAGCCGGTTGATCTCGTTGGTGCCCTCCCAGATCCGGTTGATCCGGCTGTCCCGGTAGGCCCGGGCGGCCGGGTAGTCCTCGATGTAGCCGTAGCCGCCGTGGATCTGGACCAGCTCGTCGACCACGGCATCGAGCTCCTCGGACCCGACGACCTTGGCGATCGAGCACTCGACGGCGAGCTCTTCGAGGGCGGCCCTGACCTCGTCCGGGCCGGCCGATTCCGTCCCGGCCAGGCGGACGTCGATGAGGCCCGCGATCCGATACACCATGGACTCGACCGCGTACGTGCGGGCGGCCATGCCGGCCAGCTTCGCCGCGACCAGCGGAAACTTGACGATCGGCCGGCCGAACGCGACCCGGTCGCGGCCATAGGCGTAGGCGGTGGCGATCGCCGGCTTCATGGCACCCAGGGCCGCGGCGGCGAGCTTGAAGCGGCCCATGTTCAGGACGTTGAACGCGATCCGCTGGCCCTTGCCGATCTCGCCGAGGAGATTCTCGGCCGGCACCCGCGCGCCGTCGAGGATGAGCGGGCAGGTGGACGCGCCGTGGATGCCCAGCTTGTGCTCTTCGGGGCCGATCGTCAGCCCCGGCGTTCCTCGCTCGACGAGGAAGGCGGTGAACTGCTCCCCGTCCACCTTGGCATAGATCGTGAAGAGGTCGGCGAAGCCGGCGTTGGTGATGAACTGCTTGGTGCCATCCAGCCGCCATGAGCCGTCCGGCTCGCGGGTCGCTCGCGTCTTGATCGCCTGGGCGTCCGATCCCGCACTCGGCTCGGTCAGGGCATAGGCGCCGACCGTCGTGCCGTCGGCGAGGCCGGGCAGGTAGCGCCGGCGCTGCTCGTCGCTCCCGAAGAAGACGAGCGGCAGGGTGCCGATGCCCGTGTGCGCGCTGGCCGTGACCGAGAACGTGTCGGCCCCCGCCAGCGCCTCTGCGACGACGATCGAGCTGGTCTTGTCGAGGCCGGCCCCGCCGAATGCCTCCGGCACGTCTATGCCCACGAAGCCGTCGCGGCCGAGCTTGGCCAGGAGCTCCCGATGGACCGCGTAGTCCTTGGCCTCGATGGCGTCTCGCCGCGGGACGGCCTCCCGCTCGACGAAGGCGAGAACGGCCTGGCGGATGGCCCGCTGCTCTTCGGTCAGCCGCTCGGGGGTGAGCACGTCACCTGCAACGGTGGCCTCCACGAGGAACGACCCACCGGCCGGCAGCGCCGCCGCCGGGCTCGTCTCGCGCGCGGGTTCGATCGCCGTCATCGGGTCTTCTCCATTGTCAGGTCATCGACGGGACTGGAGCCGGCTCGACCGGCTGCCGTGCGGGCTGCCGTCCGCCCAGCCACTCGATCACGCCGGCCGCCCCCTGGCCGCCGCCCACGCACATGGTCACGAGGCCGTAGCGCGCCTTGCGCCGGGCGAGCTCGGACAGGATCTGCACCGACAGCTTCGCTCCGGTTGCTCCCAGCGGGTGACCCAGGGCGATCGCGCCGCCGTTCGGGTTGGTCCGTTCCTCGTCCAGGCCCAGTCGCCGGACGACCGCCACGACCTGCGCCGCGAAGGCCTCGTTCAGCTCGATGAGCTCCACGTCGTCGAGCGTCAGCCCGGCCCTGGCCAGCGCCTTGGGCACGGCCTCCACGGGGCCGATCCCCATGATCTCGGGATCCACCCCGGCCGTCGCGAAGCTGACCAGGCGGCCGAGCGTCTCCAGGCCCAGGCTCGCCGCCCGCTCGCCGCTCATCACGACGAGCGCCGCCGCGCCGTCGCTCGTCTGGGAGCTGTTACCGGCGGTGACCCGGCCGCCGGTGCGGAAGACCGGCTTGAGGGATGCCAGGCGAGCGGCGTCGGTATCGCGGCGGATGCCCTCGTCGACGTCGAAGGTCGTCCGCACCGTCGTCGGTCGCCCGTCCTCCACCACCGTCGCCTGCGACTCGATGGGTACGATCTCGTCGCGGAAGCGGCCCGCGTCCTGGGCGGCCGCAGCCCGCTGGTGGCTGCGCAGGGCCCACGCGTCCTGCGCGTCGCGATCGATGCCGAACCGGTCCGCGACCTCCTCCGCCGTCAGGCCCATCGACATGAACACGCCCGGCCACTCGGTCGCGATACCCGGATCGGGCTCGAAGTGCCAGCCGATCATGGGGACGAAACTCATCGACTCCATGCCGCCGGCGATGGCCACGTCGGTCGTGCCCGACGCGACCGACTGCGTCGCCAGCGCGAGCGCCTGCAGCCCCGAGGCACAGAAGCGGTTGACGGTCATCGCCGATGAGCCGACCGGCAGGCCCGCGCCGAGCGCGACGTGACGGGCGATATTCAGGCCCTGGGATCCCTCGGGCATCGCACAGCCCAGGATGAGGTCCTCCACCTCGGCCGGCTCGAGGCCCGGCACGCGGGCGACCGCCTCGCGGACGGCGCCGATCGCGAGCGCTTCGGGCGGCGTCTCGTGGAGCGCGCCCCGGGGCGCCTTGCCGACCGCGGTCCGGACGGCACTGACAATGACTGCATCTCTGACGGGTTCTCGCATGGCGGTTGGTCCTTGGTCCTTGGTCCTTGGTCCTCGCTCAGCTCCTGAGCGGCTTGCCGGTTTTCAGGGTGTGGCGGATCCGGTCGCGGGTGAGGCGCTCTCCGAGCAGCCGCACGAACGCCTCCCGCTCCAGGTCCAGAAGGTATGCCGCGGGCAGGAGTGTGCCCTCCGCGACGTCGCCGCCGCTCATCACGCCGGCCAGGGCGAGGACGATCGTGCGATCGTGCTCGCTCATCTGGCGGGCGAGGAGCTGGTTGTAGGAGAGCGCCTCGGCGGCCGCGATACCTCGCCGGCCGACGACCGGGAAGGGCAGATCGGCCGGCGGCCGGTAGCCAAGTTCGGCAAGGTGGCGTGCCGTGGCCGCCGCATCGGACCACTGGCGGTCCGGGTCGGCGGTTGCCAGGTCGGCCGGCCCCAGCAGGCCGAGCGAGCGAGCCTCCTCGGCGGAGGTCGAGACGCGGGCGGCCGCGATCGTCTCCAGATTCGCGCGGAAGAAGGAGAACAGGTCGGCCCGGGCTTCCCCGGCGGCGCGCTCGGCGGCGTCCCGAGCCATGGCCGTGGAGCCGCCGCCGGCCGGGATGAGGCCGACGCCCGTCTCCACCAGGCCGATGTACGTCTCGGTCAACGGCTGGCGTCGTGCCGCAGCGAGGCACAGCTCGGTGCCCCCACCCAGGGTGCGCCCGCGGGGAGCCACCACGACGGGCACCGGCGACAGCCGCATCGCGGTCGTCACCGCCTGGAAGCGCCGGACGACCCGATGGAGCTCGTCCCACTCACCCTCCTCGGCCTCCATGAGCATGAGCGCGAGGTTGGCGCCGGCCGAGAAATCCGCCGCACGGGTGCCGATGACGAAGCCGTCGTAGCGCGCCTGCGCGAGCTCGAGACCGCGTCGCAGGACGTCGAGCGTGTCGAGACCGATGACGTTGAGCTTGCCGTGGAGCTCGAGGCCCAGGATTCCGTCGCCGAGATCCACCACGCTGGCCGAGGCGTTGGCCGGGAGGCCCGGCGTGGCGCCCTTGCGAGCGTCGAGGTCAACGCTTCCCGGTCGCCGGCCGACCTCGTGCAGCTCGAGTGTCGCGAAGTCCAGGGCCTGACCGTCCTCGTGGAACCTGCCGGGACCCTCCACGACCCGTTCGACCAGCGGCGGGATCGCGATCCCGGCGGCGGGCAGCCGCTCCGCGACACGGTCGAGTCCCAGTGCGTCCCACGCCTCGAACGGGCCGACCTCCCAACCGAAGCCCCAACGCATCGCCCGGTCCACCGACTCGGCGTCGGCCGCGATCTCGGGTCCCACCGCGGCCGCATATGCCAGCTCCGAGGCGACGAGACGCCACACGAACGTGGCCGCCGGATCCTCCGGACTCCGCGAGGCCGCATCCACGAGCGCCGACAGTCGGCGGCGGACGTCCGGCTCGGTGCGGGCCTGCTCGACGGCCGGAGATGAAGCGCGCCGGCGAGGCCGGTATTCGAGAGTCTCGAGGTCGAGCGCCAGGATCTCGCCGTCGTCCTTGCGGTAGAACCCGGCGCCGCTCTTCTCCCCCAGGCGGCCTTCCTCCACCAGCCGGCGCAGGACCGATGGCACCGCAAACCGCTCGCGCTCGGGATCGTCGACGAGATCCTCGTGACAGTGGTCGGCCACCGCGACCGCGACGTCGAGGCCGACGAGGTCGAGGGTTCGGAAGATCGCGCTCTTGGGCCGGCCGATGAGGGGCCCGGTCAGGTCGTCGACCTCGTCCACTCCCAGGCCGGTCTCGCGGGCCAGCGCCAGGGCAGTGAGCAGGCCATGCACGCCCAGCCGGTTGGCGACGAATGCCGGCCGATCCTTGGCCCGGACGGTGCCCTTGCCCAGGCGGCGACTGCCGACGTCCTCGATCCATGCGACGCGGTCGGGATCCGTATCCCCGGTGGGGATGAGCTCGAGCAGGCGGGCGTAGCGCGGCGGATTGAAGAAATGTGTCCCCAGGAACGATCGCCGGAACCGCTCGCTGCGACCCTCGGCCATGCGGAAGATGGAGATCCCCGATGTGTTCGAGCTGATGAGCGGCAGTGCCGCCTCGTCCGCGACATCCGCCAGCGCCGCATCGATGCGTTCGAACAGGGCACGCTTGGGCTCGAGCCGCTCCACGACGGCTTCGACGACCCAGTCGGCGCCGACCACGGCGGCCTCGAGCTCGTCGAACCCCCCGGTCCGGATGCCCTGGAAGTCCTCCGCGCGGAAGACCGGGGAGGGTCGGAGCTTGGCAGCCCGCTCCAGGCCTCTGGCCGCGGTTTCCCCGTCGAGATCGAGCAGCCGGACGCGGGCGCCTGTCCCTGCCAGCAGGCAGGCCAGCTGGGCGCCCATGGTCCCGGCCCCGAGCACGACCGCCGAGTCCAGCCGCGGGATCATGCCGCTGCCGCCCCCGGCCCGACGAACAGGTCGGCGAACGCCGCCGCGATCTGCTCGACAGTCAACGGCCCGTCCTCGCGGTACCACTGGGTGAACCAGTTGCAGGCCGACAGGATCGCGATCCCGGTCAGGCGGACGTCGGTGGAACGCAGGGAACCGGCCACGATGCCGTCCTGGATGGCCGCGCGCCAGCGAGCCTCATAGGCGTCGCGTCGCGCGACGATCTGGCGCCGGCGATCTTCGGACAGCGAGCGCAGCTCGATCTGGACGAGCGACAGCTCGTCGCCATGCTCGGCGGCAAACGCCAGGTGCTCGGCGATGGCCCGGCGGAGGCGGAGCGCGGCGGCTTCGTCACTGTCGAGGATCGGCCCGACGCGGTCGCACAAGCGGTCCAGGGCGCCGGACACGATCGACCACAGGAGGTCGTCCTTCGACGCGATGTAGTGGTAGAGGCTGCCGCGGTTCATGCCCAGCGCTTCGGCGAGGTCCTGCATGGACGTCGCATGAAAGCCGCGCATCCGGAACAGCCGCGTCGCAGTGCGGAGGAGCTCGGCCTCCCGGGGACGGGTCAGCAGCCCGTTGGTGCCGCTGGTGATCACGCCCGGATATCCGAGCCCTGGATCCTCGTCGCCTGCCGCATCGCATCCCATCGTCCTGGCGACCAAACGAACGTTTGGTTGAGGGACCGGAGCGTAGACCATCCGACCGCCGGGCGCAAGCGCCAGATCCGCCGCAAGCAGCAGGTC
>Ga0137369_10003579_pt1 | contig 15851 bp, 10 predicted proteins | sample SagtaG_12_FD_104918 | JGI IMG/M metagenome (GOLD analysis project Ga0137369, IMG submission 104918) | Vadose zone soil microbial communities from Sagehorn Ranch, Mendocino, California, USA - Sage1_L_113_16 metaG | ecosystem: Environmental > Terrestrial > Soil > Vadose zone | place: USA... | reverse complement strand
CGGTTCACGGGGTCCATGCCGCTGACCGGCTCGTCGAGGAGCAGCACCTCGGGGTCGTGGGCGAGCGCCTGGGCCAGCTTCACCCGCTGGCGCATCCCCTTGCTGTAGCCCCCGACCTTGCGGTCCTTCGCGTCGAGGAGCGCCACCTGGTGGAGCGCGTTCTCCGCGCGAAGGAGGCACTCCCTCTCGTCGAAGCCGGTGAGGCGCAGGAGCGCGATCAGGAACTGCAGGCCGGTGAGGCTCTCCCAGAACGCGTCCCCTTCGGGGCAGAGGCCCACCCGGTGGAAGACCTCCGGCGAGCCCCAGGCGGGAAGGCCGAGCAGCTTCACCTCGCCCTGGCTGGGGGCGAGCTGCCCGGCGGCCAGCTTCAGGAACGTGGACTTGCCGGCGCCGTTCGGGCCCAGGAGGCCGGTCACCCCCGGCGGGATCGTGGCGCTGACGTCGTTGAGGGCGATGACGGGCCCGTACCAGCGCGAGGCCCGGGTGAACTCGAGGGGCGCGCTCACGTCACGATCTCCACCGCGCGCACCCGCGCGCGCAGGACAGCCAGGCAGCCGAGCGCCACCAGCACGAGCACCACCGGCGGGTAGACGGGCGGAACCGGGACGCCGTGCTCCGTGATCCCGAAGATCAGGTTGCCCACCACCCGGAGGTCGTTCTGGAGCGAGAGGACGTGGGCCTCCGGGCGGTCGGCGATGTTGACGAGCACGCCGCGGACGATCTCGAGGCCGATGAAGAGCCCCACGAAGCCGAGGCCGGCCACCCGCGCGCTGCGGGAGAGGGCCGAGACCGCCAGCGCGAGCAGGCTGACCGAGAGCGCGATCAGGAAGGACTGAAAGACGACGGCGGGGCCGATCCAGACGAGCTCCCACTTCACGAACAGTTCGGGGGCGAGGGCCAGGCCGATCAGGTAGAGCAGGAGGCTCGGGACGAGGGTGACCGCGAGGTTGAGCCCCATCAGCACTCCCAGCTTGCCGAGCACGTAGTCGCGCCGGGTCAGGGGCCGGGAGAGGTAGGCGAGGATGGCGCCGGTCCGCAGGTCGTTCGCGATCAGGCCCGCGCCGCCGAAGATCGAGAGGAAAACCGTGAAGACGATCTGCTGGTTCAGGAACTCGCCGAAGAGCCGACCGTCCACGGGCAGGACGCGGTTCGCCTCCGGGAACCGGGTGACCACGTAGATCTGGACCACGCGCACCACGAACGGTATCCAGGCCCCGAGGAGGAGAAAGATGAAGACGCGCTTGGCCAGGATCAGCCGCAGCGCCTCGCGGGTGATGGGCCAGAAGCGGAGCGGCCGCAGCGGCGCCCGGGCTTCGTACCTGCGGTAGGCCTGCTCGTAGATCGGCATCAGGCTTGGGTCCCCTCGCCCAGGGCACGGAGGAACACGTCCTCCAGGCTCTCCGCCCCCGGCCGCAGGTGGCGCACCTGCACCCCGCACTCGCGGGCGGTGGTGAAGATCAGCTCCGGCCCGTGGCCATCCGCGAGGAACACGCGATAGCCGTCCTCGCCCTCGCGCCACTCGCACCCCTTGTCCTTGAGGTCGGTCAGGAACGCCGCCGGGTCGCCCTTCACCCGGAGGTCGTAGACCGCGCGCTTGGGCCCCGTCAGGTCCGCGATCGTTCCCGCCGCCGCCACCTGCCCCTGGTTCATGACGATCACGGTCTCGCAGACCCGCTCCACGTCGCGCAGCAGGTGGGAGCAGAGGATCAGGCTCATCTGCCGCCGCCCCGCCACGTCCGCGATCAGGGTCAGCATCGCCTCGCGCCCCTGCGGATCGAGGCCGTTCGTGGGCTCGTCGAGGAGCAGCAGGTCGGGGTCGTGCACGAGGGCCTGGGCCAGCTTCACCCGCTGTTTCATTCCCGTCGAGTAGGTGTCCACCCTGCGGTAGCGCGCCTCGCCGAGGCCCACGTAGTAGAGCACTTCATGAGCGCGGCTGATGGCCTCGTCGCGGGGAAGGCCCGACAGCTCTCCCGCGAAGGCCACGAAGCTCGCCGCCGTCATCTCCCCGATGTGGCAGTCCGTCTCCGGCATGTAGCCGATGCGCCGCCGCACCTCGAGGGGCTGGGTCGTGGGATCGAGGCCGAACGCGGTCATGCGCCCCCGGTCGGGGGCCAGGAAGCCGAGCAGGGTCTTGAGGAGCGTCGTCTTGCCGGCCCCGTTCGGGCCGAGGAGGCCGGTGGGACCGGCGGGGAAGGCGCCCGAGACACCCGAGAGCGCCTGGACCAGGCCGTAGGAGACCGTCAGGTCCTGGAACTCGACGAGCGGCGACCCCACGTCAGTCACAAACGAGGCCTCATGGCTGCAGGTTCCCGCTTATTGTCGCCGGCTGCCCGTGTTCTCGCGAATTCTGGGGCGTCCGCGGCGTTGCTACGGAGAAGACGGCCGCGGCCGCGATGCCGAGTTGACCCAGCCAGTACAGAACGATGATGAGGACGCGCGCTGCCTCGAGGGGGGCGTGGAAACGATCGAGGCCGATCAAGGTGTCGCTGGCTCCGAAAAGAACGGCTCCACCCAGCGCCATCCATTCGTGGGCCCGGGGCGGGCCGTCATGGCCAACCCCAGCGGCGGCGCGCCACATCATGGCGCAGATGGCGGTCAGGTAGACGACCACAGGTCCGGCGAGGGAACCCAGGCCAGGGCGCATCGCCAGGTACCCGAGAACGGCCCAAAGGGCGAAAGGCGCGGCGCGCAGGAGCGCGGGCCGCCGGGTCTCGATGAGGAACCCCGTAACGTAAGCCAGGTGGGCGCCAAGGAAGGCGACGAGGCCAGCGAGGAAGGAGGCCGGACTGTACTCGAGCAGTCCATCGCCGGCGGCCGAGAGCAGGAGGCCCACGGCAAACCACCGGGCGGACCGCCCGCGTCCGCTCCCGCCGACCCAGGCGGCGAGACACAGCGCGGGGATCGGCTTCGCGATCAGCCTCGACCGTGGAGAATCGAAGGCAACGCCGAGCAGGAGGATCGCCGCCGCCAGAACGCCCGTCCCCGCGAGGATCCACTCGCGTGGCCGTGTTCTCCGTATCACTTCTGCCGGAAGCGCAGGATCACGCTGCCCTCCACGGTCAGGCTCAGGCCCTGGAAGGATTCTCCCGTCTGACGCAGCACGTAGCGCGGCTCGAGCGGCAGGTCGCCGAGGGCGCCCGCGGGGCGGGCCACGATCGGCGGCCGGCCGTGGATCTGCAGCCGCCCCTCGCCGCCCACAACCGCGCGCACCGACTCGATCGGCGCGGCCGAACGCACGAGCACCTCCACGGTACCGGGGCGCAGCCGGGCCTCGTCTTCGCGGACGGTGACCGGACCGGACACGAAGGCGGTGACGCCGGGGCCGGCCTCGATCGCATCGCCGAAGCGCGGCGCGGTCGCGGTTGAGGGCCAGCGCTCGAGCAGGAGACCCGCGGCCAGGACAGAGGCCGCCACGCCGCAAAGCGGACGCAGCGGCGCGTGGCCGGCCTGGCCTTCGGCCGATCGCCGCACCCACAGCGCCAGCCCCGTCGCCGCCGCGAGCCACATGAGAATGCGGACGGTGAGGCCGGGCGCCCCGTCGCTCCAGTGGCGGATGAACAGATTGGGGATGTACTGGTTGCCGTCGGCGAACGTGCTCTTCGCCAGGAGCAACCACCCGTCGTTGGCGGCGTGGGGATCGCGGTAGAGCTGGAGGGCGAGCAGGCCCGTCCATGCGGACAGCATCAACACGATGGCCAGAACGCCCCGTCGTTCGCCCATACGGGCCAGAGCCATTCCGACGAGGGCCACCGCCAGCGGCGCCACCGGCATGAAGTAGCGGCCGAGGTTGCAGACGGCGCCCGCCCAGTTGTCGGCTGAGGCCACGGTCAGGTAGTAAACGAGGGCCGCGGGAAGGACGAGCGCGAAGCGACGGGCGCCCCCGAGGAGGAGGCCCGCTCCCGCGAGCAGGTAGACCGGGGCGCAGGGCAGGATGCCGTAGCGCGCGTCGAGCAGGAGGCCCAGCAGCCCCTGGCCCATCCGCGCGGTGGTCACGCCGCCCGGGCCCCAGGCCAGGAACAGCGCGTCCGGCCGCACGCTCCCGGCGATCGAGAAGTTGTAGAGCGCGGTCAGGTACACGGTCACGGCCTGGGGTGCCAGCAGACCCGCGAGCACCGGCCGCGGCGCCTTCTCCCTGACGGAGAGCCACGCCGCCGTCGCCACGAGCACGAGCCAGACCGGCAGGAACTTCTGGTGCAGCCACGGCAGCGTCGCCAGGAGGGCGCCGCAGAGCCAAGCGCCGGCCGTGCCCCATCGCGGTCGGAACAGCACGCGGTGAAACACGACGGTCAGGACCAGCGCGGCCGGCATCTCCGGGTAGAACTGGTAGCCGTAGAACAGGAACGGCGGCACGACCGCGAAGCCCAGGGCGACGAGCGCCGCCAGGCCGGGCCGGCCGGTCGCGTCGCGCACGAGAAGGAAGAGCGCCACCACCAGCCCCGCCGCCAGCGCGTTCCACGCCAGGACGGACAAGGCCAGGCGCCCCTCCACGCCCCGCGCGCGGTTCAGCGTCCGGTCGAGGCGCAGGGTCGGCGCGAGCAGCACCGACGGTCCGGGGGCCAGGACGTAGTAGACGCCGCCCTCCTTCCCCTGGATGGTCTGGCGGGTGATGCGCGTGGCCGTGATCGACTCGCGGCCGATCCCTGCGCCTTCGGCGAGAGCGCCGAGCATGCGCAACGATTCGCGCGCGAGCGACCCCACGGCCCCCGCCGCCGATTCGAGGAGCGGCCGCGGCTCGAGCTCCTCCATGGGCGCGCTCACGCCCTCCGCGTCCAGGGTCAGCTCGTGGCCGATCGCCACCGCCATGCGCAGATACTTCGGCTCGTTGCCGGGATGCCCCTCCCACTGCCGCGCCCACTCCGGCGTGAGGAGCGCGTAGGCCAGGAACGATACAAAGAAGATAGCCGCCGGGCGGGGCGGGGGCAGCCGGACCGCGGGAGCCCGAAAGGCCACCAGCGTGGCCAGAGCCGCCAAATCCTGGCCGAGCGCCCAGTCCTGGCTCAGAGCCACCGGCAGGGTGAAGGCGTAGGGGAAGGAGGGGCGCAGGGCGAGCGAGGCGAGGGCGAGGAGCGACACGAAGGGACGCAGGTAGAGCGGGGCGAAGGAGGCGGCCTCGCGACCCAGGGCCGCGGACAGGCCGTGGCCTTCCTCGCGCGCGCGGACGGCCGCCAGGGCCAGCCACCAGAGCGCGCCGACCACGGTCCAGAGGGCCACTCGCCCGGCCACCCCCGCCCCGGACGACGCGAGCACCCGGACCACCTCGGCTACGAACGAGCTCGGCGGCATGCTGGCCCGGAGCAGCAGGCCCACCGCCGCGTCGACCTCCCGGGCGAGGCCGTGCAGGGCGAACGGGAGGAGCGGGAGGACGAGCTTCCGGGGGTGGGGCACGGGAAGGCGATTCTAGCGCCTTGCTTCAAGGGCGCGGCGCGGCGTCGATCCGATCCCTGACCGACCGCATCCCGTCGCCCAGGGTCGTTCCGAAGCCGATCTCGACCTGTTCGAGGTAGGCGGCGGCGTTGGGCCCGAAGAGGCTGACGCGAGGGTCTGCCCTCGACCGGTCAATGGCGGCGGAGAGCCGCGTTGATGACCCCGTCGCGCTCGCCGCGATCCCAGGCGCTCTGGGCAGCCTCGTCGGAATACTCGGCGATGCGCCCGAGGATGACGAAGGCGGGCAGGGCGTGCGGCTCGCTCTTCCAGCGGGCCATCTCGACCAGGGGCGTCATGGCTCCGGTGCGCAACCGCGCGAGAAGCTGTCGATCCCGGCTCTTCGAGAGCGCCATGAGCGCCGCGGAAGCCTTGTTCCGGTCCGACCATACCGGCGAGGCGAGCAACCCGACGAAGGGTTCGAGCGGGATCTCGGAGACGGGCCGCGCCGGGGGAGCCGCGGCCGCAAACACAAGGAGCGCACGCATCGCGTTGTTGCGGACCTCGTGGCACGGATCGCTCATCGCGTAGACGAGATCATCGACGGCCGCCTGCTTGTCGGCCACGTAGCCCAAGACCTGCGCTGCCAGCGCGCGATGCCCGGCATCGGAAGAGTCCCGCAACACGCGACGTAGTGCCGGCAGGTCACGGTCCGCGTAGCCGACGAAACGCTCCTGAATCGCGCGCATCGCGGGGTCGTGCGCGAGCGCGTGTCCCAGGGAATCGTCCTCCGCGGCGTCGCCTCGCGTGACCGCCCCCAGGAGAGCCTTCGAGAACTCGTTGCCGGCTTGCACCAAGTCAGCCCCCAGGCGCACGGTCCCTCGCGGTGCTCGCCGGAACCGCAGGACAGGGGCGCCGTCCTCCTCGATCCCGACGAAGACAAGGGCGCGGCCCTCATCGCAGCAGACGATCTCCACATGCGCGCGGCGCACGCCCGGCTGCCGGGAAAGCCGCTCCTCCGACTCCGCGAGGAACGGCGGGCGCCGACCCTCCCCCAGCGAGATCGTGTCGCCTTCCTTGAAACTCAGGACCTGCCGGACCTGGGCGGCCGGAACCCGCTTCAATCCATAGAAGTCGATGATCCCGACCTGCAGCTCCTGGCCGACCAATGCCCGCCCGCCGGCCAGGTTGGCGGCCAGAAGGAGCAGGACCGAAGGACGCCCGTGCCTCACACGATCACGACCTCGACGTTGCGGGCCCGCAGCGCGGAGACGATTTCCGGGGTCACCCCGGAATCGGTGATGACCTTGTGCACCGCTTCCACGCGGGCGATCACGGACAGGCTGCGCCGCTGGAACTTGGTGGAGTCGGCCACCACCACCACCTCGCGCGAGACCTGGATCATGACCGCGTTCAACTGCGCCTCCAGCACGTCCGGGGTCATGAGGCCGATCTCGGGGTCGAGCCCGTCCACCCCCAGGAAGAGCCGATCCGCGTAGAGGCCCTTCAGGGCCTGCTCGGCGTGGGGGCCGGAGAGGGAGTAGGACATCTGGCGCAGGATCCCCCCGATCATGATGAGCCGCACGTGAGGCAGGCTGGTCAGCTCCATGGCCACGTTGAGCGCGTTGGTGATGACGTTGAGCGCCTTCACCTTGAGGAACTTGATCTGGCGGGCGATCTCCATGGTGGTGGTGCCGGAGTCGAACATGATGGTCTCGCCGTCCCTGATCATGTGGGCGGCGGCGTGGCCGATCCGCACCTTCTCCGCGTGGTGCAGGGTCTCCTTGACCGTGATCGGCACGTCCTCGCGGGCGTCGATGCGCTTCAGCGCCCCCCCGTGGGAGCGGATCACCGCTCCCGCCTCGGCGAGGGCGTCGAGGTCGCCGCGGATGGTGACCGCGGAGACCCCGAAGCGGCCCACCAGCTCCTCGACCGTGACCCGCTCCTGATCTTCCAGGATCTCGAGGATCCGGCGGCGCCTCTCCTCGACGAGCATCCGCGGCTTCCTGGCCGCCTTCGTCATGGCGCGGTCCCTGAGGCCCGGGCGTAGGCCTCGGTCACCTCCCGGATCCGGAGACGGACGAGGGCTCGCGGCTCGTTCGGCTGGGCGCCGGAGCGCACGGCTTCGAGCGCCCAGGGCAGGTACTGGCTCAACAGGGTGAGGGGCGCGGGCCGCTGGGTGAGGTTGGCGAGGAGGCGGGCGAGGGCCTCCTGGACCTCGGGCACCGGCCAGTAGTAGCGAACCCGGTCGCTGAAGCTGAAGGCGCGGGCGAGCCCCAGCGCCGCCTCGTCGCCGTGGTAGTACTTGCGCCAGTGCTCCGGCCGCGCGAGCATGGCCCGCTCGAGGACCTCACGGATCGCCGAGAGGCTGACGCCGCGGCCGCCCAGCCATTCCTCCTCCACATGAGCGAGGGCGAAGACGGCTTCGCGGAAGGCGAAGGTCAGCGCGGGGCCGACCTTGAGGATCGCGAAGTGGTCCTCCACCAGCCGCCGCAGGGCGCCGGTCGTCTGGTAGTCCGTCGAGTGGGCCTCGTAGACCACGCCGGGAACGCCTTCGATCGCCTCCTTCAGCGCCCGCGCCCTGCTCCGATCGTAGGCGTGCACCGTGTCGTCCCCGAACTCCACGCCCGGCTGCACCACGAGCGCGATCACCCGCTCCCAGGCGCGCTCCTGGCCCCTGGCCTCGAAGGCACCGCGGACCAGCGCGAGGAAGCGGAGGGCGGCTTCCGGCCGCGTGACCGCAAGCTCCGAAACCGTCTCCTGCTCGCCGCCCGGGGTGGGCACCTCGGTGCCCACGACGTACACCGGCCCGGCGCCTTCGCGCTCGGCCGCCGCCGCCTCGGCCACCACCGCCAGCTCCGCGGTGCGCTCCGCGACCGTCCGCTCGTCCAGGGGCCCGCCCGCGCCCCCCGGGTCGTCGGCGCAGGCCATGCTCGCGTCGAGGTGGATCTTCTCGTACCCGGCGAGCACGCACTGCCGCACCAGCTCCCGCGACTTGGCGAGAGCGCTCGCCGCGGGCTCGCCCTGCCAGGGGAAGGGGCCGAGGTGATCGCCGCCGAGGATGAGGCGGTCCACCGGGAAGCCGGCGCTCTCCGCGGTCGCGGCCAGGGACCGCGCGAAGTCGGCCGGGGTCTGCCCCGTGTACCCGCCCCCCGGGTTCACCTGGTTCGAGGTGGCCTCGACGAGCAAGGCGCCGCCCTGCGCGCGCGCCTCCTCCATCGCCGCTTCGAGCACGAAGGGGTTCGCGGAGCAGACCGACCAGATGCCGCGCGGCTCGCCGCGCTTCTGGTCGCGGACCATGTCGCGCAGGACCCCTCCCCCGGTCACTTCAGCCACTCCTGCAAGTGCTCGGCCACGAACGCGTCGTCGGTCAGCTCGGGGTAGGCCGAGGTCACTCGGTCGATCTCCTCGGCCTGGCCCGGCGAGAGGTCTTCCCTCGGGTCCAGGCAGTGCCGGGTGGCGAGCAGCCCCTGTCGGCGCAGGACCTCGTTCACGCCCGCGATGCAGCCGGCGAACTCGTTGCGAGCGTCGAAGAGCGCGGCGTTGGCGTCCGTGAGGCGCTGGCCAAGGGCGAGCAGGTCGAGGGCGCCCTCGCCCCCTTGTCGCCGGCACCGCTTCACCGCGTCGAGCATCTCGACCGCGCGGCGGGTCCAGACGGCCCACTGGCCGAGGAGCCCTCCGCTGAACCGGACCGCCGGCCGCGCGACGCCCGCGGCGGAAGCGGGAGGGGCGAAGCCGGACAGCAGGTCGACCAGGATCGCGTCGTCGTTCCCGGTGTAGAGCGCGACCTCGCCCGCCCGCCCGCTCTCGGCCAGGGCCCGCACCACCTCGAGGGTCTGGTAGCGGTTGAACGGCGCGACCTTGATCGCGACCACGTTCTCGATCTCCAGGAACCCGCGCCAGAACGAGTGCGGCAGGGGCCGGCCCCCGACCGCGGTCTGCAGGTAGAAGCCGAAGAGGGGCAGCACCTCGGCCACGCGCCGGCAGTGGGCGAGCAACTCCGGACCGCTCGCCTCGCGCAGGGCGGCGAGGCCGAGCAGCACCGCGTCGTAGCCCAGCCGGCGGGCCAGCTCCGCCTCGGCCAGGGCCTGGGCCGTGGCACCCACGGCGCCCGCCACGCGGACCAGGCGCCGTCCCGTCCGCCGCTCGTGATCGCCCATCGCCTGGGACGCCAGGCGCAGCACCGGCTCGAAGAGACCGGCGGCGCGGATCGCGAACTGGGTGGTGTGCACGCCCACCGCGACCCCGCCCGCGCCCGCGTCGCCGTAGTAGCGCGTGAGCGCCACCTGTCGCCGCTCGTCGAGACGGCGCTCCGCGCCCAGGGCCAGGGGATGGGCGGGGATGACGAGGCCGTCCAGGAGGGCGGCGGCGAGCGCGCGGCGGGCGTCAGAACCGGCCATCGGTCGCCTCGAAATGCGTGGGCTTGTCGAGGCTGCGCCCGCCCCGCGCCACCCAGCCCGCCGTCCACTCCACGAGCCGGTCGAGCGACACCTCGGGCGAACCCAATCGGGAGATGCACAAAGCCGGGTTGCCGAGGAGCGCGACCGGCCCTTCCTCGCCCTCGAAACGGGCCGGCCGTCCGAAGATCTCGCCGAAGCGCTCCCCTACCCGGCGCACGTCGACGGGCTCGGGGCCCGTCACGACCAACGGCCGGGCGGGGGCCGCGCACAGAGCGAGGCTGCGAAACGCGTACGAGTTCGCATCGCCCTGCCAGACCGCGTTGACCCGGCTCACCCGCAGGTCCACGGGCTCGCCTGCGAACACGCGGCGAGCCACGTCCACCAGGGTGCCGTACCGAAGATCCACCGCGTAGAAGAGGCGGAAGAGCAGGCAGGCCGTCCCCCGCTCCCGCGAGAAATACTCGAAGACCCGCTCGCGGCCGAGGCAGGACCAGGCGTACTCGCCCACGGGGCCGGGCGGATCCGCCTCGGTCGAGCCCGCGGAGGACGGGCCCACCGGCGGGTAGACGTTGCCGCTCGAGAAGACCACGACCCGCCCGCCCGCGAAGCGGCGCGCCACCTGCCCGGGGACCATCGAGTTGTGCACCCAGGTCAGGTCCGGGCGGTCCGTGGAGCCGAACTTGCGGCCGGCCAGGTAGAGCACGTTCCCGACCCGGGGCAGCCGCTCGATCTGGTCCGGCTCGAGCAGGTCGCAGGGGAGCGCCTCGACGTCGTCGCGCTCGAGGGCGGCGACGAGTCCCGGCTCGGAGAAGCGCGAGGCGGCCACCACGCGGCGCTTCACCCCCGCGGCGTCGATGGCCCGCCGGACGCGCCGCGCGAGCGAGGGGCCCATCTTCCCGCCCGCCCCGAGCACCAGCACGTCCTCGGAGAGGGTTCGGGCGAAAGCCACGTCGGCGGCCGAGGGACGGGAGAGCAGTTCTTCGAGCCGGGCTTCGTCTTCGATCGTTGCCGGGAGGGACGACTCGGTCATCGGTCCATCGCGGAGAAAGCGTCGCGGGGAAGGACGTGGCCCCCGCAGACCGCCCGCGGGGGCCACGCTATCACGTTACCGGCGGCTAGAACGTGGCTCTTATCCCCAACCGGAAGACCCGTCCCGGCGCGAAGCCCTCCACGTTCGCTATGGCGCCCGCGCCGAGAACGCCGGTGACGCCGTTGTCGGTCACCCCGTCGTTGAAGAAGTCGCTCAGGTTGGAGAAGTCGTCGTTGTAGCCGGTGAAGAACTGGGGATGGTTGAACGCGTTGTCCAGCAGGGCCGAGAGCTGCAGCCGGAAATGTTGCCGGGCGATCACGTCCTTGTAGAACGCGAAGTTGACAACCCAGGTGCCCGGACCCGTCAGGCTGCCATTCTTGATGTTGCCGTACTGACCGGGACCCGGAAGGGCGTAGGCCGCCAGGTTGAAGAAATGGTCGCGCGATCCTCCCGACTGCGGATTCCCCACCTGATCGGGCTTCCAGCAGTCCGAGAAGCAGTTGCCCAGGGCGTCCAGTGCGTGGGCCGTGTTCCAGGGGTTCGTCGTGTAGTAGCCGCTGAAGAAGGGCGTCAGGTTGGGACCGCTGCGCGCCTGGAAGATGGTCGAGACCGTCCAGCCCCCGAAGAGCGCGTTGGCCCACCCCGGCATGTTGGCGCCGTGCTTGCGGCCGTGGCCCACCGGGATGTCCCAGGTGCCGTTGGCCACGATCCGGTGCTTGACCACGTTGGGGTCCGGGCCCCGAGCCTTCTCGATGTCGAAGGCGTCGTACTGCACGACCCCCAGGCTGCTGTTGCCCGAGTCCGGGACGTTGCTGCTGGAGTGGGCCAGCGTGTAGGCGACGTTCAGGGCCAGGCCGTTCCTCCAGGCCCTCTGCAGCTCGATCTGCCCGGCGTGGAGCTGGCCGCTGCCGAGGTTGTAGGTCAGGTTGGTGAAGAGGTTCACGTACGGAAAGACCGGCAGGCGCGCGAGGTCGTCCGGGTTCTCCGGGTCCCAGGGCGTGGTGCTGGCGGGCAGCTCGTTCTCGAACCGGTTGACGAGCAGCTTCCGCATCGTGGAACCGATGTAGCTCACGCGGAGGCCGATGTTTCCCGGCAGTGTCCGCTCGAGGGTGAGGTTGTACTGGTAGATGTCCGGGCTCTGGATGTTGGGGTCGACCCCTTCACTGCCGTAGTCGCCGGGATCCTGGAAGAGGGTTCCCGTCGAAAAGCCGTGGGCGAGGCTGACTCCGCGCCGGGTGTTCGTGTAGCGGAACTCGTTGGTGGCCAGGAGATCGCGCACGCCCTGCACGGCCACCGTCGGGTGGAAGATGCCGAAGCCGCCCCGCAGCACCGTCTTGTCGTCGCCCCCCAGCCGCCAGGCGAAGCCCACCCGGGGGCTGACGTTGTCCTTGTCGGTGTTGATGAGGGCGTCGGAGAGGCCCTGCGAGTCGGCCAGCAGCGTGCGGTTGAAGGCGATCACCGCCGGCGGCAGCTTGCCCGCGACCGTCGCGTTGGGGACGATGTGATGACCGCCGTCGGGGAGGATCACGAAGTTGGCCAGGGTCCCGCCCTTCTCGTGCCAGACCCCGACGATCTCGTAGCGCACGCCGAGGTAGATGGTCAGGCTCTTGCTCGCCTTCCAGTCGTCCTGAGCGTAGGCGGCGAAGTCGCTGGAGTGGCCGTCCATGGGCCCGCGGTTGACCACCTGGTCCAGCGAATCGAAGGGGCGTCCGAGCAGGAAATCGGTGAAGGCGTTGCCCGAGAACGTGCCCCGGAACCGATACCGGCCGCCGTAGTTGATGCCGGTGCCGAAGCCATCCCGCGCCATGTTGCGGTTGAAGAGCGCGCCCGCCTTCAGGGAGTGCGCGCCCGTGATCCAGGAGAAGTTGTCGGCCACGGAAAGGGAGTTCTGGATGACGGTGCGGTCCACCGCGCGGCCGGTATCCACGATGTTGGTCGGGCGGTTCGCACCGGCCGTGAACTGGAAGGACGGGTAACCGAGGCGGCCGGGCGAAATGCTGGGCGGGGTCTCGAGGCCGAGCTGGGCCGTGACCTCGGCGTTGCTGTAGACGCTCTGCCGGGAGGTCTTGTCGTAGTTGTAGCCCACGCGGAACTCGTTCACGATCGTGCTCGACACGATCTTCGTCCAGCCCCCGACCGCGGAGGCGGTGTCGAGCTTCCGGTTCTGGATCTTCAGGTTCGTGAGCGCGTTGCCCCCCTCGAACGTGATCGCGTTGGGGTCGAAGTGCTGGTAGCCGCCGCGCAGGAAGATCGAGTCGTTCTTGGTCGCCTCGTGGTCGAAGCGGACGTCGGCCCGGTTGCGGTTCCGGGTCTCGGGGAGGAACTGCTGGTAGATGCCGTACCCGTTCGAGATGGTGCCGCGGTTGGGGAGCGGATAGAAGAAGTCCATGATCTTGACGGCCGTGGGATCGATCCGGTTGGCCGGGATCACCTGGCCCGGGAACGGCTGGCCCGTGAGCGGGTCGCGCGGGTTGATGGCGGTCCCCCGGAAGTCGCCGCCCCGCATGGCCGCCGTGGGCACGGTGGCCCGGCCGCCTCCGAAGATGGCCTTGTCGTTGGAGCCCTCGTAGTTCGCGTAGAAGAACGTCTTGCCGCTGGTGATCGGTCCGCCGATGCTGAACCCCCAGCGGTGTTCGTGGGTGTCGGAGTTGGGATCGTCGCGAAGCCCCGCCAGCTCCTCCGCGTCCAGCCCCAGCTTCTGGTTGTAGGTGAGGGCGTTGAGGCCGTTCGAGTTGAAGTCGTAGAAGGCCGTGCCTCGATAGCCGTTCCCCCCGCGCTTGGTGGTCACGAGCACGCCCGCCAGGCCGCCGTACTCCGCGCTGTAGGAGTTGGAGAGGACCTGGATCTCGGCGATCGCGTCCAGGCCGGGGGCCGAGTTCCCGACCGTGCCGAAGATGGCGTTGGTCGAGGCCTGGCCGTCCTGGATGTACGAGACCCCGTAGGTGCGGCCGCCCAGGAACTGGATGTCGTCGAAGCCGCCGAGCACGTTCGGGTTCAGGAGCAGGAACGACTGGATGTCCCGGCTGTTCCGCGGCAGGTCGTGGAGCTGCTGCTCGTCGAGACCGCGGGCGATGGATCCGCTGTCGAGGGTGATGTTGTTGAGGGCTTCCGCGGAGACCGTCACCGACTCGGTCACGGCGCCCAGCTCCAGCTTCGCGTCCACGAGGGCCGTGCTCGCGGCCCGCAGGACGACTCCCGGCCGCTCGAACTTCTTGAACTTGGCGGTGGTCACCTCGATGCGGTAGGTCCCCGGGCGCAGGTTGACGGCCTCGTAGCGGCCCTCGGAGTCGGTGTCCACCGCGCGGGGAATCCCCGTGGCCTCGTCCACGACGAGCACGGCTGCCCCGGACACGGCCGCTCCCTGCGGATCCGTGACCGTCCCGCGGATCGTCCCCAGGAAGGACTGGGCCAGGACCGGAGCGGATACGGCGACGGCAAGAAGGAGCGAAAGCGCCAAGCGCGACGGGACCGAGCGCGCCGCGGCCCCGGCTACGAACGGGTGATCTCGCATCTCAATCCTCCTCGGCATCCTGCCGATCACCGGACCTCGTGGCCCCCGAGCCGCCTGAGATCCGATTCCGGGCGCTCGAGGCCCCGCCGAGCGCCAGGGCCTCCTCGATCCCGCTCGAGTCAAAAATCGCAAGCAAACGATAGTCGATTGCACTTTCTAGTCCTTTTCTTTTGGGGTGTCAAGCCCTTTTCCCTCGGCCGGAGGGCTTGAGGGCTTCTCGTCGTTTTGGATAACCTTCCGGCGGCCCATGATCTCCCTCCACACCGTGGCCCCCCACGCCCTCGCGCTACTCGCGGCCCCGGGGCTCCTGGCTCTCGGATGCGCGAGGGCTCCGCTAGCGCCTCCGGGCAGGCCCAACGTCCTCCTGGTCACGATCGACACGCTGCGGGCGGATCACCTCGGCTGCTATGGCCATCCAGGATCGGCCACCCTCGTCCTCGACGGCCTCGCCTCCCGGGGGATCCGGTTCGGAGCCGCGATCGCGCACGTGCCGTTGACCGCGCCCTCGCACGCCTCGATCTTGACTGGCCGCACGCCCCTCGGCCACGGGTTGCGCGACAACGGCGGATTCGCCCTGCCGGACGGGGCCAGGAGCCTGGCCGAGGACTTTCGCCGGGCGGGCTACCGCACGGCGGCCTTCATCTCGGGCTTCCCCCTCGACCGGCGCTTCGGCTTCGACCGCGGGTTCCAGACCTACGACGACCACCTGCCGCGCGGCAACGACCCTCGGCGGACGCCCTACGTCGAGCGGACCGCCGACCGAACCACCGAGGCCGTCCTGAGGTGGCTGGAGGCGGCGCCCAGCGTCGCCGCCCCCTTCTTCCTCTGGGTGCATTACTACGATCCGCACGCGCCGTACGAGCCACCGGCGGAGTATTTGGCCCGGTTCCCCTCCTCGCCCTACGACGGGGAGATCGCGTTCGTCGACGCCCAGCTCGGGCGGCTGCTGCGCCGACTCGACGAGCTCTCTTCGGGGACGGTCGTCCTCGTGACCGCGGACCACGGCGAGAGCCTGGGCGAGCACGGCGAGGAGACCCACGGCCTGTTCGTCTACGACGCGACCCTGCGGGTGCCGTGGATCATGGCAGGACCGGGCTTGCCTTCCGGGCGCGTCGCGGGCGTGGTGGCCCGGGGCATCGACGTCGCGCCGACCCTGCTGGACTACGCCGGCCTCCCGGCCCGCCCGGACATCGAAGGCCGCTCGCTCCGGGCCTCGGCCGACGGAAGGGATCAGGGCGATGCGCCCGCCTATGCCGAGTCGCTCTTCCCCCAGCTCCAGTATGGCTGGGCGCCGCTCCACGCCTGGCGGACCGCCCGCTTCAAGTTCATCGAGGCTCCGCGGACCGAGCTGTACGACCTCATCGCGGACGGCGGCGAGACGCGGGACCGCGCGCGGGAAGAGCGAGGACGCGTCGACGAGATGCAGCGCCAGCTCCGCGCGGCCATGGCCACCAGGACGCCGAACGCAGCGAAAGAAATGGACGCCGAGACGGCCGAGCGCCTGGCCGCCCTGGGCTACCTGGGGGGCGGTGCCTCAGCCCTCGCCGGG
>Ga0137369_10003578_pt1 | contig 15852 bp, 18 predicted proteins | sample SagtaG_12_FD_104918 | JGI IMG/M metagenome (GOLD analysis project Ga0137369, IMG submission 104918) | Vadose zone soil microbial communities from Sagehorn Ranch, Mendocino, California, USA - Sage1_L_113_16 metaG | ecosystem: Environmental > Terrestrial > Soil > Vadose zone | place: USA... | reverse complement strand
CATCGCCGAGATAACGGACGTCCTCACACGCCCGAAGCTTCGGACCTACGACATCAGTCCGGATGCGATCCGATCGCTGCTTCGCTTTCTTGCCCCATCGCTTCCAACCGTCGAGATCGACGTTGTCCTGCGTGATCCCGATGACGCTCACGTCGTCGCAGCGGCGCTCGCCGGGGGTGCACAGGTGATCGTGACGGGCGACGGTGACCTGCTCGCCGACGAGGATCTCCGTAAGTGGCTTCTCGAGCGCGGAGTCTTGCTCCACACTCCCGCGAGCCTGCTGGACGAGCTGTCTTAGAGGTTCCAAGCCCGACGGATTGTTCCGTTCCGTCCAGCCGGCGATCCTGTCGGGATTCGATCCCTTGCCGTGGTTCGGCAAGATCACGCCGAAGTGCACGATCCGAGACTGACGACGGCCCGCGTGGCGAGGCTCTCCACGACCGATCCCGACGGCCGCCCGCACCTCGTCCCGATCGTGTTCGCGCTCGAAGGCGACACGCTCTACTCCGCAGTCGACAAAAAGCCGAAGCGCTCCTCGAAGCTGCGGCGGATCGAGAACGCGCGCGCCCGGCCCGACGTCACGATCCTCGTCGACCACTACGAAGAGGACTGGGGCCGCCTCTGGTGGATCCGCCTCCGCGGCCGCGCCCGCGTGCTCGACGACGGCGAGGAGCGAGAGCGCGCGCTCGCGCTGCTCCAAGAGAAGTATCCGCAGTACCGCACCGAGCCGCCCGACGGCCCGGTGCTCGCGGTCGACGTGGCCGAGGTGCGCGACTGGAGTGCTTGACGTCGGACGAGTGAATCCCAAGCAAGGGGCGGTGGCCGAGCGTGTCGCCACGGCTACCGCCCCAAGATCCGCGCGCCGCTAACGCGGGGTCAGGAAACCGGTAACGGTCCCTTCGATCGTGAACGTCCCCACGGGTGAGGGGAAGCTCTGAAGCGGAATCGTGCAGGTGATCGTGTTTTGCAGCGGCGCGGCCTTAGCCGACGTGTCCGTTTCCGTCATCGTCGAGCCGCCGGTGGGCGTGAACGTGAAGGTGATGTTGAACGACGTCGGAATGAAGACCGACGTGCTGCCGATGACATGTGCCGGCGTGAACTCGCCGTTGCCGTTCACAACGACGTTGAAGGTTTCTGAGCCGCAAACGGCCTGTAACTGCGTCGCGTTCTTTGCGTTTGTCGGGTCCGCTCCCGCTGTTGGGGCGATCGCCACTGCGGCGAGTGCTCCGCTAGCGACTAGGACGAGCAGGCGTCGCTTCATCTCTCCCCTTTCGTTCGAATTGACGCCGCCTCGCGTTCCCTGGGCCCGCGCAAGCCAAACACTCGAACAGCGCTGGAAACGGGCATCTCGCTACCCCTGGATTCGCGCCCGCGCCAGGCGGTAGGCTTCCTTCCCCAACGGAAGGAGCTAGCGCGATGTACGCACGCGTTGCCAGTTTCGAAGAACGCGACGCAAGCCTCACGGACGAGTTGATCGAGCGGGTCCGTGACCAGGGGCCGAGTTCCATACCCGACGCGAAGGGCTTCCTCGGGCTCTTTGACCGTGAGCGCGGAACGTCGCTCGGCATCACGTTCTTCGACAGCGAGGAGGCGATTCGCAACTCCGAGCAGGCGTTCGAAGACATGGTGCAGCACTTCCCGGCCGAGATGCGCGGTCGCAGGAAGTCGGTCGACATCTACGAGGTCACGATCTTCGACGGCGACGCCGAGCGTGCGAAAGCCGCCCGCGTCAGCTCGCTGGAGGGATCGCCGGAGAGCATCGACGAAAGCGTCAGCAAGGTGCAGGCCGAGACGCTGCCGCAAGTTCGCGGGCTGGAGGGGAACGTCGGCGCGATCGGCCTCGCCGACCGCAAGAGCGGCCGCGTCACGGTGATCACACTCTGGGAGAGCGCGGACGCGCTTCAGCAGAGCGAGCAGCAAGCCGATCGGTTGCGCGCGCAGGCTGCCGAGAGCGGCGGCCAGCGCATCGCCGGCGTCGACCGGTATGAGGTTGCAGTCGCACAGCAGTTGAGCGGCGTTCGAGCCTGAGGGAAATCCACCAACGAGCTCGTTCACGGGGCCGGCTTGCCGGCCCCGTGCTGCGCCCCGGGGGCGGAGACGACCGCGTCCGACGGCCGTCTCATCGCCCGCTTCCGCCTAGCTCGTTTTCTTCGGCTCCTCGATCCGGGCGGCTCCGGCCGCCGGTGAGAAGACGGTTGTGTGGCCGTCGTCCCAACGGACACGCAGACGCGGCGGTTCCTCGGCGATGACCTCCTCGACGACGCCCCTCCGCGGGGCCTGCTCGACACGCTCGGACTCGACCACGATTCGGTCTCCTGCATGCGCTCTCACTGCGCCACCTCCTGCGCCCGACTCTACAACGGCGAGCACGGCTTCGCCGGAGTGACCTAGACCGTCGCTTCAGTGGGTGCGACACTGTGAAGCGCCGTCAGAAAGGCCGCACGTGTTCGAGATCGGGAGCAGTCTCCGTGACGCTCGAGTGCATCAGCAGCTCGAGCTGTCCGAGGTCGAGCGCGCGACGCGGATCCGCGCCAAGTATCTGAAGGCGCTCGAGGACGAAGGCTTCGATGTTCTCCCCGCCGCGGCATACGCGAAGGGCTTCCTGCGCACGTACGCGGACTTCCTCGGCCTCGACGCACAGCGGTTCGTCGATGAGTACGACACGCGATTCGCTCCCACCGAGATGCCGGAAGCGGCGCTCCCCGTGCGGGTTCGGCGCCCGCGGCGGCTGCTCGGGGCGCGGCTGGTCCTCCTCCCCCTCGCCGTGGCGATCGGACTCTTCGTCTGGCGGCTGACGAGCAGCGGCGGCCACCACCACGCTGCGCTCGCTCCGCCGCCGCCGCACGTGGCGGCGAGCACGGTGACGCCGGCGCGTCAGCCCGCAACACCTCGTCGGCCCCGGACGGCACGGATTGCGTTCGTGGCCGCGCGAGGCTACTGCTGGCTATCAGTGCGGCTCGGCTCGGAGACCGGCCGGCACGTCTATGACCGGACGCTCGAGCCGGGCCAGACCGCCCGCTTCGTCGCAACCCGCCTTTGGATTCGCGTCGGCGCTCCCTGGAACGTGGACGCAACCCTCAACGGAAAGCGCGCGCAACTACCAAGCTCGACCGGCAACGTCGTCGTCACTCCCGGCGCGCTTCGACCCCTCACCGGTTGAGGCGGCATTAGCACACCGAAGTGCACGATTCGAGGCTAACTCGCGCTCGGTCTAGTAGCGGTCGATCTCCACGAGGCGCTCGTCGCTGATCCCGAAGTAGTGAGCAACCTCGTGAAGCACGACGCGCCGGATCTGCCGGCGGAGACCCTCCCGATCGGCGCCGTAGAGACGCTCCAGCGGCCCGCGGTAGATCGTGATCTTGTCCGGGAGGACGCCCGCGTACCCGCTGCCCCGTCGTGTTAGCGGAATGCCCTGGTAGAGCCCGAGCAGCGGCTGCCCGGGCGGCGGCTCTCCCTCGACGACGATCGCGACATTGGAGATGACGTCTCCAAGCTCGCGCGGGAGGGAGGCCAGTGCGTCCTCCACCTCCTGCTCGAAGTCGATCTCACCGATCCCTCCACCCACGTCCGCGGACATGCGTCCAGCGTAGCCAGCAACACCAGCTCGAGACCTCCTACCGAGCGCCAACCAGCTGCTGCACCCGCTGGCCCTTCGCTGTCGTCCGTCCCCAACTGCAGCCGTTCCTGTTATTCATCGGTCCGGGTCGTACTGGACGTTCGGGGCGCGCTGCGCTGAGCCGAGCCCCTGAAGATCGGAGAGGGATGGGGGGAACTGAATTCAGCCTCGCGCTCACCGTGGGCGCGTTTCTGCTCGCCAGCTGGGTCGACTCCAGGGTTGGAGACTCCCGGCCGGAGTCGACCATCCGCCGCATCGCGCATGCCGTCGTCGCCGTCCTCGTCCTGCAGGCCTCGGTCGGGGCCCTCTACCTGGTGCACGCGGCCGGCGCTCCGCGGGCCGGAATCATGGCGGCCGTCTTCGCGCTCTTCCTCCCGGCGCTGGTCTACGCGCTGCTCACCGGGCTCTGGGTGATGCGCGTGCTCGCTGAGATCGCGCGCTTCGCGCGCTGACCGCTCAATACCGCGTGGATTGACCCGAGCCGGGCGTAGTCCCGGCGAGCGTTAGTTCGGTGGGATGTTCTGGTTGATCCGGAAGAAGTTGTCCGGGTCGTACTTCCGCTTGAGCGCCTTCAGCCGGTCGTACTTGTCCGCGCCGTAGGCGGCACGAATCCGCTCTTCGCCTTCCTCGCCGAGGAAGTTGACGTACACCGTCGTGTGCCACGGCTCGAGCGCCGACCAGAAGTTCCGCACCCACTCGCGCTCCTCGTCGAAGCCCTCGCTCATTGCCGTCGAGGCGCCGATGTTGTAGGTGAAACCGGCGTTGCGCCCGCCGAACGCGCTGTCGTCTTCGTCCACCCGCGCGACCGCGCCGCCCATCTGCCAGATCGGGAACGAGGTCAGCGGCGACTTGATCCGCAGCGAATGATCGACCGTGATGTCGATGATCTCGTCCGTCAGCTCCGGGACGTCGCAGCTCTTGAAGTAGTACCAACGCCCAGGCACGAAGCTCGGGTCGAACATCGCCTGGTGGGTCAGAAACGGCTTCGCCGTACAGACGTCCGCCACCGGCGAGCCGAACTGCTTCATCGGCGCAACCACCTTCTCCCCTTCTTCGAGGTCGCCGGTCCAGCAGCAGATGACCATCACGACCGGCTTCCCGTGCAGCTCCTCCGGCACGAACGGCAGCGGCGGTGCCTTGCGGTGGACGACGATCGTCATCAGCTCGTCCGGCGCGTCCGCGACCCAGTCGCGGTAGAAGCGCAGCACTTCGGGCGAGTCCTCCATCGCCCAGAAGATCGGTCCGGCGAGAATCGTCGGGCCGAGCGGAACGCAGTTGAACTCGAACTCGGTGACGATCCCGAAGTTGGCGCCCGCGCCGCGCACGCCCCAGAAGAGGTCGGCGTTCTCGTCCGCGCTCGCCTTGACGAACTCGCCCTCGGCGGTGACGAGGTCGACCGACCGGAGCTGGTCGATCGAGAGCCCGTGCTTGCGCATGATCCAGCCGATCCCGCCGCCGAGCGTGAGCCCGGCCACGCCCGTGTGCGTGACGATCCCGGAGGGGACGGCCATTCCGAAGGCCTGCGTCTCGCGATCGAGCTCGCCGAGGAGGACGCCGGCCTGCACTCTCGCCGTGCGCGCCTCCGGATCGACGCGCACGCCCTTCATCAGGCCTAGGTCGATCAGGAAGGCGTCGTCTGCGACGGACAGGCCCGGGAAGCTGTGCCCGCCGCTGCGGACCGCCACCGGCAGCCCGTGCTGCCGCCCGAACTTGACCGCGGCGATCACGTCGGCAACGCCGGCACAGCGCGCGATCAAGGCCGGGCGCCGGTCGATGGAGCCGTTCCAGATCTTCCGCCGCTCCTCGTAGTCCGGATCGTCCCGGCCCACGATGTGCCCCCGGAAACCGGCCTGCAGCTCAGCGAGCGCGGTCTCTTCAAGCATCAGGCCTTCGGCAACCGCGGTCATTGCGGCTAGTTTCTCACGCCCCGCCTTGACCTGCCAAGGCCACCCGCGAGACCATCGCGCCAGTTCGAACAGGAGGCAGGAAATGGCAACGATGGCAGGAACACCGGCGACCGCAGCGTGGGCCTGGGAGCGTTACGCACCGCTTGCGGGCGTCCTCTCGGTCATCTTCTGGGTCGTCGGCGCGATCATCCTCCAGGACGCCGTCGACGGCGAGAGCGGCGCGGAGCTCATGGCCCAGTACAACGGCAACGAGGGACAGATCGCCCTCGGCGGGATCATCTGGCTGATCGGCACCGCCCTCTTCTTCTGGTTCCTCGGGAGCCTGCGCAGCCGGCTGCTGGCAGCGGAAGGGCCGGAGGGCCGCCTCACGACGATGGCCTTCGCGGGCGGCGTGGCCGCGACCGTGTGCATCGCCCTCATCCCCGGCCCCAACATGGCGGCCAGCTTCGTGAAGGACCAGTACCTCGACGGGTCGGCAGCAGTCGCGCTCGATGCCGTCGGCGACGCCTTCTTCGTCGCGGCGGAGTACCTCGTCCCGGTCTTGCTCGCCTCGACCGCACTTCTCGCGTTGCGGACCCGTGCCGTCCTCCCACACTGGCTTGCCTGGGCCACGCTCGTCGTTGCACTCGTGTTGCTCGTCGGACCGGTCGGTTGGGCCGCGCTGCTCTTCGCGTTCCCGATCTGGATAGTGATCGTGTCCGTGTTGCTCTTGCGGCCCGCGACCACCAGGCCCTAGCGACGTCGCCACAGCGTGCCGGTCCGGCCCCTACGGGTGCCGGACCCTGGTCCGCATCAGAGGGTTACGCGATGAGCTCGGCGCGTTCGACCGCGGCCGCGAGACGCCGGTCGGCAGTGACCAGCGGCGTGCGGAGAACCTCCGCGAGGACGACATAGCAGGCGTCATAGACAGAAAGTTCGCGTTCGAGCTAGGAGCCCGACCGGGCCGTGCGCGCGAGGCGACGTGCCTCGCGCAACGGCGGCGGCGTCCGGTGCGCGCCGGCGCTCGCGAGCACGACCTCGACCGCCACCTCGGGACCTGTGCGCCAGGCGGCGTGGACGGCGAGCGGCCGCGTTCCCGCTTTCGTCCGCAGCCAGTAGCCGACGATCTCGTCGCCGATCCTGAGCGGACTCCTCGCGCCACGCTCGTCCTGCGGCCACTCGCCTTTGGCGAGGAGACACCGATGCGTGACGCCGACGGTCGGGACGTCCAGGATCGCCCCGAGCTGCAACGCCAAGCCGGCGCACCGCGGGTGATCGCGGCCCGTCGCGTCGACGAGGAGCACGTCCAATCGTTCGCCGAGGCTCCCGATCGCCGCTTCGAGCAACGGACCTTCGCGGAGCGCGAGTAACCCGGCCTCGTATGGCGCGCCGGCTTCGCCGGCGACGACGGCGCTCGCCTCGACTCGCGCGGAACGCAGCACCGCAGCTCCGGCCCAGGCGGGATCGCCCGCCGCCCCCGGGCCTGCCTTTCCCCTCGCCGAGCAGAAGAAGCAGCCGCCGATCGAGAAGTCGGCGCTCGGCGTCCACGGAGATGGGCTCGCGCGCGCCAGCTCGTCCTGCTCCCGGATGAGGTCCTCGGCGGTCGCGGGCCACGTGCGCACGAGGAGTAGGATCGCCGACCTGCAGGGAACGAAGCCCGCGGATCTCGTCACCGCCGCGCGCGCGGTCGGCGTGCGAGACGCGCGCCTGCTCGAGGCGATCGGCGCGGTGCCCCGCGCCGACTTCGTCCCGCGCGATCTCGCGCCGCTCGCGTACAACGACTCGCCGCTTCCGATTCCGCACCGTCAGGTGACGACGCAACCGTCGCTCGTCGCGCCAACCTCGAGCGTCACGCGATCGGGGGGAACGTGAGCGTGGTCGTCGGCGACGGCAGCCGCGGCCTACCCGAGCACGGGTTCGCGGAGTGAAGCTCGCGCTCGCCGGCGACACGATGCTCGGACGCGGCGTGGCCGCTCGGCTCGAGCACGAGGCGCCGGAGTCTCTGTTCGCGCCGGCGCTCCTCGAGGTCGTGCGCGAGGCTGATCTCTTCGTGCTCAACCTGGAGTGCTGCATCTCGGCGCGGGGCGAACCGGCGCCGGGACGCGTCTTCCACTTCCGCGCGCCGCCGTGGGCGACGCAGGCCCTCACCCTCCTCGGCGTCGACTGCGTCACGCTCGCCAACAACCACGCCCTCGACTTCGGGCCTGAGGCGCTGCTCGACACGCTCGCTCATCTCGACGCGGCCGGGATCCGCGCGGTTGGGGCCGGCACGGATCTCGAGCGCGCCCGCGCGCCGGTCGTGGTCGATGGCTTGACGATCCTCGCCTTCACCGACCATCCGGGCGAGTACGCGGCGACCGCGAGCCGTCCGGGGGTCGCCTTTGGTCCGCCGGAGTCGCTCCCGCAGGCGGACCTGTTGCTCGTCGCGCCGCACTGGGGCCCGAACATGACCACCGAGCCGCCGCCGGACGTTCGCCGCACGGCCGAGCAGCTTCTGCGCGCGGGCGCGACGCTCGTCGCCGGCCACTCCGCGCACGTCTTCCACGGCGTAGCGCCGCGCGTCCTCTACGACCTCGGCGACTTCCTCGACGACTACCGCGTCGACCGGAAGCTGCGGAACGACCTCGGCCTGCTCTTCCTCCTCGATCTCGACGGCGACCGGCTCGAGGCCGTCCCGCTCAAGCTCGAGTTCGCGCACACGCGGCTCGCAGACGGCGACGACGCGGACTGGATCGCGCGCCGGTTCACGCAGGCCTGCGCCGCCTTCGGTACGCAGGTCGACGAGCAGAACGGGCGTCTCGTGGCGCGTTGGCGTTAGCATCCCGCGTGGCATGGCGACCTCGGACGTCACGGGCGTGCTCGACAAGGCGAACGTGAGCTACGAGCTCCTCCCCCACGCGCACACGGAGACCGCGCTCGCCGAGGCGGAAGCGCTCGGCGTCGCAGCGGACGACGTCGCGAAGACGCTCGTCGTGAAGCTGCCGGAGGGTTACGTGCGCGCCGTTGTGCCGGCATCGGCGCGGCTCGACATCCGCAAGCTGCGCGAGATCCACGGCGGCGGCAGGCACAAGGTCCACCTGGCCTCGGAGGAGGATCTCCGGCGCGACTATCCCGAGTTCGACCTCGGCGCGGTTCCGCCCGTCGGCGGGCGCAGCGATCCCGTCATCGTCGACCCGAAGGTCGCCGACCGAGAGACGGTCGTGATCGAGGCGGGCTCGCACGAGGAATCGCTTCGCCTCGCCGCCGCCGAGCTCGTGCGCGTCACGGGCGCCACGGTCGCCGACATCTCCAAGGACTAAGTCGTCCGTCGGACCGCGCATGGGTCGAAGGCGGACCAACGGTGGGGACGAAAAGTCACGCTTTCGCAACAGCTAGGGTCAGACCCTGCCGTTTGGGCCACGGCTCGCACGCAGGCCAACGGTGAGGACGAAGAGTCACGCCTTCGCTACAACCAGGGTCAGACCCTGCCGTTTGGGCCACGCTCGAAACTGCTTAGCCGGAGAGCCGCGACTAAGGCTTGCTCTTCAGCGGCGTGATGTCGCCGTGGTAGTGGACCTTGCCGCCGACCAGCGTGTCGCCCCAGGTGCCCTTGCCGTTCTCGGTCGCGTGGTAGCTGAACTCGTAGCGTGCATAGCGGAACGCGGCGATGCCGGTGAAGTAATCGCGGAGCCAGTCGTAGGTGCCGCTGCACTCCCCCTTCTCGTCGTCACTCGTGCACGCGAAGTCCTTCACGCCGAGGAAGCCGCGCACGGGCGCGCCGCGGGCTGCGAACGTCCCGCGGAAGGTCGTCACCGACGAGCCCTTGAACGTGCCGCGGATGCCTGCCGGGAGCTGGGTCTTGCCGCCCGGGCTCCAGCCTTCGATCGTCGTGAAGCGCCCGTCATAGCTGCTCGCGGAGCAGAAACGGCCCGGCGCCTTGCGCCAGACGCGAACGGCGCGCGTGTACGTGTCGAAGGCCCAGTTGTTGCCCTTGATGCCCGTGTCGACGTCGTTCTGGACTCCGTATGTGACGTTGAGCACGAGCTTGCCGGGGCCACAGCCGGGATTTCTGGCGGGCTGGGCGGGGGACGCTAAGGCAAGCGCGAGGACTACTGGGACTAGGAGTCCTCCCATGTTCAAGTAGACGCTTTGTAAATCAGGTTCTTGCGGTGCGGTAATCACGTCATGATTGGCTCCAATGGCTGATGAGCAGGATGAGCAGAACGAGCTAGAGCAGGCCTGGCAGGCGCTCGCCGACCGGGAGCGCCTGCTCAACGAGACGATCGCCCGCCGCTCGGCGGAGGTCGACGCCCGCGCACGCCGCTACGAGGAGATCAGTGCGGATCTCGACGCACGGCGGCAGCTGATCGAGGAGGCGGAGACCGATCTCGTCGAACGGGAGCAGCGTGCAGCGCTCGCCGAGGAGGAGCTCCGCGACCGCCGGGAGGAGGTCGCGCGGGCACAGGCCGATCTCGAACGCGTGCGCGAGCGCGAGCGCGAGCTGGACGCGCGCGCGAGCGAGCTGCGCGGGCTCGCGGCCGAGCTGGACGAACGCAGCGAGTGGATCGCGACGGCCTCCGCCGCGCTCGACGCACAGGAGCGCCGCGCGAAAGCGCTCGCCGAGCACGAGGCGGACTTCGAGCGCCGCGCCGCGGAGATCACCGACCAGGAGCGCGTCCAGGGTGCGGCCCTGCGACAACTCGACGTGCGTGCGGCCGAGCTCGAGGCGCAGATGGCCGAGCTCGAGGCGGAGGCAAAGCGCATTCAGAAGGGGAAGGACGAGCTGAAGCCGCGCCTAAGCGAGGTGAAGGAACGCGAGCGGGAACTCGACGAGCGCGCGCGGGAGCTCGAAGAACACGCGGCGCGCAACGCCGAGCAAGAAGAACGGCTGGGCCGCCGCGCCGCGAAGCTGGCCGTCGAGGAGACGGAGCTCGCAAGTCGCATGCGGGACGTCCGTGAGCAGGAGCAGCGACTCGCGAACCTCGAGACACGCGCGCGCGAGCTGGACGAACACGCGCGCGAGCTCGAGCGTTCGGCCGCGGAGCTGGACGAGCGCGGCACGTGGCTGACCGACGCCGTCGCCCGCGTCGAAGCGCGGGAGAGGGACGTCGCCGATCGCGAGCGGCACGTGGTTGCGGCAGAGTCGCGGTTTGCCCGCACGGAGCAGGACCTCGACCTGCGCAAGGCGGCCCTCGACGACCGCGACCGACGGCTGACGGAGGCGGAGGAAGCGCTGGCCGAACGGCGGCGTCAGATCCGCGACGAGGAGCTGCGCCTCCAGACCGGCGAACCGGCCTAGAGCGAGTACGCCATCAGGATCGCGTCGACGTACTCGTCGCCGCGACGATAGTGCGCGCGGCGGTAGCCCTCCTGCACGAAGCCGAATTGCTCGTACAGCGCGATCGCGGCCTCGTTGTACGGGAAGACGTGCAGCTCGAGCTTGCGCACGCCGGACGTGCGGGCCCACTCCACCGCGGCCCGAAGCAGCGCGGTCCCGATGCCGCGGCGGCGGTACGAGGCGGCGACCATCAGGCCGAGATCGGCAACGTGGCGACTCGCAGGGTGCTGGTCACGCGCGATCGAGAGGCGGCCGACGATCCGGCCCCCGTCCTCCGCGACGAACACGGCCGCGTTCGAGTAGCGCCGGATCGCACGCAGGTAGCGGCGCTCGTCATTCGGATCGCGCCAGCCGTTCGTGGTCACGAGCCAGCCTTCCGGCTCGGCGCCGACGGCATTGCCGAGCGCGGTCAGTCCCTGTGCGTCGGCAGGCTCGGCGCGACGGATGATCATTCGACGACGACTCCGGCGCCGCCCCTGCGCGGGTCGCCTGCGGCGGCGAGCTTGCCGTCCTCGAGCGTCACGGCCGCGGCGCCGCCGAAGAAGAGATTGCGGCGGCGCCAGCGTGTCACGTTCCAGCCCCTCGCTTCGAGCTTGTCCAGCTCGGCATCGTCATGGCCGCCCTCACAGTGCAGGTCCTCGCCCTCGAGATGGACGCGCGGGCGATCGATCGCATCCTCCACCTCGAGGCCGTGACCGACGACGTTGACGACGATCTGCATCACCGCGCCGCGGAGACGCAGCGAGCCCGCACTGCCGACGACGAGCCGGGGGCGGCCCTCGCGCAGGACGAGTGACGGGCTCATCATCGAGGACAGCCGTGCGCCGGCACGCGGCGGCTTCGCGAGGTCGAACTCGCCGATCATGTTGTTGAGGTGGATCCCGGTGCCGGGAACGACGATCCCGGAGCCGGAGCCGGTGGAGGCGGTGAGCGCGACGGCATTGCCCTTGCCGTCGACGACGGAGATGTGCGTCGTGCCGCGCGAGACGACCGCCGCCCGTTCCTCGAGCGCTCTCGCGAGACCGCCGCGCCCGAGGCGCGCCTGCGCCTGCTCGCGCATCACGCGCGCGAGCGCGTCGATTGCCTCCGCAGTTCCGGGCTCGCCGACGCCGAACTCCTCGAGCAGCGGGAGACCGTACGCGATCAGCACGCCGCCAGCGGACGGCGGCGGGTTGGAGAGGTACTCCTGGCCAAAGAAGTCCGTGCTGACCGGGCGCCTGCGGATCACCCGGTACTCCGCGAGGTCCTGACTCGTGAAGCAGCCGCCCTGCTCGCGGACGTGGTCGACCATCCGCCTGGCGAGGTCGCCCCTGTAGAGATCGTCGGCGCCGTGCTCCGCGAGGAACTCGAGCGTCTTCGCGAGGTCGTCCTGGATCAGCGTGTCGCCCACGACGAGCCGTTCGCCGTTCTGCTCGTAGACCGCGCACGACTCGGGCGTGTGGCGGAGGATGAGGTCGAGGATCGCGTGCAGGTACGCCTGCCCCTTGTTCAGCTCGACGCCGTTGCGCGCGAGCTCGATCGCCGGCTGAAAGAGATCGCGCCAGGGCAGCGTCCCGAACCTCTTGTGCGCGGTCTCGAGGCCGAGGGCGGCGCCCGGAACGGCGCACGAAGCGGCGCCGATGTGGAAGACCTGCGTCGAGCCGCCGCTGAAGTCCACGTCAACGCGGTCCATCTCGGCGAGCTCGCGCGTGTCGAGGCCGAGGCCGGGAATGGCGACGAAGAAGTCGAAGACGCGGGTGCTGCAGTCGCGTGCGCGGTGGACGAGCATGAAGCCGCCGCCACCAGGGCCGGTCAACGGGCTCTCGACGACCCAGGAGACGAGCGCCGCGCCGACGGCGGCGTCGACGGCGTTACCCCCCTCGTCGAGCACGCGCGCGCCGGCTTCGGCGGTCAGCGGGTGTCCGGCGGCAACTGCCCCTCTCATGGGAGAAGGGTAGCCCGTCCCTCGGGAGGGTCATATGATCGAGCGATGATCGCGCTGGAGGCGAGACCGGAGCCGGTGGAGATCGATCCCGCCCGCGCAGCCGTCCTCGTCATCGACATGCAGAACGACTTCGGGGCTCCCGGCGGGATGTTCGATCGAGCCGGGATCGACATCAGCGGCATAACCGCGGCGGCTATGGCGACGCGCCCAGTCCTAGAAGCTGCAAGAGAGGCGGGCCTTCCTGTCATCTACCTCAAGATGGAGCATGCGCCTGACCTCTCGGACATGGGCCCGACGGACGGTCCGCATTGGATCAAGCACCGTAGAGACAGGGTCGGCGAGAGCGTTGCCGCGCCCGACGGCTCGGAGAGCCGAACCCTCGTGCGGGACACCTGGAGCACGGAGATCCTCGAGGAGCTCGCGCCACGGTCCGGCGATCAGATCGTGTCGAAGCACCGCTACAGCGGTTTCTTCGAGACGGAGCTGGACGACCTCCTACGCCGCCTGGGCATTCGGTTCCTGCTGGTCACGGGCTGCACGACGAGCATCTGCGTCGAGTCGACCGTCCGCGACGCGATGTTCCGGGATTACTCGTGCGTCGTGCTCGAGGACTGCACCGCCGAGCCCATCGGCGCGGGCCTCGAACGGACCAACCGTGAGGCATCGTTGTTGACGATCGAGAAACGTTTCGGCTGGGTCTCGGACGCGGCGACCGTGATCAACACGCTCGCGCGGCAGAAGGTCGCCTGACCGGCAAGCGCCTCTTCGAGACGAGATAGGACCCGCGCCAGCCGCTTGGCGCGGGTCTTCGGGGGAGGCCGCAGCTGGGTGGAACGTGCCGATCTACTTGGGAAGATGCGCGCGGCCCCGCCGGCTTTCGCCGTGCCGGCGAAGTTCACTCGAAAGAGGTACGGCCGCTAGCTCTGCAAGAACGACGGCGGCTCGAGCTCGTCCTCGGGCGCGGTCAAAGCGCTGACGAGACTGCGTCCGCGGCCGGCGGCGCCCACGCCGACGCCCGTCACGATCACTGTCACCCACACCTGGCCGGTGAGACGGTCGTCGATCGTCGCGCCGAAGATGATCTGCGTGTCGTCAGTCGCGGTCTGGCGGATCACTTCCGCAGCCTCGTTCACCTCGAGCAGCGTCAGGTCGTCGCCGCCGGCGATCGAGAGCAGGATCCCCCGCGCCGAACCCAGCTCGGTGTCGATGAGCGGCGAGCGCAGCGCGCGCTCGGCGGCCTCGCGGGCGCGGTTCTCCGTCCCGGACGAGAACCCGATCCCCATCAGCGCCGTCCCCGAGCCCTCCATGATCGTTCGCACGTCCGCGAAGTCGAGGTTGATCAGACCCGGGAGCGTGATCAGATCGCAGATGCCCTGGACACCCTGGCGAAGGACGTCGTCGGCGATCCGGAACGCGTCCAGCATCGAGGTCGACCGGTCGAGCACCTCGAGCAGCCGGTCGTTCGGGATCACGATCGTCGTGTCGCACGCCTTGCGCAGCGCATCGACGCCTGTCTCGGCCTGACCGCGGCGCTTCGTGCCCTCGAACTTGAACGGCAGCGTGACGATCCCGACCGTGAGCGCGCCGAGCTCCTTGGCGATGCGTGCGACGACGGGAGCCGCGCCTGAACCGGTGCCGCCGCCCTCGCCGGCGGTGACGAAGACCATGTCCGCCCCGCGGAGCGCGTGCTTGATCTGGTCGTAGCTCTCCTCAGCGGCCTTTTGCCCAACGCCCGGATCGGAGCCCGAGCCGAGTCCCTGTGTCAGCTCGCGGCCGATGTGGATCTTCGTCTCCGCGTCCGCAACCTGCAGCTGCTGCACGTCGGTGTTGACGGCGACGAACTCGACCTGGTTGATGCCGGCGTCGATCATCCGGTTGACGGCGTTGAGTCCCGCGCCGCCGACACCGACGACCTGGATCTTCGCCAGGTAGGAACCGAGCGTGCCGACACGCGCGTGCTGCAGGCGCGGCGCCGGCTCGGGCAGCGGCTCGAGGTAGCGCGTGACGGGCGGTTCCGGCACCGTCGGCGGGGCCGGCATGGGCTCGGCGGTCGGCTGCGGCGGCTCCGGCTTCGGCTCTGGCGGGAGCGGCTCGGGCGTCGGATCGGGACGCGGCGGTGCCGGCGTCTCGACCTCGTCCTCCCAGGTCGGAACGTGCTCGACCGTCGACTCGTGCGGCTCTTCGGCGGGGGTGCCGGCTACCTCGCGCTCCTGCTGTCGCTGCGCCGCCTCGGTTGCCTTGAAGAGCTCGGCGAGCGGGCCCTCACGCATGCTCGCGCGCTTTCGCGCCATTGAGCACCTCCTTGGCGAGGTCGCGGTAGAGCGTCGCCGCGTCACCCTTCGGGTCGTAGCTGAGCACGGACTGTCCCTTCACTGGAGCCTCCGCGTAGCGGATCGTCTTCCTGATCTTCGTCTCGTAGACCAAGTCACCGAAGTTCTCTTTGAGAATGTCGACGGCCTCCTTGGAGTGCAAGAGGCGCTTGTCGTACATCGTCGGCAGGATCCCCTCGATCTCGACGCTCGGATTCAGATTCTCGCGGATCATCGAGAGCGTGTTCTCGAGCTGGACGAGACCGCGCAGCGAAAGGTACTCGCACTGCACCGGGACGATGACACCGTTCGACGCGACGAGGGCGTTGATCGTCAGCAGGCCCAGCGACGGGGGCGTATCGATCAGGACGTAGTCGTACCTCGGCTTGACCGTCGTGAGCGCCTTCTCGAGCGCACGCTCGCGGCCGATCATCGACGAGAGCGCGAGCTCGGCGCCGGCGAGGTCGATCGAGGAGACGGCGACCTCCACCTCGGCCTCGCGGATGATCTCCTCGATCGGGAGCTTGTGGACGAGCACGTCGAACATCGAGCGCTCGATCTCGTCCGGGTTCCAGCCCTGGCTCATGGTCAGGTTGCCCTGGGGGTCGAGGTCGACGAGCAGGACGGAATAGCCCTTCTCCTTGAGGGCGACTCCGAGGTTCAGCGTGGTCGTCGTCTTCGCCACGCCGCCCTTTTGGTTGGCGAACGCGATGACCCGGCCCAAAGGTGATCCCTTCTTAATGGACGATGCGCGTGTGTTGGGACGCGGAAGCAAGCGGGAGAGCCCCATGCGGCGCTCT